>Ga0302326_10000972_pt1 | contig 75447 bp, 63 predicted proteins | sample Palsa_T0_3_FD_202264 | JGI IMG/M metagenome (GOLD analysis project Ga0302326, IMG submission 202264) | Peat permafrost microbial communities from Stordalen Mire near Abisko, Sweden - Palsa_T0_3 | ecosystem: Environmental > Terrestrial > Soil > Palsa > Peat permafrost | place: Sweden: Abisko... | reverse complement strand
CATTGCCGGAGGCGACAAGTGCGCGCCAAAAGCGGCCCTTCCCGGACAGGGTAAAATCGCACATCTTTGCCCCCAAGTTCGATACACCGGGCAAATCCCGGATTAGGGAAGGGAAATTATCATGGACGCAGCGGCGAAGACGCGCGTGCCGGTGCCGGAGCCTGATCTGAAGCCGGAAGACTTGATTGCGCGCGCGCGGGCGCTGCGGCCAAAGGTGCGCGAGGAGGCCGAGGCCGCCGAGCAGCGCGGCTATTATTCGGAAGCGCTGCATCGCGAGTTCACCAAAGCGGGTTTTTACCGCTGCCTTCAGCCCAGGCGCTTCGGCGGTTATGAATTCGACATGCGCACGTTCTTTAAGGCGATGGTGCAAATCGCCAGCGGCGATCCCGGCATCGGCTGGTGCCTAACGCTTTCCTGCGGCCACGCGCTGCAAATCGCCACCAATTTCGGCGAAGCGACGCAAGCGAAAATCTACGGCGCCGACGGCCATTTCATCGCGCCGTATTCGCCGAGCGGGCCGTCGCCGGACGCCGAATGCGTCGCCGTGCCCGGTGGTTACCGGGTCAAAGGCAAATGGCGCTACGCTTCGGGCGTGCCCTATGCGACGCATTTCATGGGGATGGCGCCGCTCAAAGGCTCGCATCCCGGAGGACCGACGCGCCCCATGGTCACCGTCGTGGTGCCGCGCGAGCAATTCGAAATGCTCGACGACTGGCATGGCATGTTCGGATTAAAAGGCTCTGGCTCCAACAGTGTCGTCATCCGCGATGCGTTCATTCCGGAGGACTTCGTCGATCAGACCATCATCGGCGACGATGGCACCGGCCTCACGCCCGGTGCGCAATTGCACGGCAATCCGCTCTACAACGGCATCTTCATGGCGTTCGGGGCGGGCGAGCTTGCGTGTACGCAGGTCGGCGCCGCTTGGGCCGCGCTCGAGGAATTTGAAAAGCACATCCGCACCACCAAGCCGCTCCTGTCTAACGAACCGATCATGAAATACCAACATTACGACTGGCAGCGCATTTTCGGTCTGTCGCTGGCGACGACGAACGCGGCCGAAGCGGTGCTGTTGCGCACCGCCGAACTCTATGTCGAATATGCCAAGGCGCGCATGGAAGGCACCGGCCAATTCGGTCCGCGCGAAACCCTGCTGGTCATGGGCATGCAACATCAGGCGTCGCGGCTTGCCTGGGAAGCTGGCTATGACCTGTTCCGCGCGTCAAGCACGGCGAGCATCAGGGACGGCGAGCCGATGCAACGCTTCTTCCGCGACCTTGCCACCTTCCGCAATAACCCGGTGCACCAGCCCGACTTCGTCGCCAGCCGGATTGCGCAGGCCTATTTCGGTCTGCCGATGCAGGGATTTGACTTATGACGGCGGCGGAAGTCGATGCGGCAGTCGCTGCCCGTAGGCGCAGAACTCAGAGTGTGGCGATGGTTTTGAGCGCGCCGTCGAGCACAATGCCGCTTTCGTCCATCAGGGCGGCGTCGCGCAGCCGCCGCATCCAATCGGCGCCGTCGTCGCGCGCGGCGAGCACCGGCACCGCGCTCAGCACGCGCTCGAATTTTGACTCACCGCGGGTGTGGGTGTCGGAATAGCCCTTGACCAGGCGGCGCGCGTTGAGAATTTCGACCGCGACGTCGTAGTTCTGCGCCACGTTGGCGGTCGCAACCGACAGCCACTTCTCCAGATGGGCCATTTCGCGCTGGTAACGCAGCGTCGTCCGCCGGATCGGCTTTAATGCCCCGAGCACGTAGAGCATCAAAAACCAATGGATCGTGCCCGAGCGCACGCGCCGGCCGCTGCGGAACATAAAGCCGAACAATCTCGGATGCGCTTCCAGAAAGCGGCCGAGCGGAGCCGGCAGCGTGCCGGCGGCTTCTTCCAGCCGCGGGTGCATGTATTCGGTGGTGTAGACGATTTGCTCGGAGCCGACGGCGTTTTCGCGCAGCACCCGGTCGTAGCGCGTGGCGCGGGTCTTTAGATCGGCGACGCGGATGACATCGTCATAGGCCATCGCGACGGCGACGTATTTTGCCGCCGCTGCGGTCAGCGCGAAGTTCTTGCCGGCGCCGCCATGGGCGCGGTCAAGCTCATGAATTTTCGCCACGCGATCGAGATACTCGCCGGCATAGCGAGGGTCCTGAAAGTCGGTGAGATGTTTGACGCCGGCGAACAGCATATTGTGCAGCGGCGCTGGACATTCGCGGATGCGCGCGACGAGTTTGTCGAGATCGGAACGGCCCACGGACTCCGGCAGCGGCGCAAAACGCTTTCCCGGCTTGCGCACGACCGGGCGCGGCGCCGCGGCAGGAGGCGGCGCGGCGGTTTGGTCGTAGGCGGCGCCGAAGGCTTTCAGACTCGGTTCGATGCCGCGGCCGCCGGCTTTGATAATGGCCTCGAAGGTCTCGCGGCCGAACGGCAAGACACCGGACGCGGCCAGCGTGCCGAACAGACAAGCCGAGATGTGACTGTTGTTGTCGTTCGCGAGCTTTTCCATATCGAAGGCGATGGTGCGCTTCGCGGCCACGCCCGCCGCCTCGACGACGACGGCTGGGTCGGCAATGGCGTCGCCCGGCTTTTCCTTCTCCGAGGTAGCGTAGAGCCGGTGGGTCGAGGCGATCAGCGTGGTCCGGTCGGGTGTCACCAGGCCGCGCAGAATGGAGCGCCCGGCTTCCATCCATTCGGACGCCAGCACCACGTCGACTTCGCCAGGCGCCGGCATCAGCGAAAGGATCGGCGCGCGGCCGTCCTTCGGCGGCAGCATCTCGACATAATAAAGCGTGGCGCCGGTCCGTTGCGCCACGCCGGGGACCGAGGTCGACTGCGCGTGCCAGCCTTGGGCCTCGGCGAGCTCGACAATCCAGTCGGCAAGCACGCCGCCGCCTTGGCCGCCCATCGCCATGACCGCAACGCAAATCGGCCGCTCGGTGGTGAACCGGGTCGGAGTCGTGGGCGTGGCAGACAGATCGTTCATTGCGCGCCTAACTCGTCATTGCGAACGAAGCGAAGCAATCCAGCGGCAGTGCTAGATCTGGATTGCTTCGTCGCTTCGCTCCTCGCAATGACGATCAAAAGATCGACTACCCTCAATCGGCGAACGCTACACGGTGCGCTTCGCGGTGGCGCTGCAGGAAGCCGATGACCGCGCGGCGCAGTCCCGCCATGAAGCGATCAAACCCCGTCGGATTATGAATGATGTCGGCGCGGTAGAACGACGGACACAGCACGGCGGCCTCGGCGACTTCGCCGCAATTGCCGCAGCCGACGCAACTTTGGTCGATCGAGGCGACCGGATCGTCTTTCAGCGGATTGTCGGTCGGCTTGACCGAGAGCGAGGGGCAGCCGGACAGCCGGATGCAGGCGTGATCGCCGGTGCAAACGTCCTCGTCGACGCCGAAGCGCTCCCGCACCATGCGTTGGCCGTCGCGCACCGCCTTCTGGAACAGCGGCCGCACCCGGCGCTGTTTGTTGAGCATGCACTCCGATGAGGCGACAATCACCTTCGGGCCGATTTCTTTCGATGTCAGCGCGTCGCGCAGGAAATCGCGCATCCGCGCCACGTCGTAGGTGCGGTCAAGATGGCGCACCCATTTGACGCCGATTCCCTTCACCGCGTTGACAATGCTGTTGTTGGTGGAGCGCTCAGCGTTCTCGGCGCGCGACGACATGATGTCCTGGCCGCCGGTCGCCGCCGAATAGAAGTTGTCGACCACCATGATGACGCCGTTCTGTTTGTTGTAGACGGCGTTGCCGATGCTGGTGGAGAGCCCGTTGTGCCAAAACCCGCCGTCACCGATCATCGAGATCGGCCGCTTGGCGGCGTCGACATTGAAAGCCGACGATGAAGCCGGGCCCAAGCCGTAGCCCATGGTGGTGGCGCCGATGTTGAAAGGCGGCAGCGAAGCGAACAGGTGGCAACCGATGTCGCCCGCGATCTGATGCGGCCCGAGTTCCTGCTGCACGAGTTTCATCGCCGCGAAAATCGGCCGTTCCGGACAGCCGATGCAAAAGCCGGGCGGCCGCGGCGGCACCGTCTTGGCGAGCTGCTTGACCACCGGATCGGCCAGCACCGCATTCGCACTCGGCGGCGGTGGTGCATTGCCAAGAAGCGACTTGGCATGGAGTTCGAGAAACGCCTGCACCCCCTTGGTGACCACCATCGGCGTGTATTCGCCGGCCATCGGCAGCACATCCTTGCCGGAGAGTTTGGTCTGGATGTCGCGGCGGCGCAGAATGGTGTTTATCGCTTGCTCGATGAATTCCGGCTGGCCCTCCTCGACCACGAGAATCGCTTTTTTGTTGACGGCGAACGCGGCGACCTCATCGTCGATCAGCGGATAGGTGACGTTGAGCGCGTAAATCGGCACCGAGGTTTCGCCGTAAACGTCAGCGAGGCCCAGTTGCTGCAGTGCGCGCATCACCGAATTGTACATGCCGCCCTGGGTGACGATGCCGACGTCAGCGTTTGGCGGGCCGAAGAATTCGTTGAGCTTGCGCTCCTTGATGAATTTCACCGCCGCCGGCCAGCGCTGCTCGACTTTCTCGCGCTCGTGAAGATACGACGCCGGCGGCAGCACCACGCGCTCGATGTCGCGGCGCGGGTTTTCCAGCGCCTCGCGCAGCGAGAAGCTCGGCTTCTTGTTGGTCTTGGTGGCGAAGCGGCCATGGACGTGGCAGGCGCGAATCCGCACTTCCAGCATTACCGGAGTGTGCGAGACCTCGGACAATTCAAAGCCATCCTCGACCGCCTTGACGATCGACGGCAGGTTAGGGCGCGGATCAAGCAGCCACACCTGCGACTTCATGGCGAACGGATGCGAGCGCTCCTGCATGATCGAGGAGCCTTCGCCGTAATCCTCGCCTATTATAATCAAAGCGCCGCCGGTGACGCCGCCCGAGGCGAGATTGGCGATGGCGTCGGACGCAACGTTGATGCCGACCGGCGACTTGAAGGTGACCGCACCGCGGATCGGGTAGTTCACCGAAGCGGCGAGCATCGCGGCGGCAGCCGCTTCCGAGGCCGAGTTTTCAAAGTGAACCCCAAGCTCGTCGAGCACGTCCTTGGCGTCGGCAAGCACGTCCATCAGGTGCGAAATCGGCGCGCCCTGGTAGCCGCCGACGTAAGCCACGCCCGATTGCAACAGCGCCTTGGTAATCGCGAGAATTCCCTCGCCACGGAATTCGTCGCCATCGCCAAGCTTGAGATCCTCCACTTCGCGGGCAAACGAACGTTCAGCCATAAAAGCCTCCGGGTCGAACCATCGATCCAGCTAGTGTCCCGATTCCGAAGTTCGTATCATTGTGCGGCACTCTAGTTTGCGAACTTCGGAACCGAAGGACACTAGCAGGCTATTGATCTCGTGTGGCTTTGGTTCAGAAATCCGCATGAAGAGCGGGCCGACAAGAATGACGCGGATTTCTGAACCGCCACACGAGGCCGACCGACTCTGATTTATCTATGGGAGTTTCTAGTAGCTCTTGCAACGGTGGCGCATGGTCGCTTGCGGGCGAGCAGCCTTGCGATCGCGCCTTAAGCAAACTTCCAGCGCCGGCTGGTTGAGCTTCCAAACAGCCCTAAAATAGCGCAAAAAGCCCATGGCTTCAGCTTGTCCGGCCTTTATTTTAGACTTAAAGTATCAGCCGCCGGCGGTTATGGGCCGCTAAAGTGCACAGGGAGTGCCGAGCGCACGGCATGGCGCGCGCGGCGGTTCAAATGGGGAGAGTCCAAATGTTCAATCTCACGCGTCGTCAGGCGCTCGCGACGAGCGGCGGCATCCTGGCATCGGTGCTCGCACCACAGCGCTTCGCGATGGCGGCTGCGGGCAACACGCTCAACATCGCCTACAACGTCAATCTGCCGTCATTCAATCCGGATGCGGGGCCGTCATCGGTCAATCCGACCATCCAGGCGATTTATCGCTCGATCTTCGATCAGTATATCGGTCAAAAGCCGAGCCTGAAATTCGAACCGGGGCTGCTGACCGCTTGGGGTTGGAACGACGACAAGTCCAAGGTCTGGATGGATGTACGCAAGGACGTCGTTTGGCATGACGGCACGCCTTTCACCCCCGAGGACATAGTCTGGAGCCTCCAGCACGAGGCTGATGCCAAGAACGGGAACATGGTCTCGTTCGTCTGGCAGGGCATCGGCAATTACAAGATCGACGGTCAGCGGATCACCGCCGACGTCGTTCAATACGAGCCCGATTTGTTCAAGTGGATGGCATTCCTCTCCGGCTATGTCCTGCCCAAGAATTACTATGAAAAAGTCGGTCCGGACGGTTTCGAGAAAAAGCCGATCGGTACCGGCCCGTACATTGTCGACGCCTATGAGGGCAACGCCTACCTGCGGCTCAAGGCCAATCCGAAATACTGGGGCGGCAAGCCCGCATTCGAAACGGTGGTGTTCAAATTCGTTCCGGATGCGACCAGCCGCGTTGCCGAGATTGAAAGCGGCTCATCCGACATCACGCTGGAAGTGCCGTACGAGGAATACGACCGCCTGCGCGTCAAAGCCGGCCTGAAGGGCGAGTGCAAGCCGATTTCCGACATCGGCATGATCTTCATCACCAATGGCGGCGTGATGGACGACAAGAACGTGCGGCTCGCCATGTGTCACGCCGTCGACAAGGACGCCATCATCAAGCGGCTTATGCGCGGCTATGGCGCGCGCATCGATACCCTCATGGCGCCGGAATACGAAGCCTACGATCCTTCGATCAAGGTGCCGTACGATCCGAAGCTCGCGGCCGAACTCCTCGCCAAGAGCGGCTTTTCCAAAGACAAGCCGGTCAAGTTCACCATCCAGACGACGCGCGGCTATAAGCCGAAGGATTACGAAATGATCCAGGCGATCGTCGGTATGTGGCGCAACGTCGGTATCGACGCCGATATCGAAGTCTACGAAATCGCCAAGCATTTCGAGCTGCGCATGTCGCACAAGCTCGCGCCGGCGGCGTTTTACAACTGGGGCAATGCGATTGGCGATCCGTCGACCTCGACCGGTCACGCCATGTTCTCCAAATCGCCGCACTCGGCGTGGCATTCGGATGATCTCGACGCCAAGATCGGTCCGCTGTGGGGCGAGAAGGACGAGGCTAAGCGCATTGCGGGCTGGAAAGCGGTCGATCGCTATATTGCGGAGCAGGCCTACGTGCTGCCGCTGCTGCAATACTATCAGCCGATCCTCTACAAGGCCGATCTCAAGGTGACGCCGAACACATCCGGCGCGTTGCAGCCGGCGACGCTGGTATCGAAGGCGTAACTCCGTCGATGCGGGTCCGCCGCCGCGCCGGGCTAGTGGTCCGATTCTAACATTCGCATCCGTGTTCGGCGGGCTCTCATGTGAATGTTAGAATCAAAAGGACCACTATGAGGATATGAGTGCTAGTGGAGCTTTGGATTTTACATTCGCTTCGCGAGTTCACCGCTGGGCGGTTGCGAATGTAAATCCGCTCCACTAGGGGCGCGGCGGCCCATCGTCAGGTTAAGGACCGTGCATGTTGCTTGCCGTCATCGTCAGACGCGCGGTCATGGCGCTGATAACGCTTGCGGGCGTTGCGGTGATTGTATTCGTGTTGCTGCGCGTCGTGCCCGGCGATCCCGTAGCGATGATGATCTCGCCGGGCGCGACGGCCGCCGATATCGTGGCGTTGAAGGCGCGTTATGGGCTGGACGCGCCGATACCGGAACAGTTCCGCATCTGGGCCGGCGGCATCCTCACCGGCGATTTCGGCACCTCGATCACGCTGCATCGTTACGTGACCGAGGTACTGGCGTCGCGCTTGCCGGCGACTCTGGAGTTGGCAATAGCCGCGCTCGTTATCGCGCTCGCGATGGGCGGCACAGTCGCCATTGCCGGCACGCTGATGCGACGCACCATCGGCGAAACCGTTATTGACGGCGTGAACTCGATCCTCCTCGCGGTGCCCGATTTCATTTGGGCACTCGCCTTGGTGCTGTTGTTCGGCGTCGCGCTTCCGGTCTTGCCGCTCACCGGACGTATCGATCCGGATTTGGCCGAAGGCTTCGCTACGCGGTTCTATTTGATCGAAAGCATCCTGACCGGCCGCTTTGCGGTGGCCGGCAATATTTTGAGCCACATGATCATGCCGGCGCTGGCACTGGCGCTGCCGCTCGCCGCCGTCATTGTGCGCATCCTCAAACAATCGCTGAAGGAAGCGATGCTGCAGGATTACGTGCTGCTGGCGCGGATCAAGGGTTTTCGCGAGCTGCGGCTGGTATTGCAGGAGGCGTTGCGCAACGCCATCGGGCCGGCGCTCGCGCTCACCGGCGTGCAGTTCACGTTCCTGATCGGTGGGACGGTGATTGTCGAGCGCATTTTCGCCTATCCCGGGATCGGCAATCTCGCCATCGACGCGGTGATCAATCGCGATTTCCCGGTGATCCAGGGCTTGGTGCTTTTGTTCGGGGTAATCTTCATTTTGATCAATATCGGTGTCGATGTTGCGGTAGCGGCGCTTAATCCGCGGCTGCGCTACGGCTGAGCAGGATCGGCCGCTTGGAACATTGGACACCATCGACGGCACAAGTAGCGGACGCTGGACCGCGGCCGCCTTCGGTTGCCGCGCGGCTGTTGGGCGACCCCAAAGTGGTCTGTGCCGGTGGCTTTATCGGGTTTTTGATCATCCTTGCCGTCGGCGCGCCGCTGATCGCGCCGCAGGATCCGCTGGCGCAGAACCTGCTCAATGCGACGCTCCCGCCCGCCGGATTTCCGGACGCCGAGCCCGGATTTTTGCTCGGCACCGATGGGCTTGGCCGCGACGTGCTCTCGCGCGTCATTTTCGGCACCCGCGTATCGCTGACGGTCGCCTTCGTTGCGGCCGGGCTTGCTTGTCTGATCGGCTCGCTGTTTGGACTGTTCGCCGGCTTTTTCGGCCAATTCGTCGACGCGTTGATTTCACGCGCGGTCGATATCTGGATGGCCTTTCCGCCGGTTCTGCTGTCGATACTTTTGGTCGCCATCCTTGGCACGGGGCTGCATTCGGTCATCATCGCGATCGTCGTGATCGACTGGACGCGGTTCTGCCGGGTCGTTCGTACCGAGACCATGAACCAGGCGCAGATGGATTATGTCGTCGCCGCGCGCGCTATCGGCTTCTCGCGCGTCGCCACGCTGTTTCGCGAGGTTCTGCCCAACGTTGTTCCGGTTCTCATTGCGCTTCTGACGCTGGAAATGGGCATTGCGGTGGTGGTCGAAGCCATCCTCTCCTTCGTCGGCTTGTCGGTATCGTCGGATACGCCGACTTGGGGCGGCATGATCGCCGAGGGACGGCAGATTGTGCACGAGGCATGGTGGGTGCTTGCCGTGCCGCTTGCGGCTTTGTTCGCGACCGTGGTCGCCTTTAATCAGCTCGGCGACGGCTTGGCGCGCAGCCTCGATCCAGTGCTGCGCCGATGAGCGCGCCGCGGCTCGTCATTGAAGCGCTCGGCGTGATTTCGTTGCGCGCCGGTGGCGCGCCGATCCTGCGGGGCGTTTCGCTGACCGTTGATACCGGCGAAGTGCACGGGCTCGTCGGCGAGAGCGGTGCGGGGAAATCAACCATCGCCAAAGCCATCCTCGGCATCGTTCCCTCGCAGGTGAGAATCAGCGGCGGCCGCATCGTGTTTGAGGGCCGCGATCTTCTTGCGCTCTCGGCGAGCGAGCTGCGCGCCATCCTCGGCCGCGACATTACCCTGGTGCCACAAGACCCTTCAACCGCGCTCAATCCGTCGCGCCGGATCGATGCGCAGATGACCGACGGTTTGCGATTAAAGCGCGGACTGTCGATGAAGGAGGCGAGACTGCGCGCCCGCGCTTTGCTCGCGGAGGTGCAGATACGCGACCCCGAGCGCGTGCTGTCGAGTTATCCGCACCAGCTTTCCGGCGGCATGCGCCAGCGCGTGCTCATTGCCGCGGCCTTTGCGCTCGAGCCGAAGCTCGTCATTGCCGACGAGCCGACGACCGCACTCGATGTCACTGTGCAGAAGCAAATTCTTCGGCTCATTCGCGCGTTGCAGGAACGGCACGGCACCAGCGTGCTGTTCGTTTCGCACGATCTCGGCGTCGTCGCGCAAATCTGTGACCGGGTGAGCGTGCTCTATATGGGCAAGGTGGTTGAGCAGGGCGGCACCGCCGACATCCTGCAAAATCCGCAGCACCCCTACACCCAGGCCTTGCTCGCGGCGAACCCGCGTTACGACCGGCCCGACACCGGATTGGAGCCGACGCCGCCGGAAGTGGTGGCCGCTTTGCGCGCCGAAATCGCCGCCTTCGACGCCGGCGCGCTCAGTCGGGGAGGCGGGTGATGGCTGACGACCTTCTGGTCGCGCGCGGGCTGGTGGTGGCGTATGGCCGCCGTTCTGCGCAGTTATTCAGTTCCCGCAAGCAAGTCCCGGTTCTGCACGGCGTCGATATTCGCGTCGGCCGCGGCGAAACCGTCGGTATTGTCGGTGAATCCGGTTCCGGCAAGACCACGCTCGGCCGTGCGCTGTTGGGTCTGGTCGAGCCTACGGCGGGTACGGTGACTTTCGACGGGGCCGACATCACCGCGCTTGATGAAAAGGCGCGGCGGCAGCTGCGTCGCCGCATGCAGATGATTTTCCAGGATCCGATGTCGTCGCTTAATCCGCGGCACACCATCGGCCGCATCCTGACCGAGCCGCTCGTGCTTCACGGCTTCGCCAAAAGCCGCGCAGCGGCGCTTTCGCTGGTGCACGGCGTGCTCGATCGCGTCGGGCTGTCGCGGAACACGGTCGAGCGCTATTCGTTCGAGCTTTCCGGCGGACAGCGCCAGCGCGTCGGTATTGCGCGCGCGGTGGTGCTCAAGCCCGATTTCGTGCTTGCCGACGAGATTGTGTCGGGTCTCGACGTGTCCACGCAAGCGCAAGTGCTCCGCCTGCTCAAAGAGCTGACGAGCGAAATGCATCTCGCGCTCGCGTTCATCAGTCACGACCTTTCGGTGGTGCGCTCGATTTGCCAACGTGTCGTCGTCATGCGCGAAGGCCAAGTTGTCGAGGAAGGTCCTTGCGAACGGGTGTTTACGGCGCCGGCCAGCGACTACACGCGCATGCTTATCGACGCCATTCCGCTGCCGACAGTCGATCCGGGATGGCTTACCCGCGGCGCGGCCGCGGAGGCCGCCGTTCCCGGTTGACGAAAAATCGCGCCGCGGGCAACCGGGGCAGCTTCGGCGCGATGCTCAAACCAGTCCCGACAGACAGGAGGTAACTGTGTATCGCTTCAGCCGTAATCTCGCCATCGCCGCGGCCGCCGCAGCACTGCTTGCGGCCGCAACTGGAGCCCGCGCCGACGGAGTGCCCGGCCTGCGCGGCCACGATCATACCGGCATCACCGTGCCTGACATCAAACAAGCGACCGACTTTTTCGTCGGCGTGCTCGGCTGCAAGGAAGCCATGTCGTTCGGCCCGTTCGCCGACGAGAAGGGCGATTTCATGGCCCAGTTGCTTAACGTCAATCCGCGGGCGGTGATCAAGCAAATAACACTGGTGCGCTGTGGTTACGGCTCCGACATCGAGCTGTTCCAGTACACTTCGCCGGATCAGAAAAACATGACGCCGAAGAACAGCGACATCGGCGGATATCACATCGCCTTCTATGTCGACGACATCAAGGCGGCGAAAGACTACCTCGACGGCAAGGGCGTGAAGACCTTCTTCAACCTACCGGTCGAGCAGGGGCCGGCGGCCGGCCAGAGCATCTTCTACTTCCTCACGCCTTGGGGCCTGCAGTTGGAAGCCATCAGCTATCCGAATGGCATGGCCTACGAGAAGACCTCGCCGATCAAGCTGTGGTCGCCGAAGGATCCGTCGCAGTAAGCTTCTGAAGCAACTCCACCGCGGGCTCGGCTTAAGCCGGCCCGCGGCGTTTTCTGCCGGAAGGCGTGGGCGTGTGCGACGACGATGGGCCGCAACTGAAAATACAAGGCGGCCAGAGTCTTCCAGGTTGGCATGCGGCATCGCCCTTGCGCTCGTCGTCGGTCCATCGGTACAGTCCTTTGTCCCGGCACTTGAGCCGATGCAGCGGTGGTTCAGCGCGTCCATGCATAGATTTCGCTACGGCGGCAGGTTCGGCAGTTGGCTGGCGCTCATTGCACTGGCCTTTCAACTTGCTGTTTCGTTTGGGCATGTCCATGTCGACGGTGCTCAAATTGGTTCCAAAGCGGCCGCTGCTGGCCGGCCGGCGCACACCGCGCAATCGCTGCCGGCGCAGCAACCCGGCGAGAAAGACGATTACTGCGCAATCTGTGCCAGCCTCTACCTGGCGGCCAATTCGTTCGTGCCATCGCCGCCGCCGCTGCCGGTACCGCTGCTGCTTTCAAGCGCGATTGCTCATATCGACTACGGCGCCGCTTCATTCGTCGCGCCGCGCCGGCCGGCGTTCCAATCACGCGCGCCGCCGCTCGCCTGATCTCCGGTCGCAGCTGATCTCCGGCATTGCCGGCCGTGGAGCGGCGATGCGCGAAGCGTGAGGCGGCTTCCCCATTGCCGATTGCTTCGCATCAGCGCGGTCGCCTGCGGATCGATCATTCGATTTTTATTCAGCGGCGGAACGCTATGGAATTCACGACAAAGATGCTTGGGTTCGCCTGCGCTGCGCTTACCGTTCTGTTGTGGGCGGTCACCTTTTGGACGGACCCGGCACCCGGCGCGATTATCACCGCGGCCGCGCTCACCATTGTCACTGTCATCGCCGGCGTCCTGACCGTGCTGAGCTGAAATAATGAGCGGAGTCAGCGAAATGCTCCTCGGTCCCGCTAACCGCGGCACCGTCATCCGCCGGATGATGCTCGCTCTGGTGATCGTCACGCTTGCGATCGCGCTAAGCGCCCACACCGCCGCCTTCGCCGAAGCCAATCCGTTTGCCGGCATGCGTCAGCCGGCACCTACCGGCATCACCGGTTGGATACTCGCCGAACAGTCGCGCTTCTATCGCGCGCTGTCGGGCCTCATCCGCGCCGCCAAGACTGACGGTTCGGCGCTGTGGGCGCTGATGGGTATCTCGTTCATTTATGGGATTTTTCACGCGGCCGGTCCTGGGCACGGCAAAGCGGTCATCTCGTCTTACCTCGTCGCCAACGAGGAAACCTGGCGCCGCGGTATTGTGTTGTCGTTTGCTTCCGCGCTGCTGCAAGCCGCCACCGCCGTTGTCATTGTCGGTGTTGCCGCCGCGCTGCTCGGCGCCACGGCCAAGATGATGGGCGATACGGTGCGCGCTATCGAGATCGCAAGCTATGCGCTGATCGTGCTGCTGGGAGCGCGACTGTTTTGGGTCAAGGGTAGGGGCTTCCTGCGCACCTGGCGCGCCATCGGCTCGGCCCGGCAGACGCATGCAGCGGAAGTCCACGGTCACGACTGCGACCATGCCCATCAGCATCATTCCAGCCACACGCACGGCCATGCGCATCAAAATGGCGCCAGCCACGCGCATGATCATCACCACCACCACGACGAAGAACACGAAGACGTGCTTCCTTGGGGCCATGCTCATGGACCCGAGCCGGAGGAATTGGCCGGTTCCGGGGGCTGGCATCGCGGATTGTCCGCTGTCGTCGCCGTCGGATTGCGCCCGTGTTCGGGCGCGATCATTGTTCTTGTCTTCGCCTTGGCGCAGGGCTTGTTCTTGGCCGGGGTCGCTTCAACATTCGTGATGGGACTTGGGACCGCGATTACCGTTGCCGCCATCGCGACGCTCGCGGTTGCCGCCCGCGAGGCGGCGAAAAAAGTTGCCGCCACCAAGCCCGGCTACGGTTCGCTTGCGTTGCGCGGTGTCGAGGTCGGCGCCGCGGTGCTCGTCATCGCCTTCGGCGTCGCGCTCCTTACCGGCTACACGGCCAGCGAGCGCATGGGAATGTTCTGACGGGCGGACCGCGGCTTTGCAGGCGTCAGAAGGCTTGTGCTGCGCGATGTTATAACGTTACATTATGCTTGCAATGGGATCACCGCGGTCTAACCAAAGGTTCGCCACTTGGCTCGCGCTGTTCGCGCTGGGCGTTCAGATGGTCGTGTCGTTCGGGCACGTTCATCTCGAAGGAATTGCCCGTACCGACCAGGCGCGAGTGGCTTCGGGTGCGGCCGCTCATACTTCGCAATCGCTACTCGGCCAGCCGCCGAGCTCCGGCGACGACGCTGATGCTTACTGCCCGATTTGTGCCAGCGTCTATTTGACGGCCAACTCTTTCGTGCCGGCAGTGCCGGTACTGCGGCCGCCGTCGGCTTCTAGCGCCGTCGAAAATATCGGCCGCGCTGCGCGAGTCTTCATTGCGCCGCGCCGATTGGCATTCCAGTCTCGCGCTCCGCCGCCCGCCTAAGATTTCGGTCGTAGCTGATCTTCGGCCGTCGCTGCGCCGCGACGCGGCGGGTTGCTAATGCGGCCTTCTCGCGTCTGCCTCGCACATATCAGCGCGACCTCCGTTCCGGCCGGTCTCTTGGATTCCCTTTAGGGCGGAGTGTCATGTCCATCGACGTCTGCGATCCGCGTTGCGGATTATTCACTTGCGCGTCGGCGCTGCTGGTGCTGGCAATTTTCAACGCGCCTTCGGCGGCGCAAGTGCAGCTTCCAGAAGTTGTCGTCAGCGCGCCGAAGGAAAAGCCGAAGCCGCGGCCGAAAGCAGCACGGGGCGCGTCGTCTTCAGCGCCAGCGGCCACGCCTGTCAGCGCGGTGCAAGCCAAATCCAACGCCTTCGATCAGGCGCGCAGCAATCTCTATACGACGACCGGCACGACGTCGGACGTAATCAGCCACGCGACGATCGAGGCGCTGCCGCAAGGCGCCAACGCGCCGGTCGAGAAAGTCTTGCTCCAGGCCCCTGGCGTTTCGCAGGATTCTGCGGCCAGCGGCCTCCTGCACGTGCGTAACGATCATGCCAACGTGCAATACCGCATTAACGGCGTGATGCTGCCGGATGGCGTCACCGGCTTCAGCAGTCTCTTTGATGCCAACTACATCGGCAGCATCGCTTTGATCACCGGCGCGCTGCCCGCAGAATTCGGCATGCGCACAGTTGGTTTGGTCGACCTCACGACACGCGCGGACATTTTCAACAATTCCGGCACCATCGGCGTTTACGGCGGCAGCCAGAGTATGCTCACCCCATACTTCGAATACGGCGGCACCTTCGGCAACACTTGCCCCACCACCGCGCCGGCGCCCGGCACGCGGACTCTGCCAAGCGCAGATTGCTTCCCGGGCGTCCAATATTATTTTACAGGCCGGTACCTGCAGACCCACGAGGGCATCGAAAATCCGCTGCCAACTTATTCTCCGATCCATGATTTTACCACGCAGGAAAAAGGCTTCGCCTATATGTCGACATTCGTTGACCCGACGACGCGCTTAAGTTTCATCGGGGGGAGCAGCACCAACCAGTTTCAAATTCCCAACGTCCCGGGGCAGCCAGTCGGTTTCGCCGGCAATCCGCCGGTGACCAGCGCTTTCGGCGTCACCAGCTTCAATTCCGCCAACCTTAACGAGAACCAGTTCGAGGACACCCAATACGCCGTGCTGGCGCTGCAAAAATCGGTCAACGGCTTTGACGGGCAGTTTTCGTATTTCACCCGCTACAATTATCTGCACTTTACGCCAGATCCGGTCGGCGATCTGTTGATCAACGGCATTGCGTCAAATGTTGTCCGCGAGTCTTTTGCCAACGGTTTGCAAGGCGATGGCTCTTATCAGATCAATGCCGCACATACGATCCGTGCCGGTCTTACCTTCAGCGGCGAACAGAGCTTCGTCGGCAATACTTCGCTGGTGGAGCCCGCGCCCGCGGGAGTGGCGATCGATGCGCCAGAATCCATTACCGATAATGCGGGCAAGACCGGCTGGCTTGCAGGAATCTACGCACAGGACGAATGGAAGGTCACCAACAACTTCACTATCAATGGCGGGCTCCGCTTCGACCAGATGTGGCAATATGTCAACGCCAATCAATTGAGTCCCCGCATCAATTTCACCTACAAGCCGTTCGAGTTCACGACGTTTCATGCTGGTTATGCGCGCCTCTTTACCCCGCCGGTACTGGTGGAAGCGGCCCCCGCCAATATTGCGTTATTCAACGGCACCACGGGAGCCTCGACCAGTCCCGGCACTGACCCGGTGCTGCCGGAACGGTCGAATTATTTCGACGTTGGCGTTAATCAGAATATTCCGTTCGGTTGCAGCAAGCCGGCGGCAAAAGACTGCACCGATCTCGATCTCGGTATCGACGCTTACTACAAAGTCGCGACCGACCTCATCGACAACGGCGTGTTCGGCCAAGCGCTGATGCTGAGCGCCTTCAACTACGCCCAGGGAATAGTCGAAGGCGTCGAGTTCACCGCCAAGTTCCACAGCGGCAATTTCCAGGCCTATGCCAATCTCGCGCTCGGCTTCGAGAAGGCGACCGACGTGGTGTCGAACCAATATCTGTTCGATAACACCGTGCCGCTGCCCGATCTCGGCGGCGAGACGTTGCGGCAATATGTCAATACGCACTGGATTTATACCGATCACACCCAGATCGCGACCGGCTCGGCCGGCGCCGCCTATCTGTTTTGCGGGAGGCCGGCCTATGCGGCGGAGAGTTTCAACGCGGCTGAATTGTCGTGGTGCGGCACCCGGCTCAGCGGCGACATGATCTATGGCAGCGGCCTGCGCACCGGCGACGCCAATATCGGTACGCTGCCACCCTATGCGCAGTTCAATGGCGGCATTGCCCGCCAATTCCTGACGCCGAACGATCCGCAGCCGTGGACCGTCCGCTTAGACGTCCTCAATCTTTTCGACACCACCTATCTCATTCGCGGTTCAAGCGTCACCTGCCCCTCCGGCAACGGTGTCTGCGGCATCGGCGTGTTCGCGCCGCAATACGGTCCGCGTCGCGGCATTTTTGTCGGCGTGTCGAAGAAGTTCGGCGACTCTCCGCCTGTCTCGGTCGCCTATCTTCCGGAAAGAAACCCGCCGCTGCTCTTCAAGGAGCGTCTGGTCGTCAATGATTGGACCGGCATCTATATCGGCGGCAATCTCGGCGCGGCTTGGAGCGGACTGAGCGCGACAAATTTTTCCGACACGCTCGGCAGCAGCTTTAATGGGGCAACCAACCTTCAGCCTCTGGCGGGCGGCCAAATCGGCTTCAACTACCAGTTCAGGAACCGGCTCGTCGTCGGCGGCGAGGCGATGTTCGACTGGCTTCCCGGCAGCCAACTCTCGCCCATCACGGCGACCGATCCTACCGGGACGATTTCCGCCAATATTCCAAACGCGAGCGAACATGCGTTGGCTATGGCGACAGGCCGGGTCGGTTATGCCTGGGGCCGTGTACTCCTTTATGCGAAAGGGGGTGGCGCCTGGGTGGCAGCGAACAGTCCAACCATTTCAGTCGGCGGGGCGCCGGCAAGTTTTGCCAGCGTCGGCAATACCAACAGCTTTGGTTACACCGCCGGATTCGGTCTCGAGTGGGCTTTCGCCAACAACTGGTCGGTACGCGCCGAGTACGACTACATCGGGTTGCCCAACCAAGCTTATACCGTGGCAGCCGGAGCGCCAACTTTCGGCGGCGACGTCATCAACTTCGACGATCGAAACATTTCTCTTGTGACCGTAGCCATCAACTACAAGCTCGGCAGCTGATGATACGCCGCACCGACTGGTGCGCCATTTAGCGGTATGGAAATTGCGGACGGGGCCATCATGATTGGCAAAATGAACCAGATTGCCACAGGGTTTAAGAAAGTGACTTGGATACTTCGTCCGCTCGTCTGGCTTGTGATTGCCGGGCTCACGTCGGCCCACGCGCAGGATCCGGGCACGCTCAACCCACAACCGCTGCCGCCCTTGCCAAACGCCAATTCGCCGGCAATTCCGGCAAGAGAATTGTTCGCCCGCAAAACGACGCCGCTGGCCGGGCCCGCTCGCTCGATCGGAGCGTATAATGGTGGCTGTCTCGAAGGCGGTGTTGCACTGCCGCTCGCCGGTCCGGCATGGCAAGTCATGCGCGTGTCACGCGATCGCTATTGGGGCAACCCGAATCTTGTCGCCTTTGTTGAGCGGCTCGCCGAGAAGGCAAAGAAGGTGGGGTGGAACGGACTATTGATCGGCGATATGTCGCAACCCCGCGGCGGCCCAATGCTCAATGGCCATTCCAGCCATCAAATCGGCCTCGATGTCGATATTTGGTTTACGCCGATGCCCGCTCACGAGTTCTCCCGAGAAGAGCTTGAGTTCGAGATGGCACTCAAGATGGTCGCAAAAGACCGGCGCGACGTCGATCCGACGACGTGGACGCATGAGCGTACCGAACTTGTGCGGGTCGCTGCACAGGATCCAGCCGTCACCCGTATTTTCGTCAATCCGGCTATCAAGAAGGCGATGTGTCGTGAGGCGGCGTCCGATCGGTCCTGGCTGTCTAAGGTGCGTCCGTGGTGGGGACACGACGAACATTTTCATGTCCGCATCGCTTGTCCACCGGACAGTCCGCTGTGCAAGAAGCAACCCGAAACGGGGTCGAGCGACGGGTGCGGAAGCGAACTAGCGGGCTGGTTGAGAAAAACCGAGGCGCCGCCGCCACCACCGGGCGCAAAGCCACAACACAATGTGCCGCTTGCGGCCCTGCCGGCGCAGTGTCGAGCAGTGGTCAGGGCGCCTTGAGCAAATCGCGGCCGGGCGGCCGTTATTGGTCGACACCGCCCTGCGTCAGTATCTCGGACAAGATGAGAAGACACGACATGCAACGGCTGACCATGCAGAAAGCTCGTGGCGCGGGCAGGCGGCCTCGATCACGCAGCATCATGGCGCTGATTCCAGTCGCGCTTTTGATTGCGCTGGCGCTTGCTCCTGCGGCATTGGCGCAAAATCCGGGGACGCCTAGTGAGCCGACATCCGAACCGGCAATCGGTGGCGCGCTATTGCCGCACGATCTCTCGCCGCTCGGCATGTTTCTGCATGCCGATATTATCGTTAAGGCGGTCATCATCGGTCTGGCATTTGCGTCGCTCGTCACCTGGACCGCCTTCGTGGCCAAGAGTTTGGAATTGCAGGCCGCACGCCGCCGCGCCCGTCGTGGGCTGCGTATTCTTGCCGGTACGGCCACGCTCGGCCAAGTCACTCCGCAATTGGGCAACGGGAGTGACGCCGCCGCGCAACTCGTGCAGGCGGCGGTTGCCGAGATAAGACTCTCCGAGAATATGCCTGGGGACGGCATCAAGGAGCGCATCGCGTTGCAGCTCGAACGTCTCGAGCTCCGAAACAGCCGGAAAATATCGCTCGGCACCGGCGTGCTCGCGACCATCGGCTCCACGGCGCCTTTTGTCGGATTGTTCGGCACGGTGTGGGGAATAATGAATAGCTTTATCGGCATTTCCGATGCGCATACCACTAATCTCGCCGTGGTCGCGCCCGGTATTGCCGAAGCGCTGCTCGCGACCGCGCTCGGTCTGGTGGCGGCGATTCCGGCCGTTGTCATCTACAACGTGCTGGCGCGTTCGACAGCGCACTATCGCGCGCTTCTCGGCGACGTTTCGGCGCAAGTGATGCGGCTCGTCAGCCGCGACATCGACCGCGCCGGAATGCGGCTCGGATTGGCCGCGAAGTAGGCCGATGGCCATTCGCCTCAATCACAGCGCCGACGAACTCGACGAAGTACATGACATCAATGTCACGCCATTCATCGACGTAATCCTCGTGCTGTTGATTATTTTCATGGTGGCCGCGCCGCTGGCGACGGTCGATGTGCCGGTCGATTTGCCGGCCTCATCCGCACAGCAACAGCCGCGTCCGAGTAAGCCGATCTACCTGACCATTAAGGCCGACTTGAGCCTTGCGATCGGTGATCAGCCGATTGCCGCGAATTCGCTCGCAGCGGCGCTCGATGCCGCGACTGGGTCAAATAGGGACGAGCGCATCTTCCTGCGCGCCGATCGCACCGTGCCGTATGGCGCGGTCATGCAAGTGATGAACGATTTGCGCGCGGCGGATTATCTTAAAATCGCCCTGGTGGGGCTTGAAACGCGCGACGTGAAATGACCACGCACGAACTTAACTGGTCCGGCGATTATGATCTTCGGGCCATCCTGCGCTGGTCAGCCGCAGCGGCAGTCGTGGTCAGCCTGCACGTTGCGTTGATCGCCGGTTACCTGGTTTGGCACGAGCCCAACCAGGAAATTGGCGATTTGTCGTCCACCGTGACCGTGGAGCTTGCACCGATTGATAGCGTCGCTGACGCCAATCAACACGATATCGCTCCCGGGGCGGAAGACATGGTCGAACAGAAACCGGCACCGCAAGCGGAAAAACAAGCGGATCAGCCCACGATTGAGGAGCCGCCTCCGCTCCCGGCGACCACGGCGGACGTTGCGCTGCCGGAGCCCAAGCCGCCGGAAAAGGTCGAGGAGGCGCGGCCGCCCGCTCCGCGCACGACCGCACGCGTCGAAGGCGGCACACCGCGCGTCGCACCATCATGGCAAGCCGATTTGCTCAGACACTTGCAGCAGTACAAGCGTTATCCGAATGGCGCACAGACGAAGCACGAACAAGGCGTCGTTCTCCTCGGTTTTAGCGTCGATCGCGATGGGCGCGTGCTGGCGCACCGAATCGTGCAGAGTTCGGGCCACGCCGATCTCGACCAGGAAGCGATGGACATGATCGTGCGCGCGCAGCCCTTGCCTGCTTTCCCGCCGAGCATGACGCAGCCGCAGCTCGAGCTTACCGTTCCAATACGCTTTTCGCTGCGCTGAGAGTGACACGGGCCGCGCCGTCTTGCTCACAGCAATGCGTCGGGCGCCTCATGCTGCCAGCGGGCGATCAGCCCGGCAATGACCGCGCCAATAATGGGCGCAAGCCAGAACAGCCACAATTGCGAAATATAGGCGGCTCCAGCGAACAAAGCCGGACCCGTGCTTCGCGCCGGATTGACCGAGGTGTTGGTGACCGGAATTACGACGAGATGAATGAGCGTCAGGCAAAGCCCGATGGGGATGCCGGCGAATCCGACCGCCGCGCCTTTCGAGGTGGTGCCGATGATGACGTAGAGGAAAAAGAACGTCGCCAGCGCTTCGATGAGGAAGCATGACGTGAGATTGTATTTGCCCGGGCTGAGATCGCCATAACCGTTGGACGCAAAGCCGCCGGGGACCCAGTCCCGTTTACCGGAAGCGATCAGGTAGAGGACCGCGGCCACGACGATGGCGCCGACGACTTGGGCGATGATGTAGGGGATCACGTCTTTGGCCTTGAAGCGCCCGGCGGTCCACAGCCCGATGGTGACCGCACAATTGAAATGCCCGCCGGAAATGTGACCGACGGCGTAGGCCATGGTGAGCACCGTCAAGCCAAAGGCCAGGCTGACCCCTAAAAATCCGATGCCGAGAACAGGAAAGCCGGCGGCCAGCACCGCGCTGCCGCAACCGGCGAAAGTCAGCCAAAACGTACCGAAAAATTCGGCTCCAACACGTCGCGTCATATCCATTTTCTTCCCCCGGTTTGCCTAGAGGCTATTCGATACTAGCGGGGGGACACTCGCACCCGGAACAGGCGCGGTTAGGTTTGCACAGAATCCGAAGGCTGCGACGCCGGTTGCGGCGGCTCGGGCAGAAAGAACGTCTGCAAGGCCGGCACGATCACGAGCAGCATAATCGGCCCGATCAACATGCCGCCGACAATGACAGTGGCGAGTGGCCGCTGCACCTGGCTGCCGATGCCGGTGGAAATCGCCGCCGGAAGAAGGCCGATGCAGGCCGACAGCGTCATCATCAAGATCGGACGCATTTGCTCGCCGACGGCATGAAACATCGCCTCGACCGGCGGCATGTCGTTTGCCGCGACCCGATAATAGCCGTTGATGATAAGAATGCCGCTCATCACTGACACGCCCATCAGCGAGATGAATCCGATTGCCGCCGAGATGCTGAAGTCCAATCCGCCGACATAGAGCGCGACGAGGCCGCCCGAAATCGCAAATGGCAGCCCCAACAACGCCAATGCGCTGTCGCGCCAGGAATTGAAAAGCCCGTAAAGCAGAATGACAATCAGGATAAAGGTCACCGGCAGGATGATGAGAAGCCGCTGCTTGGCCTGCTGCAGCCACTCGAACTCCCCGGCCCAGACAATCCGGTAACCGGTTGGAAGCTTGACGCTGCGTGCGATGCGCTCTTGCGCATCGGCGACGGCGCCGGAAAGGTCGCGGCCGCGGACGCTGAACTTGATCGGCACGTAACGCTGGCCGTGTTCGCGGAATATGTAGGAAGCCCCGGTCTCGAGCGAGATCGCAGCGAGCTCGCTCAAGGGAATGTAGGCGTTGACGCCGCTTGACGTCTGATACGCGACCTTGAGGTCGCGCACCGCGTCGACGTTGCCGCGGTATTCCGGCGCAAGCCGCACCACCACGCTGAATTGGCGGTCCGCCTCGAGAAGCGTCGTTGCGGTCGTTCCACCCAATGCCGCCTGGATGACGCTATTGATGTCGTTAATGCTCAACCCGTAGCGCGCCGCCTTGGCCCGATCGATCTTGATGTTCAAATTGGGCTGTCCAAGCACCCAGAAGGCGCCGAGATCGGTAATTCCCGGCACGTTCTCCATTTCGTGCATAATGTCGCGCGCAATCGTTTCCAGCCGGGAAAGATCTGGGCCGATGATCTTGACCGAGTTGGCGCCTTTCACGCCGGACAACCCTTCCTCGACGTTGTCCTGGATATATTGCGAGAAATTGAAATCGATGCCGACCAGCTCTCGGTCGAATTCTTTTTGCAGGTCTTTCACGAGGTCGGCTTTGGTATAACCCGTCGGCCATTCGTCGAACGGCTTTAACGGCACGAAAAACTCGGCGTTGAAAAAGCCGGCGGCGTCGCTGCCATTGTCGGGGCGGCCGTGCTGGGACGTGACCGTGACTACCTCGGGATGTTTGAGAATGATTTCGCGGATTCTGTTGACGATCGGCATGCCGGCGTCGAGCGAGATGGTCGGCGGCATGGTTGCGCGGATCCACAGATTTCCTTCTTCCAGCGTTGGCAGGAATTCGCTGCCGAGCCGCGAGCCGAGGAAGAAGCTGAATGCAAGGAAGACCAGTCCGATCGCGATCGTGGTCTTTCTTTTGCGCAGCGACCAGCGCAGTACCGGCGTGTAAACCGCGCGCAGGCCGCGCACCAGGAGGGTTTCTACCTCGCGGACGCGTTCGGGGAGCAGTAGCGACGTAAGGCACGGTGTGATGATGAACGTCGCCAGCAGCGCGCCAATGAGAGCATAGGCGTAAGTCTGCGCCATCGGGCTGAAAATCTGCCCTTCGACGCCTTGCATGGTGAATAGCGGAATAAAGGCCGCCACGATGATGGCGGTCGAGAAGAACACCGCTTTGTCGATTTGCAGGGCGCTGATGAGGATCAGCCGCAGACGGTCGGTCCAGAGCGAGGGTTGCGACGGATCTGTGTGGCCCGTCGGATCGCGCCCCCAGCGCTGGTCGGCGAGATTGCGGAATAGTTGCTGCCTCGCTTCGGGACTGGTCTGGAAATTCCGGTAGACGTTTTCGACGAGAATAACCGCGGCGTCGACAATGATGCCGAAATCGACGGCACCCACCGAGAGAAGATTAGCGTCCTGGCCGCGCAGGACCAGGATGATGATGCTGAAGAATAACGCGAACGGGATGTTTGCGCCGACGATAATTGCGCTGCGCAAATCGCCGAGAAAGATCCATTGAATGCAGAAGATCAGTAAACAGCCGAACACCAGGTTGTGCAGGACGGTGCTGGTGGTGACGCCGACAAGCTGGCTACGATCGTAGTAGGGCACAAGTTTCACGCCGGCCGGCAACGAGCCGTCGGTATTAATTTTCTGAACCTCTGCGTGAACGCGGTTGATCACATCCCTGGTGTGCAGGGTCCGGTTCATAACCACGATGGCCGCGACGATGTCGTCTTCGTGGTCGCGGCCGGCCTTGCCAAGCCGGGGGACGTAACCGACTGAAACTTTGCCGACGTCTTTGACCAGGACGGGTATGCCGTTGGTCTGGTTGAGCGGAATGTTCTCGATGTCCTCGACCTTGTAGCCTTGCGTCAGGTTTTCGTCGCCGCCGCTGTTCATCAACCCGACGCCGCGGATATTTACCGACTGCTGCCCCATGTTGATGGTGCGGCCGCCGACATTGATGTTGGCGTTGCCCAATGCGGCGATGACTTGCGGCAGCGTGACGTTGTAGGCGTCGAGCTTATGCAAATCGATCTCGGCGTCGTATTCCTTAATGGTGCCGCCCCAAGTATTGATCTGCACGATGCCCGGCACGCCAAGCAGCCGGCGCTGCAAAATCCAATCCTGGACGGTCCGCAGATTGGTCAAGCCGAAATGCGGCGGCCCGGTAACTTGATAGCGGTAGATTTCGCCGACCAGACTGGTGGCCTGAATGGTGGGCGTTATGTTGTTGGGCAGACTGACGTTCTGCTGCAGATTGATCGCGGTTTGGGTCAGTGCGAAGTAATACTCCACGCCGTAATAGAAGGTCACGCGGACGAAGGTGAGGCCATAGAATGAGGTCGAGCGAATAACGTCGACGCCGGGCGTTGCAGCCAGCCCCACCTCGATCGGAATGGTGAAGTAGCGCTCCATTTCCTCCGCGGAAAGGCCGGGCGCTTGTGCCGTGATCTCCAGGATTACGGGGGCCGGATTCGGATAGGCCTCGATATTGAGCCGCGAAAACGCGAACAATCCGGCGCCCAGGAAGACCAGCAGTCCCAAAAGGACCAACGGCCGACGCGTCAGCCCAAATACGAGCAGTCCCTTCAGCACGAATCGTTCCTCGCCCCCTACTGTGATTTATCACAGTATTCGCGATGGCGAATTGGAATGGCTGGCGGCGTTGCGGCGGGGACGCGGGGCGGGGCAGCCGATCGCTTCTCAAGCGCCGCGCCAGTTTAGCGCTGGAATAAGGTGCAAATCGCGTCCGGCAGAGCCCGGGGCGCCGGGGCTTCACTAAGCGCAACGCGCCGGCCGCACATTACTCTCGTGCCAGGCCGCGCCTTAGTGCGTTTTCGACTGCTCGCGGACGAGATTGATAATGGCGGAAAAGTCGAGCTCGCTGAAGCCCTCGTCGGCGAAATGCTGGTAGATTTCGGCAGCGTGGGCGCCGATGGCGTTCTTCACTTTCACAGAATCCGCCGCCGCCTTGGCAAGCTTCAGATCTTTCAACATCAAGGCCGTCGCGAAGCCCGGTTTGTAGGAATTGTTGGCTGGGCTCGCCGGCACCGGTCCAGGCACCGGGCAGTAGCTGGTCAGCGCCCAGCATTGCGCGGACGAGGCCGAGGCGACGTCGAACAGGGCCTGATGCGACAGCCCGAGTTTCTCGCCCATGACAAAGCCCTCCGCGACGGCGATCATCGAGGCGGCGAGGATCATGTTGTTGCAGATTTTTGCGACCTGGCCGTTTCCCGCTTCGCCGCAATGCACGATGCGCTTGCCCATGCGTTCGAGCACGGGCTTGCCGTGTGCGAACGCGTGCGCCGAGCCGCCGACCATGAAGGTCAGCGTCCCCGCCTTGGCGCCGCCGACGCCGCCGGAAACCGGCGCATCGAGCGTGGCGAAGCCGCCCGCCGCCGCGAGCTTGTGCGCCTTGCGGGCACTGTCGACATCGATGGTCGAGCAATCAATGAACAACGTGCCTTGCCGCGCGTGCGGCACCACTTCGTTCCAAACCGACAGCACATGCTCGCCCGCGGGCAGCATGGTGATGACGATGTCGGCGTTTTCCACGCAATCCTTCGCGTTGCCGACGATTTGAACGCCATCGGCAGCCGACGTCTCTCGCGAGGCCGGCACGACGTCGAAGCCACGCACCCGCTCGCCGGACTTGACGAGATTGGCGGCCATCGGGCCGCCCATGTTTCCGAGACCGATGAATCCGATGTTCGACATCTGCGGAAGCCTCTTTTAATCCGGGAATTTCAGTTCCAGCGCGCCGGCCGACTGGAAATGCCGATCGACAATGCCGGGCGTGACCTCTGCCAGCTTTTCCGGCCGCCATTTCGGAGCGCGGTCCTTGTCGACAATCGTGGCGCGAATACCCTCGATGAAGTCATGTCCGTCAATGCACGCCAGCGCGATACGGTAATCCTGTTGGAAGCTCTGCTCAACGCGACTGAACTTCGCCGCTTCCCTCATATTACGCAACGTAACCTTGAGTGAGGTTGGCGAGGCTTTTCGCATGATATCGCGGGCCGCAATCGCATCTTCATTGCTGCACATCGACAGCGCTTCAAGAATTTCTTCGATTGTGTTGCCACTGAAGCAGGGCATGATCCAGCGCAGCGCTTTCGGAATTTTACCCGGACTGGGAGACGCTTCGTATTTGCCGAGCGCGGCGCGAACCTCCTCACGGCTGCGGCAATCGGCAAGGGCCGAAGGAAGCTCTCCAAGACGGGCTGAGGGAACAGGAGAATTTGCCAATCCCGAAATCAGAGCACCTTGCGCGCTGAGGCGCTCGCCGGTCAGCGCTACAAAGGTGCCGAGCTGCCAATGCGCACGCGTTAGCAAAAACGACACACCGACGTCAGGGAAGAAGCCGATGCCCACCTCCGGCATCGCTACCACGGAACGGTCTGTCACGACGCTGTGAGCAGCGTGCGCGGAAAGCCCGACACCGCCGCCCATCACCAGCCCGTCCATGATCGTGATCACCGGCTTCGGGTAGCGCGCGATCAGAGCGTCAAGCTTGTATTCGATCGCCCAAAATTTCTCCGGAAGGTCGCTGCCGAACTTCGCTGCGTCGTAGAGCGCGCGGATGTCGCCGCCGGCGGCAAACGCGCGATCGCCGGCGCCGTCGATGAGGACGGCGCCGACCGCGGGGTCCTCCGCCCATTCGCGCAAAAATGCCGTCATGGTCTCGGCCATGTCGAGCGTGATGGCGTTAAGCGCCTTCGGCCGATTGAGCGTAAGGCGCCGCAGCGTGCGCTGCTCGCGGACGATGACGTCACCGTCGCTAACAAGCTTCTCGCTCATCGTCCAACAAGACGTCCAGCGATGATGACGCGCATGATCTCGTTGGTGCCTTCGAGGATTTGGTGCACGCGCAGATCGCGTACGATTTTCTCGATGCCGAATTCGGACAAATAGCCGTAGCCGCCGTGTAGCTGCAGCGCCTGATTGGCGATGTCGAAGCAGGTGTCGGTGACGAAACGTTTGGCCATGGCGCAAAGCTGCGTGGCATCGGCAGCCTTGCGGTCGAGCGCCGCGGCGGCGCGCCAAAGAAGCGCGCGCGAGGCCTCAAGGCCGGTCGCCATGTCGGCAAGCCGGAATTGTAGGGCCTGAAATTCGTCGAGGCGCTTTCCGAACGCTTTGCGCTCCTTCATGTAGGCGAGCGATTTCTCGAGCGCGATCTGGGCGCCGCCGAGCGAGCATGCGGCGATGTTCAGCCGCCCGCCGTCGAGGCCGGCCATTGCGATCTTGAAGCCTTCGCCTTCCTCGCCGAGCCGATTTTCCGCCGGCACTTGCACGTCCTGAAAAACGACCGCGCGGGTCGGCTGCGCGTTCCAGCCCATCTTGCGCTCGTTGGCGCCGAGCGAAATTCCCGGCGTGTCGCCGGGAACAACGAAGGTGGAAATGCCGGACGGGCCTGCGCCGCCGGAGCGCGCCATCACTACATAGAGATCGCCGGCTCCGGCGCCGGAGATGAATTGTTTTTGGCCGTTGAGAACGTAAGTGTCGCCGTCGCGTGTCGCGCGCGTCACAAGCGCCGCGGCATCCGAACCGGCGCCCGGTTCGGTGAGGCAATAGCTCGCCAGAAATTCCATGGCACAGAGTTTCGGCAGCCATTGGCCTCGTTGCGCCGGCGAGCCGAAGGCGTCGATCATCCAGGCGGCCATGTTGTGAATCGACATATAGGCGGCGACCGTCGGACAGCCCGTGGCCAGCGCCTCGAAGATCAAAGTCGCGTCAAGACGCGACAGCCCGGAACCGCCGGCATCGGCCGCCACATAGATTCCGCCCATGCCCAACGCCGCCGCCTGGCGCATTTCGGCGACGGGAAAATGCTTGGCTTCGTCCCAAGCGAGTGCGTGCGGTGCAAAAACCTCGGCGGCGAAGGTCCGCGCCATATCGCGGACCGCTATTTGATCTTCACCGAGAGAAAACCGCGGGGAAGCGCCGGCAGATATGTCGAGCATGAAGCCATTATCCGGCCCGATCGCGCCCTTTAGTGGCAAGCGCGAGGGGTTTTTGCGTCAAAATGACTGGTGTCCCGATTTCGAAGTTCGCATGAGTATGCGGCGCCCTGGTCTGCGAACTTCGGAATCAAAGGGACACTAGCAACTTATTGATCTAGTGTGGCTTTAGCTCAGAAGTCCGCATGGCGAGCGTACGGAAAAATGATGCGGACTTCTGAGCCGCCACGCTGGCTTTTGCTGTGGAATAGCATTGTCGTTTTTGCCCGGCAATGCGAGAATTCACGCGCCGATTTGGGTTAAAGTTGGTGCACCGGTGACCAAGGATTGGGGGATCTGCGGTTTCCGCCTCGCCGCCTGTTTGGGGCAAAGGCCCCGGGTGGTGGATTCGGCGCACAAGCGCAGTACAAGAGTAGTGTCGGCCCCCTGTTTACAAATAAGGCGCGTGTTGTGATCGCGCGCGAACAAAAGGGGGAAGAGGAACGCCGTGCAGTCGATTGATGGCAGCTTAGATACGCTGCCCAAACTCCTCATTCACAATGCCAAGGTTATCGGCGCGCGTCCCGCCATGCGCCAAAAAGACCTCGGCATCTGGAATACGTGGAGCTGGGCGCAGATGCTCGACGAGATTCGCGCATTCTCCATCGGGCTTGCCGAGCTTGGGCTCAAGCGCGGCGACAAATTCGCCATCATTGGCAGCAATCGCCCGCGGCTCTATTGGGCGATGTGCGCGGGCCAAGCGCTTGGCGCAGTGCCGGTGCCGGTTTACGCGGATGCGGTGGCCGAAGAGATGGCCTTTGTTTTGGCGCATGCCGAAGTGATTTTGGCGGTCGTAGAGGATCAAGAACAGGTCGACAAAGTGATCGCGGTCGCCGAGCGGCTGCCGCGATTAGGAAAACTCATTTATGACGAACCGCGCGGATTAAAGGATTACGACCGTGACCGCCTGATTTCGTTCGCGGACGTACAGGCCATCGGCCGCACGAAGCTCACCGACGACGACGAATGTCTCGCCCGCTGGGAAGCCGCCGTGGCCGACGGCAAAGCCGACGATCTCAGTGTTATTCTCTACACCTCGGGCACCACCGGGCGATCGAAGGGCGTGATGCTCACGCATCGCAACACCATCGTGTCCGCGCGCAACGCCAACGCCTTCGACCGACTCGATCAAAACGAAGAGGTGATTGCGTATCTGCCGCTGGCCTGGGTCGGTGACTACATCTTTTCTTTCGTGCAGGCTTATGTCGCCGGCTACTGCGTCAATTGTCCGGAAGCGCCGGATACCGTCGTTCAGGACCGGCGCGAGATCGGCACGACGTATGCGTTCGCGCCGCCGCGGGTTTACGAGAACGTGCTGACGCTGACCATGGTGCGCATGGCCGACGCCGGTGCGATCAAGCGTAAAGCGTTCGATTTTTTCATCGGCGTCGCGCGGCGGTGGGGCGAAAAAATCCTCGACGGCGAGAAGGTGCCGATCGGCGGCCGTTTGCTCTATGCCGTCGGCCGGCTTTTCGTTTACGGGCCAGTGCTGAACCAGTTCGGCCTGTCGCGCATTCGCGTCGCCTATACCGCAGGCGAAGCGATTGGTCCGGAGATTTTCCGTTTCTGGCGCGCGATGGGCATGAACTTAAAGCAGCTCTACGGCCAGACCGAGGCCTCGGTCTATATCACCGCGCAGCCTGACGGCGAGATTTACGCCGACACCGTCGGTAAGCCTTCCCCGGACGTCGAAATAAAAATATCCGACAAAGGCGAAGTGCTGTTCCGCTCGCCCGGCGTCTTCACCGGATATTACAAAGACGCCGACAAGACCGCCGAGGTGCTCACATCCGATGGCTGGGTGCATACCGGCGATGCCGGTTTCTTTGATGCCAAGAGCGGACAATTGAAAATCATCGATCGCGCCAAGGACGTCGGCCGGCTTAATGACAGCACGGTATTCGCGCCGAAATATATCGAGAACAAGCTCAAGTTCTATCCCAACATCCGCGAGGCAGTCGCGATCGGCGCCGACCGCGATTTCGTCAGCGTCATGATCAATATCGACCAGGTCGCGGTGGGCAGCTGGGCCGAGCGGAACAATGTGGTCTATGCCTCATACCAGGAGCTCGCCGCCCATCCGCGTGTCTATGACATGATCGCAAGTCACGTCGACGAGGTGAACCGCTCGCTGTCGGAGGAGGAAATGGTGGCGGGCGCACAGATCAAGCGCTTCCTCATCCTGCATAAAGAGCTCGACCCGGACGACGGGGAACTGACGCGCACGCAGAAGCTTCGCCGCGGACACATTATCGACCGCTACAGCCCGCTGGTCGAAGCGTTCTACAACGGCTCGAGCGCGGCGCAGATTTCAACGCAAGTGACTTTCGAAGACGGCCACAAAGGCGTTATCGCCGCGCGCGTCGCCGTCCGCGACATGAAAACCTATCCGGTCAGCGCAACGGAAATGGTGCGCGCCGCATGAGGGCGCCGTCCTCGGGCGACACCGCGCTCGGCGAGGTGCTGCTCGCAGTCGAAGACGTTTCCCTCTCATTTGGCGGCGTGCGCGCGCTTACCGCGGTCTCGTTCGACATCCGCAAGGGCGAAATCCGCGCCATCATCGGCCCGAACGGCGCCGGCAAGACCTCCATGCTCAACGTCGTCAACGGCTTCTACCAGCCGCAATCGGGCCGGATCACGTTCAAGGGCGAGGCGCGCAACAGCATGCGGCCGTACGCGGCGGCGCGCGGCGGCATCGCCCGGACCTTTCAGAATCTGGCGCTGTTTCGCGGCATGACCACGCTGGACAATATTCTTGCCGGGCGGTCGCTGAAAATGCGCCGCGGTTTTTTTTGGCAGGTCATTCGCCACGGGCCGGCGCTGACGGAGGAGGTCGAGCACCGCCGCCGCGTCGAGGAGATCATCGACTTTCTGGAAATCGCGGCCATCCGCAAAATTCCGGTCGGGCGTCTGCCTTACGGCCTGCAGAAGCGCGTCGAGCTTGGGCGGGCGCTTGCCATGGAGCCGGATTTGCTGCTGCTCGACGAACCGATGGCGGGGATGAACCTCGAGGAAAAGGAGGACATGTCGCGGTTCATCATCGACGTGAATCAACAATACGGCACGACCATCGCATTGATCGAACATGACATGGGTGTGGTCATGGATCTATCCGACCGCGTGGTCGTGCTCGATTACGGCCGCAAAATCGCCGATGCCGTGCCCGACGAAGTCAAGAAAGATGAAAACGTGATCCGCGCTTATTTGGGCCAGCCGCACGGGGTGAGCGCGTGAACGTCTTGCTAGAGTTGGTCACATCTTCTGCTCTCTCGCTTTGCTGGGCAGGAAGTTAGGCGATGCACCTTCTTTACCAAATCTTCGTCGATCCGTTCGTGCAGATGGGCGCGGCGCCGGATCTATTGGCGCAGACGCTGTGGGATGGCCTCGTCGCCGGCGTGCTTTACGCGCTGATCGCGCTCGGCTTCGTGCTGATCTTCAAGGCGTCGGGTGTCTTTAATTTCGCGCAGGGCATCATGGTGGTGTTTGCGGCGTTGACGCTGGTCGGGCTGCATGAACACGGCGTTCCGGCGTTCCTCGCGCTCGGGCTCACCATCGTGGTCATGTTTGTGCTCGCCTTCGGCGTCGAGCGCCTGATGTTGCGGCCGCTGGTCAACCAATCCGACGTCATATTGTTCATGGCCACCTTCGGGCTGACTTACATTCTCATCGGCTTGGGCCAGCTCATATTCGGCGGCAATCCCAAGGTGATGATCGCAAACGAGCTCTACCTGCCGAGCGGCGAGATGAGATTCAAGGGTCTCGGCGGTTTCGTTTCGTTTCAAAAGATCGATATCGCCGCGGTGATCATCGCTTCGCTCATGGTCGCCGTGCTGGCGGTGTTCTTTCAGCGCACCCGCATCGGCCGCGCCTTGCGCGCCGTCGCCGACAGCCATCAAGCGGCGCTGTCGGTCGGCATTTCGCTCGAGCAAATCTGGGTGATCGTCTGGTTCGCGGCCGGCGTCGTCGCTCTCACCACCGGCATTATGTGGGGCGCGCGGTCTGAAGTCTCGTTTTCGCTGCAAATCATCGCGCTCAAGGCGCTGCCGGTCCTGATCCTCGGTGGCTTGACCTCGATCCCCGGCGCCATTGTCGGCGGACTCATCATCGGCATCGGCGAGAAACTGGGCGAGTTCTACTGGGGACCGCTCCTCGGCGGCGGCATCGAGACCTGGTTCGCCTACGTGATTGCACTCGGCTTCCTGGTATTCCGGCCGCAGGGGCTGTTCGGCGAAAAGATCATCGAGCGGATTTGAGCGATGCTTTATCGCGAGGTCGGCCAATACAAAACGAGTTACGCTGCCGACATGGCGGTGTTCCCGATCCTGCAGGACCGGATCGGCATCGGCGTCATTCTGCTGGTGGCCTTCGTCGTTATTCCGCTCACGGGCAATGACTTTTTGCTCAACGCGGTGCTGATCCCGTTTTTGATTTTTTCGCTGGCCGCCATTGGGCTCAATTTGCTCACCGGCTATACCGGTCTTTTGTCGCTCGGCACTGGCGCCTTCATGGGCGTCGGCGCCTATGCCTGCCTGAAACTCACGACGTATTTCCCCCAGGTGAACATCATCGTCTGGATCCTGGCGTCGGGATTTTTCTCGGCCGCGGTCGGCGTTCTTTTTGGTCTACCATCGCTTCGCATCAAGGGTTTTTATCTGGCGGTGGCGACGCTGGCGGCGCAATTCTTCCTGGAGTGGTGCTTCATCCGCATCCCCTGGCTCTATAACTACGCCATCTCCGGCGCGATCGAGGTGCCGAAGCGCACGCTCGCCGGCATTGCTCTGACCGGTCCGACGGCGACTGCGTCGACACGCTATGTGGTGGTGCTGGGCATCGTAGTGCTGTTGACCTGGGTTGCCTCAAACCTGGTGCATGGCCGGATCGGCCGCATGTGGATGGCGGTGCGCGACATGGACCTTGCCGCCGAGCTGGTCGGCATCAGGTTATTGCCGACCAAGCTCTTGGCTTTCGCCGTTTCGTCATTTTATTGCGGCGTCGCCGGCGCGATGATGGTGTTTCTTTGGTACGGCGGCGCCGAAGCCAATGTGTTCGCCATCGACCAGAGTTTTCTGATCTTGTTCATGGTGATCATCGGCGGGCTCGGCACGCTGATTGGATCGTTCTTTGGCGCCGCGCTGATCTACATCTTGCCGATCGTGCTGCGGTGGGTGCCTGAAGCCTTCGGCCTGCCGCTGCATCCCGCGACTGTTGAGCATCTCCAGTTCTTGATACTCGGCGTGCTGATTATCGTCTTCCTGGTGGTCGAGCCGAGCGGCCTCGCGCGGCTCTGGCAGATCGGCAAGCAGAAATTGCGGGTGTGGCCCTTTCCTTATTAGGACCGGACGCTTGCGACAAATCGTCGTAAGCTGGTGCGGATGATGTCGACCAAGCAACTAGAGGCGAAATCCCGGCATCCGCCGGCGCCTTAATGTGTTTTTCGATCCGGCGGTCTTAACCGCTACGAGGCCCGGGTGTGGCCATTTTCTTCGTGATGGGGCAAACTCTTACTACCTCCGGAACCAACAGCCGGGCGGACCCAAGTCTTCGTGGCGGGTTCGTAGGATTATTTAAAGCGCTGCCGAGGCAATTCGGCGCAAACAAGGGAGAAGACGCCATGCATTTGAAACACATTGCGCTCGGCTTGGCGGTAGCGATTGCGCCGATGGCCGTCACGACGGCGCAGGCGGAAGACGGCATCTATATTCCGCTCTTCAGCTATCGCACCGGCCCGTTCGCCACCTCAGGAATACCGATCGCCAACGGCATGGCGGATTATCTGAACATGCTCAACGAACGCGACGGAGGCATCGGCGGCGCCAAGATTATCGTCGATGAGTGCGAGACCGGCTACGACACCAAAAAGGGCGTCGAGTGCTACGAGACGGTGAAGGGCAAACACCCGGTCGTACTTAATCCCTATTCGACCGGGATTACGCTGCAACTGATCCCTAAGGCATCGGTCGACAAGATTCCGATTCTCTCCATGGCGTATGGTCTTTCCGCGTCGGCCGACGGCAACAACTTCCCCTGGGTCTTCAATCCTCCGGCGACCTATTGGGACGGCGCCTCGGCCTTTGTGAAGCATGTCGCCGACAGTGAAGGCGGTTTCGACAAACTTAAAGGCAAGAAGATCGGGCTCGTTCATCTCGACGCGCCGTTCGGCAAAGAGCCGATCCCGCTATTACAGGCATTGGCCAACGACTACGGCTTTGAGCTGAAACTCTATCCGGTCCCGGTCGCTGAAATGCAAAACCAGGGCTCACTCTGGCTCAACATCCGGCGCGACCGCCCCGACTGGATTTACATGCAGGGCTTCGGCGCCATGAACCCGACGGCGGTGAAGGAAGCGAGCAAAGTCGGCTACCCCATGGACCACTTGGTCGGCAATTGGTGGGCGGGCAGCGACGACGATGCGCGTCCTACCGGCGCCGACGCAAAAGGCTACAAATCGCTCGATCTCAACGCGGTCGGCGCGGACTTCCCGGCGTTGCAGGACATCATCAAATACGTGGTCGACAAGGGCAAAAGCCAGGTCGCTTCGAAAGACAAGGTCGGCGAGAATTTTTATAATCGCGCCGTTCTCAACTCGGTCATCATGGCGGAAGCGGTCCGTAACGCGCAGCATCTGACCGGCAAGAAAGTCATCGACGGCGAGGATTACCGGCGCGGCATGGAAACGCTCAGCATTTCCGCCGCGCGGTTCAAAGAAATCGGGCTGGAGAATTTCGCGAGCCCGATCAAGGTTAGTTGCTCCGACCATAACGGCCACGGCGGCATTTCCGTCGTGCAGTGGGATGGCGCGAAGTGGCAGACCGCGGTGCCCGTGATTGAGCCGATCAAGGACAAGGTGTTGCCGTTGATCGATGACGCTGCGGCCGCCTACGTCAAAGCCAATGCCGGCTGGCCGAAGCGGACCGAACCTTGCGATAAGTCCTCGTAGGCTCACTTCACTCGCTCATTCCCGCGATCAATGTGGGAATGAGCGAATTCTACGGGGGAAAAGGCGCATGACGGGGATCGCCCCGCTCAAGTCCGAGCCGACGGCAGCGCCGGTTTCCGGGACCATCCTTTCCCTCAATAACATCGAGGTCGTCTACGACCGTGTCATCCTTGTTCTCAAGGGCGTGTCGCTGTCCATACCGAGCGGCGGCATTGTCGCGCTGCTTGGCGCCAACGGCGCCGGCAAGACCACGACGCTCAAGGCGATATCCAATCTGCTGCATTCGGAACGCGGCGAAGTGACCAAAGGCGCGATCGTGTTCGACGGCGCCGAGGTGCAGTCGCTGTCGCCCAACGATCTGGTGCGGCGCGGCTGCATCCAGGTGATGCAAGGCCGCTATTGCTTCGGGCATCTGACCGTCGAGGAGAACCTCCTCACCGGCGCGTTCACCCGCCGCGAGGGGGCGGCGGCGATCCGTGCCGATCTCGATAAGGTATACGGCTATTTTCCGCGTCTTCGCGAAAAGCGCCAGGCGCTGGCCGGCTATACGTCGGGCGGCGAGCAGCAGATGTGCGCCATCGGCCGCGCCCTGATGTCGAACCCGAAGATGATCCTGCTCGACGAGCCGTCGATGGGGCTGGCGCCGCAGATCGTCGAAGAGATTTTCACCATCATGAAGAATCTCAATCAAAGCGAGCGGGTCTCATTCCTGCTGGCGGAGCAGAACACCCATCTGGCCCTCAAATATGCCGGCTACGGCTACATTCTGGAAAATGGACGCGTCGTGCTCGACGGCACCGCCACCGCGCTCGCCGAGAACGAAGACGTCAAGGAATTCTATCTCGGCATCGCCGAAGGCCGGCGTAAATCGTTCCGCGACGGCAAGCACTACAAGCGGCGCAAGCGCTGGCTGGCGTAGGCGGAGAGAGGCGGTTCAATAGATCCGCCGCCGCGATCAGCGGAACCCTGCCTCGATAGTTACGCCCTTCGGCGGCGCGATATTTTCCGGCACAAAGAAGTCCTGCGCCAGTTTTTGCGCCGCGTCGACCCGGTATTGCTCGAAATCCGTCACGCCGTTTTCCGCCAGGAAATTATCGTCGATCAGAAACTTCCCGGAAAATTCGCGCGCCGGCTTGTTGAACACCGCATAGGCTGCGTCGGCCATGATCTCCGGTTTGCGCGACTGCCGGATGACCGCATCGCCGCCGAGCAAATTCCGCACCGCCGCGGTCGCGATCACCGTGCGCGGCCACAGCGCGTTGACTGCAATACCCTTGTTGCGAAGCTCGCCGGCAAGCCCGAGCACCACCAGGCTCATGCCGAATTTGGCCATGGTGTAGGCGGTGTGCGGCGCAAACCATTTCTCTTTCATGTCGAGCGGAGGCGAAATCATCAGGATGTGCGGATTTTGCGCTTTTTCCAGGTGGCCGATCGCCCATTTTGACACAACGAACGTGCCGCGGGTGTTGATCTGATGCATCAGATCAAAACGCTTCATGTCGGTCGCAGGCGTAGGGCTCAGCGATATGGCGCTGGCATTGTTGACGACGATGTCGACGCCGCCAAAATGCGCGGCGGTCTTGTCGAGCGCCTCTTTGACCACGCGTTCATCGCGCACGTCGACCACAAGCGGGAGTGCCTTGCCGCCGGCGCGCTCGATCTCCTCCGCCGCGGAATAAATCGTGCCGGCAAGCTTCGGGTGCGGTTCCGCAGTTTTTGCAGCAATCGCGATATTGGCGCCGTCGCGAGCGGCGCGCAGCCCGATCGCTAAACCGATACCGCGCGAAGCGCCGGTGATGAACAGGGTCTTTCCTTTAAGCGACATCGCAAAACCTCACTTCTTACGCGCGAAGAACGCGGCGAAGGCTGTGCGCGCTTCCTCGGATTGCAAAAGCTCGCTAAAATGCGAGCCTTCGGCTTCCATGCGCTTCGCGACTTCGTCGATATTGCCGCGCATCAGCTCGCGGGTCACGGCAAGCGCCCGCGGCGGCAGAGCGGCGATTTCTCGCGCGGCGCCAACCGCAACGGCATCGACGTCAGTTGCGGGGACGACGGCGTTGACCAGGCCAGCCTCCTTGGCTTCGGCGGCAGCAAGCGGCCGGCCCATCGCCAGCAGGGAAAACGCACGCGCGTAGCCCATGCGCAGGGGCGCCAACATTGTCGAAGCGGCTTCGGGAATGAGCGCAAGTTTCAGGAAAGGAGTCGACAGCGTCGCGTCGCTCGCCATGACCACGTGATCGCAATGGAACAGGAGCGTGGTGCCGATGCCGACGGCGACGCCGCCAACGGCGGCGACGATCGGCTTGCGGCAGCGCACAAGCACGTCGAGAAAGGAAAGTGCAGCGCCATCCCAGGGGATGCCGCCGGTCGCGGCTTTGGCAAAATCGCCGATGTCGTTGCCGGCGGTGAAAGCGCCAGGCGCGCCGGCGATTACGATGCAGCGGACGCTGTCGCTCTTATCCGCGTCGCGCAATGCTTCGGTCATTTGCTGATACATGGCGAGTGTCAGCGCGTTCTTTTTTTCCGGGCGGTTCAGCCGTACGATGCGGACCGCAGCCTCATCGGTCACAAGGACGTGCTCGGTCATCTCGTTGTCTCGACCGTGTGCATCTAGCTCGCTCTGACGCGGTTTCGAATCAATCTGCCGATGGCGCGAAATTCGCCGCCGGCGGCGGTCCGGGCTTGTGACTCGATAACGCGGTAGAGACCGACGACCTGCTCGCCGACCGGGGTGACCACCGCGCCACCGCCCCGCGCGCCGCCGCTCTCGGCGGTGACGGCGGGCTCGCGTAGCGTCCGGTTGATCTCTTCCACCAACAGCCAGGCGCGGCGGTAGGACATGCCGAGCGAACGCGCCGCTGCCGAAATCGAACCCGTCGAACGAATCGCCTCCAAAAGCGCGATCTTTCCCGGGCCGATGCGCGCGCCGGAGGCCAGATCGATGCGGATCGAGAGATGTGTGCCGGCCATTGCTTTCACCCTGCGGACGCCTCGCGATGTCACGCCGAGAGCGCGGCGGTCGTCAAGAGACTTTTTCGGGTCGGGGACAATGACCGCTCCGAAAAAAATTGCGGCGGCCGAAGCCGCCGCATCGCTTGCGCAAATGACCTGCCTATTGGAAGAGCTTTAGCGCGTTGGCGATCGTTTGCGACACCCCCCAAATGAGGGGGATGCCGACAAAACCCCAGGCAAGCGCGAGCTGCCAACCCTGTGTGCCGCTGGTTTGAGTGGTCATGAGTGTTCTCCGGTTACGCGTTGGCCGGCCGGCGGGTTAGAGATTCGCCGAATTCCCTGCCGGCTTCCGCCGCTATTGGCAGGGCTTTGTCGGACTTCATGTGGAACCGGGTGTTCACGGCCCTGATCAAGAAATTGGCTATGAAGCCGATCACGAATAGCCCGGCCATAATGTACATGGTGATGTTGTAGGCCTGCGCCTTCGGTACGCCGTGGGTGATGTTGTATTCGCGGATGTAGTTCACCAGCACCGGTCCGAATATGCCGGCCATCGACCATGCGGTGAGCAGAAGGCCGTGTATCGCGCCGACATAGCGGGTGCCGAACATATCCCTGAGATAGGCCGGCACCGTAGCGAAGCCGCCGCCATACATGCTGATGATCACCAGGAAGCAAAGCACGAAGCCGGCAACGCTGCCGACTGAGCCGGTATAGGGCACCGTGCAATACATCGCGAAGCCGAGCACCATGAACACGAAGTAGGTGTTCTTGCGTCCGATATAGTCGGACGTAGATGCCCAAAAGAATCGGCCGAGCATGTTGAACAGGCTCATCAAGCCGACAAAGCCCGCGGCCGCGATCACGGTGATGTGGCCGGGAAACATTTCCTGGCTCATCGCCGAGGCCTGACCGATCACGCCGATGCCGGCGGTCACGTTAATGCACAGCACGATCCAGATGCACCAGAACTGCGGCGTTTTCAGCGCGTCATAGACGTAGACGTCGCTGTTGGTGATCAGCCTGGAGGCCTGGACCGGCGGCACGTAGCCCTCCGGCTTCCACCCCGGCGCCGGCAGCCGCACGATAAATGCGCCCACCATCATAAAGACGAAGTAGATCGCGCCCAGGACGACGAACGTCTCGCCAACGCCGATATGCGTCGATGTCGAGAAAATACTCATGAGCCACACCGAAAGCGGCGAAGCGATGAAAGCCGCGCCGCCGAAGCCCATGATCGCCATACCGGTCGCCATGCCCGGACGGTCGGGAAACCATTTGATCAAGGTCGAGACCGGTGAGATGTAGCCAAGCCCAAGCCCGATGCCGCCAACCAGTCCGTAGCCGAAATAGACGACCCAGATGTTGTGGACGTAAACCCCGATCGCCGAAATCAGAAAGCCGCCGGCCCAACAAAGGGCCGATGTGAACATCGCCTTGCGCGGGCCGCCTTCCTCGACCCAGCGGCCGAAGATCGCGGCGGAGAAGCCGAGCACGAAGATGGCGATGGAGAAGATCCAGCCGAGCTCCGGTATGCTCCAATCGCCCGGCGCTGATTTGCTGACGCCGAGAAGCTTGGTCATCGGCAAATTGAACACGCTGAAAGCGTAAGCTTGGCCGATACACAAATGAATGCACAGGGCCGCGGGCGGCACCATCCATCGATTAAAACCAGGTTTGGCGATGGTACGGCTTGGATCAAGAAAACCGGAAATGCCCCCAGATGCCCCGGCTTGCGCCGCGGTCATAGTCATCAGTTTCCTCCTGCAGATTTTTTATTCTCAACAACAAACGTTTCTTGCCTTACGTTTATGGTGCGTTGGTTTACCTCTCGTGCTTCCGATCCCGTCACCTTCAGATGCTCAAGAGCAAGCGTCCGCCGAGTCGCCGAAGACTCGACGGCTCGATTACTCAACCACACGTTCGGCTTTGATAGAAGCGGTCACAGGCTGCCTTGACAAAATATCGCATGCGATCGTTACCGCGGACGCAGGCGCGCTCGGCATGTAAGCCTCTGAAATTATTGATAGGTTTTGTTCGATCTATCACGTCGGCGGGGCCGACCGATGGTGCAGAGCAACAAAAGCCAGTCGCGTTCGCAAGATCAGAAAAGGACGGTATCGGCGGAGTGGAATTGGACCGCTTCGCTCGCGTGGGCCGCCGATAAATCCCGATCTATTGCGGAGGCGTTGCCGCGGACGCGGCGGTCTTCATTTCCGGCAATTGTTCGATCGCTTTGCGGGCGACCGGATCCAAGCCGCTACCTCCCGCCGTGACGTGGGCGACAATCTGGCTGCGCATCCGCGGATCCCAGAATTTTTTCAAGTGATCCGCGGTGCCGGCGACAGCCTTCTCCTGCCCCTGGCTTTCAAAAAATTTGGCGATCTGATTGGCCATGTAAACGAGTTTGTCAGCCGACGACGTGTTAGGCTGTGACATGGGCCACGGTTTCTTTGGTGAGTTCTTTGATGCGTTGCCGATGGGTGAACACCTCGAATCCGTCATCGCGCGCGACACCGACCAGCGTGATGCCGGCCGCTTCGGCGGTGCGTAGCGCCAGCGCCGTCGGCGCGGACACCGCAACAATGAGCGGCGCGCCGATGGCCGCGGTTTTTTGCACCATTTCCACCGATACCCGGCTCGTCAGCAAAACCATGCCGCCGTCGCTGCGGGCCTCACTGCGGAGCAGCGCACCAGCAAGCTTGTCGAGCGCATTGTGCCGTCCGACATCTTCGCGCACAGCAACCAACCCGATTTCAGGGCGCCAAAATGCCGCGGCGTGCACAGCGCGCGTTTGCCGATTCAATTCCTGGCGCGGCGGCAGCGCGGACAGCGCACGCATGATCTCGGCCGGCGTGAATGCCGCACCGCCGGCAACGCGCGAGATCGGCCGAAGCGCTTCGGTCAGGCTGTCGATGCCGCAAAGCCCGCATCCGGTCGGGCCGGCAAGATAACGGCGGCGCTTCCCGAGCGCCGCGGAGCGGGGATCCGTCAGCCACATCCGCAGTTCGGTTCCGGAATCGTGCTCGACGATTTCCAGTTGTTTGATGTCGGCGGGCGAAGAGATCACGCCTTCGGTGAAGGAAAAGCCGAGCGCAAAATCTTCCAGATCGCGCGGCGTCGCCATCATCACCGCATAGGACCCGCCGTCGTAAGTGAAGGCGATGGCGGTTTCCTCCGGGATCGTGCGGGTTCCGTCGGTGGCGCCACTCTGGCGCCAGACGGTTGCAGCGACGGCGAGCGCCGGATCGCGCATCCGGCTACTCCGCCGCCTCGGCGGTCGCGGCGATGCGACGGCTCTCTTGCGAGAACCTTTCGTACTCTTCCTGCCAGCGCGAGGGTCCGTTCGAGGCCGTCACCTGCACGGCCGTGACCTTGTATTCCGGACAATTGGTCGCCCAGTCAGAATACTCGGTGGTGATAACGTTCGCCTGCGTGTCCGGGTGATGGAACGTCGTATAGACGACGCCGGGGGATACCCGATCGGTTATGTCGATGCGAAGCGTCGTTTCGCCGGCGCGGCTCGCAAGCTTCGCCCAATCGCCATTGCGAATACCGCGCTGTTCGGCGTCATGCGGATGCATCTCGAGCAGGTCTTCTTTGTGCCAGAGCGAATTATCGGTGCGCCGGGTCTGCGCGCCGACGTTATATTGCGACAGGATGCGCCCGGTGGTGAGAAGGAGCGGGAAGCGCGGGCCGGTCTTTTCGTCGGTGGCGACGTATTCGGTCACGATGAACCGGCCTTTGCCGCGGACGAAGCCGTTAACATGCATGATCGGCGAGCCTTCCGGCGCCTTGTCATTGCAGGGCCACTGCACCGAACCACGCTTGTCGAGCATGTCGTAGGACACGTTGGCAAAGCCGGGCGTGAGGCGGGCGATCTCGTCCATGATTTGAGACGGATGATCGTAGTGCATGTCGTAGCCCAGCGCCTTGGACAGCAGCAGCGTGATCTCCCAGTCCTCGTAACCGTTCTTCGGCGCCATGACTTTGCGGACGCGCTGGATGCGCCGCTCGGCGTTGGTGAAGGTGCCGTTCTTTTCCAGGAACGTCGAACCGGGCAGGAAGACGTGCGCGAAACGCGCCGTCTCGTTGAGGAACAGGTCCTGCACCACGACGCATTCCATCGCCTCTAGTCCGGCGGATACGTGTTTGGTGTCGGGATCGGACTGGAGGATGTCCTCGCCCTGGATGTAGATGCCCTTGAACGAACCGTCGACGGCGGCGTCGAGCATGTTGGGAATGCGCAGGCCCGGCTCCTTGTCGAGCGTGACGCCCCAGTCTTTCTCGAACAGCCGGCGCGGCTCGTCGAGCGAGATGTGCCGATAGCCCGCGAGCTCGTGGGGGAACGAACCCATGTCGCAGGAGCCCTGCACGTTGTTTTGGCCGCGGAGCGGATTTACGCCGACGCCCGGCCGGCCGATGTTGCCGGTTGCCATGGCAAGGTTGGCGATCGCCATGACGGTGGTCGTGCCCTGGCTGTGCTCGGTGACGCCGAGGCCGTAGTAAATCGAGCCGTTGCCGCCGGTCGCAAAGAGCCGCGCGGCGCCGCGGATCGCTTGCGCCGGCACGCCGGAAATCTTGGCGACTTCTTCCGGGCTGTTGCGCGGCTGCGATACAAAGTCCGCCCAGTGCAGGAATTCGTCCCAGTCGCACCGCTCGCGGATGAATCTCTCGTCGTAGAGCTTCTCGGTGACGATCACATGCGCCAGCGAGGTGACGATGGCGACGTTGGTGCCGGGTTTCAACGCAAGATGGAAATCCGCGTCGACGTGAGCGCTGTGTACCATCTCGGTGCGGCGCGGATCGATGACAATGAGCTTCGCACCCTGGCGAAGACGCTTCTTCATGCGTGAAGCGAAGACCGGATGCGCCGCGACGGGATTGGCGCCAATGACAATGATGACGTCGGTGTCCTCGACGGAATCGAAATTCTGAGTGCCGGCCGAAGTGCCGTAGGTCTGGCCGAGGCCATAGCCGGTCGGCGAGTGGCAGACACGGGCGCAGGTGTCGACGTTGTTGTTGCCGAACGCGGCGCGGATCAGTTTCTGCACCAGGAACGTTTCCTCGTTGGTGCAGCGTGACGAGGTGATGCCGCCGACGGAGTCTTTGCCGTATTTCGCCTGAATTCGTTTGAATTCGGAAGCCGCGTGGTTGATCGCCTCTTCCCAACCGACTTCTTTCCACTCGTCGGTGACCTTGGCGCGAATCATCGGCTTGAGAATGCGCTCTTTGTGGGTCGCGTAACCCCAAGCGAACCGGCCCTTGACGCAGGAATGGCCGCGATTGGCCTCGCCGTCCTTGTACGGCACCATCCGCACCAGCTCTTCGCCGCGCATCTCGGCCTTGAACGAACAGCCGACGCCACAATACGCGCACGTCGTCACCACCGAATGCTCGGGCTTGCCGATCTCGACGACCTTTTTCTCGTTCAGCGTCGCGGTCGGGCAGGCCTGGACGCAGGCGCCGCAGGATACGCACTCCGACGACATGAACGACTCTTCCATGCCGGGCGACACGCGGCTGTCGAAACCGCGGCCGGCGATGGTGAGCGCAAATGTGCCTTGCTGCTCTTCGCAGGCGCGTACGCAGCGCGAGCACACGATGCACTTTGACGGATCGTAGGTGAAGTAAGGGTTGGATTCGTCTTTCGGCAGCCATTTATCGTTGGCGCCGCCGTCAGAGATCTTGGCGAAGACGTGATTTTCGCCGCTATAGCCGTAGCGCACGTCGCGAAGACCAACCGCGCCGGCCATATCCTGCAGTTCGCAATCGCCGTTCGCCGAACAGGTCAGGCAATCGAGCGGGTGGTCCGAGATGTACAGCTCCATCACGCCTTTGCGGATGGTCTTCAGCCGGTCGGTCTGTGTCTTGACAACGATGCCCGGAGCGACCGGCGTCGTGCACGAGGCAGGCGTGCCGGCGCGGCCTTCGATTTCGACAAGGCAGAGGCGGCACGAGCCGAAGGCGTCGACCATGTCGGTGGCGCAGAGTTTTGGAATCTGCGTTCCCATCTCCATGGCCGCACGCATGATCGACGTGCCTTCGGGCACGGTGACCGATGCGCCGTCGATGGTCAGCGTGACGGTCTTTTGCGCCTTTGATTTTGGCGTGCCGTAGTCAATCTCGTGTACGAGCGACATAGCGGGTCTCCTATTCCGCAGCCTGCAAACGCGGCGCGGGCTTAAAGTCATCCGGGAAGTGCGTCACCGCGCTCATCACCGGATACGGTGTGAAGCCGCCGAGCGCGCAGAGCGATCCGAATTTCATGGTGTGACAAAGGTCGGCAAGCACCGCGAGGTTCTTCTCCGGTTCGATGCCGCTGACAATCTTGTCCACGGTTTCGACGCCGCGCGTCGACCCAATGCGGCATGGCGTGCACTTGCCGCAGGATTCCACCGCGCAGAATTCCATCGCAAAGCGCGCTTGTTGCGCCATGTCGACCGTATCGTCGAACACCACGATCCCGGCATGGCCGATCAAGCCGTCCCTTTTCGCAAACGCCTCATAGTCGAACGGCGTGTCGAACAAGGCCGGCGGGAAATACGCGCCGAGCGGACCGCCGACTTGCACGGCCTTTACCGGCCGGCCGGTAAAGCAGCCGCCGCCGATATCGTTGACGAGTTCGCCGAGCGTGATGCCGAAAGGCGTTTCAAAAAGTCCGCCGTAATTAAGATTGCCGGCAAGCTGGATCGGCATGGTGCCGCGCGAGCGGCCGACGCCGAAATCCTTATAGAAGGCGGCGCCTTTATCCATGATGATCGGCACAGTCGCGAGCGAAAGTACGTTGTTGATGACGGTCGGCTTGCCAAACAAGCCCTTGTGCGCCGGCAGCGGCGGTTTTGCGCGCACAATGCCGCGCCTGCCTTCAAGGCTTTCCAGCAGCGACGTTTCTTCACCGCACACATAAGCGCCTGCGCCGACGCGCACTTCCAGATTGAACTCGACATTCGAGCCGGCGACTTTTTTGCCCAGCATGCCAGCGCGACGCGCAATATCGATGGCGTCGGACATCACTGCGACCGCATGCGGGTATTCGGAGCGGATGTAGACATAACCTTTGGTCGCGCCGACAGCGATACCGGCGATGGTCATTCCTTCGATCAGCACGAAGGGATCGCCTTCCATGATCATGCGGTCGGCGAAGGTGCCACTGTCGCCTTCGTCGGCATTGCAGACGATGTATTTTTTGTCGGCTTTCGTGTCCGCGACCGTCTTCCACTTGATGCCGGTCGGGAATCCCGCGCCACCGCGGCCGCGCAGCCCCGATTGCGTGATCTCTTCGGTAATGCCGCCCGGATTGGCCAGCGCCTTGGCCAGCCCCTTGTAACCATCGTGCGCTTTGTAGTCATCGAGTGACCGCGGGTCGACGATGCCACAGCGGGCGAAGGTCAGGCGGGTCTGCTTCTTGAGGAACGGATGTTCTTCCGGTGCTCCGACGCGCAATTTGTGGTCGCCGCCGTCGGCGATCATCGCATCGAGCACGCTTTCCATGTCTTTCAGTTCAACCGGACCGTAAGCAACGCGGCCTTTGCCGGTCACGACTTCCAGCAGCGGCTCAAGCCAATGCATGCCGCGCGAACCGTTGCGCACGATTTCGACCGGTACCTTCCGCTTGGTGGCGGACGCAGCGATGGCGTTTGCGATCTCGTCGGCGCCGCACGCGACCGCGGCTGCGTCGCCAGGAACGTAGATGCGAAGCGCGCTCATCGGTCGACCTCGGCAAGGAGGCTATCGAGCTTTTTGGCGTCGAGGCGGGCGACCACCTTGCCGTCGATCATGGCGGACGGGGAGACCGAACAAAGCCCGAGGCAATAAACCGGTTCGACGGTGATGCGCCCATCCGCCGTGGTGTTGCCGAGCGCGATGCCCAATCTGGATTCAGCGCGGGCGGCGAGCGCGTCACCGCCGGCGGCCTGGCAGGCTTCGGCGCGGCACAGTTTGAGCACATGGCGGCCGGCCGGCGCGGAACGGAAGTCGTGATAAAACGTAACGACACCGTGGACTTCGGCGCGCGAGATATTGAGCGCTTCGGCGACGATCGGTTCGGCGGCTTGGTCGATGTATCCGAAGGTTTCCTGCACGGCATGCAGAATAGGCAACAGCGGGCCCTCAATGGCCTGATGCTCCCTGATGATCTGCGCGGTTCGCTCCGCGCTCCATGGTTCGTAACTTGGCACGTCAGGACCAGCTCCGTGCGATCGTCCCTCCGGTCGATGGCATTCAAGATATTGGAACTATTATAAATATGCGCTTATCGGGCCGGATCAATAAAGCTGATCCGTGGTTCGATCAGGATTCCTGATCGAACTTCTCTACCCATGCCGGCCGGAACGGCCCGCCTTCGCGCCGGCGCGTCCCCGTTTTCCAGCTAGCGTTTTGTTTTCGCTCGTGTTTTTCGAAATGGCCGGGGTTTGGCCCATGACCTTGGCCAGCGCGCGGGCCTCGGTGACGAGCGCCGTGATCAGCGGCGTCATCGGTTCGCGGTGGGGGATAATGAGCCCCACCGCGTGCGTCGCCGCCGGCTCGACGATCGGAATGGAGCGGACGTTGTCGGTCAGGCCGAGCGTTTCGGCGAGCTTCGCCGGCATGATGCTCGCCCATTTGCCGGTACGCACATGCGCGAACAACACGATCATCGAATTGGATTCGAGGGTGGGGGATGGCTCCTGTCCGGCCGAGCGTAACAGCGCATCGATGATGCGGCGGTTCTGCATGTCAGGCGTCAGCAGGCAGAGCGGCACTTGTCCGACCTCCGCCCATGTCACGGTGTCGCGATCGCCGAATGCGCCGGCGGGCGATGTCAGCAGCCGGTACTCCTCATAATAGAGCGGCACCGTATTCACCCGGCCAACCGGCTCATTGTCGAGGTAGGTGAGGCCGGCATCGACCTCGAGATCATCGAGCAACCTCAGCACGTCGATGGAGGTTTTCGACACGATGCTGAAGCGGACGTTGGGGTGCTTGGCGCGATAGGGCGTCGTCAGCATCGCCGTCATGGCGAGCGCGGTAGGAATCGCAGCGATCTTGACGTGACCGACCAAGCCGCGCTTAAGCGCGTCGATATCCTGGCGCATGGCTCGCGCATCGCCAACAATCCGGCGCGCCCATTCCAGGACCCTTTCACCCTCAGGCGTGAAGCCGTGGAAGCGCGAGCCGCGCTGCACGAGCAATACGCCAAACATATCCTCGAGAAATTTTATTCCGCCCGACAATGTCGGCTGGCTGACGCGGCAAGCCACGGCGGCCCGGCCGAAGTGACCTTCACGCGCCAGCGCAAGGATGAATTCGAGCCGATCGATCATCAATAGTCCTCGGTTCCAGGCAAACTTTGGCTCTGGTCGGAGCGATTATCGCATAGCGACGATGGTCCCCAATTGCCACCGGCGATCAGGTATTCCGTTCCGCAGTTTCAAAATTTGACTATAGCCTTATTGTTAATCCCGAGGTGCCTTGGGCTAAGGCCCATCGCGTCCTGGTTTGGACGGCATGGAATGGACGATTTCGCAGCTATCAGACAACGCGCCCACAGCCTGACTTATCCCAATTCGCAGCCCCGCGACGCCGCCAGTCTGATCCTGGTCGATCGTTCGGGAGGCGAGCCGAAGGTGCTGCTCGGAAAGCGTCATGGCGACCACGCCTTCATGCCGGGGCACTTCGTCTTTCCGGGAGGCAGAATAGAGGAAAGCGACCGGAACGTGCCTGCCGCGGCGGAGCTCCATCCCGCTGTTGCGGCGCGTTTGACTAAAGAGGTGCCGAAAGTTGACGACCAGACCGCGCGCGCGTTCGCACTGGCGGCTATTCGCGAAACCTTTGAAGAAACCGGCATTGTGGTCGGTCGAAAGCACAATGGTGCTATGCCGGCAGCGCCTGACAAATGGGGGAGCTTTTTCGCGACCGGATTTTTGCCGGACCTTTCTGGGCTGAGGTTCATGGCGCGCGCGCTTGCTCCACCACGAACCAAACGCCGCTTCGATGCTCGTTTCCTCGCCGTCGACGCAAGCGCCATTGCGGCGCAAAGCGAGGGGGTCGTCCATTCGAGCGCCGAGTTGGTCGAGATTGTGTGGGTCGGTCTCGCGGATGCGATACGGCTACCGCTGCCCGATATCACAGAAGTCGTACTCGCGGATATTGCCGCCAGCATCACCGCTGGTTTTCCGCAGGATGCGCCGGCGCCATTTTATCGAATGCGCGACGGCAGATACGTTCGCGATCTCATTTAATAACCTAAGTCGCCAATGGAGAAATGCGTTATGAAAGTTGCTTTGATTGGAGCGAGCGGAAATGTCGGTGGCCGCGTGCTCGCCGAGCTATTGTCCCGCGGCCATACCGTAACGGCCATCGCGCGGCATCCAGAGAAGATACCGGTGCAGCCGGGCGTCGCGCCGAAGGCCGGCGACGTGCACGACAAGGCAGCCCTTGCGCCTTTGCTCGCGGGCCATGACGCCGTTATCAGTGCCGTGCGTTTCTCAGCCTCCGATCCGAAGCTTTTGATCGCGGCGGTGAAAGAGGCCCGGGTGCCGCGGTACCTCGTTGTTGGCGGCGCCGGGAGCCTGGAAGTCGCGCCGGGAAAAAAGCTGATCGATACGCCGAATTTCCCCGCGGCTTACAAGCCGGAAGCGGGCGCAGGCGGGGTGTTTCTCGACCTTTTGCGCGGCGAAAAGGACATCGACTGGACGTTCCTTTCGCCCTCAGCCCTGATCGGCGCGGGCGAGCGCACCGGCAAATTCCGCCTCGGCGGCGACCAGCTCCTCACCGCGCCTGACGGCAAGAGCAGCATTTCCTACGAGGATTACGCGGTCGCTCTGGTCGACGAACTGGAAAAGCCGGCGCACTCGCGGCGGCGCTTCACCGTCGGTTACTAAGGCAGGGCCATGCTGAAGACGCGACTTTCGCTCATTCCCGCGTAAGCGGGAATTCGGCTGCAAGCCTTCCGGCCTTGTCATTCGCTGCGCTTCCGCTTTGCGGGGTGGAGCGGGACACTCACGCTGCACGGAGGCTCTCGGCGGCGGCCTCAATTTCCTTTATAATGGTTCCAGACCCGATGGGGTGAAGTGAGCCGTCCCACACAGCGAAGGGATGACGGCAATGCCGGTGACCTACGAGCCTTGGCTCGTTTTGCTGTCCATCGTGATGGCGATTCAAGGCGCCTATGTGGGGTTGAGCCTTGCCGTGCAGATTGGCGACGCACACGGTGTGCGGCGGCGGCTGTTTCTTGCCGGCGCGACAGCGTCGCTGGCCGTCGCCATCTGGACCATGCATTTCGTCGGCATGCTGGCGGTGCGGCTGCCATTCCCGGTCGACTATCTAGCTCTGCCGACGCTGTTGTCTTTTCTCGTCTGCGCGATTGTCGTTGGCACGGCGGTTTACGCGACCAGTGCGGGACCGTTCACGTTGCTGCGGCTGACGCTGTCCGCCTGTCTCATGGGCGGCGGTATATTCGCCATGCATTACATCGGCATGAACGCGCTCGATGCGAGCGCCCTCATGATTCACGATCCGCCTTACGTCGCAGCTAGTATGGCAATCGCAATTGCTGCATCCGGATTGGCGCTTTGGCTTGCCGCAGGCCGCGGCGGGCGTCCGCCACTCATTCTTTCCGCGGCCGCTTTCGGCGTTGCCGTTTCCGGCATGCACTACACGGCAATGACGGGAGTCACACTCTATTCTTACAGTACGGCTTCGCCCGGCGCGCCCGCGCTCTCCATCGATCTGCTCGCCATTGTTGTTGCGGTCGTCGCCTTTGGTATTTCCGGAATATTTCTGTTGCTGCTTCTCCCTGAGGCGTCCCGTTCGTCTGCGCCGCCGCTTGCGGCCGCGGAAAGCGCGATTCTGCCGAGTGTAGCCGCGCCGGTGCTGATCGCGCCCCTTCCGCCGGGGCCCGCCATCGTGGGGGCCGATAATTTCGAATTCGGACGGGGGACATTTTCGCCGCTTGGCGGCGTTGGCGCGCCGCCGCGAAAGTTTGCGCGCCAATTGCCCATCGAGCGTGACGGTGGCACGCATTTTGTAGCGGTCGACCAGATCGTCGCCGTTCATGCCAACGCGCATTACACTTACGTTTTCGATGGCGGCGACAAATTGTTCTGTCCGCTGTCCATTGGCGAAGTCGAATCGCGCCTCGACGGTGGCCGCTTCGTCCGCGTGCACCGCAGCCACATTGTCAATATCGACCGTGTGGTCGGCTATAAGCGGTCCGGCGATAACGAACTCGTGGAAATGGCCGCCATAGAGCACTATCTGGTGCCGGTCAGCCGGAGCCGCGTAGCCTCATTGAAATCACGGGTCGCGGGCTTGACCGGCGCGAGCGCGGACTTCGCGTCGGGTCGCGATCGTTTTGCAGGGCAATAATTGGTCTCGATTTTTGCGATTGTGTCAGCAGCGTTGACGCAATTCGTGCGAAGTCTCCGCCATTCGTGCAAGGCCGTGGACTTTTGGTGCAATGGTCACCACGCTGGTGCACCTTCCCTTGCCGCTGCAACGCACAAATCGACACAATCACCAAATTGAGCGCTATTTCGTGTGCGGCTTTGCACCGGGCCCGGTGACGACCGTGAGCCCGGACGCCGCGCCAAGGGAGCATGCCCATGATACCTGGCGCCTTCGCCTATCATCGCCCGTCATCCATCAAGGAAGCTGTCGGTCTACTCGCGCAATACGGCGACGACGGCCGCGCGCTTGCGGGTGGTCACAGCATCATCCCGATGATGAAGTTGCGGCTCGCCAGTCCCGGCCACTTAGTCGATCTCGCCGGCATCGGCGATCTCAAGGGCGTCCGCGCCGACGGCGGCGACATTGTTATCGGCGCGATGACCACGCAGCACGAGCTAATCGCCTCCGATCTTTTGAGCGCGAAAATTCCGATTCTGCGCGAAACTTCGTTGCAGGTCGCCGATCCGCAGGTGCGCTATCTCGGCACGCTCGGCGGCAATGTCGCCAATGGCGATCCCGGCAACGACATGCCAGCCGTGATGATGTGCCTGAACGCGTCGTACCAGGTCAGCGGCAAGGGCGGCGATCGCCGCATCGCGGCGCGAGACTTTTACCAGGGTGCTTATTTCACGGCGTTGGAAGCTGGCGACGTGCTCACCGGTATTCGCATTCCGGTGCCGCCCGCCGGACACGGCTCCGCTTACGAAAAGCTCAAGCGCAAGATCGGCGACTATGCGACGGCTGCTGCCGCGGTGGTGCTGACCATGGTGGGCGGCAAGGTCGGTACTTGTTCGATCGGCCTTACCAATGTAGCTGAAACGCCGCTGTGGGCCGAGGAGGCCGCGAAAATCCTGATCGGGTCGGCGCTTGACGGCGCCACGCTGAAAAAAGCGGTGGCCGCTGCCGAAGCGATCACCTCGCCGGCGACTGATGCGAGGGGACCTGCGGCCTATCGCACCAAGATGGCCGGCGTGATGCTTACGCGGGCGCTTGCTCGTGCGAAGTCGCGCGCAAAATAAGATTCAGAGGAGCAACGCCGATGGCGAAATCCCAAGTCTCCATGAAGGTGAACGGCAAGACCATCGAGGCCCTGGTCGAGCCGCGCACGCTGCTCATTCACTTCCTCCGCGATCAGCAAAACATCACCGGGCCGCATATCGGCTGTGAAACGAGCCATTGCGGCGCCTGCACAGTCGATCTCGACGGCAAGTCGGTGAAGTCCTGCACCGTCTTCACCGTGCAGGCGAACGGATCTGACATCCGCACCATCGAAGGCATGGCCAACGCCGACGGCACGCTACACGCGCTGCAAGAAGGCTTCCGCGAGATGCACGGCCTGCAATGCGGTTTCTGCACGCCGGGAATGATCATGCGCGCCTATCGGCTCCTCCAGGAGAACGCCAATCCCTCCGAGGAGGAGATCCGCTACGGCATTTCCGGCAATCTCTGCCGCTGCACCGGTTATCAGAACATCGTCAAGGCCATTCAATTCGCCGCCGCCAAACTTGCCGGCGTGCCGTTCCAGGAGGCCGCAGAATGAACGACATGACCCCGACTTCCGCCGAACGCGCCGCCAAGCTCGAAGGCATGGGCTGCAAACGAAAACGCGTCGAGGACATCCGTTTCGTCCAGGGCAAAGGCAACTACGTCGACGATCTGAAGCTGCCGGGCATGTTGTACGGCGACTTCACGCGGTCGCCGTACGCTCACGCCCGCGTCAAGAACATCGACACCACGAAAGCCGCAGCAGTCCCCGGCGTCGTCGCGGTCATTACCGCGGAAACCCTCAAGACCGTAAACCTCGCCTGGATGCCGACGCTTGCCGGCGACGTGCAAATGGTGCTTGCCGACGGCAAGGTGCTCTTCCAGAACCAGGAAGTCGCCTTCGTGATTGCGGAAGACCGCTACGTCGCGGCCGACGCCGCTGATCTGGTCGAGGTGGAATACGAGCAGCTCCCGTGCAACGTCGATCCGATGAAGGCGATGAGCGACGGCGCGCCCATGATCCGCGAGGACCTCAAGGACAAGACTGATGGCTCCCACGGCAAGCGCAAGCACTACAATCACATCTTCTCCTGGCAGGCGGGCGACAAGGCTGCGTCAGATGCCGCATTCGCCAAGGCGGACGTGACCATCCGCGAGATGATTGCCTATCCGCGCGTGCACCCGTGCCCGCTGGAAACCTGCCAATGCGTTGCCTCGTTCGACAAAATCAAAGGCGAGCTGACGCTCTGGGGCACGTTCCAAGCGCCGCACGTCATCCGCACAGTCGGCTCGCTGATCTCAAAAATCCCGGAGCACAAGATTCACGTCATCGCCCCTGATATCGGCGGCGGCTTCGGCAACAAGGTCGGCGCATATCCAGGCTACATCTGCGCCATCGTCGCCTCGATCGTCACCGGGCGTCCGGTGAAATGGACCGAGGATCGCATCGAGAATCTCTCGACCACGGCCTTCGCCCGCGATTTCTTTATGGACATGGAAATCGCGGCGACCAAGGACGGTAAAGTCACCGCCATGCGCTGCTACACCATCGCCGACCACGGCGCGTTCGATGCCTGCGCCAACGCCACCAAATGGCCGGCCGGCTTGTTCAGCATTATCAGCGGCTCGTATGATTTCCCGGCGGCTTATTGTCTGGTGGACGGCGTTTACACCAACAAGGCGCCCGGCGGAGTGGCGTATCGCTGCTCGTTCCGCGTCACCGAAGCGGCCTATTGCATCGAGCGCGCGATGGACATCATGGCGCAGAAACTCGGCATGGATCCCGCCGAATTCCGGCTAAAGAATTTGATCCGCCGCGAGCAGTTTCCCTACACCTCAGCGTTTGGCTGGCAATATGACTCGGGCGACTATCACACCGCCATGAACAAGGCGATGGAGTCCGTGAATTACAAAAAGCTGCGCGCGGAGCAAAAGGCCAAGCAAGAGGCGTTCAAGCGCGGCGAGACGCGCGAGCTGATGGGCGTTGGCATAGCCTTCTTCACGGAAATTGTCGGCGCCGGTCCTTCGCGGGCGTGTGACATCCTCGGCATCGCCATGTTCGATTCCGCGGAAATTCGCATTCATCCGACCGGCAGCGGTATTTGCCGGCTTGGCACCAAGTCGCAAGGTCAAGGTCACGAAACGACTTACGCGCAGATCATCGCCACCGAACTCGGCTTGCCGGCCGACAACATTATGGTGGAGGAGGGCAACACCGACACCGCGCCCTACGGGCTTGGCACTTATGGGTCGCGCTCGACACCCGTGTCCGGCGCCGCCACCGCCATGGCGTGCCGCAAGATCAAGGCCAAGGCGCAGATGATCGCCGCCTACATGCTTGAAGTGCACGACGACGATCTCGAATGGGATGTCGATCGTTTCCAGGTGAAGGGAAATCCCGAGCGCTTCAAGACCATGACCGAATTGGCCTGGGCGGCTTACCACGAGGTGCCGCCCGGCATGGAGCCAGGGCTGGAAGCGATCAACTATTACGATCCGCCCAATTTCACCTTCCCGTTCGGCGCCTACATTTGCGTGCTGGACGTCGATGTCGATACCGGCACGGTCAAGGTGCGCCGTTTCTACGCGCTCGACGATTGCGGCACGCGCATCAACCCGATGATCATCGAGGGCCAAATCCACGGCGGCCTGACCGAAGCGTTCGGCATCGCCATGGGTCAGGAACTGCACTACGACCAGGACGGCAACATCACGACCGCTTCGTTCATGGATTACTTCCTGCCGACCGCAGTCGAGACGCCGCATTGGGAAACCGACTGGACGACGACGCCCTCGCCGCACCATCCGATCGGTGCCAAAGGCGTGGGCGAGAGTCCGAATGTCGGAGGCGTGCCGTGCTTCTCCAATGCCGTCAATGACGCCTTCGCATTTCTCGGCTCGACCCACATCCAGATGCCGCACGACAATTGGCGCACCTGGACGGCTGCCGAAAAATTGGGACTGCATGCGGGATAGCGATGGCGGGTGAGGTCGTTGCGTGGCGCTTCCGCCTCGTCATTGCCGGACTTGATCCGGCAATCCATCTTAGAGAAGAACGGAAAGATGGATGCGCGGGCATAGGCGAGCAAGCGACGCCGTTCTTCGAACGGCTATGCCCGCGGATGATGAAGTAGAGGTCTCGGCCCCATGAATCTCAAGCGCGAAGAGATCGCCGAGAAACTGGCCGCCGTCGGCTACGTTGCCGATCACGATATCGCAACTGCGCTTTGGCTGATGGACTTTCTCAAGCGGCCGCTCTTGCTCGAGGGCGAAGCCGGCGTGGGCAAGACCGAAGTCGGCAAGGCGCTGGCCGCGGTGCACGATACCGAGCTTATCCGCTTGCAATGCTATGAGGGCCTCGATCAGAACGCCGCGCTTTATGAGTGGAATTATCAGCGCCAGCTTCTGGCGATAAAGACCCGCGAAGGCGTCGGAGAGAATGCCGAGACAATCGAAGAGCACATTTTTTCCGAAAAGTATTTGCTGGAGCGGCCGCTCCTTGCCGCTATCCGCCGGAATAAGCCGCCCGTCCTGCTCATTGATGAGGTGGACCGCGCCGACGAGGAATTCGAGGCGTTTTTGCTCGAACTTCTCTCCGACTTCCAGGTGAGCATTCCCGAGCTCGGGACCATCAAGGCCGTCTCGATTCCGCGCGTGGTGTTGACCTCGAACGGCACCCGCGAATTGTCGGACGCACTGCGCCGGCGCTGTCTCTATCACTATGTCGATTTTCCCGAGGTCGATCGCGAGGCAAAGATCATTCTCACGCGGACGCCAGGCATCGAAACCGCGCTCGCCTTGCAGATTGCCCGCATGGTAGCGGAGGTACGCAAGGAGGACTTACGCAAGATGCCCGGCGTCGCCGAAACGCTCGACTGGGCGGCGACGCTGGCCGGTCTCGAAATCCACGATCTACGCCAAGAGCCTGAAACGATCTATGAGACGATGATTTGCTTGCTCAAGACGCATGAGGACCGCTCGCGGCTTTCGCGTGAGGTGAGTGAACGGCTTCTCAGCAGGGTGGCGTGATGCCTGCATCCGTTCGTTCCCGCGCAAGCGGAAATCCGGCTCAGGGTCCCCGCGTTCGTGGGGACGAGCGGGTGGAGTCGCTCGGCGCGGGCCGCCGGCTCGCCGGCTTTGCCCGCACATTGAGAGACAATGGCTTTCGCGTCGGTCTTGCGGAAACCGGCGATGCGCTTGCCGTTCTTACTTCGCCGGCAGCCGCGCATCCGGCAACGCTGATGCCGGCGCTGCGCGCATTGTTCTGCGCCACGCATTCTGATTGGGAGCGTTTCGACGAGATTTTCGATGCTTTCTGGTGCGGGGAGGGAATGCGTCAAAGGCAGATTTTGGGGGGGCATTCGCAAGCGAGCACGCTTTCAGCGAAAAAACTCGCCGAAGCGCATGTGCCGGAAGAAGCGCGCGGGCTTCTCGACCGGATCGAGCGGCGCACCGAAGGCGATGCGGACGTGGAGAGCGAAGGCCGCGGTCGCCGCGAGGGTGCGTCATCGGCGGAAAGGCTGTCCGCAACCGATCTTCGCCACATTGTCGATCCCGCCGAAATTGCCGCGACACACGCGCTCGCCGCGCGGCTTGCACGTTCCATGCGCGCGCGGCTTGTTCGCCGCGAGCAAGTCCGCCGCCGCGGCCGCCGCCTCGATTTGCGCCGCACCATTCATCGCAACGTGTCGCACGGCGGAACGTTGATCGAGCTCGCCTGGCGGCGGCGCAAAATCAAGCCGCTGCGGCTCGTCGTCTTGCTCGACGCCTCGGGTTCGATGAATCTCTACACGGCATTCTTTGTGCGCTTCGTCCACGGCGTGGTCGATGCCTTTCGTGAGGCGGAAGCATTCGTTTTTCACACCCGGCTGGCGCACGTCTCGCCGTCGCTGCGCGATCGTGACGTCACACGCGCGGTCGAAAAACTCGCGTTGATGGCGCAGGGGATCGGCGGCGGCACGCGCATCGGCGACAGCCTCGCCACGTTTAATCGCTGGCACGCGCGCCGCGTAATCAATTCGCGCACGGCCATCATGATCGTTTCCGACGGTTATGATACCGGCGCTCCAGGACAGCTCGCAGAGGAGATGCGCCGCCTGCGCCGCCGCTGCCGGAAGATTGTCTGGCTCAATCCTCTGATCGGCTGGCGCGATTATTCTCCCCAGGCGCGCGGCATGCAGGCGGCGCTGCCTTACGTCGATCTGTTTGCGCCGGCGCACAATCTCGAAAGCCTTGCGGCGCTTGAGCCTTATCTGGCGAAAATCTGAAATGGACCGCGCGAGCGATATTCTCGACATAATCGCCGGCCGCAAATCGGCAGGAGAGCCTTTTGCGTTGGCCACCGTCGTGCGCACGGTGGCGGCGACCGCGGCCAAGGCCGGCGCCAAGGCGGTGATCCTGCCCGACGGTACTATCTCGGAAGGCTGGATCGGCGGTGGCTGCGCCCGGGCGGCCGTGCTCAAGGCGGCGCGCGACGCGCTCGCCGATGGACGCTCGCGCCTGGTGTCGGTGCAGCCGCCTGACGAGCTGGAGGGCCAGGGGCATAGGCCCGGGGAAGAAGAGGGCGGCGTACGCTTTGCGAAAAACATGTGTCCCAGCCAGGGCACCATGGACATTTTCGTCGAACCGATGTTGCCGCGCCCGCAAGTCGTGATTTGCGGATCGTCGCCGGTCGCCGTTGCCGTCGCCGATTTCGCCAAGCGCGCCGGATTCGCCGTGACCGTGTGTGCGCCCGCAGCCGAACAGTCCGCGTTCGCGGAAGCCGAACGCCGGATCGAAGGCTACGCGCTGCCGGTCAAGGAGTCCGGTGCCCGCTACGTCGTCGTGTCGACACAAGGGCGCGGCGATGAAGCGGCACTGCTCGCCGCGCTCGCGGTCGATGCCGACTACATCGCCTTCGTCGGCAGCCATAAGAAAGCGGAGGTGCTGAAGCACGCGCTGACCGCGCGTGGCGTGAGCGCCGAGCGGCTCGCAAGGTTGAAAGCGCCAGCGGGCCTCGACCTCGGCGCGATCACGCCCGACGAGATCGCCATCTCGATTGTTGCCGAGATTGTCGCGACGCGCCGGAGCAATGTCTCGCGGGCGGCCGGGCTCGTTCGATAACTGTCGAGCGAAAGAACATCAGCCGGCGCTGCGAAGGTACAATCCGCTCACGCGGCTTGCCACTTCCGCGCACTGCCTTCGGATTTCCGGAACGCTTGTGATTTCCCATAGCGCGGCGCGCGCCAGGGGTCCGATCGCAAACAGCCGTTGCGACGTTCTTCCGGAGCGATCGATGACCGCGCCGTCGCGCGTCACGTCGAGTCCAATTTGCAGCGGATCGAGTCGCGCGCGGCCGCGCGCCAGGAGGTCGCGCACCGCCGGATTGACCGCTCGATACGGAACCGAAACGACGCCGCGACAATCGACGACCTTGTCGGCTCTCATGGTTTCGATCGAAGAAGCTCCGCGGCGCCGATAGCTTATGCGGGCGCCTTCGGCGCGCGCCTCGACGGCCAACACTTTCGCGGCCATGACGGTCAAGTGACCCGACCGCAAAGCCGCGGTCATGCGCTTCTCGATTTCCGGCGCCAACCGGTGCCGATGCACGTTCCACCAGGCGCGAGCGTGACGCATGAAGCTTTGTCGCGCGGACGTCGGCAGGCGGCGCCAAATGTCCTGGTTGAATTTTCTGATGCCGTCGACGATGCTGCGCCAATCGCCGCCGTCGGCCTCGTGATCGGCGACGCGCGCGCGCAACCATTTCAGGAGCGCCGACGCGTTCGCGCCGAGCGGAATTTCGGCGTCGCGTAGCGGCAGTGGCGCAGCCGGGCGATGCGGCAACGGCAACAGCCCGCGCCGTGAAATGGCGACGATCTCGCCTTGATGGCCGGCCGACTCAAGCGCGAGAATGTAATCGACCATTGTCAGGCCGGTGCCGATCACCAGTACCCGGTGATGGCGTTCGACGCCGGCATCGGCGGGCGCGGTCCAGGAATCCACGTAGCAGCCGCCGCGCGGCGGCGGCAGGTCATGTCCGGCGGCGATCGCCGCCAAATCAGCAAAATGCCGGGCGCCGCTCGCGAGCGTCACGGTAACGCCCAAATGGCTTTCATCGATCGAGACGCATTCGCCGTGGACGATCGACAGCCGGCCCGGGGCGTTGCCGCGCGCACCGTAGGACGCGAGCAGGCTCGCCAGGTAGTCGCCGTAAAGCGCCCGCGGCACGAAGGCGGTTCGTATTTGATCCGGATGCGCCAAGGTCCTGGGCCGATCGGCGCGCGCGCCCAGCCAGTCGCAAAAATGATGCGGCTCGCTGTCGATGGCGCTCATCGATCCGGCCGGGACGTTGAGGAGATGAGCCTTGTTCGCGGTGCCGTAAGCGATGCCGCGGCCGATGCGCGGACCCTTTTCGATCAAAGTGACGTGCACGGACCGATCGCCGGCGCGCAACAGGTGCACCGCCATCAGCGCGCCGCTGGCGCCGCCGCCGATAATGATTGCCTCTTTGCGCATGCCCCGCGCTCGTCCGTCTGAATGACAACCGTGCCTAGTATACCGGGTTATTCGGCCCGACTCATAGTACACTAATTTGATAGAACTTTACAGGCGCGCGGTCAAAAACGCGAGGACCTCACCGGGAAATATCTTCTGGTGTAGCTACCGTCGACTTAAATTGCATACAGGTTGCGAGCCTCGGGCTGGCGCGATCAAATAATGGCGCGGACGATGGCCATGCCGGCGAACAACGCTGCAACCGAGAGAACGACAGATGCAACGATATAAATGGCCGAGCCGGCAAGATCGCCGCGCTCGTAAAGCAACGCAACCTCGAGCGAGAAGGCGGAAAATGTCGTGAAACCGCCGAGGATGCCGGTAGTTAAAAACAGCCGCAAATGCTGCGGCAGGCCGGCCTTGAGCGCGAAATACTCCGCTGTCAGGCCCATAATAAGCGAACCAAAGACGTTGATGAACAGCGTTCCGTAAGGAAAGCCGGTACCAACCAAACGGAACGCGGCGAGATTAATTCCGTGCCGGACGGCGGCGCCAATGCCGCCGCCAATAAACACAATCAGAAACCCCATAGCGACCTCCAGTCGGCGAAACTCCTACCGACGCTGGTGTGGTGGTTCAGAAGTCCGCATCATTCTTCCCGGCACCTTATCATGCGGACTTCTGAACCAAAGCCACACCAGTCGATAGGTTTGCTAGTGTCCCTTTGATTCCGAAAGTTCGCAAATGCGTTTGCCGCTCGGTCATGCGAATTTCGGAATCGGGACACTGGTGTGGTGGTAGGAGTCATCAGCCGAGGCGGCGGTTAATGGGGGACTCCATCCCCGAACAGCGCGATTCTAATACCGGAGGCAATCGAGGAAAGACCGGTCATGGAATGGATCTCCGTATCGCACTTGGGAAAGCGTCGGCGCGGAAACGCCGTGTATGTAAAGAGCAAATAACAATGGAGTCTGTTCATGGACGCGAGCACATCAAGGGCTCCGACGACAAGGCAAAGATCGCGATTAAGGACACGGCAAGTCACTGGCGACAACGAGCTTCAGGCAGAAGGCAAGCTCCACAAAGCGAAAGGCAAAGCGAGCAGGGCGGCCTTGCATTTCTTCTCAGCCCTGCGGCCGGCGCGCGGAAACCCAGGAGTCGGACGGGAGTGAGGTTCTGGGACCATGGCGAGTCGAAAAATGCGGAACACACATACATCGCCCGCGGGATGCTGCCTTGTATACAACGCGGTGAGGGTTTGCCTATTTTTTAATCGCGCGATCCGGATGCGTCTAGGCGCCCGCAAAGCTGTCACGAAATTACTGTGATTGTTCAATGAGATTCAGACTCGGCGGCTGAGTTCGCCGCGCTGGCACGCGCCTTGCGAAGGTCTCGGCGCCTATCGAAGCACCCGCACCGATGGCGAGCGAACCGCAGCGCCAGGTGCCCGCGCGCGTAAAGGGAGCATGCAATGAATTTCGACAAGATTTCACGTCGCGGCGTCCTCAAAGGGACCGCCGCTCTCACCGTCGGCTCTGCCTTGCCGGTAAGCCGCGCTTTAGCGGCCGACGCGACCATCGGTTTCATCTACGTCGGCTCGCGCGACGACTACGGCTACAACCAGGCGCACGCCGCCGGCGCTGCAGCGCTCAAGAAGCTGCCCGGCATCAAAGTCGTCGAGGAAGAAAAAGTCCCCGAGACCGATGCCGTGGAAAAAACCATGGAGTCGATGATCAATCTGGACGGCGCGACACTCTTATTCCCCACGTCGTTTGGTTACTACAACCCGCATATGATCAAGATGGCGCAGAAATTTCCCAAGCTGCGCTTCGAACATTGCGGTGGGCTGTGGAGCGACAAGGATCCGAAGAACGCCGGCAGCTATTTCGGCTACATCGACGAGGCGCAACACGTCGCCGGTGTCATTGCCGGCTATTCGTCGAAGTCCGGCAAGCTCGGCTTTGTCGCCGCCAAGCCGATCCCGCAAGTCTTGCGCAACATCAATGCCTGGACGCTCGGCGCCAAGCTCGCCAACCCGAAGATTACCACGCAAGTCATTTTCACCGGCGATTGGTCGATGCCGGTGAAGGAAGCCGAAGCGACCAACAGCCTGATCGATCAAGGCGTCGACGTCATTACCTGTCACGTCGACGGCCCGAAGACGGTGGTCGAGAACGCCGCGCGCCGCGGCGCGATGGTTACCGGCTATCACGTCAACCAGTCGGTATTGGCACCCAAAGCATATCTGACCGGCGCCGAGTGGAACTGGGAAGCGCTTTATCCACGCTTCGTCAAAATGTTCACCTCCGGCGAGACCATCCCGAACTTTTATCGCGGCGGCCTCAAGGAAGAGATCGTCAAGGTGTCTCCGTACGGCGACATGGTCTCGGCCGAGGCGAAAGCGAAGGCCGATGAAGTGAAGGCGGCGCTGACCGCGGGCAGCTACGTCATCTTCAAAGGCCCGATCGCCGACAACAAAGGCGCAACGGTCGTTGAGGCCGGCGTATCGCGCGGCCAGACCGATCCCGAACTCGAGAAGATGAGCTACCTCGTCGAAGGCGTCATCGGAGCGACTTCGTGAAAGCCGACGTTGGCGCGCCCGTCGGCACGCCTGTTGTGAAATCCGGGGCAGGCGACTTCCTTCGCCTGCCTCCCTTTACCGCCAAGATCGGTGGCGCCGCGGAGTATGTGGTTATCCCCGCGGGCGCGCTTTTGGCGTCATTGGCGTTATTCGGGATTTTTGTCGCGCTGTTCGGTAAGAACCCGCTCGACCTCTACTTCTATATGTACCAGGGCGCGTTCGGCACCTGGTTCTCGTGGCAAAACACACTGACCCGCGCCGCGCCGCTGATTTTGACGGCGCTGTGCACGGCGCTTCCGGCGCAACTCGGCATGGTCATCATCGGCGGCGAGGGCGCGCTGCTAATCGGGGCGCTGTGCGCGACCAGCGCGGCGCTGGCGATCCCGGGCGCGCCGCCGCTCGTTGTCGATATCGCCATGGCGGTCGCCGGCATGATCGGCGGCGGCCTGTGGATTATGCTCTCTGGCGCACTGCGGCAATATCGCGGCGTCAATGAAACCATCTCGAGCCTGTTGCTGGTTTACATCGCGCTCGCGATTCTCAACTTTCTGGTCGAAGGTCCGATGCGCGACCCGACCAGCTTGAACAAGCCGTCGACGCCGGAAATCGGCGCCGCCAACATGATCGGCAGTATTCCCGGCACCGATGTGCACTGGGGCTTCATGTTCGGCATCATCGCCGCAGTGCTGTCGTACATTTTGATCTATCACACCGTGTTCGGCTTCGCCGCGCGTGTTGCCGGCGGCAACTTGCGCGCTGCCCGTGTCGTCGGCCTGAGCGTCGGCAAGCTCATTCTCATTGTTTGTTTTCTCGCCGGCGCTGCGGCGGGCCTCGCCGGTATGTTCGAAGTCGCGGCGGTACAGGGGCGCACCAACGCCAACCTCGCCGCGGGCTACGGCTTCGCCGGCATTCTTGTCGCGTTTCTCGCACGGCAAAATCCTTTGGCCGTCATTCCAGTTGCCATCCTTCTGGGCGGTATCGGCGCCAGCGGTGGCTTATTGCAGCGCCGGCTTGGGCTGCCGGATGCTTCGGTACTGGTGCTGGAAGGCGTGATCTTCGTGATGGTGCTGGCAAGCGATACGCTCTACGGCCGCTTAAGCATCTTCCGCGCAAAAGGAGCTTAAGCTTGGCCGATCCCGGCAACATCGGGTTATGGACCGTACCACTTGCGGTGCTCGGCGGCGCCGTGCGCGTGTCGACGCCGTTTCTGTTTGTTAGCTTGGGCGAATGCATCACCGAAAGAAGCGGCCGCATCAATCTCGGTCTTGAAGGCACGCTAGTGATGGGTGCGATGGCCGGCTACGGCATCTCCTATCTCACCGGCTCACCCTGGGTCGGCGTCCTGGCCGCCGGCGTGACGGGGGCGGGAATGGGGGCGCTGCATGCCGGCATTTGCGGCTTGCCGCGTGTCAACGACATTGCCGTTGGCATCGCGCTCATGCTGTTTGGCGTGGGCTTGGCGTTTTATCTCGGCAAGCCGCTGATCGAGCCGACGGCGCCGCGGCTTCCGGCCATCGACCTCGGCTGGTGGAGCGACATTCCGCAATTGCGCGCGGCGCTGCGCATCAATGCCCTCTTCATCATCGGTGTTCTTCTCGCGCCGGTTCTGGTTTGGGCGCTGCGGACGACGCGCTGGGGGCTGATCATCCGCACCGCCGGTGAGAGTTCTGACGCCGCGTTGGCCATGGGCTATTCGGTGAACATCATCCGCCTACGCGCCACCATGTTTGGCGGCTTCCTCGCCGGCATCGGCGGCTCATTCCTTTCGCTCTATTATCCCGGCAGCTGGAACGAGGGCTTGTCGAGCGGGCAGGGGATCACCGCCGTGGCGCTCGTGATCTTTGCGCGCTGGAATCCCATGCTCTGCCTCGCCGCGTCGCTGTTGTTCGGCGGCGCCGCGGCGCTCGGGCCGGCGTTGCAATCGGTCGGCTATAGCCACGGCTATCATCTGTTCAATGCCGCGCCCTACATTTTGACGCTTCTGATCATGATCGCGACCTGTTCGCCTAAGCGCACCCTGATCGGCGCGCCGGCGGAACTGTCGATTACGAGGTGAGCCATGCCCCAACTCGCGCGTAAAGAAAGCCCGGCGCTCGAGCGCTATGTCGCCGCCGACCCGTATCCGTGGCCATATAACGGGGATTTGCGGCCGCAAAACACGGCGCTGGTCATCATCGACATGCAGACCGATTTCTGCGGCGTCGGCGGCTACGTCGATAAGATGGGCTACGACCTCTCGCTCACCCGCGCGCCGATTGAGCCGATCAAGCGGACACTCGCCGCTGCGCGCGAAAAGGGCTTTCACATTATTCACACCCGCGAAGGCCACCGACCCGACCTCGCCGATCTGCCGGCGAACAAACGCTGGCGTTCGCGCCAGATCGGCGCCGGCATCGGCGATCCCGGACCCTGCGGCCGTATTCTGGTGCGCGGCGAGCCCGGCTGGGAAATCATCACGGAGCTTGCGCCGCGCCAAGGCGAGCCGATCATCGACAAGCCGGGGAAGGGCTCCTTTTGCGCCACCGATCTCGAACTCATGCTGCGGCTCGCCGGCATCGATAACGTGGTGCTCACCGGCATCACCACCGACGTGTGCGTGCATACCACCATGCGCGAGGCCAACGACCGCGGCTTCGAGTGCCTGCTCCTTGAGGATTGCTGCGGCGCTACCGACAAGAGTAACCACGACCACGCAATCAAGATGATCAAGATGCAGGGCGGCGTGTTCGGCGCGGTGTCGGACTCGGCGAAATTTCTCGAGGCCATCGCGTGAGCGAATTCGCGACGCTCGTTCCGCCCGGCGGTCTGCCGTCGCCGACCGCCGGGAAAAGCACGTTCGGCGTCGAAGCGATCGCCATGACCAAACGCTTCGGCGCCTTCACCGCGCTCGACGCTGTCTCGCTGAAAGTACGGCCCGGCACTTTCCACGCGCTCCTCGGCGAGAATGGCGCCGGCAAATCGACGCTGGTCAAATGCATCATGGGCTACTACCAGGCCGACGGGGGCGAGCTCCTGATCGATGACCGGCAGGAGATCGTCGGCAATCCGCGCGCCGCGCATGCGCTGGGTCTCGGCATGGTCTATCAGCACTTCACCTCGGTGCCGGCCATGACGGTGGCGGAGAATTTCGTGCTGGCGCGCGACCACGTTCCCGCGGTGGTGGACTGGACGCGCGAAAGGAAGGCGCTGGAAGAGTTTCTCGCACGCATGCCATTTCGTGTGCCGCTAAATGCCAAGGTGTCGGCGATTTCAGCGGGCGAGCGGCAGAAATGTGAAATCCTCAAGCAGCTTTACCTGAAGCGCCGTTTTCTCATTCTCGACGAGCCGACCTCGGTGCTGACGCCCGGCGAGGCCGACGAGGTGCTTGGCATGCTGCGCGACATGGTCGGGCGCGGCGAGCTGACCATTCTGATGATCACCCACAAGTTCCGCGAGGTCATGGCATTTGCCGATGAAGTCACCATCCTGCGGCGCGGCAAGCTCGCGGGGCAAGGGCACGTGAAAGATTTAAGCCCCGACGCCATGGCGCGCACCATGATCGGCGCCGAGCAGCTGACCGTGCAACCGCCGCGCAGCGGCGAGTTCGGCGCGCCGCGGCTCAATATCGAGAACCTCAACGCGCTGGACGATGCCGGACAGCCCGCGGTGCGTGACGTGTCGCTATCGATCCGCGGCGGTGAGATCGTCGGCATCGCCGGCGTATCCGGTAACGGCCAGCGGCAATTGATCGAAGTACTTGCCGGTCAGCGCGACGCCGAGAGCGGCCGTGTCTATTTGCAAGGCGAGCGCTATCACGCGACCCGCCAGGAGATGCGCCACAATCATCTCTCCGTCCTGCCGGAGGAGCCGCTGAAGAACGCCTGCGTCGCGCGGATGAGCGTCGCCGACAATCTCGCTTTTCGCGAATTCGATCGCGCGCCGTTTGCGACGGGCGGATGGTGGCTCAATCGCAAGGAATTCCACGAAGATGCGCTGCGCAAAATCGAGCGCTACAAGATCAAAACCCGCTCGGACGATACTGCCATCGGCGAATTGTCAGGCGGCAATGTGCAGCGCACCGTGCTCGCCCGCGAGCTTGCCGGTGAGGTCGACATTCTGGTCGCCGCCAATCCGTGTTTCGGTCTCGACTTTGCCGCGGTCGCGCAAATCCACGCCGAGATCATGGCGGCGCGCAATCGCGGCGCGGCCGTGCTGCTGGTCAGCGAAGATCTCGACGAGCTTCTGGAGCTCGCCGATCGTCTCGTGGTGATGTTCCACGGCGCGCTGGTCTACGAGACGCGCGCCAGCGCGGCCGATCTCACCGAGATCGGCCGGCATATGGCCGGGCATTAGCGCGAAGTCTCGCCAGCGCGTCGCGGCGTTCTAGTTCGCCGCAACGCGCCCTCAGTGCAGCAGCGACGACGCGCTACCTGCCGCCGCGCTCGGCAAGGAAGCCCTTGCACGGCGGAGAGAGCTTGCGGTGGTGCGCTTGCAGGCACTCCAGTTTGCGTCCCTGGCCGGGCGGCACATTCGCGCAGAAGCGCCGCAGATCGGGGCCGCAAGCCTCGCCCATTCGCGGCCCTGGAGGCATCATGGCACCGGGGGGCGGCGGTCCAATCGCACCCGGGGGCGGGCCCATCGGTGGCGGTCCACCGGGCGGTGGCATCGCGCCGGGCGGCGGCGGACCGCCGGGTGGTGGCGGATATTCACCCCCGGGCGGCGGGGGCGGCGGCACGTAGCCGGTGTCGGGTGGTGGCGGCGGCGGTGCCGTCGCGCACGACGACATAATGCCGGCAGAAATGCCGACAAATCCGACAGTTAGTAACGTCAGCCATGGCTTACTCATCGGGTGCCCCGCCCTGAGAAAGATCGCCCCAGTAACTGATTCGCACTTTACTATTTTGAGGCGGCGAAATCGCGGCAAAGCGCGTTTCTCTGGAAGCGGTCTTGTGAGAGGCCTCAATCCTGGCTGTTCTTTCGCAGGCGGCGATAGGGGGCGTAGGCCGGCTCCCATGTTTTTGCCCGAACACACGCGGCGACGTCCTCCTCGCCGCCCAGGTCTGCGAGCCCCTCGCTAACGGCTTGTTTCGCCACTGCGATCGCGACTTGCCGCGAGACGTGCCGTAGCTCGGCGAGCGGCGGCGATAAGTTGGCCCGCGGATCGGATTTTGCCGGCGAAAGGTCGGCGACGGTGCGAGCAGCGGCCAAAAACATCCCGTCGGACACGGCGCGGGCCCTGACGGCTATGACGCCAAGTCCGACTGGTCGATGCGAAAGGCGCGCCCATCGCGCGTCACCGGTGGAAAAGGACTGCCGGTGCCGATCACCGCTCGGCCCTCCGTCCAGGCGAGAAGCTCGGCCGGCGTTGCCTCGCTTCGTTCTGTCGGATTTGACACCGGACCCGTTCGGCCATCGCGCGCACGACACCCTCCGAAAAGGCGCGCGCTTGTCCTGAGGTGGGATCGGCGAGAAGCTTGCGGTTGTCGGTGCCCACGTCGAGCAGGACTGGTAAGGTGGTGGACGGGTGGAGCCCGGCGCAAGCCGTGTACAAGGCGAGCTTGCCGACGGGAATGCCCATGCCGCCGGCGCCCTGATCGCCCAATCCGAGAATGCGCTCGCCATCACTGACGACAATGGCATCGACGGCATCAAATCGCGGATTGCTCAGAATATCCCGGATGCGATCTTTGAGCGGGTAGCTGAGGAACAAACCGCGAGGCTTGCGGAAAATGCGGCTGAATTGCTGGCAGCCCAGTCCCACTGTCGGTGTGTAGACGATCGGCATCAGTTCTTCGATATGCCCCGTCAGCAGCGCGAAAAGAACTAAGTCTCGTTGGTGTCCTGCAACCCGCGCAGAAAAATATATTTCAAGAGATCGCCGCTCGACTGCTGCAAGGCGTCATGGCGCCGGCCGACTTGGAGGTCGAGCGACGTGACGTAAGGCGGCAACAATCCGTGCAGCTCGAACTCGTTCCGCTCGGCGTCGCTGAACGCGGTGCCCTTGTTGAGCAGCGGATCGTTCAAGAGTTCATAGCCGCTGAGCGCGGTCTCGATCTCGGTCCATCTTGCATTCGCGGGAGGGGGCGGGCTACCGCCCGGTTACCGTGAGGACGGCCTCTTTGATCTTGGCCAGGGCGAAGTTGCCGGCCTTATCGAGGTCGAGATGCGGAAAGTTGGGCATTTCGTCGGCGATTACCACGCAGTCGATAATGGTCGGCCCGTCGGCGGCTAGGCCTTCTCTAATCGCGGCCAGCAGATCGCCGGGCTTGGCAGCCTTAAAGCCGTTGCCGCCGCACGCTTGCGCAAGCGCGACATAGTCCGGATTGGGAAATTCGATGCCCTTCTTGTAAGCGGGAAGGCCGATCGATTCCGCTTCGAACGAGATCAGGCCGAAGGCGGAGTTGTTGTAGACCACCACTTTGACCGGCAGCTTGTGATGCACGGCGGTCAAGAACTCGCCCATCAGCATGTTGAAACCGCCATCGCCGCACAGCGCGATGACTTGGCGCGAGCGGTCGAGCGCCTGTATGCCGTTGGCTTGGCCGAGCGCGGTGCCGACCGCGGCATTATTGAATGATCCGATGATGCGCTGCGCGCCGCTTTGTCGGATCCAATTGGCCGACCACAGCGTGTTCAACCCGGTGTCGAATACAAAAATCGCGTCCCGCCTGGCGAGATCGCTGACGGCGCGCGCCACCGCTTGCGGATGAATCTTGTCATTGCTGCGCGCCGGGTCCGCCTGTTTGTCGAGCTTGGCGTCCCATTTCCGCCGTTCCTCGGTGATGCGATCGAAGAATCTTCCGTCGGTCTTGGGGGCGACCTTGTCCAACAGAAGTTGCAGCGTCGGCTGCACCGAGCCGACGACACCAAGCGCGGTCGGCGCGCGCCGTCCGAGCACGCGCGCGCGGTCGTCGATCTGAACGACGTCGCCCTTTTGCGGCAGAAATTCCGAATAGGGATAATCGGTGCCGAGCATCAACAGAAGGTCGCAGCTCATTACCGCGTTATAGACCGCCTTGGTGCCGATCATGCCGATGCCGCCGACCCAGCGCGGATCGTCATATGGCAAAATGTCCTGGCCCTTGACCGAATGAATGAGCGGCGCTTTGAGCCGGTCGGAGAGCGCGCGCAATTCCTCGGCCGCACCATGGCATCCGGCGCCGCACATAATCACGATGTTGCCGGCGGCATCGATGCGGCGGGCAACCTCGGCAATTTCCGCCGCACTCGCCGCAAGCTCCGCGCGCGGCTTCAGTGTGGAGATGCTGGTGACGCTCCCGGGCGCCTTGGCTTCAATGACGTCCTGCGGCAGCGTGAGATGGGCGACGCCACGGCCGGCATAGGCGGCGGCGATCGCCTGATGGATGACCGCCGGCGCCTGGCCCGGCGACGTGACGGTCTCGGTGTAGAGCGAGACATCGCGAAACAGCAAGTCGGTCGCCGTGGTCTGGATATGGTCGGTGCCGTGCAGCTGGCGCGGCATGTCGCCGGACAGCGCCAGCACCGGGGCATGGTCGCGGCTGGCCTCATAGAGGCCGGCGACGAGATGCGTACTGCCGGGCCCGGTCGTGCCGCAGCACACGCCGATCCGTCCGGTCAGCTTGGCTTGGCCAGCGGCGGCAAGCGCAGCGCCTTCCTCATGGCGAACGCCGATCCATTCAATGTCGCTGCGGCGGACGGCGTCGGCGAGCGGATTGAGCGAGTCGCCGATCAATCCGAAAATGTGCCGGACACCGATTTTTTGCAGAGCCTCTACCAATATATCGGCCACGGTGTGAGCCATCGATGCCTCCTGCTAACCCGGTGCCGGAGCGTGTCCGGAGAGGTTAAACTGGTTTCCGAAAAGATCGCGCTCGTTCAATCTAAAGCTTTAACGAGCGTCAAAAGGTTGTCCCGGCTCACGGAGGTAGCGCTTGGCCCGACACACCAGCGGGAGCGCCGCCGAATTTGATGCCCTTGGCTTCCTTGCCGAGCGCGGTCAGAACGGCGATCGCGACCGCGACTGTGCCGGCAACGATAGCAAGTGCGAGCCCATAATTATTGCCGTTATGCGAAGCGATTGCCGCCTGCAAGGTCGCGTTGACCGAAGCAATCAGATTGCCGAGCTGGTAGGTGAAACCGGGAAACGTGCCGCGCGCCTCATCAGGCGACAGCTCGTTGAGATGAGCTGGAACCACTCCCCAAGCTCCCTGGACCGTGATCTGCATCAAGAAAGCTCCGACCGCTAGCCACACCGCAGTCGTGGCAAAGGCCCATAGCGGCAGCACCGCGAGCGATAGCACAGCTGCGATAATGATGATTCGCCTGCGGCCGAAACGTTCCGACAGCGAGCCGAACAAGATGCCGCCGATGATCGCGCCGATATTGTAGATCACCGCGATCAAGCCCACTTCGTGGGACGAGAAGCCGTGCTGGACCTGCAGGAAAGTCGGATAAAGATCCTGGGTGCCGTGGCTGAAGAAGTTGAACGCCGTCATCAACAGTACGGAGTAGATGCCGAGCCGCCAATGCGAACGCAGGACGGCAAGCGTGTTGCTGTGGTTCGTCGGTTTCCAGCTCGGCGACTCGGGCACGTGGCGGCGGATGTAAAGAACCAGCAGTGCTGGTATGACGCCGACCATGAACATCCCGCGCCAGCCGATGTACTGGAACAGCAATCCGTAGACGATCGAGGCGAGAAAATATCCGGTTGGATAGCCCGATTGCAGCAAGCCGGAGACGAAGCCGCGCGCCTGCGGCGGAATTGATTCCATGGTCAGCGAAGCGCCGACTCCCCATTCGCCGCCCATGGCAATGCCGTAGAGCGCGCGCAGGATCAATAAAGCCGTGAGGTTCGGCGCGAATCCGGACGCGAATTCGATCGCCGAATAGAGCAGAACATCGACCATCAAGGTCGGCCGCCGCCCCCAGCGATCGGCCGCTCGCCCGAACAGGAATGCGCCGATTGGTCGCGTCGCCAGGGTCAAGAGAATTGCGATGGTCACTTGCGTCACGTCCGTATGGAATTCCTTCGCGATGTCCGTGAGCACGAACACCATCAGAAAGAAATCGAAGGCATCGAGCGTCCAGCCGAGAAAGCTTGCCGCGACGACGTGCTTTTGCTGACGGGTCCAGCCGGACAAAGCTGCAATCTGCACGAGGATCCCCCCTGATCTTAGCCCGGCCCTGACGGTGCCGTTCAGGCGTTGTCGGCCGGCGGATGGCGCGGCACCATCGCGTTGGCGATCAGTTCCTGCACCACCTGGCCGGCTTGGTTGAATGTTCGGGTGCGTATTTTGAGGAGGCCGCGATCGGGCCGCGAGTTCGACGGCCGCTTCTCGATCACTTCGCTCTCAATGCGCAATTCGTCGCCGGGAACGACCGGAATTGGCCAGCGCAGATTATCCGTGCCGAGCCCGATGGTTCCTTCCACGGCCCGGTACTCGCTTCCGGCAACAAGCCGCATGGTCAACGCTGCAGTATGCCAGCCGCTTGCCACCAGCCGGCCGAATATAGACTTTCGTCCTCCTTCATCGCTGAGGTGAAAAGGCTGCGGATCGTATTGTTTGGCGAAGGCGATAATTTCGTCTTTCTCAACACGAACCCGACCGACGGGTTTGTGCACATCTCCGACGGCAAAATCCTCGAAATACCGGTCGCTCATACTTGATCGGCTCCTCATGGCAATGGGGCATCACCAATTATAGCCAAGACCGATCTGCGGTGTGGACGAATTCGCGATCGGCTTTGCTGCCGGGGTGGCGGCGGCTATCATGGGGTTGCGGCGACCGGAGGGTGCGAATGACCATGCGTAGTGTGCTTGCAGTGACGACGCTGACGCTCGTTTGCGCCATTTTGCCGGCGTCGGCCGACGGCTGGCTCGAAGGCCACGGTGATCGCTGGTACGCGATCCACCGCGACATTTACGAACTGGAAAACCGGATCGCACGGCTCGAGGCGGATCCGCGGATGGATGACGGCTACCGCGCCCCCATCATTGAAGCGGCGCGCCGCGAGATAAGGCGGTTGCAGGCAACGATCGCGCCCGCCTATTGGCGCTGGACCGATCCGTGCTGCTATGGCCGCAGGCCGATCCACATTCGCTAGAATACGCTGCCGACGTTAGCTCGCTCAGCCCTCACTTAAACGCGGGCGTGAGCTCCACCATCCGCGCAGTCGTCTCCACCATCCGCGTACCTGGCCCGGCCATTCACGGGCATTGTCGAGATAAAGATAGACGACCGGCGTCGTGTAAAGCGTCAGCAATTGACTGATGAGCAGGCCGCCGACGATGGCGATACCTAGAGGACGGCGAATTTCGCCACCGTTGCCGAACGAGAGCGCCAGCGGCACGGCGCCGAGAACCGCCGCCGATGTCGTCATCAAGATCGGCCGCAGCCGAAGCAGGCATGCTTCAAAAATCGCGTCATAAGAACTCAAGTTGTGCGCGCGCTTCGCTTCGATGGCAAAGTCGATCATCATGATCGCGTTCTTCTTGACGATACCGATCAACAGAATGACCGCGATCAGCCCGATGATGTCGAACTCGGTGTGGAACAGCATCAACGCCAGCAGGGCGCCCACTCCGGCGGACGGCAGCGTCGAGAGAATGGTGATCGGGTGAATATAGCTCTCATAGAGCACCCCGAGCAGAATGTAGACCGCGGCGATAGCGGTCAGAATCAGGATCGGCTCTTTGGCGAGCGATTGCTGAAACAATTGCGCGGTGCCGGCGAGCGTGCCGTGGATCGAGACCGGCATGTGAATGCGTGCAATGGCGGCATTGATCTCGTCGGAGGCTTCGCCCAGCGATTTACCAGGATGCAGGTTGAATGAAATCGTGGAGGCGACGAACAATCCCTGATGGTTGATCGACAAAGGCGTGTGACCCGGCCGGTAATGGCTGACGGCGGCCAGAGGGATCATGGTCTCAACATTGGTCGACACCGCCGCGCCGGCGGAGGTGGCCCCGTGGCCGGTGTTGGCGAGCGAGTTGGTAAAGAAGTTGCGCGCCGCCAATGCGCTCGACGATGTCCCGGCCGTGGTGCTGGTCGACCGGCTGATGGTGAATTCCGAAACGGATGCGGGCGAGACGGGTGCCGTCTTCGTGCTGGAAATGGTCGCGGCGGAAGACGGCGCAGTCACCGTGCCTCCTGAAGCATTGGTAGTCGCAGTGCCCGGCGGCGTCGCTCCGGTGAGCGACACAAAGACGTCCTTGAGCGAGCTCGGGTATTGGGTGTAGCGCGGGTCGATTTCCATCACGACGTGGTATTGATTGATGGCGCTATAGATGACCGAAACTTGCCGCTGGCCGAATGCGTCGTAGAGCGTGTTGTCGATTTGCAGCGGGGAGATGCCGAGCCGAGCCGTGGTGTCGCGGTCAATGTCCAGATAGGTCTCGAGCCCGCTTTGCTGCTGATCGGAGCTGACGTCCGTCAGCACCGAGTTATGCTCCAGCGCATCGACCAGCTTGGGCGTCCAATCGTAAAGCTGCTGCACCTCCTCGGATTGCAGGGTGTATTGGTATTGTGCGTTGCTTTGGCGTCCGCCGGCGCGCAAGTCTTGTACCGCGGCCAAATACAACCGCCCGCCCGGCACCTGGGCGAGCTTGGGCCGCAGCCGCGCGATGATCTGATCCACCGTTGCGTTGCGCTCCGATAGCGGCTTGAGCGACCCAAAGACGTTGCCGGTATTGATCTGCGAATTGCCGCCGCCGCCGCTGCCAACACCGGTATAGCCGACGACATTCTCAACCGCCGGATCAGCCAGCACGATACTCATCATCTGCCGCAGCTTTTCGCTCATCGCCTGGAACGAAATACTTTGATCAGCTTGCAGCGAACCGACGAAACGGCCGGTATCCTGCTGCGGGAAGAAGCCCTTTGGGACGATAATAAAGAGCTCCACATTCAGGCAGATCGTGGCGATAAATAAAATCAGCACCAAACGGCTGTGGTGCAGCGCCCAAGTGAGCGAATGCGCGTAAGCCGTCCGCACGTGATGGAAAAAGCCCTCGCGTTCGCGGCGTGCCGGCCTCGGGCGCAGCAACAGCCCGCACATCATGGGAGTAGTCGTGAGCGAGATCGCCAGCGATATCAAAATCGCGATCGACAGCGTCACGGTGAATTCGCGGAACAGCCGGCCGAGAATGCCGCCCATCAGCAAAATCGGAAGAAATACCGCAATCAGCGAAAGGCTGATCGACACCACAGTGAAACCGACCTCGCGCGCCCCGCGAAAGGCGGCGTCCATCGGCGACATACCCTCTTCCATGTGCCGGGAGACATTTTCCAGAACCACGATCGCATCGTCAACGACGAAGCCGGTGGCGATGGTCAGCGCCATCAACGACAGCAGGTCGAGACTGTAGTTGAACAGATACATGACGCCGAAAGTGCCGATGATCGAGACTGGAACGGCGACGCTGGGAATAAGCGTCGCGCGGATGTTGCGCAGGAAAAGAAAGACCACGAACGTGACCAGGACGACGGCCATCACCAGAGTCATTTCCGTATCGTGCAGCGAGGCACGAATCGTGGTGCTGCGGTCGATGGCGATGTTGACATTGATGTCGGCCGGCATTGCCGCTTCCAGATGCGGCAGCTCGGCCGTCACGTTGTCGATGGTTTCGATGATGTTGGCGTTCGGTTGGCGGAAGAGAATAACGAGCACCGAGGGCTGGCCGTTGGACATGCCGAGATTGCGCACGTCCTGGACTGAATCCTGCACGGTGGCGACGTCGGACAGGCGGATGGCGGCGCTGTTGCGGTAAGCAATGACCAGTGGTGTATAATCCGCCGCCACGTTGGCCTGATCGTTGGTATAGATCTGGTAACGCCGGTTGCCGTCGTCGATCGTGCCTTTCGGGCTGTTGGCGTTGGCCGAAGCCAGCGCGGCGCGCACGTCTTCCAGGCCAATTCCGTATTTGTAAAGTGCTTGCGGGTTGAGCTCGACGCGCACTGCCGGCAACGTCGAGCCGCCGATGACGACGTTGCCGACGCCACTTAACTGCGAGAGGCGCTGGGCCAGCACGTTGCTCGCAGCATCGTACATCTGGCCCTGCGTCATGGTTTTGGAGGTCAGTGCAAGAATAAGGATCGGCGCGTCGGCGGGGTTGACCTTGCGATAGGTCGGGTTGCTGGGAAGGTTCGCCGGCAGATCGGCGGCGGCGGCGTTGATCGCCGCCTGCACGTCGCGGGCGGCGCCGTCGATGTCGCGGGTGACATCGAACTGAAGCGTGATACGGGTCTGCCCGATGCCGCTTTGCGAAGTCATTTCGGTGACGTCGGCGATCTGCCCGAGATGGCGCTCAAGCGGCTCCGCGACGCTGGTCGCCACCGTGTTGGGACTGGCGCCGGGAAGCGTCGCGCTGACCGAAATGGTCGGGAAATCGACTTGCGGCAGCGGCGACACCGGCAACCTGGAAAATCCCAAGGCGCCGGCGATCGCAATGCCCATCGTCAAGAGCGTAGTCGCCACCCGGCGGGCGATGAATGGCGCCGAAATATTCATTCGGCGGGCTCGCGCGGAGCGAGCGGATTGGTCGGACGCCGCCCGGTAAAACGCAAGGCCAGCCGATCGAAGTAGAGATAAATGACCGGGGTAGTGAACAGAGTCAGCAGCTGGCTGAACAGCAGTCCGCCGATGATGGCGATGCCCAGCGGCTGGCGCAGCTCGGAACCGGTGCCAGTCCCCACCATCAGCGGCACTGCGCCGAGGATCGCCGCCATGGTCGTCATCATGATCGGGCGAAATCGCAACAGGCAGGCCTGATAAATCGCCTCGCGGGGCGGCAGACCCTCGTTGCGTTCCGCATCCAAGGCGAAGTCGATCATCATGATCGCGTTTTTCTTGACGATGCCGATCAGCAGAATGATGCCGATGATGGCGATGATGTCGAGGTCGTAATGCAACAGCATCAGCGACAGCAGCGCACCGACGCCGGCCGACGGC
>Ga0302326_10000966_pt1 | contig 75569 bp, 69 predicted proteins | sample Palsa_T0_3_FD_202264 | JGI IMG/M metagenome (GOLD analysis project Ga0302326, IMG submission 202264) | Peat permafrost microbial communities from Stordalen Mire near Abisko, Sweden - Palsa_T0_3 | ecosystem: Environmental > Terrestrial > Soil > Palsa > Peat permafrost | place: Sweden: Abisko... | reverse complement strand
GGCGTCTTCGCCATGGCGTCGCGGCTGCCCGAGGCGGCATTCCTCGCCTGGGGCTGGCGCGTTCCGTTCCTGCTCAGCGCCATCCTGGTCGGAATCGGGCTGTTCATCCGGCTTCGCTTCGCCGAGACCCCCGTGTTTCGCGAAGTGCTCGACCAGCGGAACACGTCGCGAATGCCCTCGCTCGAGATCCTCGCGAAGCACCGTCGCACCTTCCTGATCGCAGTGGGCCTGAAGGTTACCGAGATCGCCTACGTGACGATCGCCACGATATATTCCATCACCTATGCGACGACGCGGCTTGGCCTGCCGCGCAGCGTGATCTTCAACGGAATTTTGCTGGCGGCCGTCATTCAGCTGTTCACTATTCCGACGTTCGGTTGGTTGTCGGACCGCTATGGCCGCAAGCCACTCTTCTTCGCAGGTTGCGCTTTCGCCATCGCATTCGCCTTTCCGATGTTCTGGCTGTTCGACACCAAGGACCCGACCATCATCGCCATGACCGTCGCGATCGCCGTGACCTTCGGCCAGGGCATCATGTTCGGCCCGGCGGCCAGTTGGATATCCGAGCTGTTCTCGACGCGGCTGCGCTACAGCGGCGCCTCGCTCGGTTTCCAGCTCGGCGCGGTGATCGGTGGAGGCCTTACCCCCCTGATCGCCGCGGCTCTTCTGGCCTGGAGCGGCGGGTCGGCATGGCCAGTCTCGATATACTTGATTTTACTAGGTCTGGTGACGCTGGCGGCGACCATCGCCGCCCCTGAAACCGCGGGCAAGCCACTGAGCTGACCACCCTGCCGGGTACGTGTTTCAGGTGGAGCGGTAGAGCGCATCCTTGGTAAGGCTGAGGTCGATGTCTCAGCGACCCGCCGCCTTGCGGGGCCGGCCGCCGAGACGGCCATTGACTCTCGAGGCGCTCGCCCTGACGATCGACCGCTTCATCACCGTCGAGCCCAAGTGATCGGCCAGCAGTTGGGGGACCGAGATGCCGGCGTCCAGCTTCTCGACCCTTAGACCATAGCCTCCACCCTCCACCACGATGTAGCGCAGATCCTCGCCCGTGGCCCGTTCCAAGCCGGGAAGCGCCGCCAACGGAAAACCAACGACGGCGCCGTTGTTGAGCTGAATCATCACGCGGCCTGCCCGGCGATCATATCGGGCCGAGACAGCCAGAAGCTGCCGCTTCATCCGCGCCTCGGTGCGCCGAGTGATCGCTTCGAATTCCGGCGCCGTTGGAACTTCAAACCTTGCCATGGACCCTGCTCCACTTCCCACAGATCGCCGCGAGGTCCGCCGCCACCGCCGCGCCGACCTCCTCGATCTCCACGCCCCTGAACTTCGTCACCTCGAGGAGCCGCACCGGCCCATCCGGGCAGTTCAACTCAAAGCGGGCTCGTCCACCGCCCGGCTTGACCGCATGGACGTGCGGCGGCGGGTGATCGTTCGTGTAGATCCTCACCTGGATGTTTCTGATCGTCAGGACCGTCGGCACGCCTGAGAATGCCATAACCTAGGAGTTAGTCTAGGTTTATCATCAGAATGCGCCGACACGTTGGCGGGGCACGCCACTCTTGGCCGCCGTCGCTCACAAGTCTTGGCTTGCGGGAGCTTCTTCGCCGGCGGCGGCCAGGCGCGCTTCGGCCGAGGCGATCGTGGCCAGGAAGCGCGGGTCCTCGCGGATGGTGTCGAGGTCTGGGTCCTTCTTGGCGTGGTTGAGCCAGGTGTAGGTGGTCCTGGCAAACAGCGGCTCCAGCAGCTCGAGCGCGGCGCCCGTGTCCTTCAGCTGAACCGTCAGCGCGCAGGCGAAGTTGTAGCGCATGTCGAGGTTGTCGGGGTCGATCAGGAGGGCGCGGGCGATCCATTCCCTGGCGCGTTTGGTCTTCCCCGAGCGTCGCCAGGCCGGTGACGGCAACGCCGATCGCCGAACCGTTGCTCTGGTCCAGGGCGACGGCCTTCTCGGCCCGCTCGAGGGTCATCAGCGCCGCCCCTTCGGGCACCTTCCTCGTCGCCCAGCGCGCTGCCACCAGACCTTCACTCCTTCACCGCGCAGGGCCTCGACCAAAGCCCCGACTTTGACCAGGTTCTCGCGCTTGTAGGAGACGAAGACGTCGGACATCGGGTGCGACCCCGCCCATGGTCGCCCCTATAATCCTAGCGACGCCGTTCGAAGACGGGCAAGGGAAACGTCGTCCCGCGCCTTGCGCTCTGCGATGTCTTAGGCTCGGAAAGCCACCGGGGCCCGCGAACTGCGTGCGGCTTATTCTCGCGACTCCCTAAGCCGGCGGCGGCGCCCCCGCCTCGGCCGCCAGGCGCGCCTCGGCGGCGGCGATCATGGCCTGGAAGCGAGGATCGCCGCGCAGGCCGGCGAGATCGGGATCGGTGGCCACCCCCTGCAGCAGCTGCCGACCTTCATCGCGCTCCAGGGCTGGCCCAAGCATGTCGAGCGCCGCCTGCGCGTCGCCCAGCCAGGCGGCGAGCGTGCAGGCGAAGTTGTAGCGCATGTTCAGGTTGTCGGGATCGATCAGCAGGGCGCGGCGCATCCAGTCTTTGGCCCGGTCCCTCTCGCCCAGCGCCGCCAAGGCCGAGGCCCCCGTCACCATGGCGTTGCCGTTGTTGCGATCGGCGGCCACAGCCTTCTCGGCCCTTTCCAGAGCGATCCTGGCGACCCGCCGGGCGTTATCGCCATCGCCCAGGGCGGTGTAGCAGCTCACCAGCATGAAAGGGGCATTGAAGGCCGTCTCGATGAGCGCCGTGGCCTTCTCGAAATGGGGTATCGCCTCCGCCAACCGGCGCTGGTTGTAGCTGATGATACCAGCGCGAATGTTCACCTCGTAGGACTCTGGATCCAGCCGCAGGGCGACGGCGATCTCGGCTGACGCCTCCTCGCGCCGGCCCGCTTGGGACAGCATGAGCGCCTTCAGCGCCCGGGCCTCGGCCAGATCGGGGTTGAGCAAGAGCGCGCGGTCCAGGGCCGCCTGACCGCCATCGTTGGCCCGGCCAAAACCGCGGTGAAGGTTGTATTGGCCGAAGGCCAGGAGCGCCCAGGCCTGGGCGTAAACGGGATCGAGGTCCACCGCCTGGCGGCAAAGGCGTTCGATCGCCTCGTCCTTCCGCGGATCGCCCTGGTTGCCGGTCATCCAGTATGAGCGGGCCATCAGATATAGGTCGTAGGCCTCGACGCTGTCGGTGCCGCGCCGCTCGATCGCCTGCTTCTCCTGCGGCAGCAGCTTCAGCTTCAGCGCCTTCACGATCGCCTCGCTGATCTCGTCCTGCAGGGCGAATATGTCGGTCAGGTCGCGGTCGTAGCGCTCGGCCCAGAGGTGGTTGCCCGTGGCGCCGTCGATGAGCTGGGCGGTGATCCGCACCCGGCCTCCGGCCTTGCGCACGCTGCCTTCCAGGACATGGCTGACGCCGAGCTCGCGGGCCACGTCGGGGACCTTCACGCTCTTGCCCTTGAAAGTGAAGGCGGTGTTGCGCGCGCAAACCTCCAGCGCCGAGACCTTGCTAAGGTCGGTGATGATGTCCTCGCTGATGCCGTCGCTGAAATACTCCTGCTCGGGATCGCCGCTCATGTTGGCGAAGGGCAGGACGCAGATGGAGAGCCTGCGCGGGGCAGCGCCGGGGGCGGTTGCGGCCGCCGGAGACCGGGCGGCGCCCACCAGGTCGGCGACGCTGGCCACGACCTTCTTCCAGTCGTGCGAGTGCACATCGCCGCTCCACCCGGCCAGATCGGCGCACTGGATGCGATCGAAAGGCCTCGGCAGCTTGGCCCCATCGACGGTGAGCTGGACGAGCTTGTGGTCCGTTCGTGCGGTGTCCGCCTCCGACTGCACCCACTCGGACTTCACCGCTTCGGCCGACCAGATGACGACCACGGCCTTGGCCGCTTGCAGACGTTCCTCGATCACCTCGCCGTAAGCCCGGTGGGCGGGAAGTTCGTCGTCGCGCCAGACGTCGTATCCCAGCGCCCGCAGCGCCTGCGCAACTGCGTGAGCCTGGCTGGCGGTGGACCGCGCATAGCTGATGAAGATGTCGGACATGTCGGGTGCGACCCCGCCTCGGTCGCCGCGCGAACCTTAGCGAAGCCGTTCGAAGACCGGCAAGGGAAACGTCGACCCAAGCCTTGGGCTCACCGATCTCATAGGGCTGGATTCCACCCTCCCTACCGATCACCACGGGATCGTTGTGTTTTCCCAGCGCGTGAATGTACCTGTCGGGCCGTCCGGGCCGAGCAGCGCAATGCGCACCACCTCGCGAGAACCGTCCTCGACGGACTCCGTCCCCGCATATCCATTGAGATTGGTCTTGGTGAAGGCCGGGGAGACCAGGTTGACCTTGATGCCGGTCGACTCCAGCTCGACCATCATGGCGAGCGTCATCGCGTTGAGAGCCGCCTTGGATGCCGGGTAAACGGGGCCGAACATCGCGTGGAAGGGGAAGGCCGGATCTGCGTTCGTCGTCAGCGAACCCACGCCGCTCGACACATTGACGATGCGGGCGTCCGATGACTCGCGCAGGAGCGGCAGCATCGCCTGGTAAACGGCGAGGACGCCGAAGACGTTGGTCTCCCACACCGCACGCACTTCATCGAGCGACGCGTTGCTCGCCCGGGATGTCTGAGCGTACTCCTGCAGGGACAAGCTGCCCTTCCTGGTGTTCGAGATCGCCGCGTTGTTGACGAGCAGGTCGAGGCGGCCAAACTCCCTGCGGATGCGATCCGCCGCGTCGGCGATCGAAGTCAGGTCCGTCACGTCGAGCTGGAGGGCGATGGCGCCCGGCCCAATCTCCTGGGCTGCGGCCTCGCCGCGCGCGAAATTGCGCGACCCGACCAGCACGGTAACGCCGTTCGCCACGAGTTCCTTCGCGACCTGAAGCCCCACGCCTTGATTGGCCCCCGTGACCAGGGCGATGCGCTTTTCCTGCATGGCAGACTCCAGTGGTCTCACGGTATTTTGAGAGCGTCGGCTGGCCCAGCTGACGCCATCGCCGCTCCAGGAGAGATAGTCGACATCGGCGGTCGCCGCCAACGACGGCGGCCGCTCCACCGGCGCCCTCGAGCCCGAGCACTCGGCCGACGACAGTTCTGGTGTTCATGAAGCGGCCTCTCCAACGCCCGGCTCGTCCAATCCGGCGGCGTGCAGGGCCTGGCGGATCACGCCCGCCGGCCGCAGGAACGCCGGCTCGTGGCTGAGCGCGAGCGTCCGCCACACGCCGCCGTCGGATTTCAGCGTCCGATAGAGCCGGGCTTGAGAGGTGGCCTGGTCATGCCGGCCCGACAGCTCGAGCGCGGCGGCCAGGAAGAACGAAGCCTGGGGGTCCTTCGGATCGAGAACCGCGGACTCGCGCAGCTCATCGATCGCGGCATCGTATTGGCCGAGGAACAGCTGGGTCATCCCGAGATCTCCGGGGTCGCCCTGCGTCCGCAACGCAAACTCCGTGAAATCCTTCAGCGCATCGGCGAACCGTCCCTGGGCCAATTCCACGTTCGCCAGGGCGCGGTAGCCGTTCGCCGTCATGGGAAAGATCTGGATGACGTGGCGGGCTTCCGCCGTGGCCTCGTCCCAGCGTTCGAGCTGGCCGAACACGGCGGCGCGGCAGACGTGCGGCGCGGTCGCATTGGTCTTGAGTTCGGCCGCCTCGGCGCCGAAGTCGAGCGCCGCCGCGGCCCAGGCCGCGCGCTGGGCCGGGGATGTCTCGTATCCGGCGCCGATCAGATCCGAATCGTAATCGCACGCCGTCATGTCGAACTGCGCCCTGATCGGATTGTCGCTGGGGATCGCCGCGCGCCCCGCCGCGATCAGCGCCTCGCCCTCGTCGATATCCTGGCGCCTGATGGCGTCGTCGAGCCTTTCGAGACGGGCCAGAATATTGTCAGGATCGCGGTCGTCGGGCGGCCTCGCCAGCTCGGCGGCGACCCACCGGCCCCGAACCACCTCGGTGATCGATCCAAAGAGCTTCAGGGCCAGCCGGCGTTCCGCCAGAGATGCGTCGGACGCCGCACTGCCGAGGTCCTTCGCGCCCACCACCTGGCCGCTCGTCGTATCGACGATCTGCAGGGTCACGCGATAGCCGGGCGCCGACTTTCGCAGGCTCGCGGTGACCACATGGCGGACGTGGAGCTGCTGGCCCAGGCGCTGCTCGTCGATGGGCTTTCCCTTAAGAGCGAAGGTCGTCTCCCTGGGCGTCACCATGATAAATCCCGAACGGCCCACCAGGTCGATGGCGTCTTCGGTCAGGGTGTCGGCGACCGCGTCGAGGGCGGGATCGCCGGTCAGGTTGCGGATCGGCAGGATGGCGACCGATCGCATGGACGAAAGCGGCGCCGACGCCTTGCGAAGAGGACCCCAGGCGAGGAAGGCCGCGAGGACGGCGAACACGGTCGCAGCGGCGCCCGCCGCCACCCAGCGGGAGACCCGCGTGGGGCGCCGCGAACTTGGCGCCGGGGCCGCGCGACGGTCCGGCGCCGCGCCCACCAGGTCAGTGACGCTCTCGACCACCTTGCGCCAGCCGGGAAAATCAGCGCGGCCGGTCCAGCCGCGCATGTCGGCGCACTGGATCTGGTTGAACGGCAGGGGCGGGGCCGCGCCGTCGATACTGAGCTGGACCAGGGTCCCGGCTTGGCGCGCCAGGTCCGCCTCCGCCCGAACCCACTGCGAGCGCGCCGCCTCCGCCGACCAGACCACCACCACCGCCCTGGCGGATTTCAGGCGCTCCTCGATCACTTCGGCATAGGCCCGATGGGCCGGCAGTTCGTCGTCGCGCCAGACCTCGAAGCCGAGCGCCCGCAACGCCTCCTCGATCCGCCCGGCCTCCCTGGCCGTCGAGCGGGCGTAGGAGATGAAGATGTCGGACATGGTCGGGCGACCCCACCCCTAGACGCCGCGCTGACCCTAACGAGGCCGTTCGGACACCGGCAAGGAAAACGTCGTCCCGCGCCTTGGGGCTCACCGATGTCTTAGGGCCGCAATCCGCCCGACCGCGCCTTCGGAGAGTCCGCTCCCGGCAGGATGCAAACGGGGCAAACCGACCATTGGCGCCGTTCGATGGAGTGGCGGTTGCGCCGAGGGCCGAGCGGCGCCACCAATCGCCGTCATGACCTCCTCCTCTTACGCGCAGGGCCGCCGCGCCCTTGTCATCCACGAAGACGATGTCGGCATGACCCACGGGTCCAACGTCGCCTTCAAAGAGCTGTCGGCGCGGGGCGTCGTGAGTTCAGGCTCGGTTATGGCGCCCTGCCCGTGGTTCCCCGAGACGCTGGCGATGGCGGCCGACGATCCGACCCTCGATCTTGGCGTGCACCTGACCCTGAACGCCGAGAAGCAGCCCTACAAGTGGCGCCCACTCACCCACCCGCCTGCCTCGGCGGGGCTGACCGACGAGTTCGGCTATCTCTGGGAGGATGTGCGCTCGGTCCGCAAGGCCGCGCCCGAGGCGGTCGAGGCTGAGCTGCGCGCCCAGATCGATGCCGCCATCGCCGGCGGCGTCGACGTCACGCACCTCGATGCGCACTGCGGCGCGGTGATGGCGCCGGAGTTCCTCGGCATCTACCGCCGGCTGGGCGCCGACTACGACCTGCCGATCGTGCTGATGCATCGCTTCGAAGGCGGCAATCCACGGCCGCCCGGCCGCCCCGCGATACCGGCGCCGCTCGTCCAGGCGGCGGAACAGGCGGCCGCCGAGGGCGAGCCGGTGTTCGACCTCTTCTACGAGACGCCGTGGGACCGCGCCACCGAGGCGGAAGGCGCCTATCGCGACATCCTGGCCAGCGCCGTCGACGGCCTCTCGTTCTACGCCTTCCATTTCAACGCGCCCGGTGATTTCGAGGCGGTCGAGCCGGAGTTCGCCCGCTACCGCACCGACGAATACGCCCTCTTCAGCTCCGGCAAGATCGAGCCGTTGCTCGCCGAGTTCGGGATCGAGCTCATCGGCATGCGCGAAATCCGCGACCGCCGCCGCGAGCTTCGACGCCGACATTGACCCTCTCGTCGCCGCCCAAGGGTTGATCTCATCGGCGCGCGCCACACGGGGCAGGTCCACGGCCGCGCAGCCGATCCCCGCGCTCGGCGTCGCGAAACCTGGTGAGTTCGCGCGGCACGCGAATCCTGTTGACAGTTAACGAAACCTTAATGGCCTATCGTCGCCGGCCGACCCAAAAGGGGACCGACATGAAACTTGCGATCATTGCGTTCGCGGCTACGGCGCTCGCCACAGGGGCCGGAGCAGGGACGGTCACGTTTAATTTCGACTCCCCGACAGGCAATCTTGGAACAACCAACACCTATACCGTCGGCGCCCTGTCGATTGTCGCGACCGCCGAGGATACGCCCGCACGCGAGTCCCCAGACCTCTACGGCAAGGCGCTTGGCGGCGACGAGAACGGCCTCGGCCTGGCTGACGACCCGTCGGGCGACCACGAGATCGCCTATGGCGAGGGCTTCGTCCAGCTTGGCGTCGGCAACCTCTTCGGCAAGGTGATCGCGGCCGACACCGACTTCTCGATGAACAGCACGACCGACGGCGAGGAGTGGGCCGTCTACGGCAGCAACACCGCGGGCTCGCTCGGCACGTTTCTCACCAGCGGTACGGACGAGGGATCGCACCTGCTGCCGAGCTTCGGTTCATACGACTTCTACAATTTCGAAGAGATCGCGCAGCCTGGGACGGGCAACTGCCAGGCAGGTTGCGGCGCCAACGTCCTGATAAGCGAGATCACCAGCGTGACGTCGGTTCCCGAACCGGCGACCTGGGCGATGCTGCTGGTGGGTTTCTTTGGCCTTGGCGGGATTATCCGCTCGCGCCGTCGGATGGCGACCGCCTCGGCCTGATCAACGGATCATCGCGTTCGAGGTTGGCCTGCGAGGCCAGCAGCGGATTGTCGCGCGCGATGACGGCCACGTGGCTGTGCTGATCTCTCTGGTCTTTCTCTACTTCCAACTGCGGCAAGCGAACGCACAGGTGCGGCGGCGGAGCGAAATCAGTGTTGACGGTCTTGGCCAGTTCCCAGCCATCTATCCGGCGCCCCTTGGCCTACGCTGAAGTTTGGCCTGACAAGGCTCGCGCCTGTGGTAGAGGGTTCGGTGGAACGCCCACGAGGCCGCCGGCGTGCGCCACTGCATCCGGGGCGACGGAATTCCGTCTGACGTGGCGCAGGGGGCGCTATGGGGGAGGTGGACATGAGCATGCTATTGAATGGCCTCAAGGTCAGCGCGTCACCGATGGTTCTGGGCGTGGCCCTGCTGGCCGGACCGGCCTTCGCACAGTCTGCCGACACCACGACGCCGCCGCCTGGCGAAACCCAAGTCCAGGAAATCGTCGTCACCGGATCATTGATCAGGCGCACCGATATCGAGACGGCCAGCCCGGTCACGGTCATCACCAACGAAGAGCTGCAAACGTCCGGCTTTGATTCGCTGTCCACGGTGCTGACCAATGTAACCGCCAATGGCGCGGGCACGTTGAGCAACAACAACTCGCTCGCGTTCGCCGGCGGCGCTTCGGGCGTTGCCTTGCGGGGCCTCTCGGTGGGCGCGACCCTGACGCTGGTGGATGGGCATCGCCTGGCGCCCTATCCGCTGTCCGACGACGGCGAGCGCCAGTTCACCGACGTGCAGAGTATTCCAATCGGCGCGGTTGAAACGGTCGAGGTCGACAAGGATGGCGCCTCGTCTATCTATGGCTCGGACGCGATTGCCGGGGTGGTCAACATCAAGCTCAAAACCCAGATCACCGGGTTCGAGGCGATGGCGGAAGGCGGCACGTCGCAGCACGGCGGCGGCACGTCCCAGCATTACGCCGTATCAGCGGGCAAGGGCGATCTGTCTCGGGATGGCTACAACGTCTTCATAACCGGGGAGTATCGCCAGCAGGATTCGATCACGCTGAACCAGCGCAGCGACGAGCCCTGGGCCAGCCTCGACTTCACCTCGATTGGCGGCAACGATTTGCGCGAGGGCGTGCCCAATATCTTCAATGGCGGCCTTCCCTCGACCGTGACGCCCTATTTGGTAAGCCCCACGGGCGCGATAACGTTTCTGGGATCGGGCTGCAGCCCAACTGCCTTGGCCGCCAGCCAGTGCGCCACGACCGTCCCTCAAGCCTTGCTGGCGCCGACGAGCAATCTCAGCGTCTTGGTTGGGGCCACCAAGGATTTTGGCGACGGATGGCAAGTCAAGCTCAGGGCGTCGGTATTTGACAGCAAGGGGCAGCAAAGCGACGGCGGGTCGGTGTTCTTCGGACCCAACGCCTATCCGGGTGCGTCCTATGGAGGCAATGTTTCCAATCCGATCGGCGGAACCGCGGTTCCTGGGATTGGCGCCATCGCCAATTTCACGCTCCCCGCCAATTATCTCGGCAGTGGGTCGGCGGCGGGCTCCTATCTCGAGGGCCTGATTCCGGGGCTTGGATTGCCGACCAACGATATCGACAGCCGGACCTATCGCGTGGCCCTCGATGTCACCGGGCCCGTCGCAGGATGGAACGTCACCGGCTCGCTGGGCTTCAGCGAGGTGGACACGCACGTTGTTTATTTGAATTACCTCAACGTCGACAATCTCTACACCGATCTGACCACGTTCAACGCCGCCGGCCAGCCGCTGTTCAATCCCACGGGCGGCAACAGCCAGGCTGTGCTCAATAATATCGCACCGAAATTCGGCTTCACGGCGACGGATGTCCTGTATTATGCGGAGGCGGACGCCAGCCGCAAGCTGACCGAGTTGCCCGGTGGCGACCTCTCGATGGCGCTCGGCGCCACGATTATCCAAAAGGACCTAAACAATCCGGGCGCGGCCCCGATCCAGGAGGGCGTGGTTGGCAACACCGCCGCCCTCACTCAACCCTTCAGCACCTACGCCATCGGCAATCAGACCAACATCGCGGAATTCGCGGAACTCGAGGCGCGTCTGTTTCATACGCTGGAAATCGACGGCGGGGTTCGCGACGACTGGTTCAACACCTATGGCAATTCGCTGACCCCCAAGGTGGGCGTCAAGTGGCGGCCATCGCATCTGTTCGCCCTCCGCGGCACCTTCTCCAAGGGCTTCCGCGCGCCGGCGCCGGCTGAAGTCGGGAAATCGGCGACGATCTTCGGCCTGGGCTCGGCGCAAGACCCGGTGCTATGCCCGAACGGCCCCAACGGCCCGTTCCCGGCCGGCACCGTGCCCGCGGCCTGCGCAACCGAACCGGGCTACGTTCAGACGACCAATCCGCTGAAGCCCGAGACATCGACGTCCTTCACCGCAGGCGCGGTGGTCGAGCCGATCTCCCAGTGGAGCATGACGGTCGATTACTACCACATCGTCATCAAGAACCAGATCATCTCGGCCTCGGAACTGCCGACCTATTTTACACCCGCCAGCATCGCCGCGAACTGCGTGCGCGGACCGGATCTGGCGATCCCCGGTGTTTCCAATGGCACGGGCGGGTTCGACACGGCCGTGCCCCTGGCCGGGCCGCTTTCAGCCTGCTTTGCCGGCTATATAAATGCCCAGAGCACCGAGACCAGCGGTCTGGATTTGCAGAGCCAGTACCACTTTCACCTGGGCGACAGCAGGTTCACCGCCCGGGCCGAATGGACGCATCTGTTCGATTATAATCTGACAGCTCCCGACGGCGTGACGTTTCAGCTGGCGGGCACGCACGGTCCCTCGGGCGTCTCCGGCGACACCGGCAACCCGCGTGATCGCATCAGCGCCAGCCTGACCTTCGAGGATGGCCCGTTCGCCGCGACGGTGAGCGGCTATCGGATCGGCGCGTTCAGCGTTACCGATCCAAGTTCTGGCGGCGGCTCGCAAGCCACCTGCGCCGGGGCGTGGAGCGCCGCGCTTGCGCTTGCGACCGCGACTGTGACCTCGGCAAACGCACAATTTTGCAAGGTGGCGGCGTTCACCTCGGTGAATCTCGTGTTGTCGTATAACGTCTGGCGCAATGTGACCGTCAATTTCAGCGTGGACAATGTGTTCGACGCCAAGGCGCCGCTCGATGCGGAAACCTATGGCGGCGAGTTCACGCCCTTTGATCCATCGCTGGATGAAGATGGCGTGATCGGACGTTACTTCCGGGTTGGCGTGAACTACAAGATGTAGCGCCCCAGGTCATAGTCCTCGCGTCGGCCGAGGATGATCTTCGCCGGCCGCCGGCCCATAGCAGGATGACGCCAGCCCGGCGTTGGCGCAGCCCTTGGCGTCGCCGCGCCCGACCAGCCGATCGACCCTCAGGCCCCGGCCCGGCCAAGCCGGCTGTGGCCTTTGGCGTAGAGGAAGTAGGCGATAAGGCCGAGGCCGTTCCAGGCGACGAAGATCTCCCGCGTCACCGGCGCGAGGCTGAAGAAGAGATAGATGCAGCCGGCGATCGCCAGCGGCCCGACCAGCCACGGCGCCGGGGTCCGAAACGGCCGCGCCCGCCCAGGGTCGCGCCGGCGCATCACCAGCATGCAGACCGAGACAGCGATGAAGGCGGCGAGGGTCCCGGCGTTGGCGACCTCGGCGATCTTGCCAAGCGGGAAGACGCCGGCCACCAGCGCCACCAAGAGGGCGGTGGAGAAGGTCACGATCACCGGCGCGCCGGTCCGCTTGCTCACCCGGCTCAGGGTCTCGGGCAAGAGGCCGTCCCTGGCCATGACGAAGAAGATCCGGCTCTGGCCGTACATGAAGGCGAGGATCACGGTCGGGATCGCCACCACCGCCGCTCCGGCGATGACGCGGGCCGCGCCCGGGTGGCCGAGGTTCTCGAGCACGAAGGCGAGCGGTTCGTGGCTGGCGGCGAAGGCGGTAAACGGCGTCGATCCCAGGGCCGCGGCGGCGATCACCATGTAGAGCACCGTGCAGATGACCATCGAGCCGATGATGCCGATCGTCAGGTCGCGGGCCGGGTTCTTGGCCTCCTCGGCGGCGGTGGAAACCGCATCGAACCCGTAGAAGGCGAAGAAGATCAGCGCCGCGGCCCCCATGACGCCCCGGGTCATGCCGCCCTCATCGTGGGCGGCAAAGCCGTAGGGCATGAACGGATGGAACCTCGCCGGATCGAACCTCGGCGCAGCGTAGGCGACGAAGACCAGCAAGGCCCCGATCTTCAGGGCCACCAGCACCGCGTTGACCGTCGCGCTCTCCCGCGTCCCGGCCGCCAGCAGCACCGCGACCGCCGCCGTGATCGCCACCGCCGGCAGGTTGACGATCCCCCCCGAGGCCAGGCCGCTGGCGAGCGCCGTCGGCAGGTGCACGCCGACCCCGTCCAGGAACCCGGTGGCGTAGCCGGCCCAGCCCACGGCGACGGCGCTGCAGACGACGGTGTATTCCAGGATCAGGGTCCAGCCGATGACCCAGCCGGCGAGCTCGCCCAGGACCGCGTAGGTGTAGGTGTAGGCGCTGCCCGCGGCCGGGATCATCGTCGCCATCTCGGCGTAGGCGAGCGCCGCGCAGGCGCAGACCGCGCCGGCGATGGCGAAGGAGACGATCACCGCCGGGCCGGCCCTGGCCGCGCCCTCGCCGATCAGGGTGTAGATCCCGGTGCCGACGATCGCGCCGACGCCCAGCGCCATCAGGTGCGGCCAGCTGAGCGAGGCCCGCAGGCGCCGCCCCTCGCCAGCCGGCTCGCTGTCCATGGCCTTGCGCCGGCTCCAGAACGCCATCGCCCCTTCCCTCCCCCTCCGGCGGCCGCCTTTGCCGCGCCACGGCCCCGTCGCCGCGCCCGCTCCAGGAACCGGCCCGGGCGGACGAGGGCGGCGCCGCTCGATGGTAGCGGAGAGGGGAGTTCGAGCGCCAGGGCGGCGATGTGCTCGGCCAGCAGCGGCGCGAGGCAGAAACCCCGCGAGCCGAGCCCCGAGAGCACGAAGAGCCCCGGCGCATCGCCGATCGCGCCGGCCAGCGGCAGGAAGTCGCTCGTCGTCGCCCGCACCGCCGCCCAGCCGGCGAGTTCGGCCCCGGCCAGCCGCGCGGCAAGCCCGGGGAGCTGCTTTGCCACCGCCTCGAGGTTCGCCGCATCGTCGGCGGCGCGCACGCTGGCGTCCACGCTTCCCCGCTCGTGGGTGGCGCCGAAGAGAAGACCATCGGTCGTCGGGATCACATAGGCGCCAAAGAGGGTCGCGACCGGCCAGGAGGCGCCGCGCGCGAGGGTCGCCTGGCCGCGGACCGGCGTCAGCTCCAGATCCGGCGCCAGGTCGGCGCTTCCCATCCCCGCCGCCAGGCAGACGACCTCGGCCTCGAAGATCAGGTCCCCGGATTCACCCGTCAGGCGCCAGGCGCCGGTCGTCGGTTCGAGGCGCGCGACCCGCCCCACGATGACCTCCGGCGCCCAGGCGGCGAGAATGCCGCTCGGAGTCACCACCAGAGCCGCGCCGAGTCCAAGGCCGGACAGCGCGGAGCCATCGCCGAGCCATGCCTGGACATCTCGGGAGCCGAGCAGGAGCAGCTCTTTTCCCGCAAAAAGGTCGGAATCGGCGATGGCCGCGAACCGCGCCGCGTCCTTGGGCCCCACCGCGAGCTGAACCGCTCCCGTCGCGATCACGGCCCCGGGAACGGCGCGGTAGAGATCCCCGGCGCGCCTGGCGGCCTGGGCGAAAAGCGCCGCCGCGGGGCCGAGACCCGCGTCCAGCCGCGGCGCGACAAGGGCCGCCTCCGCGCCCGAAGCCCCGGCCCCGACGCCGATTGCGTCGAAGATCCGCGCCTCCAGTCCCTGCTCACGGAACGCCCGCACCAGCGCCGCCCCCGCGATCCCGGCCCCGATGATGGCGACCCGCGAAGGCCGCCTCTCCGGCCTCCGCGTCCCCGGCAAGACGGCCTGGAGGCGATGGCGCTTGGTCCCGAATCCTTGGGCGCGTTCGACCGCAAAGCCTTGCGCGGCCAGGCTTTCACGCACCGACCTGGCGGCGGTGTAGGAAGCCAGCCGCGCGCCGGGCGCCGACCTTGCGGCGACGAGCGCCATCACCTCCGGGCGCCAGATCTCCGGATTCCTGGCCGGCGAGAACCCGTCCAGAAACCAGGCGTCGGCCGCTCCGTCCCACGCCGCCAGCGCCTCTCCCGCCTCCATGACCGCCACGTCGAGGCAGGCGTCGAATTCGCCAAGGTCGATCCGGTGGAAGCCCCGCGCCACTGGCGGCCAGCGGTCGGTGATAAGCCGCGCCGCCTCGCCGATCTCGGCCCATGGCGCGAGCGCCCTTGCCGCCTCCCCGGCGCTCACCGGCCACGCCTCGACGCTGAAGATCGACAGCCTGGCGCCCGCCGGCCGGGTCCGCCGCCAGAGCTCGAGCAGCGCGGCCACGTTGCGGCCCACGCCGAAACCGAGTTCGGCGACGCAGAAGGCCCTGCGCCCCGACCATGCGGCCGGAAGGCCGCACCCCTCCAGGAACACCTGGCGGGACTCGAGAAGGCCTCCATCCCGCGAAAGATAGACGTCGCCGAAACGGCGCGATGCGGGAACGCCGCCTTCCCACGTTATGTCGGACGCGGAGCGCCTTCTTTCCACCACGCCAACGAAGAAGGGCCGCCCGAGGGCGGCCCTTCCCTGTATCGAACTTCGCCTCGACGAAGCTCGATTATTGCGAGTTGGAGGCCGGCGCCATGGCGTTGGCGGAGGCCGGAGCGGCGGCGTTGGCCGCGGCGGCCGCGCTGTTCGCGTCGGTGCTGGCGGTGTTCGCTGCGGTGTTGGCTTCGGCCGAAGCGGCGTTGGCGTCCGCGGCGGAAGCATTGGCGGTGTCTGCGTTGTTTGCCGGCTTGTTGCACGCGGCGACGGAGAGGGCGGCGACGGCGGCGCCGGCCACCAGCAGCGAACGAAGAACTTGCGAGGTCATGGTCGGTGTTTTCCTTGAAGGTGAGTCCGAAGAGCGCCTGTTCGAATGTGTTCGCGGTGGCTCTTGAGCAAGCTCCACGATGCGCCGGGGACCGGAATAGGCCTGCTTCGCCGCCGAAGCAAGAAAGAGTTCACGGTCCCGTGATCACTTTTTCCGGGCGGCGTCCTCAAGCGCGCTGGCCGGCCGCCCGCAAACGCCGCACCATCTCGGGTGAAAGATAGCCGTCGGCGATCAATCCCTGGCTCTTCTGCCAGGCGCGCAGGGCCTGGCGCGTCCCGACGCCGATCACCCCGTCCGGCTCGCCGGGGTTGAATCCGAGCTTGGCCAGCGCCGTTTGCGCATCCATGCGTTCGGTGAGGGTGAGCGGCGTTTCCTGGGGCCAGGCAGCGCGAAGCGCGCCGCCGCCGGCGAGTCGCTCGGCGAGGATGCCCACGGCCAAGGCGTAGGCCAGGGAGTTGTTGTAGGTGCGAATGACAAAGTGGTTGGGAAGCAGGAGGAAGGCAGGCCCGCCGGCGCCGCTGGGCAGGACCAGAACGCACGCCGCGGCGGCGTCGCTCGCGCGCCAGCCGAGCCCGTCCACGGGTCTCGCCCCCTTGGTCGCCCACCAGGATGGCGGCTCCTTGGGCCCTTCGGAGAGCGAAAAGTCGAAGCCGCGCTCGAGGCTCACTTCGCGGGCCCAACCCTCGTCCCGCCGCCAGCCGCTATGGCTCAGCAGATTGGCGGCCGAGGCCAAGGCGTCGGCGGCCGAACCCCAGATGTCCCGGCGGCCATCGCCATCGGCGTCGACGGCGTAGGCCAGATATGCCGACGGCAGAAGCTGCGTCTGGCCCATGGCCCCGGCCCACGAGCCCCTCAAGCGTCCGCGACTGGCCTCGCCGGAGGAGAGAATGCGAAGACAGGCGGTAAGCTCGGTCTCGGCCCAGCCCCGTCGCCGCCCCGACGCCGCCAGGGTCGCCAGCGAGCGAACGACATCGAAGTCGCCCTGAATGGCGCCGAAGCCCGACTCCATGGCCCAGATGGCGATCAGGATGTCCCAGGGAACCCCGTAGGTCGCCTCGATTCTCGGGAGGGCGGAGATCGCGGCTCGTTTGGCGCGGCCTTCGGCGATCCGGGCGTCGCTCATGGCCCCCTTGACGTAGTCGCTGACCGGACGAGCGAATTCAGGCTGTCGCGCATCCAGGGCTGTCACCCTGGGATCCGGAGCCACGCCGGCGAAGGCGGTATCGAGGAGCGTCTGGCTCCATCCGTCGGCCAGCGCCCGGGCTCGGAAGCCATCGAGCCAATCGGCGAACCAGCTATCGCCACCGGCTCCCAGGATCTGCGCCGCGGTCTGCTCGCCAGCCCCAAACGCGGACCGGGCGGCGAGAAGGGCGCCCGTGAAAGCGACGAAGAATCGACGATCCATGGCCGAACCTAAGCGCGCCATGGGCCGCAGTTCAATGCGCTTGATTGACTTGCCGAGGGCGGCTCCCTATACGACCGCGCTCTTTATCCCAAGGGTCGCGCCATGAAGGTCAGAAGCTCGCTCAAGACCCTGAAGACGCGCCACCGCGACTGCAAGCTGGTGCGTCGCAAGGGTCGCGTCTACATCATCAACAAGACCAATCCCCGGTTCAAGGCCCGCCAGGGCTAGCTGCCCCGGGCGAGTCTCAAGAACTCCTGCCGGGTGCGGGCGTCGTCGCGGATAACGCCCGTGAGTCGGCTGGTCGTCAGCTTCGCGCCAGGGGTGTTGACCCCGCGAAGGGTCATGCAGCTGTGCTCGGCCTCGATCATGACTCCCACGCCCTTGGGCTTCAGGACATCGTCGATCGCCCCAGCGATATCAGCGGTGAGCTTTTCCTGGATCTGCAGCCGCCGGGCAAAGCCCTGGACGACGCGCGCGAGCTTGGAGATGCCGACGACGCGGTTGGTTGGCAGATAGCCAACGTGCGCCCGCCCAAGAACCGGCAGCATGTGATGCTCGCAGAAACTGACCACCCTGATATCGCTCAGGACGACCAGCTCGTCGTAACCGCCCACCTCCTCGAAGGTGCGCTCCAGATAGGCCCGCGGATCACCTTCGTAACCGGCGAAGAGCTCGCGGTACGATCTGGCTACCCTGGCCGGAGTCTCGCTCAGTCCCTCGCGGTCCGGGTCGTCGCCGGCCCAAAGGATCAGGGTTCGCACCGCGGCTTCGGCGTCGGCCTGGGTTACCGTCGGCTTTGGCAATTCGAGCGGCTCCTTCTGGACACGTCGCCTTCGGCATGAACAAAGGCGGGGTGCCCTTTATGGTTCATCGCCCCTGAAAAGCGAGTGACAGACGACATGGCCGACGATTCTCAACGCTTCGAGAACATCGACGCCGCCGCCGGCGGCAAGCTGAAGAGTCTTGTCGAACGCATCGAGCGGCTGGAGGAGGACAAGGCCGCCGTCGCCGCCGATCTGAAGGAGGTTTACGCAGAGGCCAAGGGCGAAGGCTTCGACACCGGGATCCTGAGAAAGGTCGTGCGCCTTCGCAAACAGGACAGCGCCAAACGCCAGGAGGAAGAAACGCTCATCGACCTCTACGTTTCGGCTATCGGCGGCCTGTGAAACGGACAGCCTCGGACCCGCGCGCGCGGCGGCGGCGGGCGGCCTTGAGCGCCCTTCGCCGAGCCAAACGCGCCGCCGAGCGTGCGGGCGTGACCTTGTCGGAATGGGAGGGCGAATTCCTCGAGTCGGTCGAATCGCGCGTGGCGGCCTTCGGGCGCGCTTTCGCTGATGCCCAGAAGGGTCCGGCCGGAGCGCCTCTGTCCAATCTGCAAGACGTCAAGCTCAAGGAGATCTCACGCAAGGCGAGAGGGAAGAGCCCCAAGCAGGGCGCCTGGGGTCGCTCTGGCCCGAAATCCCGTTCCAATACCGGGAGCCCGAGCCCTTGACCGCGGAGGTCTCGCTGATCTCCGTTGCGACGGCCTCGCCGCCGCACGTTGTCGAGCAGGAGACCGTCGCCCAGCAGGCACGGGCGTTCTTCACCGGTCGGTATCGCGATTTTGAACGCCTCTATCCGGTCTTCCACAACAGCGGCGTCGCAAGGCGCCAGACCGTCATGCCAATGGAATGGTACCTGGAGGATCGGACCTGGCCGGAGCGCACCAAGGTCTATCTGGAGTGCGCGTCGGATCTCTTCGTCGCCGCCGCGCAACTGGTCCTGGAACGCGCCGGCCTCGCCGCGGCAGATGTCGATTGTGTCGTCACCGTGTCTTCGACCGGCATCGCAACGCCCAGCCTCGAGGCGCGAGCGATGGCAAGGTTGGGTTTTCGCGCCGATCTCCTGCGGGCGCCGGTGTTCGGGCTTGGTTGCGCGGGCGGCGTCACCGGGCTTTCCCTCGCCGCCCGGCTTGCAAAGGCGCGGCCCAGTTCGACCGTGCTGATGGTCTGTGTCGAGCTCTGCACCCTGGCCTTTCGACTGGACGAGCTCTCCAGCACCAATGTCGTCGCCACTGCCCTATTCGGTGATGGGGCGGCCGCCTGCCTGGTTTCGACGGCGGGGCATGGACTTGGACGCATTGAGGGCGCCGGCGAGCACACTTGGCCGGACACCCTCGACATCATGGGCTGGAGGGTCGACCCGCATGGCTTCGGCGTCATCTTCGATCGATCGATCCCGGCCTTCGCCACCGCCGAGATCGGAGCGGCAATGTCGAATGTCCTGGCCGGAATGAGCCTTTCTCAGGCTGACGTGGGTAGGTTCGTTTGCCATCCCGGCGGAGCCAAGGTGCTGCAGGCGCTGGAATTCGCCCTGCGGCTTCCGACCGGCGGCCTGACCCAGGAACGGGAAGTCCTTGCCGAGCACGGCAATATGTCCGCGCCGACCGTCCTCTTCGTCCTCGAGCGGGTTCTCGCCGATTCTCCGCCGCAGCGCCTCTTTCTGAGCGCCCTCGGACCCGGCTTCACGCTCAGTGGTCTTTCCCTGGTCGTTTGACCTTTTCGTTCCTCATCCTGGGTCTGGTCACCGCGCAGCGCCTGGGCGAACTAATCCTCGCGCGCCGCAACACCCTGCGTCTGCTGGCGGCCGGGGCGAGGGAGCAAGGCGCCAGCCACTATCCCTTGATGGTCGCGATGCACGCCTGCTGGCTGGCGGGGCTCTGGCTCCTCGCGGGACGGCGCGCCGTCATCCTGCCGTGGCTCGCGCTCTTCGTTCTGCTGCAGGTCCTGAGACTCTGGATCATCGCGACCCTGGGGCCGAGATGGACCACCCGCATCATCGTGCCCGCGAATGGCGCCCTTGTCCGCGGCGGACCCTATCGCTTCCTGCGCCACCCAAACTACGTCGTGGTCGCCGGCGAGATCGCGATTTTGCCGCTCGTCTTCGGCCTTCTGCTCTACGCTGCCGTCTTTTCAGCCGCCAACACCGTGGTCCTCTGGATTCGAATCCGCGCTGAAGATAGGGCCTTGTCGACCTCCGGCGGGCAGCCACCAGACAACCGAGAGGGGAGCGGTCGCTAGCTCGCCTCTTTGATGCTGCCCTCGAGACCCTGCTCTCGAACCTTGCGGTACAGGGTGGAGCGGCCGATGCCGAGGCGCCGGGCGACCTCGCTCATGTGACCTGCGTAGATCTCGATCGCCAGTTGAATGAGGTCGCGCTCGATCTCCTCGAGGGTGCGAAGGTGGCCCCTAGCGTCAAGGACTCGGACAGGCGTGTCGGCCGGCGCCTCTATTGCGAACACCGAGGCCTGTGCGGGCTGCGCCGTCGGCGGGCTCGAATGCTCGCTCGGCGGGAGTTTAACACCGGAAATGGCCGGGAAGTCGTGGATCTGCAGATAGGGGGCATCGGCGAGAATGACCGCGCGGTAGACCGCATTTTCGAGCTGGCGCACATTCCCTGGCCAGTCGAAGGCGCCAAGGCAGGCCATAGCGTCGGGGCTCGCGCCCATCACGTGCTTGCCTTCTTCGACGTTGAACCGGCGAAGGAAGCAATCGACCAGGGCGGGAATGTCCTCCCGCCGGTCGCGCAGGGCGGGCGCTTCGATCGGAAACACGTTCAGGCGATAGAAGAGATCCTCGCGGAACCTGCCCTCGGCCACCGCCTGGCTCAGATCTCTGTTAGTCGCCGAGACGATGCGGACGTCGACCTTGACCGGTCGCTTCGAACCCACCGGGTCGATCTCGCCTTCCTGCAGGGCGCGCAGGAGCTTGACCTGCATGTCGAGCGGAAGTTCGCCCACTTCGTCGAGAAAGAGAGTGCCTCCGCTCGCCTCCTGGAACTTGCCAAGGTGCTTTTCATGGGCGCCGGTGAAACTGCCCTTCTCATGGCCGAAGAGGATGGATTCGACGAGGTTGGCGGGGATGGCGCCGCAGTTCACGGCCACGAAGGGGCGGCCGGCGCGCTCGGAGGAGCCATGGACAGCGCGGGCGATCAACTCCTTTCCCACGCCGCTTTCGCCACTGATCAGAATGGGGATCGAGGCCTTGGCCGCCCGCTCTCCCAGGCTCCGGACCAGCCGCATCGGGCCGGAGGAGCCTGTGAGGTCCTCGAAAGTCGTACGGCCGCCGATTTTCTTTTTCAGGCGGTCGACCTCGACCCTCATCGCGCCCATGGAGAGGGCATTGCGGATCGAGACAATGATGCGCTCGGGCGATGCCGGCTTCACGAAGAAATCATAGGCGCCGGTCTGCATGGCCTTGACCACGGTGTCGATGCCGCCGGTCGCCGTGATCACGATCACCGGCTGGCCGAAGCCACGGGAGCGCATGTCGGCGAGAGTCTCCTGGCCTGTCAGCCCTGGCATCACCAGGTCCAGAAGGACGACGTCCGCGGCGCCTCCCGAGCCCAGATGCTCGAGGGCGGCGCGACCGCTGTCGGCGTGAACGGCGAGGAAGCCTTCCCGCTCCAGCACCGCCTGGATCAGGCGGCGCTGCGTCGGGTCGTCGTCCACAACCAGGACGGTTTTGGTCATTCGAATGCACCCATCAAATCGGCTCTCGTCTCCATGGACGAGGCTCGTTGTCGTCCCAGGGTGATACAGGGCGGGAGTAAAGGCGGGGCTAAGGGGAAGTGAGCGCGCGGTTAACGCGGTCCTCCAGATTTGCAGCCGGAGCTGGCCAGTCCTAAGACCCGCAAGGCATGGCCACGGATCGCGATCCCGAGCGAGATCGGCTGAGCGGCCGCATGGCCCGGTTCGCCCGCGTTGGGGCCGGGCTCTCCGGCGCCGCCGCGAGCTTCGGCGCCAACCGTCTCTTCGGCGCCCCCGACATCGATGGCCGCAACGCCAAGGTGCTGCGGCAGGCGCTCGGGAGTCTCAAGGGGCCACTGATGAAGGTGGCCCAGATGTTCGCCACGATTCCCGATCTGTTGCCCCCGGAGTTCGCCGCCGAGCTGGCCGAGCTGCAGACCAACGCCCCGCCCATGGGTCCAGGCTTTGTCCGACGGCGGATGGCGGCCGAGCTGGGGCCCGACTGGCGCTCCCGGTTCGCGGAGTTCGACGAGACGCCGGCGGCGGCGGCTTCCCTGGGCCAGGTTCATCGGGCCGTTTCGCTCGACGGGCGGCCTCTGGCGGTGAAACTGCAGTATCCGGACATGCAGAGCGCGGTGGAGAGCGACCTTGGCCAACTCCGCGCCGTCCTCAGCGTTGGCCGGCGGCTCTTTGGCGCCATCGACACCCGCGAGATCGCCACCGAGATTTCGGCGCGCATCCGCGAGGAACTGGACTACATCCACGAAGCCAGGGCGATGATCCTCTATGGCGGGTTTTTCGCCGATCGGACCGACATCGCCGTGCCGGCCCCGGACATTCCCCTCTGCACCGGACGGCTACTGACGATGGAATGGCTGGAAGGCGAGGGCTTGATGGCGTTCAAGAACGCCGACCAGGCCACGCGCAACCGGGTCGCCAAGACGCTTTTCGAAGCCTGGTGGACGCCGCTGATCCGGCTGGGTGTCATCCACGGCGACCCGCATCTGGGCAACTACAGCTTTACCGGGGAAGCGCAGCGGCTGAACCTGTTGGACTTCGGCTGCATCCGGGTCTTCCCGCCGGCGTTCGTCGGCGGCGTCGTCGCTCTCTACCGAGCGATGATCGATGGCGACCGCGCCGGCGAGGCGGCCGCCTATCGCGCCTGGGGCTTCGCCGGGCTTTCCGATGATCTGATCGACACCCTGAACATCTGGGCGAGATTCATCTACGGCCCCCTCCTCGACGACCGCGTCCGCACCGTCGCCGACGGCGTCAGCCCCGGCGCCTACGGCCGCCGGGAAGCCTTTCAGGTCAAGCGGGCGCTGGAAGACAAGGGGCCGGTGAGGATCCCGCGGGAGTTCGTGTTCATGGACCGAGCAGCCATCGGCCTGGGGTCCGCCTTCCTGCATCTGGCCGCGGAACTGAACTGGCGCAGGCTGTTCGAGGCCTCGCTGGACGGATTTTCTGAAGCAGCGCTCGCCCGTCGCCAGGCCAGGGTGCTGGAGGCGGCGGGGCTCAGAGGCGGCGACGCGGCCAACTCCTGAAGACGATCGGCGGGCCTCCCGCGAGGCCGAAGTAGAAGCCAACGTCATAGGCGACGCCCGTGCCCTTGCTTTCGTAGAGGTGCAGCTGCCACGGCAGGATGTGGGGCGCCAGCTTATCGATGACCTCGACGATCAGAGTCACCGGCGCGATGATCCCGTGCCAGAAGCCAAGCAGCAGTTGCGACAGGGTCCCTCCGGCCGCGGCGTGCTGAGATTCGGCCGATCCGGCCGTGCAGGCGCTCAACGCCAGTATGACCGCCACGCCGATGGCGATCTTGACCGCAGGTTTCATGGTGAAGCTCCTCTTCGCGAACTAAACGCCCAGCCTCACCATGCGCTGCGTTCGGTTTCAGATTTCGACGCGCGGTCCTTATCGCGAGGCGACAGCCGCCTTCAGGCCAGGCGTGAAATCGACGCCGTGCGCCACCGTGGCGCTCGAGGCCTTGAGCGCATCGCCGATGGGCTCGCTGAGCCCGCCCAGACAGGCTGACAGGAACTGCTCGGCGATGGCGTTGAAGGCGATGTTGTTTTCGGGCTTGGCGAAGCCGTGGCCTTCGTCGGGGAAGAGGACGTAGGTTACCGGGATGTTCTTCGCGGACATTGCCGCGACGATCTGGTCGGACTCGGCTTGGTTGACCCGGGGGTCGTTGGCGCCCTGGCCGATCAGAAGCGGGGCGCGGATCGCGTCGGCCCTGAACAGCGGCGAGCGATCATGCAGCAACTGGCGGCCGGCTTCCGTTCCGGGGTCCCCCATGGCCTTGTACATCTGGGCCCTCCCGGCTTCCCAATAGGCGGGAATGCTCTTGAGCAAGGTGTCCAGGTTGGAGGGTCCGACGATGTCGACGCCGCAGGCGAACTCATCGGGGGTGAAAGTCACGCCCACGAGAGTCGCGTAGCCGCCGTAGGAGCCGCCCATGATCGCCACCTTGCCGCGCGCCGTGACGCCGTTCGCGATCGCCCAGTCGACGGCGTCGATCAGGTCGTCGTGCATCTTGGCGCCCCACTGGTGGTCGCCGGCGGAGATGTAGGCTTTGCCGAAGCCGGTCGAGCCGCGATAGTTCACCGAGAGCACCGCGTAGCCGCGGTTGGCCAGCCACTGGTGATAGCTGTTGTAGCCGTAGCCGTCCCGCGCCCAGGGCCCGCCGTGGACAAAAAGGACCATCGGCAAGGACTGTCCGGGGCGGCCGCCGGCGTCCACGGGGGCGTCGACCGGCAAGGTCAGATAGCCGACTTCAGTCAATCCATCGCGGGTCTTGATCTCCACCGGCCGCATCGGCGCCAGCCTCGCACCCTCAAGCTCCGGCCGGCTGACGAAGAGCTGCGTGAGCGTGTGTTTCCTGCGGTCGTAGAGCCAGGTCGCCGGGGGTTCGGTCACCGGATCGTCGGCGACCGTCCAGAGATCATCGGCGAACGTCCGCGAGGTGACCTGGAACTCTCCCTTCAAGTGGGCCCTGAGGAACGCCAGGTCGGCGATGATCGCTGGGTCGACGGCTGTCCACTCGTTCTTCAGATAGTTGACGGCGTAAGCCTGGACGCGGCCCGTTTGCGGATCGGCCATGACTCCGCCGATGTCAGCCCTGGGATCGGCGGCGACGACGGTGGCGGCGCCGGTGGCGACGTCCTGCGCGGTGAGGGCCGCGGTGTCCCGGCCTCTGCTATCCAGCCAATAGAGAATCTTGCCGTCGGCCGTGAACCCCGCCGGCCCGGTGGTGCGGGCATCGTCCGGGCCGATCTCGGCCAAGGGTTGGGGTTCCACCTTGTTGTCCACGACCTTGAAGAGTTCGTCTCCCCCGTCTGGGCGGGGGCGATCGGCCAGCCGGACGGTCAGGCTTTCGTCGGCGGTGAATCCACCGTAGCCGCCGGTGTTTATCAATATCGGTGTCAGCGCGCCTGTCTTCAAATCGAGGCTGTAGATGTCGTGCCAACGAGGGTCGCGGTTGTTGAGGCCGATCAGGATCCTGTCCTTCACGTGATCGCTGACCGCGATGACCTCCACGCGCGTCTTTTCGAAAGGCGTCAGCGCCCGCTGGTCGGCGGTTTCAACATCGACGCCGTAGAGAAGGAAGTTCTCGTCGCCGCCCTTGTCGTTGGTGAACAGAATCGACCGCGAATCCGGGGCCCAGAAGAATTCGCGGATCGGGCGCACCCGCTCGCTGGTCAAGGGCCGGCCCTCGGTGGGGCTGGCGATCGGCGCGACCCAGATATTGAGAACGCCGTCGCGAGGCGCGATCCACGCCAGCCATTTCCCGTCGGGGCTGAGTCGGCCGGCGACGCGGCTGGGATTGCCGAAGAACTTGATCCGCTCGATCAGCGGCGCCTCTGTCGGCACCTGCGCCATGGCGGTGACGGGAACGGCCATCAGCACCGCGATCGCGGCCAGGGCGCAGAGTTGCATTTGGTTTTTCTCATCGAGGTGATCGGGTCGCCTGGCCCGAACGCGAGGGCGCGTCCGCAACAGCCGGCCCGCGCTTATACTGCGTGGCGGCGGCGGAATCGAGGCCAAGTCCCGATTGAAGGCCGGAACACGATCCTCCGGCCCCGACCTTGCCGGCGAACGCCAGACCGCGAAAAATCTCGGACCGTCGAAGCGCTTTAACGATAAGCTGTATGGTCATGGATTCGGCGACGACTGGATTGGAGAATATCGGCGCTGTTCGCGCGGAAGGTTCGCGTCACCAAGCCCGCTTGCGCGTCAACGCCGAGGCCGGGACGTGGCGGCGCTCCCCATCGGCGAGAATCTCCTGCATCGTCTGCGCTTACAATGAGGCCGATAGAATCCGCCACATCCTGGACGCGGTGTACCGCCATCCGTGGCTGACCGAAGTGATCGTCATCAACGACGGCTCGACCGACAACACCGAGGCGCTGTTGAGAGGGTATCCTGACATCAGGCTCATCTCCTACACGCCCAATCGCGGCAAGACCTACGCGCTGAGCCGTGGTATCGCCGCAGCGAGCGGCGACTATCTGATGCTGCTGGATGCGGATCTTGCCGGTGTGAACGCCGCCGATATAGAGGCGCTCGCCGAGCCGGTCATAAGCGGTCGCGCCCACGCAAGCATCAGTTTGCGCCGCAACAGCCTCGCCCTCTATCGCTCGATTGGCCTCGATTTCGTGTCCGGAGAAAGGGTGATACCGGCCAAGATGGTCGTCGAGGCGATCGCGGCGATGGAGGAACTGCCGCGTTGGGGCGGCGAGGCGTTCATCAACGACCTGATCATCCGAGAAGGCCTTTCCATCGTGGTCGTCGACTGGCCCACGGTGTTCAACATTCGCAAACACGCGAAATTGGGCGCCTGGCGAGGCATGGTCGCCGAACTGGAGATGGTCGGAGACGCCCTGCGGGTTCTCTCGCCCTGGGGGGTGCTTCGCCAGAACCTCGCCCTCTTGAAGCTTGTCAGGCGCTCAACCGTTCTCGAGGCGAAACGGTCGCGGCGCACCCTGGCCATTGAACGGCTGAGATCAGTACTGGCCTCCGGCCTGCGTTGATCGCCAGACTCGTTCCCGGCGCGCGCCAGGCGACCCGAAGCGCGGCGCGGCGCGGTCCCGCCGCTGTGCCTTCTTGGCAGGCGCCGCAGCGCCTGAAGCACGGGGCCGTCGCTTCCGGCTTGCCATTTTTCAAACGCTTGTTAGTCAGTCGCGCGCCCAAGGTAGCCCTGGTCGGCCCGCTGATCGCCGACGCACGAGGATTCATGGCCAACGACGATAGAGCCGCCGTCGAGTCCGCGCGCCTGCCGGAGGAGCGGCTGGACGACGACGAGCCGGTAAGGCTCGAACCGTCCCTGCCGCCGGAGATCGCCTCGCCGCTGGCCCGGTTCAACGGGGTCGAGCCGCCGGCCCCCGCCTGGTTCAGCGACGCGCTCGCCAAGGCGCCCGAACGCAGCTTCGTCCCTGTCGAGGCGGCGCAGATCGAACTCCTGGCCTGGGGCAAGCGCGGCAATCCCGGCTTGATCTTCGTGCACGGCAACAGCGCCCACGCCGACTGGTGGAGCTTCATCGCCCCCTTCTTCGCCGCCGAGTATCGGGTCGCGGCTCTGTCGCTCTCTGGAATGGGGGCGTCGGACTGGAGGGAGACTTACGCCTTCGACGTCTTCGCGGCGGAAATTTACGAATGCGCCCGGGCCGCGGGCCTCTATGAGGCGGCCGAGAGACCCGTCTACATCGGCCATTCCTTCGGTGGATCGCAGGTATTCTATTCGGCCTCGCGCTATCCCGAGCGGATGCGTTCGGCGGTCCTGGTCGACACCGGTTTTGGGGGCCCTCCAACGCCCGAACAGATGGAGGCATGGCGCAAGGAGGAGGAAAAACAGGGCCGACAAGTCCCGGCCTGGCGCGGTCCCGGACAGCGGACCCGACCCAACAGAGTGTATCGCACCCTGGAAGAGGCCCTGACCCGTTTCCGGTTCATGCCGCCCCAGGCGCCGGGCAACCTCTACATTGCCGACTACATCGCCCGGCGTTCGCTGAAGCGTGCGCCGATGGCCGACGGCTCCGGCGAAGGCTGGACCTGGCGCTTCGATCCTTTCCTCTGGGGCAAGCTCGACCGATCAGCCATGTCGGAGGTCAAGGCATCAGGTGACGCCGCGCCCATGGCTCACATCTTCGGAGACAAGTCGAACATCATGCGCCGCCACGCCGGCCAGACGCAGAACATGATCCCGCCAGACACTCCACAGATCGTGATACCGGACAGCGAACACCACATCATGGTCGATCAGCCCCTGGCTTTGGTCGCGGCGCTGCGGGCGCTCCTGGCCGTCTGGCCGTCTTGAGCGGGCGCCGGGGCTGGTGTAGCAGCAGCCGACTTTCGTCGCGTCGAGGAAAGACACCCCGCTGATGTCCGAGGCCGCTTCCGATTACCATCACGGCGATCAGCCGGTGGCCGACCATGTGCGGACCTATCGTCGATTCCTGAACATGGCGAAGTGGGCCGCCCTGAATCTGGCGGTGATCATCCTGGTCCTCACCCTGTGGTTCTGCGCTGGCGCCGGCTTCTTCGGCGGCCTCATTCCAGGCTTGATCATCGCGGCTCTCGGTGGATGGTTTCTTCTGGCCAAGCCGACTTCCGTCGAGCACTAGGCGCTACGTGACCGTCGTCGCTGTTCCCAAGGAGCGCGCCGGCGAGACGCGCGTGGCTGTGACGCCCGATACAGTCAGGAAGTTCCTGGCCCTTGGATTGTCCGTGATCGTCGAGACGCGCGCCGGCGCGGGGGCGTCGATCGGCGATGCTGACTTCGAGGTGGCTGGAGCGACCATCGTGGCCGACTCCGGCGCCGTCCTTGGGGGCGCCGATATCGTCCTGTCGGTGCGCGGGCCCGACGTGGCGAGCGCAGGACTCCTGAAGGCGGGAACCATTCTCGTCGCGCTGTTGGATCCCCACCAGGAGGGCCGGATTGTCGAAGCGCTGGCGGCGGCCGGGGTCACTGCCTTCGCCATGGAATTCGTGCCCAGGATCACCCGCGCCCAGGCGATGGACGCACTCTCGAGCCAGGCCAATCTCGCCGGCTACCGCTCGGTGATCGAGGCGGCCGAGGCCTATGGCCGAGCCTTGCCAATGATGATGACGCCGGCCGGCACCATCGCCTCGGCCAAGGTATTCGTGATGGGCGCGGGCGTTGCCGGTCTACAGGCGATCGCCACCGGCCGCCGCCTGGGCGCGATCGTCACGGCTACCGATGTGCGCCCGGCGGCCAAGGAGCAGGTCGAGTCCCTAGGGGCCAAGTTCGTGGCCGTTGAGGACGACGAGTTCAAGGCCGCCGAGACCGCCGCCGGCTACGCCAAGGAAATGAGCGCCGAATACCAGGAAAAGCAGGCCGCCCTCATTTCCGATCATATCAGGCGCCAGGATATCGTCATCACCACCGCACTCATCCCCGGCCGACCGGCCCCCAACCTCGTGAGCGCCGCCCAGGTCGCAAGCATGCGAGCGGGCTCGGTGATCGTCGATCTGGCGGTGGAGCAAGGCGGCAATGTCGAGGGGGTCAGAATTGGCGAAACCGTCGACGCCGCAGGGGTCAGGATAATGGGAATCCCGAACATGCCGGGGCGGATCGCCGCCGACGCGTCGGCCCTCTATGCGCGCAATCTCTTCGCCTTCGCCGGCTTGCTGGTGGGCGAGGGGGGCCGGATCGTCGCCGACTTCACCGACGAGATACTGGAAGCCGCCCTGATCACCAAAGGCGGCGAGATCGTCCACCCGGACCTGAAGTCCGCCTGAAGAGGGATGCGCAATGGAGGCTGTCGACCCCACGGTCTTTCGGCTGGCGATCTTCGTCCTGGCGATCTTCGTCGGCTACTATGTGGTCTGGAGCGTGACCCCGGCGCTTCACACGCCGCTGATGTCGGTCACGAACGCTATTTCCTCGGTGATCATCGTCGGCGCGCTTCTGGCGGCGGCGGCGAATGGAGGCGGCGGCCGGGACGTCTGGGTTTCCAAGGGGGCCGGGGCGCTGGCCGCGACCCTGGCTGCAGTCAACATTTTCGGCGGCTTCCTGGTCACCCAGCGAATGCTCTCGATGTACCGCAAGAAGGACAAGGGCCAGTGAGCGGCGATCCTAGCCGATGAACGCCAACATAGCGGCCCTGCTCTATCTCGCCTGCGGGGTCCTCTTCATCCTGGCGCTGCGGGGACTTTCGAGCCCGGTAACAAGTCGTCGCGGCAACCAGATGGGCATGCTGGGCATGGCGATCGCGGTGGCGGTCACCCTGGCGACGCTCTGGTCATCCGGCGCGCTCGACACCGTCACCATCGCCCTGATCGCCGGAGGCGTCGCCATCGGCGGGGCGATCGGCGCGACCATCGCCCGGCGCGTGGCCATGACCGCCATGCCCCAGCTCGTCGCCGCGTTCCACTCCCTAGTCGGACTCTCGGCCTGCCTGGTCGCAGCCGCGGCCCTCTACACTCCGGCCGCCTATCACATCGAAGCGGGCGCTGGCGTGAAGCTCGAGAGCCTCATCGAACTCTCGATTGGCTTGGCCATTGGCGCGGTCACTTTCACGGGCTCGCTGATCGCCTTCGCAAAGCTCAACGGCAACATGTCCGGCGCGCCGATCCTGCTTCCTGCGCGACACCTTCTGAACATCGCGGTCGCCGTCGCCCTGGTCGCCTTGATCGTTGTCCTCGTCTCGAGCGGCGGGCAGGCGAAATGGGCGTTCTGGGTGGTTTTCGGCCTCGGCCTGACAGCCGGGGTCACGCTGATCATTCCGATCGGCGGCGCCGACATGCCGGTCGTCATCTCGATGCTGAACAGCTACTCGGGCTGGGCAGCCGCAGCGCTAGGCTTCACCCTGGCCAACGTGACGCTGATCATCACCGGTGCCCTGGTCGGTTCGTCGGGCGCGATCCTGAGCTACATCATGTGCAAGGCCATGAACCGCTCGTTCATCTCGGTGATCCTGGGCGGTTTCGGCGGGGACGCGGCCCAGGCGGCAAGCGGCGCGGCGGAGACGCGTCCGGTCAAGCAAGGCTCGGCCGAGGACGCCGCCTTCATCCTGAAGAACGCCTCGAAAGTGATCATCGTCCCGGGCTACGGGATGGCGGTCGCCCAGGCGCAGCATGCGCTGCGCGAAATGGCCGATCGTCTCAAGGCCGAGGGCGTCGAGGTGAAGTACGCAATCCATCCGGTGGCTGGCCGAATGCCTGGGCACATGAACGTCCTGCTCGCCGAGGCCAACGTCCCCTACGACGAGGTCTTCGAGCTCGACGACATCAACGCCGAGTTCCCGGTCACCGACGTCGCCTTTGTCATCGGGGCGAACGACGTCACCAATCCGGCCGCCAAGACAGATCCCAAGAGCCCTATCTACGGCATGCCGATCCTGGACGTGGACAAGGCCCGCACCGTGCTCTTCGTCAAGCGCGGCCTGGGCGCCGGCTACGCCGGTGTCGAGAACGAGCTCTTCTTCCGCGACAACACCATGATGCTGTTTGGCGACGCCAAGAAGATGGTCGAGGGGATCCTCAAGGCGCTCTGACCGCGCACCCGCCGCCGTCCGATCTTTCGGCCGGCGCGCTGGCCGCCTACATGCCGCGGGATGGAGACGCCGGCCACACGAGGAAGAATGGTCGACGTCGGCGGCCGGCGCCTGCGCGCCGTGATCGCGTCCGAGGCGGCTCCTGGGCCCCTGGTCGTCCTCGAGGCGGGTGCGTTCGGTTTTTCGGCCGACTGGGCGGTGGTCCAGGAAAAGCTCACGGCGCGCAACATTCGCTCGCTCGCCTACGACAGGGCCGGTCTCGGCTTCTCCGACCTAGGTCCGCTTCCCCGCGACTCCGTGGCGATCGTGGCCGACCTGGAAAAGCTGCTGGCGGCCGTCGGCGAGCCCGGACCGGTCGTCCTCTGCGGCCACTCCATGGCCGGGCTGCATCTGCGCCTTTTCTGCGGCCGCAACCGCGAGAGAGTGGTCGGCGTCGTTCTCGTGGACGCCACAACGCCAGAAGCGATGGATTCGCGGTTTCTGAGCGGCATAGTCGAACACTTCGGCGCCTTCGCCAGGCTGGCGGCATGGGTGGCCGGGTTGGGGGTATTCGGGCGCTTCGCCCACACGTCCTGGGGCGACAAGATCGGTCTTGCGGGCGCCGCCGCCGATGAAAAACGCTGGGCGTTCGCCTCGGCTCGCCACAACCACTGGTCGGCCGAGGAGGTCGCGGCCTGGCGCCGGTCGGCCGACGAGGCGCGCGCGGCCGGTCCTTTCGATCCGAGCGTTCCGGTCTCGGTTGTCCTTGCCGCCAGACGCCACGCTGCCGCGGACCTGACCGCGATTCAGACCGCGCCCGCGACCGCATCGCAGTCCGGCAAGGTCGAAGAAATTGCTGGCGCTTCCCACGCGACCCTGCTGAGCGCGCGCTTCGCCGACGCCATCGTTCGCGAGATAGAGCGTGTGAGAAGCGTGGCCGGCGGCTGCTAGTCTGACTTTTCTGGGCGATTCGCGGGCGGCTTGCGGATGCAGAACGCATTGGTTCTGGACGATGTGACCAAGCGCTACGGCGCCTTTCTGGCCGTGGACCGGCTTTCCTTCACCGCGCGAGCCGGGTCGATCCTGGGCTTCCTCGGACCCAACGGCGCCGGCAAGACCACCACGCTTCGCATGGCGCTGGGACTGGTTTCGCCGACCAGCGGCCGCGTAGAGGTGCTCGAGCACAACGACGCGGCGCAGGTCCGCGAGCGGATCGGCTTTCTGCCGGAAGAGCGGGGCCTGTACCGCCGGATGACGCCCGTCGACGCCATCGCCTTTCTGGCCAGCCTCAAGGGCGTGCCAACCGCCGAGGGGCGACGCAGGGCCCGCAAACTATTGGAGGCGCAAGGTCTGGGAGAGGCGATGGGCCGGCAGATTCGCTCCCTGAGCAAGGGCATGGCGCAAAAGGTCCAGTTGCTGTCCGCCCTAGTCCACGAACCGGATCTCGTGATCCTGGACGAGCCGTTCTCAGGCCTCGATCCGGTCAACCAGCAGTCCCTGGAATCTCTGATCCGGGACCTCGCGGCGCGGGGGGCGACGGTGATCTTCTCCACTCACGTGATGCAGCACGCCGAGCGCCTTTGTGACCATGTGGTCCTGCTGGCCGCAGGCAAGAAGGTGTTCGATGGCGCCGTCGACGCCGCCCGCGCCGCCGCCCCGCGATCGCTCCTGCTCGAAGGCCGGTTCGCGGCCGCCGACGTCGAGAGTCTCGGCGGCGTGGAGAAGCTCAGGACGGAAGAGGCGGAGGACGGAGGCTGCCGCTGCATCGCTACCCTTTCCGCCGGCGCCACGACGGAAGAGGTGATCAGGAGCGCCTTTGCCAAGGACCTCGCGATCACACGCCTGGAGGTTCGCGAGCCCAGCCTGCACGACGCCTTCATCGTCCTCACCGGGAGCGGCAAGTCATGACTCGCCTGTTGAGGATCGCCGTCCGCGAATACCTCGCCTATGTCCGCACACCGGGGTTTTGGCTCTCGGTCCTGCTGCTGCCGCTCGGGATAGCCGCCTATGCCGCAGCCCCGATTCTGATGGAGCGGTCGACACCGGTCCCGCAGCTGGTGGTGGTCGATTTTACCGGCCGCGGCCTGACCGAAGCGGTGGCCAAGAGCCTCGTGGTCGCATCGCCAGGAGCGCGGCCGCTGGCCCGTGTCGTTCCGCCCCCCGGCGGCCCATTCGCGAACGCCGAGGAGGCGACGAGGCGTCTGCGTCCCTACCTCACGCGCCGCGGCGCCTTAGAGGCGTTCGCGATTATCCGGCCGGCCGGCAAGTCCGCGGGCATCGATTTCTGGAGCCGCAATATCGCCGACCGGTCCCTGGAGCGCGCGGTCAGCGATGCGGTGGCCTCGGCCGTTAGGCGTCAGAGCCTGGCCGCCGCGGGGCTCGACCCAGGGCTTCTAGCCCAGATCGAAGCGATGACGCCGCGGTTGACCGACTTCTCGCCCAAGGCGGCCGCCGGCAAGGTCGGGCTCAAGGATCGCCTGCCCGGGATCGCGGGCTTTTCGATGGGCATACTGCTGTGGATGGTGGTCCTCACCGGCGCGGGCATGCTTCTCAACAGCGTGATCGAGGAGAAGACCAGCCGGATTCTGGAGGTGCTTCTCACTTCCGCCTCCGCCACCGAGATCATGGGGGGCAAGATCCTGGGCGTCGCCGCGGTCACCGCCACCGTGCTCGGGTTCTGGGTTGCGATCGCGGGGGCGGCGCTGAGCTTGAGATTTCCGGGCATCGCGGCGGATCTGCTCGGGATCATGCTGGCAAGGGGACTTTGGGCGTACTTCGCCCTCTATTTCGTCGGCGGCTATCTGATGTTCGCCACGCTCTACGTGACCATCGGGGCTTTCTGTGAATCCAATCGCGAAGCCCAGACCCTGCTGGGTCCGATGATGATCCTGATGAGCGTACCAATGATCTTCATGAGCCAGGCGATCACCAAGCCGGACGCGCCGCTTCTCCAGCTGCTGGCGTGGATCCCGCCGTTCACGCCCTTCATGATGGCCGCGCGGGTCGCCAGCGATCCGCCGCTTTGGCAGGTGGCGGCGACCGCGGCGCTGATGCTGACGGTCACGGGTCTGGAGCTGTGGGTCGCGATTCCGGCGTTCAAGTCCGGGGCGCTGGCCACCGGGCGTTTCGAGCTGAGGACATTCCTCAAGAGCCTCGCGCGCCGCGGCGAGTGACCAAGGCCGCTCGGCGGCGCCCTACTGGCGAACGATCTTCTTGGGCGCCGCTATCAGCCCTTCGCGCTGGGCCCGCTTGCGCGCCAGCTTTCGCGCCCGGCGCACGGCCTCGGCCTTTTGGCGCGCCCGCTTTTCGGAGGGCTTCTCGTAGTGGACGTGGCGCTTCATCTCGCGGAAGGAGCCCTCGCGCTGCATCTTCTTCTTGAGCGCCTTCAGGGCTTGGTCGACGTTGTTGTCGCGGACGAAGATCTGTACCACCGGTCCTCCAAAATCGCTTCCGTCGCCGTTTCGAAGTCTGGGACGGCCGGAAGCGGTCCTCCCAAAGAGGCGCGGCTGATATCAGAGGCGCCCGCTTTTGTCCATGCAGGGCTCCGGGTGTAGCCTTCACCCATGAACCAGGAAACCGACTGGGCCGGCGACGCCGAGCAGCGCCTGCTCACCTCGGCGCTGCCCCATGCGCCGCGTCTGGGCTGGACCTGGCGCCTGATCGCCGCCGCGGCCGAAGAGACCGGGCTCGCCTTGGGCGACGCCGAACTGTTGCTGCCGCGTGGTCCGCGCGATCTGGCGGCCCTGCTCGCACAGCGACACGACGCCCGCGCCCTCGAGGCGCTCGCGGCCCATGATTCGGCGGCGATGAAGGTGAGGGAGCGTATCCACCGGGCGGTTATCGCACGTTGCGACGCGGCGATGGAGGACGAGGCGGCGGTGCGCCGCTGGAGCGGTTTCCTTGCCCTGCCGGGCCACGTTCCCTTGGCGCTGCGACTGCTCTGGGCGAGCGCCGATCGACTCTGGCGGTGGGCGGGTGATACGTCGACCGACGAGAACCACTACTCCAAGCGGGCGCTGTTGGCCGAAATCCTCGCCTCGACGCTCGTCGTTCGCTTGGCGGCCGGATCGGCCGCAGCCGAAACGCATCTCGACCGCCGTATCGGCGCGATCATGGCTTTCGAGAAGTGGAAGGCTGGCGCGGGGACACGCGGATTGGGCGGCGGGCTTGCAGCCAAGCTCGGCCGGACGCGCTACGGAGCCGCCCGCGTCGTCTCTTCGCGCCAAGGCCTGCGGTAGCTAGGCCCGAAGTGGGCTGAGCCGATTGACGTGACCCATCTTGCGGCCGGGTCTGGCCTCGGCCTTGCCGTAGAGCCACAGGCGCGTTTCCGGCTCGCGCGCGAGCCTCGCCCAGGAAGCCGCCTCGTCGCCGATGAGGTTGATCATCTCCACGTGGGCAATGGCGGCCGTCGGTCCTAGTGGCCAGCCCGCGATCGCGCGAACGTGCTGCTCGAACTGATCCACCTCACACCCATCCAGAGTCCAATGACCGGTGTTGTGGACCCTGGGCGAGAACTCGTTGACAAGCAGTCGCCCGTCATCGCGCTCGAAGAGTTCCACACCCAACACCCCAACGTATTCGAGGGCAGCGAGTAGGGTGGCGGCGATGCGTTCAGCCTCGGCGAGGACGCGCGACGAGGCGCGCGTCGGCGCGCTTGCTCGGCGCAGGATCCCGTTCTCGTGGTGGCTCTCGGTGAGGGGGTAAAGGGCGATCTCGCCTCCCCGTCCACGGGCGGCGATGATGGCGACTTCGCGCCGGAAGTCCGCCGGCGCCTCGGCGATCGCCGGCCGGCCGCCCAAGCTCGCCAACCGCTCCTGAGCCTCCGAGGCGCGAGCGAGCCACGCGTGACCCTTGCCGTCATAGCCACCCCTGCGCGTCTTCAGCAGCACTGGAGCGCCCAGGCGGCGCAGGACGGGCTCGATATCCGCAAGGCTGTCGACGGCGGCGAAAGCCACGGTCGGTATTCCAATACCGTTGAGGAACGTCTTTTCTTCGACGCGGTCCTGGGCGATCGCCAGCGCTCTCGAGCCCGGAGCGACCTCGGCCCCAAGGTCCGTCAGCTTCTCGACGACGGCCGCCGGCACGTTTTCGAATTCGAAGGTGATGACGTCGGCAAGCCTGGCCAACTCGGCGATGGCGGTGGGATCGTCGTAGGCGCCGATAATCGCCCTAGCCGCGACCCGCGCCGCGGGCGCGTCGATCTCGGGCGATAGCACCGCGGTGTCGAATCCGAGGCGGGCGGCGGCAAGGGCCAGCATTCTTCCCAGCTGACCGCCGCCGAGGATCCCGATCGTCGAGCCGGGGGAGAGCGGGAAAACGGCCATCGCCTCAGGGGTCCCCGACGCTGTCAGGCACGGCCGCCGTCTGGCGGACGGCGAAGGCGGCGACCCGCTCTGCGAGCGCAGGATCGCTCAGCGCCAGGATCCGCGCGGCGAGAAGTCCGGCGTTGCTCGCTCCCGCCTCGCCGACGGCGAGCGTCCCCACCGGCACCCCTGTTGGCATCTGAACGATGGAGAGTAGGGAATCCAGGCCATCGAGCGCCTTGGTGAGCACCGGCACCCCGAGCACCGGCAGGTCGGTCATCGACGCCGTCATACCGGGTAGATGGGCCGCGCCGCCGGCGCCGGCGATGATGACCTTGAACCCCGCGGCCCGCGCGCCCTTGGCGAAGGCGTAGAGTCGGGCTGGCGTTCGGTGGGCGGAAATGACCTTGGCCTGGAAGGACACGCCAAGCGCCTCCAGGGATTCGGCCGCGCGCTTCATCGTCGGCCAGTCCGACCGACTGCCCATGATGATCGCGACGAGGGGTCCCTGGCTCATCGTACCTGTCTTCGTTCGAGCGGCCATCTCAGGGACCGCCGAGCCTAGCCCCGGCGACCGACTCCTGGGCGTCGAGCTGCGCCTTTCGAAAGTGGGTCCGAACCGCTAGCGGGTCGCCGAAGTCGAGCAGTTCGTCGGCGCTTGTCGAATAGGCCGGCCACGCCTGGCCGCCCCCGCATTTGGGTCGGCCAGTCTTGGCGAACGCCACCCAGCAGGAGTGGGCCAGGCTCGCTTCCGCGCGCTCGCCGGGGGTCACCAGGGCCGAGCGACCCGGGACAGCGTCGAGGGAATCGAACACGAACGGTATTTCCGAAGCGTGGTTCGTGCCGGGACGCGTGGCGCGCTGCCGTTCCGGGACATAGGAGAAGTAGTAGAGCCACGCCGGCGCCCTCGCCGACATCTTGCGCGCGATCCACCGCGCCGGAGCGCCCATCGAGGCGTCATTGAACATCTGTCGGCCAACGTCATTTTCGCTTGGGCCATCGGCCGCGTACGCGACCCTGAGCGATGGCGAGGCCTTGGCGAATATTTCGGCGGGGTCCTGGCCGACCAGCCGCATCAGCGACGCCTCGTTGCTGTTGGAGCCGATGATCAGCGGCACAGGATCGGCGCGCCCTTCCGCAAAGACCGAGGCGGGGTCGCGCGTCAACAGGCGGCCGTCGAGGGCCGGTCCGGTCAGATCCGCCTGATGGGTGACCAGGGCGTCGGCCGGGACCGCACGCAGTTCCGCAACGCTCGCCTGGCGGCCGGAAAGGCCCAGGGCGACAGCCAGTCTAGCGCCGTCGGCTTCCCGCGACGAAAGGGAGGGCGGCGCCTGCCAACCGCCGCCGGACTGAACGATCGCCTTTTCGAACAGGCCGCGCGCCGAAGCGATCGTGAGCAGATCCAGGACATCGGACCCGCCGGCCGACTCGCCGAAGAGAGTGACGTTGCGCGGATCGCCGCCGAAGGCGGAGATGTTGCGCCTTACCCACTCAAGCGCCGCGATCTGATCCATGAGGCCGTAGGAAACCAGAGGCTGCCTTGGGGGCGCCTCTCGCGTCAGGGCGGGATGGGCGAAGAACCCGAGCGCGCCCAGCCGGTAGTTCACGTCCACCAGAATAACGCCGTCGCGGGCGAAGTTGCGCGCGTCGTAGCTGGGGAGATTGGCGGCGCTGGCGATATTGCCACCGCCGGGGATCCACACCATCACGGGCGCACCCCTGGCCCCGGGCGGGGCCCAGACGTCGAGCGTCAGGCAGTCCTCGCTGGTGGGACCCGAATAGCCACCGAGATTTGGCGCCCCCCCGGGCAGAATCGGCTGCGGACAGGCCGGTCCTGGCGCGTACGCCATCCGCGCATCGGCCCAGGGGCGCGGCGGCGCCGGCGGCTTCCAGCGCAGGGGACCCACCGGCGGGGCCGCGTAGGGGATCGCCATGAAGACAAGGGCCGGTCCGGCGACTGCGCCGACGAGAACTCCGCTGTCGATCCGGACCCGCGGCGCAGGCGCAGGCGCGGCGCCCTCAAGGGCCACGACGACTGCCAGGCCCGCCAAGGCTTGCAAGATCCGCCTCATGTCGCCGCTCCGCCAGCCATAAGCCCCGGCGAGCCTGGGCCTGTTGGGGTGTTCCGTCTCCCGCCAAGCGACGATAAGTGAAAGCCTGAGAATTTGCGAAAGAGAAGAGAGACCGACATGGCCGACATAGCTCACTTCATGGACGGCCGAGCGGTCGCCGGTTCGAGCGGGCGGTTCGGCCAGGTCTTCGATCCCAACACTGGCGAGGTCCAGGCGCGGGTCGCCCTGGCGTCGGCGGCCGAGATCGACGCGGCGGCGCGTGCTGCGGCGACGGCGCAGCCTGGCTGGGCGGCGCTCAACCCCCAGCGCCGCGCCCGGGTGATGTTCGAATTCAAGCGTCTGGTGGAGGCTCGGATGGACGAACTCGCCCACCTCCTTTCCAGTGAGCACGGCAAGGTCATCGCCGATTCGAGGGGCGATATTCAACGCGGGCTGGAAGTGATCGAGTTCGCCTGCGGGATCCCCCACGCCCTCAAGGGCGAGTACACGACGGGCGCGGGGCCTGGGATCGATGTCTATTCGATGCGCCAGCCGCTCGGCATCGTCGCCGGCATCACGCCGTTCAACTTCCCGGCCATGATTCCGATGTGGATGTTCGGCATCGCCATCGCCGTCGGCAACAGTTTCATCCTCAAGCCATCGGAGAAGGATCCCTCGGTCCCGGTCAGACTGGCCGAGCTTTTCATGGAGGCGGGAGCGCCGGCGGGGGTGCTGAACGTCGTTCACGGCGACAAGGAAGCCGTGGATGCGATCCTGGCCCATCCCGAGATCAGGGCCGTGAGTTTCGTCGGCTCGTCCGACATTGCCGCCTATGTATACGCCACCGGCGCCGCGCACGGAAAACGCGTCCAGGCCATGGGCGGGGCCAAGAACCACGGCGTCATCCTACCGGACGCCGACCTCGATCAGACGGTTAAGGACGTTATCGGCGCCGCCTTCGGCTCGGCGGGCGAACGGTGCATGGCCCTGCCGGTGGTGGTCCCGGTGGGCGCGCGCACCGCCGACGCGTTCCGCGAGCGGGTCCTTGGCGAAATGGAGGGCCTGAAGGTGGGCGTCTCGACGGACCCGGCTGCCCAGTACGGCCCGGTGGTGACGGCGGCGCACAAAAGGCGGATCGAGGACTACATCCAACTCGGCGTCGACGAGGGCGCCGAACTTGTCGCCGACGGCCGCGGTTTCTCGCTCCAGGGTCACGAAGGCGGGTTCTTTGTCGGCCCCACCCTCTTCGACCGCGTGAGACCGAACATGCGGACCTATCAGGAGGAGATCTTCGGGCCGGTCCTGCAGATCGTTCGGGCCGAGAGTTTCGAGGAAGCGGTGAACCTGCCCTCGACTCACGCCTACGGCAACGGGGTGGCGATCTTCACCCGCAGTGGCCGCGCCGCCCGCGAGTTCGCCTCCCGGGTCAACGTGGGGATGGTGGGCGTGAACGTTCCGATCCCGGTTCCGGTGGCCTACCACACCTTCGGTGGCTGGAAGCGCAGCGCTTTTGGCGACACAAATCAGCACGGGATGGAAGGGGTCAGATTCTACACCAAGATCAAGACGGTGACCGCCCGCTGGCCCGAAGGCGCCCAGGAGGATTCGGCTTTCGTCATCCCGACGATGAACTAGAGCGATGGACTTCGAGCTCAGCGAGGACCAGCGGGCCATCGAGGAGACGGCGCGGGCGTTCGCCACCTCCGAAATGGCGCCCCACTCGGCGCGATGGGACGAGGAGAAGCACTTTCCCGTAGACGTGCTCAGGGCCGCCGCCGCCCTGGGGTTCGGCGGACTCTACGTTCGCGACGACGTCGGTGGCTCGGCGTTGTCGCGGCTCGACGCAACGATCGTCATCGAAGCGCTCGCGGCCGGCGATGTCTCCACCGCAGCCTTCCTTTCCATCCACAACATGACCTCGTGGATGATCGACCGGTTCGGCGCCGCGCCCTTGCGCGAGAAGTATCTGCCTAGGCTGGCGACTATGGAGCTTATCGCCTCCTATTGCCTTACCGAACCGGGCGCCGGCTCGGACGCCGCGGCGCTGCGGACCACGGCCCGACGTAAGGGCGACAGCTTTTTCCTCGACGGCGCGAAGGCCTTCATTTCCGGCGCCGGCGTCTCCGACGTCTATGTGGTGATGGCGCGCACCGGCGGCGACGGGGCGGGCGGTGTTTCGGCCTTCGTCATCGAAAAGGGAACGCCGGGACTCTCCTTCGGCGCCCGGGAGCGCAAGATGGGCTGGGAGAGCCAGCCGACGGCGTCGGTCAATTTCGACGACGTCGAGACTCCGGCGCGGAACCTTATCGGCGACGAGGGCCAGGGTTTCCGGATCGCCATGGCCGGCCTCGACGGCGGCCGGCTCAACATCGCCGCCTGTTCGCTCGGCGGGGCCCAGTTCGCCCTGGAGACCGCCAAGGCGTACCTGGAGACTCGCACCCAGTTCGGCCGGCCCCTCAAGGAATTCCAAGCCCTTCAGTTTCGGCTCGCCGACATGGCGACGCAGCTCGAGGCGGCGCGATTGATGGTCCGGCGGGCCGCCGCCGCGCTGGATGCGGCCGATCCCCGGGCGACGGAACTCTGCGCCATGGCCAAGCGCTTCGCCACCGACGCCGGCTTCGAGGTCGCCAACCAGGCCCTCCAGCTCCACGGCGGCTACGGCTATCTGAAGGACTACCCCCTCGAGCGGGTCGTGCGCGACCTGCGCGTCCACCAGATCCTCGAAGGCACCAACGAGATCATGCGGGTCATCATCGCCCGCGAAATGTTCAAGGGATGAGCAAGGCCGAGGTCATCGTCCGGACCGAGGGCGCGGTCGGCCGCCTGACCCTCGATCGCGCCTACGCCCTGGGCGCCCTCACCACAGCCATGTGCGAGGCGATGATCGAGGCGCTGCTGGCCTGGCGGCGCGACGAAAAGGTTAAGGCGGTGATGATCGACCACGCCGGCGACCGCGGGTTCTGCGCCGGCGGCGACATCCGCGCCCTGGCCGACAGCGTCGCCGGCGACCAACTCGAGGCGAGGCGGTTCTTCTTTACCGAGTATCGGCTGGACCATCTGCTCTTTGGCTTCGAGAAACCGGTGGTGACGGTGATGGACGGGGTCACCATGGGCGGTGGCGTTGGCATATCCTGGCCGGCGCGCTACCGGGTCGCCACCGAACGCACGACCTTCGCCATGCCGGAAACCGGCATCGGCCTGTTCCCCGATGTCGGCGGCGGATGGTTTCTGCCGAGGTTGCACGGAGGCGACGGGCTCTGGCTGGCGCTCACAGGATCGCGCTTGAAAGCGGCCGATTGCGAGTTGCTGGGGATCGCCACCGATGTCGTCGCCGGGGCGAGCTTGTCGGACCTCGAGGCAGCGATCATCGCCGAACCCGATAACATCGAGGGTGTCCTCACCGAGTTCGAGACCGACCCGGGGCCTGCGCCGATCGGAGGCCTCCGGGACGAGATCGATGGGTTGTTCGGCCTTCCAAGCGTCGCGGAGATCCTGGCGGCGCTGGAGGCGGAACGCTCACCCTGGGCCTCGGAACAGGCCAAGATCCTGCGGGCCAAATCGCCGCTGAGCCTCGAGACCGCATTCAAGCAGCTCCGGGCCGGCGCCTCGATGCGCGATTTCGCCGAGGTCATGGCGATGGAGTTTCGCGTTGCCTGCCGTCTAGTGGCCGCCCACGATTTCGCCGAAGGCGTTCGCGCGGTGATCCTCGACAAGGACAATGCGCCGGCCTGGAATCCCGACAGCCTCGAAGGCGTCACCGACGACATGCTCGAGGCGGTGTTCGCCCCCCTTCCCGCCGACCAGGAGTGGTCGCCCCTTCCACAGCTCCAGGAGGAGAGCCGATGAGCTTCGAAACCCTCGTCGTCGAGACCAACGAGTCGGTGACCCTCATCCGCCTCAACCGCCCATCGGCGCTCAACGCCCTGAACAGCCAGCTGATGGACGAACTCAAGGCGGCGCTGGATGCGGCGGAAGCCGATCCGGGAGTGCGCTGCATCATCATCACGGGCTCTGATCGCGCCTTCGCCGCCGGCGCCGACATCAAGGAGATGGCGACGAAGACATACGCCCAGGCCTTCGGCGACGACTTCATCACTCGCAACTGGGAGCGCGCGGCCAGCTGCCGAAAGCCGGTAATCGCGGCGGTGGCCGGCTATGCGCTCGGCGGCGGCTGCGAGCTGGCGATGATGTGCGATTTCATCATCGCCGCCGACAACGCCAGGTTCGGCCAGCCCGAGATCGCCCTTGGCGTCTCGCCGGGCGCCGGAGGCACCCAGCGGCTGCCGCGCTTCGTCGGCAAGGCCAAGGCCATGGACATGGTCCTGACCGGCCGGATGATGGACGCGGCCGAGGCCGAGCGATGCGGCCTGGTGAGCCGCGTCGTCCCGCTCGGCGACCTGCTGCCGACGGCCATGGAGGCGGCGAAGAAAATCGCGGGCATGTCGCCCAACGCCGTGATGCTGACCAAGGAGATGGTCAACGCCGCATTCGAAACGCCGCTTTCCCAGGGCATCAAGCTGGAGCGCCGCCTCTTCCACTCCCTGTTCGCATTCGACGACCAGAAGGAGGGCATGGCCGCCTTCATCGAAAAGCGGCCACCGAAGTTCAGCGGATCATGACTCTCTAGATGGCGATCTCGCGGTCGTTCTTGCCGCTGGCGCGCAGGGCGGCGTAGTCGGATTCCATCTGGGCGAAGGCTTTGCGTTTGGGACCGAGGTAGCCGAAGAGGAAGGCGGCAACCTTGCGCATCTGGATCTCCTCGGAGCCTTCGGTGATCCGGTAGCGGCGGTGATGGCGGTAGATGTGCTCGAAGGGCTTGTGCCTGGAATAGCCGATGCCGCCATGGACCTGCATCGCCCGGTCGGCGGCCTCGCAGACCAAGCGATTCGCCCAGTAATTGCACATCGAGACCTTGTCGGAGATCTGCCGCTCGACCTCCTTGTGCGGCATGTGATCGATCTCCCAGGCCGTCTTGCGGATCAGGAGGCGGAGCATCTCGCACTGGGTGGCGAGTTCGACCAGTGGCCATTGGATCGCCTGGTTGTCCGACAGCGGTTTGCCGAAGGGCTTTCGCAGCCGGGCGTACTTGACGCTTTCCTCGACGCAGAAGACCGCCGCGCCTAGTGACGAGGCCGCCTGGCGGATGCGATTCTGATGCACGAAGCTCTGCCCAAGGCCCAGCCCGCGGCCCTCGACACCCCAGATCGCGTCGTCGCTGACCCAGACGTCGGTAAGACTGACGCGGGGATGGTCGGTAGGCATGTTGAAAGTCCAGAGGTACTCCTCGATCTTCACTCCTGGCGAACTTGCCGGCACGAGGAAGACAGTGATCCCGGCGGCGTCCCCATCCTCGCCGCTCGTTCGGGCGAAGGTCATGATGTAGTTGGCCACGTGCATGCCGGTCGTCCACATCTTCTGGCCGTTGATGCGCCAGCCGGCGACGCCGTCCTTCTCTTGGCGGACCGCGCGCGTTTCCATAAAGGTCGCGTCTGAACCGTGGTTGGGCTCGGTGAGGCCAAAACCGGTGCGGATCTGGCCCTTCTGCAGCGCCTCGCCATAACGCTCGTATTGGGCGTTGGTCGCGAACTCCTTGAACATGATGATGAAGGGGTTGTTGCCGACGATCGAGTGTTCGGTCTGCAGGTCGTTGTGAAGGCCCAGGCCCTTCGCGGCCAGGTGCTCGCGGATCACCGCCATGTCGAGGTTGGAGCCGCCCTTGCCGCCCCATTCCACCGGCCAGGCATAGCGCAGGTGGCCGGCGGCGTCGGCCCGGCGGCGGGCCTCGGCGAGGAGCGCCTCCCACTCGGGTCTGGGCAGGCCGTTGTTGTCCCAGTCGGTGCGCGCGTGTTCGCGCCTGTGGTCGAAGAAGCGGATGTTGTCGTCCTTGGCTTCCAGCGGCTTGATCTCCGCCTCGATGAAGGCGTCGAGCTCGGCGAGGTAGGCGGTGAGAGCGGCTGGGAGGGCGAAATCCATGGCGGCGGTTTTCCTAGGGGGTTTTGGCGTCGAGCGCGGCGCGATAGGCGGCGTAGGTGGGCTGATCGACCGCGAGTTTGGCCAGGGTGGTGGCCCAGAGGTGCTCCTTCAGGCCGGTTGTGGAGAGATCGAATTCACCGGCCTCGATACGCCGGGCGAGTTCGGCGTTGAGGTCGAAGAGAGACCCTTCGCGGCCGAGGAGGACGGCGAGGCGCGCCGTTTCGGCGGCTTCGGCGGCCGGCGCGAGGTCGAGCTGCCGGCGCATCATCTCCAGCGCGTTGGCGGCGACCCTGGCCTGAAAAGACGTGGCCCCGCGCGCCTCGATCGCAACCACGGTTCGAAGGAAGGCGGCAACGGCCAAGAGAACTTCCGACGGCGTTGGCTCGTCCTGCATGGCGCCTGACGCTACTCCGCCTAGGCCGCCAGGAGACGCAGCAGGTCGATCTCGTTCTCGGAAGTGCGACGGGCGATGACCGCGCGCTCCACCGAGGGATCGGCGCCGCGGAAAGCCGCCGCCATGCCCGCGCACATGACACCCCAGCGCATCGAGCCGAACACTTCCCAGAAGAGGGCTTCGTCGCGCCGAACGGCGCCGCCGCCGGCCGCCTCATAACCGCTCCAGAGATCCTCGCGCTCGCCAAAGCCGCCGACGGGCTTGTCGAGGACGCCGAAGCGCCAGGCGTTGGTGCAGATCCAGCCGAGGTCCTCCATCGGGTCGCCGACATGGGCGATCTCCCAGTCCAGCACCGCCCGGATGCCCTCGACGCCGAAGATCAGATTGCCGTTGCGGAAATCGCCGTGGACCAGCTTCATTTCCCGCGGCGAGGGGCAATGGTCGCCCAGCCAGCGGAAGGCGAGCTCGAATACCGGCCTGGGCCAGGCCGTGACCCGGTAGGCTTCGCGATAGCGGTCTACGAGCTCGGCCGGGGTGGAGCGCTTGAGGCTGGGAAACTCCCCCGGGTCGAGGGCGTGGATACGGGCAAGCACCTCGCCACACTGACGGGCGAGGAAGGGCCGCGTTCCGGCGAACGCCTCCGACTTGGCAATCCGGCCGCCCAGGGTCTCTCCCTCGACAAAATCCATGACAAAGCCGCGACCGACGCCATCTTCCGGCGCGAGCACATGGACTATCGCGGGCTCGGGCACGCCGGCGCGCGCCGCCGCCTCGATCAGGCGCGCCTCGGTCTCGAGCCCGACCGCCGCTTCCGAAACGCGCACCCCGCCTGGCGCCCGGCGCAGGATGAGGGGTTGGCGCCCTTCGCCGCGGACGAGGTCGAAACGCCAGATTTCCTGGGTCGCTCCGGCGGTGAGGCGCGTGAGGCCGTCGATCCCCTCCGCCCCCAGCCTGACGCGGGCGAGCGCCTCCAGTCTCTCCTCCAGTTCGCTCACGCGGCGCGCGCCCCAAGGGGGCGACCTGTCCGGCGACGCCCGTCCGTGGAGGTCATTTCAGGCTCCGGGGTTTTGTCACGCTCGAAGCCTAGCCCAAGGGTGAGCCTTCACCAACGCTCACGCCCGCTCACGCACAGGAAAGGGAAGACGGCGGCGCGTCCGCCCATCGCCAAGCGCCCACAGTCCGTCAGGTGGTGACAGACCGGGGCTGGGAAATCCGCGCCGCGTCGTAGCTGCGCCACATCGCCTCGCAGTCGATGGTCTCGCCCTTCATCGACGCCTCGTCGATCGCCATGACGGTCAGGCCCGCCTCCACGGAGTCGGAGACAGTGACCGGGAAGGCGGCGCGCTCCTCGATCGCGGCGAGCAGGTCGATGGCCATCGCCTGGTCGGCGCCGTTGTGGCTGTCCTCGGTGCGGCCCCCGAAGTCGATGCGCTCGGGCTTGCGCCGATCGAGAACGCGACGAACCAACAGCTTGTTGCGCACCAGATCGGCGATCAGAGTGCCGTCGGTTCCGGCGACGTACCAGCGCCGCTCCTGCAAGGCGACGTGACTGTTGGAGTGGAAGGCCAGGGCGACCCCGCTCGCGTATGAGACGATGGCGACCTGGTGGTCGTTGAGGTCCATGTCCGAATGGAAGGGATCGTTGGCGGCGGCCCAGCCCGCGTCACGCAGAGCGTAGGCCGGCGAGCCGTCGTCATAAGATCGGCCTGGTTGCGACCGGTCGGAGTGAAAGATCCGCCGGCCGCCAAAGCTCGCCACCTTCGCCGCCCGCGCACCGGCGATGCGACCAAAGATATCGAAGTCGTGGCAGACCTTGTCGAGCATGAACGAGCCGCCAAAATCGACGCGGCGGCGCCAGTTCCGGGCGAGATAGGCGCCGTGCTCGGGCGGCAGGTGTTCGGTGGCGTCGATAGAGACGATTTCGCCCAGTTCGCCCCGGTCCACCCGGGCGAGTACTTCGCGGACGATCGGCATCGAGCGCATTACCAGTCCGACGAAGATCGGGGGCGAGGAGTGGCCGGCGAGGATCCGCGCCAGGGCTAAGGTCTCCTGCGGCGTCCGCACTGTCGGTTTCTCGGAGAAGATCGGCCATCCGGCGGCGATGGCGACTTTCAGGTGTTCGAAGTGGAGATGGTTGGGCGAGCCGATCATCACCAGGTCGAAAGGGCCGCCTTCGAGGAGGCTGTCGGCGCCCTCATGGCCCCGGCCTGGATCAATGCCGGCCTCGGCGAGGATCGGGAGGCCCACTGGCGAGGGATCGGCGTAGCCGACGATGTCAAGAGACCATCCGACCTCCTTCATCGCCGCAAGGACGTGGGCGATCCGCTGTCCAAGGCCGATGACGCCGATCCGCTTTGGCTGCATGGCGTCAGAAATCCCCTTTAGAAGGTGCGGCCGTTCCGAAACGGCATCGAGGCCTTTGACCACTCCGGTACGAGGCGCGGACCAGGGAGCCAAGCCGATCATGGCGCATTGCATCGACCCTCGTTCCTGACCTACGGTCGGCAGACTGAACGCCGATCATGCAAGCCTCGGCAAGGAGACGCCGCCCATGAAATTCACCTGGTTCAACCTGATGCCGTGGCCCTACCTGCCTGACGACTTCCGCGAGAAGAACCGTTCGGTCTGGGTGGATATCGACCAGCGCCTGTTCGATCCGGCCAAGAGCCATGAGGTCTACAACACCTACATGGACCTCCTGGAATACGCCGGGACACTGGGGTTCGATGGCATCGGCGTCAATGAGCACCACCAGAACGGATACGGCATCATGCCGTCTCCAAACCTCATAGCTTCAGCGCTGGCAAGGCGGACCAGGGATCCGGCCATCGTCATCCTGGGCAATTCGATTGCGCTCTACAACCCGCCCGTGCGGGTGGCCGAGGAGTTCGCGATGATCGACTGCATCAGTGGCGGTCGGCTGGTGGCGGGCTTCCCGGTCGGAACCTCGATGGACACCAACTATTGCTACGGCCAGATTCCTGGCCTGACCCGGGAAAAGTACGCCGAAGCCCATGACCTTATCATCCAAGCGTGGACCAACCGCGATCCTTTCGCCTTCAACGGCCGCTACAACAAGCTTCGGCACGTCAACATCTGGCCAAGGCCGATCCAGCAGCCGCATCCGCCTATCCACATTCCAGGCGGCGGCTCGGTGGAGACCTACGATTTCTGCATCGACCACACCTATTCCTATTCCTACCTCAGCTTCACCGGCTACATCCGCGCCAAGGCGCTGCTTCAGGGATACTGGGACCGGGTGGCGGCGCGAAACACTCCCGACACTTCGCCCTATCGCGCCGGCTTCGCCCAGACGATCTGTGTCGCCGATACCGACGCCGAGGCTGAGCGGCTATATTCGGAGCACGTCCACTACTTCTACAACCGTTGCCTGCATGTCTATCCGGGCTTCGCCGACGCCCCCGGCTACCGGACGATCAAGACGATCCAGGCCGGCGCCCTTTCGCAATACGCGCCGCCCAAGGGTTTCGGCGAACTCACATGGAAGGATTTGACCGAGGGCGGCCACGTGATCGCCGGCTCGCCCGAGACCGTCCGTCAACGGATGGAGGAAATGATCAAGGGTCTCAATGTTGGCAACATCTTCTGCCTTATGCATGTGGGAAACATGCCGGCCGAAAAATGCATGTATTCCACCAAGCTCTTCGCGGAAAAGGTGATGCCCAAGCTTCGGGGCCTTCTGCCTGAGTGCGAAGGCGATGAGCGGTTCTGGTGCCACCCCCTGTCGAAGAGGGTCGCCGCCGGCTCGCTTCCCAAGACTGTCGACGCCCCGCGCGTCCCCGAACCCGCCTAAAAAAAGAGGAAGCCTCCGCAAGATGGAGTCCAAGACCGTCAAAACGCGGCATGCGCCCGTGCGCTATCTCGAGGGTGGGTCGGGTGAGCCCCTCGTCTATCTGCACGGCGCGGGTGGAATGACATCCGAGGACCCTCTACTCACCGCCCTCGCCGAGCGAAACCACGTCTTCGCCCCGTTCCTGCCCGGCTACGGCGAGACCAACGAGTGCGGCGAGTTGCGCGACATGCTCGACTTCACTCTCCACACCTTCGACGTCATCGAGGCAATCGGCCTGAAGGACCCCGTCCTGGTCGGTCACTCGATGGGCGGCATGATCGCGGCCGAGATGGCGGCGGTCGCGCCCAACGAGGTCTCGCGCCTGGCTCTGATCGCACCGGCCGGCCTGTGGCTGGCCGAACATCCGATTCCGGACGTTTTCACCCTGCTACCGTTCGAAATGCCGAAATATCTGTTTCATGATCCCGAGGCGGGCGCCAGGGCGATGACCGCGGGCTTGAAGATGGATGATCCGAAGTTCCTGCAGGATTATCTCGTCCGCAACGCCCGCCAGCTCGGCATGGCCGGCAAGATACTCTTTCCTATTCCCGAGCGCGGACTTCTGGGCCGTCTTTACCGCGTCATGGCCAGGACGGTGCTGATCTGGGGCGAGAGCGATCGGCTGATCCCGCCAGTGTACGGGCCCGCCTGGCAGGCCGCCATTTCCGGTTCGAAGCTGGTGACAATCGCCGAAGCCGGCCACATGGTGATCATGGAGAAGCCGGAGGCGGTGGCCAAGGCTATCCGGACCGTGGCCTGACGATCCAGGCTTCGCTACCCAGAGTCGGTCGCCAGGGCCGCGACCAGTCGGGTCATGAAGGCCGCGCCGCGTTCGAGTTGGGAGAGTTCGAGATATTCGTCCGGGCGGTGCGCCTGGTCGATGGAGCCTGGGCCTATCACGACCACCGAATAGCCGGCTGCCTGGAACTGCCCGGCCTCGGCGGCGAAGGAGACGACGCGGACCGGTCCGTTGTCGCCGGCCAGACGCCGGGCGAAACCCTCGGCGGATCCGTTCGGCTCGGCCGCCATGGCAGGCACTTCGCCCAGGAGCCTGATGGCGACGCCACCTTCGGGGGCCACGGCCTTGATGCTTCGATCCGCATCGGCCGAGACTTCGAAGAATTCGCCGAGCACCGAGCGCGGATCGAGCCCAGGCGGCGTTCGGAGGTCGAATACGAACCGGCACTCTCTGGCCAGGATGTTGGCCGCCGTGCCGCCGCTCACCTGACCGATCGTGAGACTGGCGCCCTTGGGCTCGAACGGCGACGCCGGATCGGCGCCCGCTTCCAGCCTCTGGGCGATATCGACCAGGCGCGCCATCAGCCTGGCGGCCACCATCACCGCCGAGACGCCCAGATGCGGCTGTCCGGAGTGGGCTTCACGGCCGATGACCTCGACTTCGTAGGCGATCACGCCCTTGTGGGAGGCCACGGCGCGCATGTCGGTCGGCTCGCCGACGATGACGAGCGCCGGGCGCGGGATCGAACGCGTCATGACGTCGATCAGCCGTGGCGCGCCTAGGCACCCCACTTCCTCGTCATAGGAGAAGGCGAGATGAGCCGGCCGCTTCAAGGGCGCCGCCAGGAGATCCGGGACGCAGGCGAGCCCCAGGGCGAGGAAGCCCTTCATGTCGCTGGTCCCTCGACCGTAGAGCCGATCCCCCCGCCGATGGACGGTGAATGGGTCGGAGGTCCACGCCTGTCCGTCCACCGGAACGACGTCGGTATGGCCCGAGAGGACCACGCCGCCTTCAACGCCGGGGCCGACGGTCGCAAGCAGGTTGGCCTTGGCGCCGTCGTCACTCTCGACGCGGCGCGAGGCCACGCCAAGGTCGTGAAGTTGAGCCTCCACCCATGAGATCAGTTCGAGATTGGAGCGGCGCGAGGTGGTGTCAAAGGAGACGAGGCGCGAGAGGATCGCCAGGGCGCGTCGGCTGAGCCCGTCGTCCGGCATGGCGTTTCAACTCCCGCTCTTGGCGCGATTCAGACGGTCCGCGGCGGATAGCCTTTGTCCCGCAGGGCATCCATGATCTCCTGGGTGTGCTGGGCGTCGCGCGTCTCGATCATGATGTCGAACTCCGCCCCCTTGGCCGGCACGTCGAGGGCCAGCCGGTTGTGGGCCACCTCGATGATATTGCCGCCAAGGCCACCGACGATCGACGAAACGGTGGCCAGAAGGCCCGGCCGGTCGTCGCCGACGATGCGCAGGGAGACCAGCCGCTGGGCGCGAACCAGCTCGCGCGTGAGCACCGAGGCCAATAGTCGAGGGTCGATGTTGCCGCCGGTGATGATGAGGCCGCACCTCTTGCCTCGGAACCGCTCCGGATAGGCCAGCAGGGCGGCCAGTGACGCGGCCCCCGCGCCCTCGGTGACCGTCTTCTCGACGTTGCAGTAAAGGGCTACGGCGCGCTCGAAGAAGGGCTCCTCGATCAAGAGGACATCGTCGATCAGGGGCCTTGCGACGCCGTAGGTGAGCTTGCCCACCTCCTTGACCGCGATGCCCTCGGCGATGGTCTGGCCGCCGGCGCGGGCGTTGAGTCCCCGCATCCTGCCGGTGAAGGACGGATACATGGCCGGCTCGACGCCCAGGATCTCGATATCCGGCTTGATCGCCTTGGCCGCGGTCGCGACGCCGGAAACAAGACCGCCGCCGCCAATCGGAACTGGGAGTATCTCGAGGTCGGGAGCATCCTCCAGCATCTCCAGGGCGATGGTGCCCTGGCCGGCCATGACGTCGTAATCGTCGAACGGATGGATGAACACCAGCCCCCGCTCGTCGCCCAGAGCGACGGCGCATTGATGGGCCGCGTCAAAGCCATCGCCGTCGATCAACACCGTCGCGCCAAAGTCGCGGGTCTGCTGAACCTTCACATGCGGCGTACCCCGGGGCATGACGATGGTGACGGGGATTCCGAGTCGATCGCCGTGATAGGCAAGGCCCTGGGCGTGATTGCCGGCCGAGGCGGCGATCACGCCCCGGGCGCGCTCGTCCCCGGAGAGGCGCGAGAGGCGGTTGAAGGCTCCGCGCTCCTTGTAGGAGGCCGTGAACTGGAGATTCTCGAACTTCACCCACACCTCGGCCCCGGTGATCTGAGAGAGCGTCTTGGAATACCGGCACGGGGTTCGCTCAACCTGTCCGGCGATGCGATCGGCCGCCTCCAGGATCGTTTCATACGAGAGGCTCATGCGCTTCTGGGGCTTTCCGCTATCGAACGAGGGGAGCGGGCGGTGCCTCGGCCCTGGCCAACGCGCGACCCACTAGACCCAAATCCGCGCCTTCGCTACTCGGCCACACAGTGGCTGGCGCCATGACCTCAGTCCCTTCGGCCCTCGAAGACGCCTCGGCCGAGCTTCAGGCGTGGCTGGTGGAGAAGGCCTATCCCCTCTGGTGGGAGGCCGGCGCCGACCTCGAGCACGGCGGCTACCACGACGCGCTCGACCGTTCGGGTCGCCCCGTGGCCCTCCCCAAGCGGGCCCGGGTCGCCGCGCGACAGGCGTTCTGCTTCTCCAAGGCGCCCGAACTCGGTTGGGACGGACCATGGCGTCGGGCCATGGACCATGGCCTCGATTTTCTCGAGCGCGCCCATCGCCGCGCCGACGGTCTCTACCGGGCCCGCGTGGGAGGGTCTCCAGAAGCGGGCGACGAACACGCCGAACTCTATGACCAGGCTTTCGTGCTCCTGGCCTGGGCGGGGGCCGCCGACCGGGGCGTGGCGACCGGCGGCCGAGCCCAGGAGCTCTTGGGCCGACTCCCGAGGTCACCATTGGGCGGCTTTCGAGAACTGGAGGGCCGGGAACTCCTCTCCAACCCCAACATGCATCTCTTCGAGGACTTCCTTGTCTGGACCGAGGCCGGCGGCGAGGGGCCTTGGTCTGATCTGGCGAAGGCGCAGGCGCGGCTGGTGACGACCCGCCTCGTCGATCCGCAAAGCGGCGCCATCTCTGAGATCTACGACGATGATTGTCGGCCGGCGGCGGATCCCGCGCTCCGCGAGGTTTGGCCCGGCCATCAATTCGAGTGGGCTTGGCTGCTGATGCGGTTCGACGCGTTGACGAGCGCGCAGGCGGCTTCAACCGCCGCCGCCCTGAAGCTGATCGAACTGGCCGAGCACGCCGGCGTCGATCCAGCCCGCAATGTCGCGGTCCACTCGCTGGACGGCTACCTGAAGCCGCGGGAGGCCATGGCGCGACTGTGGGCCCAGACCGAGCGTCTCAAGGCCAATCTGCAGGCGGCCGAGGCCACCGGAGATGGACGCTGGTGGGCCAACGCCGAAAAGTCCGTCGAAGGACTGAGCCTCTATCTCGAGGACTCTGGCCTTTGGCGCGATCGGCTGGGCGCGGGGGGCGAATTCGTCGACGAGCCGTCCCCCGCCAGCTCGCTCTACCATATCGTCGGCGCGATCCTGGAGTTGAAGCGCATCGTCGCCCGGCGCGGCTAGCCCCCAGTCGCTAGATCCGCGCCTTGTCCGGCGCCGGCGAATACGTAAGTCGCCCTGAAGCCCTGGACACTCAAGGCCGCTGACGCCGCGACCTCGCGCGGCTGGGGACCCAGAAGCCGCGCCATGGCCGCCACGCATAGCACCCATGAAAGGTTGTTCTGCTCCAGGATCAGGCTTTCCGAAAGCGTCGAAACGATAAAGGTGATGAAGAAGGCGGCCGACCATCCGCCATCCCTCACTTTCCAACCGCGCGCGAGCAGGGCCAAGGTAGTGGCTGCGAAGACGATTGCGACTATGACGAAGCCGATCCACCCAAGCTCCAGGCGAATGTCGAGCCAGCCGTTGTGGGCGTTGGGCACCAGCCAGCCCAGCTCGGAGCGGATGGATCTGGCGGGCGCCGAAGCGTCGGTCCAGAACCCTTCGTAGCCATAGCCGAGCCAGGGCGCCTGATCGGCCCAATGCCCAGCCGCCCGCCAGATGTTGGTGCGACCCGAGATCGTCGGGTCCTTCCCGAGCAGATTGTAAAGGGCGTCGGAGGAGATGCTGGCGAACAGACCCACGACACCGACCACGGTAACGCAGATCCAGGACGAGATGAGCCCGGCGATCGGACCGCGCCTGGCCCATTGGAGCAGGCCCATGCACGCGAGGGCCCCCACGAGCACCCCCATGAAAGTCACCGATCGGCTCATCAGCACCATGCCGGCGCAGAAGAGCGTGCCCATCGCCCACCACCGTCGCCATTTTGCATCCGTCAGAGCCGCCGCGGCGCACGAAATCCCCCCATAGGCCATCACGTCGCCCATCTCGTTCTTCTCGTACCAGAGGCCCTTCCACGCCCCCGGGTTGGCGTCGTGGTCGATTCCGAAGCCCGGGATCACCAGGCAGACCGCCAGAGCTCCAACGCCCAGAACGAGAAAGGTTGCGGCGAGCAGCCGGCTGCAGGCTCGTCCGCCGAAGCTCGCCGGCAGGTAGAGGCCGAAGAGAGTCGTGAACGCGAGCGCGACGGCCCGGCGGCCGGTGGTTTCAGGATCGCCCGACCATAGGACCGAGGCGGCCGCCCACGCGACAAGAACGAAGACAAGGCTTGCCGGGCGCCAGAACTGGGCGATCTCCCGCGAGCGCCAGCACGCCAGGGTGGCGATGGCGGCGTAGACGGGCGCCCAGGCCAGCCGCAGCCAACCGATCGAGTCGCCGCCTAGTTGGGTCGGATCGAACACCGGTCCCAGGATGGCGTTGGAAAGCATCGCCACGATAGAAGCGGCGAGGCAGGCTTCGACAATGCGAGGCGTGGCCGGGCCTCCATCGCGGGTCGGGGTCCGCCAGGAAATCATTGTCCGAGGCCGTCCCCTCTGTCCCATCGCGGACCAAGGCAGCACAAAGGAGCAAACACGTGGCCAGAGGGCGCGGCGGCTCGCCGCCGCCCCACGGGAGAACGGTCCATGCCCCATTCTGCTAGGCGATGCCGGCCCGCAACAGGTCGTGGGTGCCGACAACCCCTACCAGCCGACCCTCTTCGCAGACGAACACCAGCTGAATTGGTCGTGGGCGCTCGTTCATCACCCGCAACGCCTCGGTGGCCAGCAAGTGCGGCTCGACGAAAACGGGATTGCGGTTAATATGAACGGCCACCGCCGAGGACAGGTCGGCTGTCGGCAGGGCCTTGCGGAGATCGCCATCGGTGAAGGCTCCGACGAACCGGCCGGCGGCGTCGACAACGGCCGCTCCGCCATATCGCTTTCGGGTCATCTCGACGATGGCTTCGGAGAGGCTGGCCGTCTCTGCGATCGCCGGCACGTCGTCGCCCCGGGCCATGACATCGCCCACGGTGACGAGCTTGGCCGCGAGCCTTCCGCCCGGATGGAAGTTGCGGAAATCGGCGGCCGAGAAACCGCGCGCCTCGAGCAACGCCATCGCGAGGGCGTCGCCGAAAGCCAGTTGCATCGTGGTCGAGGTCGTCGGCGCGTGGGTGTTGGGACACGCCTCGCGCGCCTTGGGCAGGACAAGAGCCACGTCCGCCGCCAGGGCGAGCGCGCTCGCAGCTTCCGATGACACAGCGAGCAGCGGCAGACCAAAGCGCTTGCAATAGTTCACGACGTCGCGGAGTTCCGGCGTCTCTCCCGACCAGGAGAGCGCCAGGACGACATCGCCGGTGGCGACCATGCCCAGATCCCCGTGACTGGCCTCGCCGGGATGGAGGAAGAACGCCGGCGTTCCGGTCGAGGCGAGGGTGGCGGCGATCTTGCGCGACACGAGACCACTCTTTCCCATGCCGGTGACCACCACCCGCCCGTTCGCGGCCGCGATCACCTCGATGGCGGCGTCGAAGGAGGCGCGCAGGCCGTTCTGCAGATGGGCCGCGAGAGCCTTCAATCCCTCGATTTCGGCGGCGACGGTGCGGACGGCGGCGGCGGTGTGGTCGCGCTTGGCCAGGCTCTTTTGTGACAACTGCAACGCGCGCTACCCTGACTTGGCCCTGAAGGAAGGCGGCCATTCTATTGCGCATCGAACCTCGCAGGAAGCCGATAACGCCGCATCGGGCCGCGGTGCTCTTCGATCGCGACGGCGTGCTGATCGTCGATCACGGCTATGTCGCCCAGATCGACCGCCTGGAATGGGTCACCGGCGCCAAGCGGGCGGTTGCACAGTTGAATGCCGCTGGCGTTCTGGTGATCGTCGCCACCAACCAGTCCGGCGTAGCCCGCGGCTACTTCGATCTGGCCGCAGTCTCGCGCCTTCACGAGGCGATGCAGCAGGACCTGGCGATCGAAGGCGGCAAGATCGACGCTTTCTACGTTTGCCCTTTCCACCCCGAAGCGACCGTCGAGGCTTTCAGGCGGGTCGACCACCCGGACCGAAAGCCAAATCCAGGCATGATCCTGCGCGCGCTGGCCGACTTCGATATCGCGCCGGAAAACTCTATCGTCATCGGCGACAAACCCTCCGACCTGGAGGCTGGCCGGCGCGCCGGCGTCCGCGGCGCGCTGTTCGAAGGTGGCGACTTGCTCGGCTTTATGGCTGGGCTCGATCTTCCCTGGAACCGCGCTTTGCTCTCGCAGCGGGGTCCAGCAGATCTTTAGCCGCCGCCATCAGCGCCCCGATCGGCCCGCAATATCCGTTCGAGACTGGCGAGATCGTCAGCCTCGCGCGACGGCTTGTCCCAGCGGATACGATTGATCCGCGGAAAGCGCATGGCCACGCCCGAACGGTGGCGGTTGGAGCGCTGAAGCCCCTCGAATGCGACCTCGAGAACCAGGCCGAAATCGCGGTCGGCCCGCACCGAGCGGACCGGACCGAAACGCTCGACGGTATTGTTGCGGACGAAGGCGTCGAGCGCCTTCAGTTCCTCGTCGGTGAAGCCGAAATAGGCCTTGCCCACGGGAGTCAAGGACCGGACCCCGAGTTCGTCCTCCCGCCAGACCCCGAAGGTGTAGTCCGAATAGAAGCTCGAGCGCTTGCCGTGACCCCGCTGGGCGTACATCAGGACCGCATCGACAAGATGGGGATCACGCTTCCATTTGAACCACGGTCCCTTGGGGCGCCCTGCCTGATAGATCGAATCCCAGCGCTTGAGCATCAAGCCCTCGGCGCGCTGCGGATCGCCGGGTGGCGGGCTGGCGCGCAGGGCCGCCAGCTCCTCCCAGCTGGAGAACGGCTGAAGCGGTGACAGATCGATCCTCGGCGACCCCATCGCCGCGACGAATTCCTCCAGCGCCGTTCGTCGCCGCCGGAATGGAAGGGTCCGCAGGTCGCGCCCGCTCTGTGCAAGAAGGTCGTAGGCGCGAATGCCGGCCGGGTGAGAGGCGAGCAGCCGGGCGTCGGCGGCCTTGCGGTTCAGCCTCTGCTGCAGGTCGCCAAAGGGCGCGACGGCGCCGGCTCGCATCACCATCAGCTCGCCGTCGATCACCCCCTCGAACTCGAGAGCCGCGATGACGTCGGGAAAGGCGGCGGAGATCTCGTCGCCGGTGCGGCTGTAGAGACGACGCTCGCCCCCCTCGTTCACCGCCTGGACGCGCACCCCATCCCACTTCCATTCCGCGGCGTAGTCGGCCGGATCGAGCTTGGCGAAGTCCGCCGTCTCGTCGATGGCCTGGGCCAGCATTGCCGGTCGAAAGCGTCCAGGATGATCGGCCGAAGGTCTTTCGCTACGCCCTTCGAGCCAGGCGAAGAGATCCTCATAGGGCGGGCGCAGGCCGTGCCAGACTTCCTCGACCTCGGCGACATCGATATCGGCGAGCGACGCCGCGGCGCTGCGCGCCAGCCGCGCCGAGAGGCCCACGCGCAGTCCCCCGGTCAGGAGCTTAAGGAGGGCCCATCGTCCATCGGCGTCCAGCGCATCGAGCCATCCTTCGATGAGGCGAGGGACCTCGGCGCGCCTCGCGGCCGCAAGGGCGGCAACCACCTCCGAGAGCTCGGGCGCGTGGTTGGCCCCAACCCTGGCCGGCCAGACCAGGGCAACGGTCTCAGCCAGATCGCCGACATAGTCGTAGGACCAGGCGAACAGCGCCGGATCCATCCGCCCTTCCACGGCCACGCGGATCGCGCCGGGCTTGGCCTCGCGGAACGAGAGTTCCCCGGTGAGCACCGCCAGCGCCCATCCGCGCTCGGGATCGGGCGTCTCGCGGAGGAAGTCGGCCACCAAGGTGAGCTTGGCGTTGCGCGACGCCGTGAAGGAGAGCCGGTCCAGCAGGTGAGCAAATGCGCGCATTGGCGTGACCCGGCTCAGGCCATTTCGGCGAGCCGCGCGAACGCCGCCGGCGTTCCGACTCCCGACCTGAGACGCAGCCGGATTTCCTCGGCGCACTCGACAGGGCTCGAGGCGGAGGAGTCGACTTCCAGGTCGTAGATGCCCGGCTTGTGCACCTCACTTTGCCACAGAAGCACCGGCGCGGGCGGATCCGCCAAAGACCCGGTGAGATATGTCCCTCCGCCTCCAGATCGGCTCTCCAATCGCCGCTTCAAGATGACCTCGAGGGGGCACCTGACGCCCACGAAAAGCACCGGCAAGCCGGTCAGCCGGCGGGCGCAGTCGCGGAGGATGGTCAGGCGCCTGGAATAAGAATCGTGGTGCCCGACGTCGACCACGACATTCAACCCGCATCGGCTCTGGGCCGCGACCGCTTCGTACAGGCCGCCGTAGAGGAGCTTGATCAGAGGCTCCAGGTCGGGCCGTTCCCCGCCCGGCCGCAAGCCGATACCGGGATGCAGGTGCTCCGGAGTGATCCTCATCCAGGCATCGACGCCGATGTTCAACCACGGTTCGTCGAAGACATCGGCGATCGCCTTGGCGATGCTGGTTTTTCCGGACCTCGGGGCGCCGTTCAGGACGACGATCTGGCCCGGCTTGTGCGGCCCGGCGCTAGTGAGCGAGATCAATCATCTTCCTCCTCGTAGCCAACCAGCGCCAGGGCCCTGGCCGGAATCCCGTTCAGCGCCGCCCAGCGCGCCAGCGCCTCCTCGCGGCCATGAGTGATCCACACCTCGGCCGGCCGAAGTTCGTCGATCGTCGCCGTGAGCTCATCCCAGTCGGCGTGATCGGAGATGATGAGCGGCAGCTCGACGCCCTGCTGGCGCGCGCGGGCGCGTATCCGCATCCAGCCGGAAGCGAAGGCGCCGACCGGATCGGGAAAGCGCCGCGCCCACGGTGTCGTCAGAGCCGATGGTGGAGCGACAATGATCGAGCCGGCGAACTCCGCCCTTTCCTGGGTGGTTGCCGGCGCGAGCGGGCCAAGGTCGACGCCGAACGCGTCATAGAGAGCGTTCAGTCGGTCGAGCGCGCCGTGAACGTAAATCGGCCGATCCCAGCCGGCCCTGCGCAACAGGCAGATCAATCTTTGCGCCTTGCCAAGGGCATAGGCGCCAACGATGTGGCTGCGCGCGGGAAACTGCGCGACCGAGTGCAACAGTTTGCCGATCTCCTCGCTGTCCGGTGGATGGCGAAAGACCGGCAGCCCGAAGGTCGCCTCGGTGACGAAGACATCACAGGCGACCGGCTCGAACGGCCTGCACGTGGGGTCGCTCCGACGCTTGTAGTCGCCCGAGACGACTATGGTCAGGCCCTTCCAGCGCACCACGATCTGGGCTGATCCCAGGACGTGTCCAGCCGGCGCGAGCGACACCTCGACGCCATCGCGCGCCGTTGATTCACGGTAGTTTACGGTCGCGACCCTCCCGGCGAATCCCTCGCCATACCTTGCCTCCATGATCGCCAGGGTCTCGACTGTCGCCAGGACGGTTCCGTGACCGGCGATGGCGTGATCGCCGTGACCATGGGTGATCACGGCGCGCCCCACTGGCCGCACCGGGTCGATGTAGAAGTCGCCCGGCGCGCAATAGAGGCCAGCCGGCTTCGGACAGAGAAGGCTCTCGGGTCGGATCACGCGATGCAGATATAGGCATGGCTCGGCCGAGGCGGCTCCTCCATAAGGGTGTGATGACGCTCGATCCTGAAGCGATTGGCATGATCGGCGCCCGCATGGCTCGGGACACGCCCCAGGCCGCGGCGATTGGCATCCGTTTCGTGTCCGCCGATCATGGGGTGGCCGTGCTCGAGGTCCCGTACCGACTGGACCTGGTAGGCGACCCCAGGACCGGAGTCCTGGCCGGAGGGGTCGTCACCACCTTGCTGGACCACGTCTGCGGCCTGGCTATCGTGACCGCGGCCGGCTTTCCCGCCAGCGCCAGCGGAACGGCCACGCTGGATCTTCGCATCGACTACATGCGCGCCGCCGAGCCTGGGCGGAGTCTCTTTGGCCGCGCCCACTGCTACAAGCTGACGCGATCGATCGGTTTTGTCCGCGCGACGGCATACGAGACTGATCCTGACGACCCGGTAGCCACGGCCCAGGCCGCCTTCGCCCTGATGGGCGCCCCCAGTCCGGATAACGCATGAACCGAGACGACAGGCTGGAGAGCTTGCTCGGCGCCATCCCCTACGCCCGGTTCCTCGGCATGACCGCCGAACTGGCCGGTGACGAGATGACGGCAATCCTTCCGTTCTCGGAACATCTTGTCGGCAACACCCACATCCCGGCCCTGCACGGCGGGGTTCTGGGGGCCTTCATGGAAATGACAGCCCTTGCCCAGCTCTCGATCCGGGAGGCGCTGGAACGTCAGCCACGCACCATCGACGTCACCATCGAATACCTTCGACCGGGCCGCGCCCTGACCACCTTCGCCAGGGCCGACGTGCGCAAGCTGGGCCGCCGCATCGCCAATGTCCACGTGGAGGCCTGGCAGGAGACCCGCGGCTCGCCCGTGGCGGCCCTGCGTGGCCATTTCCTCCTGAGCCTGCCGCGCGAGCGGTCGCAGACCGCCGAGCGCGTCATTGACCGCCCGGCCGGCGCCAATTAACGCCTCTCCGATGCTGGAAGGCCTTTCCAATCTTGCCAGAGAGGCCCGGGCCTGGCCGTTCGGGCAGGCCCGGAAGCTGCTCGCCCGCATCCTTCGCCTGCGCCTCGGCGATGCGGAACGCGACTTCGCGGCGTCCATGATCGGAGGCGGCGATGCCCTGGGGGCCGTGAAAGCCCTGCCGGCCCTCGCCCGACCCGTGGTGTTCGAGACCGGCTACGGCGCTTCCGGCCTGCCCCATATCGGCACCTTCAACGAGGTCGCCCGCACGACGATGGTTCGCAACGCCTTTCGAGCCCTGACCGAAGACGCCATCCCGACCCGGTTGATTTCCTTCTCCGACGATATGGACGCGCTTCGCAGGACGCCCGACAACGTCCCCAGTCGAGAGATTCTGGCGCTCGATCTCGGTCGTCCGCTCTCCAGCGTTCGGGACCCCTTCGGCGAGCATGAAAGTTTCGGCGCCCACAACAACGCCAGAATGCGCACCTTCCTCGACAGTCACGGCTTCAACTACGAGTTTCTTTCAGCGACCCAATGCTACCGGTCCGGGCGGTTCGACGAGATCCTGTTGAAGACTCTCGCGCGCTTCGACGAAATCCAGGCCATCATGCTGCCTACCCTGGGCCCAGAGCGGCGCGCCTCCTATTCGCCCTTCCTCCCCATCAGCCCGAGCACCGGCCGGGTTCTCCAGGTCCCGACACTAGGGCGTGACCTCGCGAGGGGGACCATTCTCTTCGAGGACGAGGACGGTAGGGAGACGGAAGTTGCGGTCACTGGCGGCCGGGTGAAGCTGCAGTGGAAGCCAGACTGGGCGTGCCGGTGGACCGCGCTTGGGGTCGACTATGAGATGTCGGGCAAGGACCTGATCGACTCGGTCAAGGTCTCATCGAGAATCTGCAAGGTCCTTGGCGGCGATCCGCCGGAGGGCTTCAACTTCGAGCTCTTTCTCGACGAGAACAACCAGAAGATCTCCAAATCCAAGGGCAACGGTCTGACCCTCGAGGCATGGAGGCGGTATGGCTCGCCGGAGAGCCTCGTTTACTACCTGTTCGGTTCTCCCCGGTCCGCCAAACGGCTTTATTTCGACGTCATCCCCAAGGCCGTGGACGAATACCTTCAGCAGCTCGACACCTACAATCACGGCGGGAACAATGCGGCTAACCCCTTGGACAACCCGGTCTGGAGCGTCCACGCCGGCGCGCCGCCCAAGCAGGGCTCTCCGCTCTCCTTCAGCCTGCTGCTCAATCTGGTCTCTGCAGCCAACGCCTCGGACAGGACAATGCTGTGGGGCTTTATCGAGCGTCACATCGCGGGGGCCACCCCGAAGAGTGAACCGATGCTCGACGATCTGGCAGGCTACGCCGTGAACTACTACGAGGACTTCGTCGGACCTGCCAAGAGCTTTCGTGCACCAGACGAAAGGGAGCGCACCGCTCTAGCTGATCTAGCTGAAAGATTGTTGTCGCTGCCGCGCGACGCGGATGCAGAATCCATCCAGAACGCGGTCTACGAAGCAGGGAAGGCGGCCGGCTTCGAACCGCTGCGAGCTTGGTTCGCCGCTTTGTATGAAGTCCTTCTCGGCCAGAAACAGGGGCCGAGGTTCGGTTCGTTCGCAGCCATATTCGGACTGGCCGAGACCATTCGCCTAATAGAGCGGGCGCTCGCCGGTGATGCTCTCGACGCCGCGCCCGCCTAGTATCGCAGAGCCCCCAATGAGCGATCCGCAGTGGGCCGCCGAAGCCAAGCCGCGCTTCAGGATTCCCTATCGGCTGGCCCCGTGGGTCGCGGTGGCGGCCATGGCGGCCCTGTGGCCGAGACGGCGCCCCCCAACAGCCGCCCCGAGCGAGCCGCCGTTGCGGCTGACCCCGGCGGACTGGGCGGCTGCCCAGCCTGGACGGGGGCGCAACGCCGAAGCCCCCTGGCAGATCCCACCGCTTGGCTGGAAGGACATCTTTTGGCGGACCTATCGCGAGATCGGCAAGGCGCGCTTGGCCGCCCTCGCAGGCGGCGTCACGTTCTACCTCCTGCTCGCGACGTTTCCGGCCATCGCCGCCTTCGTCTCGGTTTTCGGGCTCTATTCCAACGTCCAGTCGGTGGAGGGGCAGCTGAACCAGCTCGCGATCATCTTTCCCAAGGACGCAGTGACCCTGATAGGGACTGAAATGTTGCGCCTCGCGACCCAGCGCCATGCGACCCTGAGCGCGGCCTTCGCCTTGAGCACTCTCCTCTCGGTCTGGAGCGCCAACGCCGGCATGAAGTCCCTCTTCGACGGCATCAACGTCGCCTATGACGAGCCGGAAAAGCGCGATTACGTGCATCGGACATCGATTACCTATGGCGCCACCCTGGCCGGATTGACCTTCGCCGCCGCCGCCTCGGCGCTCGCCATCGCCGCCCCTGCGCTGCTCCGTCGCCTGGGCAGCGGGACCGGCGGCCTTTGGACCTTGCGGTGGCTTGCTCTTTACCTGACGACAGCCACCGCCTTGAGCCTCGTCTACCGGTACGGACCAAGCCGGGTCCATGCCCGGGCGAAATGGCGCTGGGTCGTCCCAGGCGGGGCGGCGGCGGCCTTCATGTGGATGATAGGATCCCTAGTATTCTCTTGGTATATCAATAATTTCACCCACTTCGGCGTGACCTACGGCTCTCTTGGGGCCATGGTGGGCTTCATGCTCTGGGTGTGGTTTTCGATCATGGTGGTGCTGACCGGCGCCGAATTGAACGCTGAGATCGAGCACCAGACCGCTTGCGACACCACGACGGGGTCGCCCGCACCGATCGGCGAACGGGGCGCGGTGGTTGCCGACACAGTCGGCAGGGCCTTCACCGTCTCGCCGACCGAAGCCCGCCACATCGTCCGAGACTTCATCAGGCGACAGATCGACATCGTGGCCCATTTTGTCGGGCGGATGACAGGGCGTGCGGTTAGTCCGCCGCCTGCTCCAGCCCGGCCAAGCGCCCCGCCTGATCCTCGGCGATCAGAGGATCGATGATCTCGTCCAGGGCCTCCCCAGCGATGATCCTCGAAAGACCGTAGACGGTGAGATTGATCCGATGGTCCGTGACCCTCCCCTGTGGGAAATTATAGGTCCTTATGCGTTCGGATCGGTCGCCCGAGCCCACCTGTAACTTACGCGAATGCGAGCGTTCGGCATGCAGAGCATCGCGTTGCTGTTCGTAGAGTTTAGCCCGAAGCACCTTCAGAGCCCTGGCGCGGTTCTGGTGCTGGCTCTTTTCTGATGATGTCACGACGATTCCCGTGGGCAGGTGGGTGATACGCACGGCCGAATCGGTCTTGTTCACGTGCTGGCCGCCGGCGCCGGAAGATCGGTAGGTATCGATCCGCAGGTCGGAGTCTCTGATCTCGACCTCGACGTCCTCCGGCTGCGGAAGGACGGCCACCGTGGCTGCCGAGGTGTGGATGCGCCCTTGCGATTCCGTAGCTGGGACCCGCTGCACCCGGTGGACGCCGCTCTCGAACTTCAGTCGACCGAATACGCCCTCGCCGCCGATCGAGGCGATGATCTCCTTGTAACCGCCAGCCTCTCCCTCCGAGACGCTCTCGAGATCCACCGTCCAGCCGTGCAGTTGGGCGTAGCGCTGGTACATCCGGAAGAGGTCGCCGGCAAAGAGTGCCGCCTCGTCGCCGCCCGTCCCAGCGCGCAATTCGAGGATGGCCGAGGCATTCTCGTCAGAATCCTGCGGGGCGAGAAGAAGGGCGACTTCGTGCTCGAGGACGGGAAGGCGCTCATCGAGAACGGCCAGATCCTGCCTTGCGAGATCGGCGATCTCCAGATCACCGGCCAGCGCCATGTCCTCAAGTTCCTTGCGTTCGGCGAGCGCGCGCGAGAGGCGGTCGGCGGCTAGAGCGACCGGACGCAGTTGGGCGTGCTCCTTGGCGAGGCGGACGATCTCCTCGCCGGTGCTGGCCGCGCCCATGCGCGCCTCGAGTTCCTGGTACCGATCGAGAACCTGCTCAAGCCGGGCCCGTGGAAGACGCAAGACGAACCTTCTCCCTGGGCCGCCTCGAGCGCGCGCGGCCTGGCGAGACCTGATGGCCCAAGGGTTGCTTAACTCACTCATCCTCAATCGGACAGCCTTTAGGATCGGGTGCATGGCGCCGCCCAAGGTCAGCATCGTCGTCCCAACCCAGAGGCGTCCGGAAGGATTGCGGACGGCGGTAAATTCGATCTTCCGCCAGCGAGGCGTGAACTTCGCGACGATGGATCTCGTTGTCGTCGACAACGACCAGACGTCATCGGCGCTGCAACTGGCGCTGGAGTTGGCCGGCGCCGCGCCCCTTCCGCTGACCTATGTCCACGAACCGCAGAGCGGTGTGGCCACGGCGCGCAACTCCGGCTTGCGCGCGGCGAAGGGGGCCTTCATCGCCTTCCTGGACGACGACGAAGAAGCTCCCCCGGACTGGCTCGCCACCCTGATGGCGGTGCAGTCCCGCTTCGACGCCGACGTCGTCTTCGGGCCGGTCAGGGCCCGGGCGCACGGCGCGCCTGCCTCGCGCCGGAGCTATCTGGAGCGGTTTTTCTCCCGCGAAGGTCCCGCCCAAACCGGGATCATCGATCACTATTACGGTTGCGGTGACAGCCTGGTCCGTCGCGCGGCTCTGCCCGACCCGATCGCCCCATTTCAGACCATGCGCAATCGCACAGGCGGCGAAGACGACCTGTTGTTCAGCAAGATGAAACGCGCCCGGAGGCGTTTCGCCTGGGCGGCGGAGGCGTTCGTCTGGGAGGATCCAGCGCCCGAGCGGCTGTCCTTGGCCTACACGATCCCACGCGCCTTCGCCTATGGCCAGGGCCCTACCAGCGCCTGCGCCATCGCCAGCCCACCCGACCGCCTCGGGGTAGCGAAATGGATGGCCATCGGCATGCTGCAATCGATCGTTTACGGGCCGCTGGCGCTCTTCAAATGGCTGACGCTGCGCCACGATCGGGCCGAAGCGCTCGACCGGGCCGCGCGTGGTCTGGGCAAGGTGCTCTGGTGGGGGCCCTTCAAGATCCATTTCTACGGCCGCACGGCCTGATCAGGCCCGCTTCAAGGGTGGGCTCGATGCGGATGCCGTTTGCTGCGATCCCGATCTATAGTTGCGCCCATGGGCTTCGCAGCCACAGTGCTCACCATGTTTCCGGAGGCGTTTCCGGGGCCGCTTGGCGTGTCCCTGATCGGCGCGGCCTGGCGGGAGCAAGGGCTCTGGCGCCTCGAGACGGTGGACATCCGGACCTTTTCCAAGGATAAGCGCGGCTTCTTGGACGACACGCCCGCCGGGGGCGGTGCGGGTCAGGTGATGCGTGCGGACGTCATCGCCGCGGCGCTCGACAGCGTCGAATTGGGCGGGCGGGCGCTGCTGTACATGAGCGCGAGAGGGCGGCCCTTCACGCAGGCCATGGCCCGATCGTGGTCCAAGGGTCCCGGCGTGATCGCGCTCTGCGGTCGCTTCGAGGGCGTCGACCAGCGTCTGATCGACGGACGCGGGTTCGAGGAGGTATCGGTGGCCGACGTGGTTCTGGCGGGTGGCGAGGCGGCGGCCATGGTGGTGATCGAGGCCTGCGTGCGCTTGCTGCCAGGCGTCCTGGGTGAAGCGCAAAGTCTGAGCGAGGAGAGTTTCGAGGACGGCCTTCTGGAGCACCCGCAGTTCTCCCGGCCACGGTTGTTCGAAGGCAGGGAGATCCCTGGGGTTCTACGTTCCGGCCACCACGGCGAGGTGGCGAAGTGGAGGCTGGAGCAGCGGAAGGATGTCACGCGGGCGCGGCGGCCCGATCTCTGGTCCGCCTATCTCGCCAATCAACAGCAAAAGGGCGACTGAAAGCCCCGTCAACAAGAGGACTTAGAGAAGTATGAACCTGATCCAGGAACTCGAGCAGGAGGAGGCGGCGCGCCTCGTCTTGAACAAGAAAATCCCCCTCTTCCAGCCGGGCGACACCGTGCGCGTGAACGTCAGGATCAAGGAAGGCGAGCGCGAACGCGTCCAAGCCTACGAAGGCGTATGCATCGCCCGATCTGGGGGCGGGCTGCAGGAAAGCTTCACGGTCCGCAAGATCAGCTTCGGGGAGGGCGTGGAGCGGGTGTTCCCGGTGCTCTCGCCGATGATCGAATCCATCGAGGTCAAGCGCCGCGGCGCGGTGCGCCGGGCCAAGCTCTACTATCTGCGCGACCGGCGTGGAAAGTCGGCGCGGATCGCGGAGCGCGCGAGCGGCGCCGGCGGTCGGGACGAGGACGAGCCCGCGGCCTAATCTTGGCCGGCGAGCGACGCCGAGCTTAGCTGCGGAGGTCGAGCTCGATCTTCACGTCGTCGGGGTCGTGAAAGGCTCTCGCTTTTCCTGGGACCTGATTCTACCTCGATGAGCGCCCCGTGCTCTATCTGGTCGGAGGCGCCATCAAGCCTCGGGAACTTGGGCCATCGCCGCAAGAGCTTGATCGTGTGTTGTCGCTGTCCAGCCCTTCGCCTCGCGCCAGTCCTCGGGCAGGCCGGCGAACCGCTTAATCGAGAGCTTGTCGATCTCGGCGAAGGTGCAGTGGCCCTCCAGCACGAGGTCGCGGACTGCGTGGCCGCTGGCCGGCGAGAGGCCAAATCCGACACCGCTCATCGTTGCGACGGTGACATTATCTAGATCATCTAGATTATCAAGGACGGGCCGACCATCCGGCGTATTCTCCACCACTCCTGCCCAGCTTCGAATGACCCGCAAATGCGCGGCTTTCGGCAGCAGCTCGGTCACCCGCTTGGCCAGGTTGCGCAGCAGAGGTGTGGACGGTCGCGCGTTTGGCCCCCCCTCGTCGACCTCCAGCCATTCATGCGGGCCCCCTCCATAGGCGAAATTCCCACGCAGCGTCTGTCGTCCGTAGAGACCGTTGCCGTCGACGCCGCCGACAGGCATCAAGGGCGCAGGCTCGGTGACGATCATTTCGGCTCGTCCGCACGCCAGCGGCAGGGGCGCGCCCACCTGACTCAGCAGATAGCCGGTCTGGGGCCCGGCGGCGATCACCAGATGGTCGCAGAAAAAGACCTCGCGGGGCGTTTCCACGGCGGTGACCTTGCCCCCGGCGGTGACGAGCCTGATCGCGGGCGAATGCTGGAGGACCCTGCCGCCAAGATCCTGGAGCGCCCAGGCGTATGCCTGAACCGTGCGCTGCGGATTGGCTTGGCCGCCGAAGCGCAGGTGAATTCCGCCAAGGACGTTGTCGCCGGCGAGCGGGACCAGCTGGCGGACCTGGGCTGGATCCAGATCGTCGACGCGGTAGCCCAGTCCGCGACAGATCTCGGCCATGCGCCCATAGTTCGCCAAGTGGCGCGGCGTCGTCGCGAAGATCACCCTTTCTCGGCGGTATTCGGTGCAATACCCGAGCAGTTCGTCCATCAGCGGCCAGAGCCGCTGCTCTTCATGGAAAAGAGGGCTGTGATAGTGCGACGCACCGCCGCCGTTGCGCCCTGAGGCCTCCCAGCCGACCACGCCCTTGTCCAGCACCAGCACGTCGACGCCCGAGCGGGCGAGCCACCAGCCGGACGAAAGGCCGGTGACCCCGGCCCCGATGACGATCACCGCCGCGCCCTCTCCGCCTCTCCGCACCGGCGCGCCCGCCATCAGCCCTCGCCGAGGATGCCGGCGTAGAGCGCCTCGCGATCAGTGCCGGCGTCCGCATAGGGGACCCACTGGCCCGGGATCCCGAACCACACGTCCCAGTTGTCGGCCATCGCGCGACCTTCGGCGCGGTCCGCCAGGACGGACAGCGGCAGGGGCCGGACCGGCGCGCGATAGCTGGCGAGCGACATTCTGTCGGCCCGCTCGCCGCAAGCGCAGGCGAGCGTCAGCGCCACTTGTTCGCGGCACCGGCGCGCCTGGCAGACGCCCATGCCGGCTCGGGTCAGGCGCTTGACCTGGTCGGGATTGGGCGGCCCATCCTCCAGCAGCCGCTTCAGGTCCCGCCCGGCGAGGGGCGCCGAGGGCGGACCAAGGTAGGTCGGCTGGCTCACGGCCAGCAACGCCTCGCGGCTCACTTCCTCGCACTGGCACACGAACACCGACGCGTCGTTTACCGCCATCAGGGCCCGCATCCACGACTGCTGGTAGGCGACCGCGTCGAAGGCCGGGGCCGCCGCCGCCGCCGCCGGCGCCACCGTCCTGCTCGCGCGGCCGAGCGAGGCCAGGGCGGCCTCCGCGGCGCGCGCGCCCGAGGCCTGGGCGGCGTCCACCGAGCCCCCCGCCCCGCCCGGAACGCCGGCGACGTCGCCGGCGACGAAGACCTGCGCCAGGCTGGTCGCAGTCCCGTCCGGGGTCGCCGGCGCGTGGCCGCCGAGCGTCGGCCGCATGGCGATCGCCGCGCCCAGGACGTCGATGAGCTCGATAGCCGGCGTCAGGCTCACCGCCTGGACCACGGTGTCGCAGGTAAGCGTTCGCGCGCGCCCGTCGGCGAGGTTGCGCACCACCAGGTTCTCGACGCCCTCGGCCCCGCCCCGCGCGAGGGTCGGCGCGCAACCGGCGAGGATCGGCACCCCGGCCTGCGCGAGCCGGGCGGCAAGGTCCACCGGCGCCTGGGCCCGATCCTCGACCTCGACCAGGGCCGCGACCTCCAGTCCCCTCGAGAGCGCCATCAGCGCCGTCCTCGCCGCCAACTCTCCCGATCCCAGAATCGCGAGGCGGCGGCCGGAGAAGGCGCCGTAGACCTCGAGCAGGGCCTGGAGAGCCCGCGCGCCCATGATCCCGGGCTGATCCCAGCCGTTGAACGAGAAGGCGACATCTCGGGCGCCGGCGGCAAGGATCAGCCGCTCGAAACCGACCATCCACGAGCGCTCCTCGTCGGCGAGACCGGCGAGAGGCCCAGGAAGCGAGACCAGGCCCGGCCCGGCGACGAAGGCCCCCCAGCAGCACACGCCGAGCTCGATCTCGACCCCGACCTCGAAGGCGTCGGCGAGCGCCGGCTCGGCGGCGAACACCTGCTCGACCATCCGCGCCCTGGCCTGCACCGCCCCGGTGTAGCGGCCGCCATAATAGAGCGGCGCATCCAGGCCCATCATTCCCGGGCCGACTGGGTTCTCGTCGACGAGGAGGACGCGGGCGCCGCCGCGGGCCGCGCCGATCGCGGCGGCGACGCCCGCCGGCCCGGCGCCAATCACCAGGACCTCGGTCGTTCGCTCCGGCGCCGGAACCTTGCCGGCCACCGCTTTCGTATCGAAGCCGCGCGCGCTCATGGCCATCACACCGCCTCCAGGCCGCGCCGCAGATCGGCGATCAGGTCGTCTGGATGCTCCAGCCCGACCGAAAGCCGCAGCGTCGCCTCGGTTATCCCGCTCGCGCGGCGTTGGCCCTCCTCGACGTTGAAGTGCGTCGTCGTCGCCGGGTGGCAGATCAAGGTCTCGGTCCCGCCGAGGCTGACGGCGAGCTTCACCACCTCGAGCCGGTCCAGAAGCCGGAACGCTTCGGCTTCGCCGCCCCTGATCTGGAACGAGAAGGTCGAACCTGGGCCGCCGCACTGCCGCTCATAGACCGCGCGCGCCGCCGATCCTGGCGCGAGCGCGCCCAGCCATGTGATCGCCTCTACCTTCGGATGGCCGCCCAGGAAGGCCGCGACCGCGGCGGCGTTGGCGAGCGCGCGCTCGGTGCGAACCCCGAGCGTCTCCAGCGATCGCAGCAGCAGCCACGCCGTGAAAGCCGGCATGTGGTTTCCCAGCAGCATCCTCAGCGAGCGCAGGCGCGCGATCAGCGGCGCCGCGCCGCTCACCGAGCCGGCCAGCAGATCGCTGTGGCCGCCGCAGTACTTGGTCAGCGCGGTGACGCAGAGGTCGGCGCCGTGGGCCAGGGGCTGCTGCAGCAGCGGTCCAAGAAAGGTGTTGTCCACCGAAACGAGCGGCCGCCTTGCCCGCCGCTCGCCGATCTCATCGGCGATCCGGCCCGCCAAGCCGATGTCGGCCAGGGCCGCGGTCGGGTTGGCCGGGCTCTCGAGCAGAAAGAGCGCCAACGGACCCTTGGCCTGGGCGGCGTTTGCGGCGGCGCGCAGACAGGTCTCGTCGACCGCGTCGACCACGCCCGTGACGTGGATGCCGAGCTCCGGCAGCACGGCGCTCATCAGGTTGTCGACGCCCGAATAAATCGGCCGGCTATGAACCAGGCTGTCCCCCGGCCGCAGGAAAGCGAGGGCCGCGGTCGAGATCGCGGCCATGCCGCTGTTGAAGCCGGCCGCCGACTCCGCCCCGTCCAGGGCCGCGATCCGTTTCTCGACCATCGCCAGGTTCGGATGCCCGAGCCTAGCGTAGATGAAGCCGTCGCCGATCTCGGCCCCGTCGGCGCCCTCCCTAGCGCCCTGGAAGAAGGCGCGGTGGAAGTCCCTGGCGGCCCCGGCGCTTGGATAGACATAGGTCGAGGAAAGGACGATCGGCGGCTTTGCCGCGCCCCAGGCCTCGGCCGGCTCATAGCCGTGGGTGATCGCCAGAGTCTCCGGATGCAGGGTCGATCGGTCCTCCGTCGCCGCCAAATCAGACCGCCTTTGCCCGAGCCTGGTCCATCGCGGGTGTGGGGCCGGCGGGCCGGCGCCCAGGGCCACCGGCGCCGGCCCGGTCGAGATGGGCCCGCGCCTTTGCGCAATACCAGTCGACGAACCGGATCGCGAGCGCCTCGGCCTCCGGCGAATAAGGCCCGGGCCGGTAGCCGGGCGAATCGACGCCCCTCTGGTTGTTCTCCACCAGTTCGCGGTCCTGGATGTTGGTCCGGGTCCAGAGTTCAGCCAAGTCATCGACGTTGTAGTCGACCCCCTCGACCGCGTCCCGGTGAACCAGCCATTTGGAGATGATCAGGGTCTCTCGGGGGTTCACTGGCACGACCGAGAACATGAAGACCTGATCGGCGGTCGCGTGGACAAAGGCGTGGGGCTCGACCGACCAGCGCAACGACCCGATGTCACCGTCGCCGATCTCGCACATCAGTTTGCTGACGCTGTGGGCGCCATCCATGGTCATAGACTTGAAGCCGGGGTTCAGGGTGAACCTCACCGCCTGCCACCAATCGCCCTCTGCCGGCCCGATCGGCAGGCCGAGCGCCTCCATCCGGGCGGCGAAGATCTCCTGGCTACGGTCCTCGCCGTAGTCGAAGTGCGCCGAGACCCCGACCGGAAAGCTCTGCGCCAGCTCTGGATGCGCTCCCGGGCAATGGTAGCACTCGCGCGCGTTCTCCATCGCCAGCTTCCAGTTGGCCTTCTCGACAAGCACGCTCTCGAATGCGAGCTTGGCGTGGCTGAGGTCATGGGTAGCAGTCAGCGGCGTCAGCGCGCGCCGGAAGGTCTCGATATCCGGCGGCGCCTCGGCAACGCAGGCGTAAAGCACGCCCGCGACCGCCTCGACGTGGATCGGCGAGAGGCCGTGATCGCTCTTGCGAAAGCTCGCCGGCATCCGCGCGGCATGGACCAGCGCCCCGGAGAGCTCGTAGGTCCAGCGATGGTAGGGACAGACCAGCCGCGAGGCGACGCCCCGGCCGCTCTGGCAGATCTGCGAGCCGCGATGGCGGCAGGTGTTGTGAAATCCGTGGATCTCGCCGCGTCGGTCGCGGGTAATGAGGATCGGCCACGGACCGATCGACGCGGCCATCCATGAGCCTGGTTTCGGCACCTCGACCTCGAAGCCGATCATGATCCAGGAGGTTGCGAAGATCGCCTCCATGTCGAAATCGAACGCGGCGGTATCGTTGTAGAGCGCGCGCGGCAGGCCATGGCCCGGCCGGCGGGCCTCGATCAGCCGCGAGATCATGTCGAGATCGATCATCATCTCACCGGGGAGAAAGGGCAGCCCGCCATATCGCCGACTTTGCCAGATCCACTCAACGCCTTTGTGGCGCCCGGGCGGTTTCGCGCTACGGCGAGAACGAGAATCACATCCATCGCCTCGCGATCTGGTCGGTATGGCTCGCGTCGGCCGCGGTCTCGCCATCGAGGTTCGCGATCAGACGTTCCTCCACCAGGAAATGGGTCGGCGACGCCGAAACCGCGACCTCGGCGCGAAGTTCTATGTCCCGGCCGGGGCGCTGATAGCGAGCGGTCTGCCAAGCTCGCCAGACGCAGCTCGACGGATCGCCGGCGGTCATTGCGAGCGCGATGTTCGGGCCTGCGCCCGAGATGGTCTCTCCGATGTCCTTCACCTCGACCGTCGAGATCGGCCAGGTCTCGACCACGGTGACATTGCCGTCGAGCTCGGCGACCTCCATCACCGGCCATGAAGCGGGGTCCGACGCGGCCGGCGGCGCCAGGGGGATCGGCATCGGCGTCCCCCCGCTGTCGCCGCTGCGGATCGGCAGATCGAGGCGCGCCGCGATTGGCCCCAGGGTCACGGTCGCGACCCTGGGCGAGGGCCAGACCAGCGGCCAGAGGCTCTCGGACACCGCGGCCCGGATCCGGCTGCCGGCGGCGAAGCGGTGGGCGACAAAGCCGAGTGGGATCTCGACATCGTAGCGGCGTCCAGGCTCGAGCGGCCGGGGGTCGCCGTGGCCGTCCCGGTGGCAGAGGTTGAGAAGGCCGTAGGTCACTAGCCACGACTCTCCGGCCGGCGTCAATTCGCAAAGCCGGATAGCCAGGCGCGCGACCTCCTGGTCGCAGGCGACCTGGGCGTGGAACAGGGGGGCGCCCAGCAACTCGAGATTCTCTTCGAGCGGCAGGGTGTCGAACACCAGCGACCTGACGTCGTCGGCGGACTGTTCAGCCGGCAGTTCGGTCGGGGCGAATGGGACCCACTCGATCTTTCCCAGTCCCACGACCGCCGCACCGTCCAAGGCCAAGGTCTTCGTCGCCATCGGCGACTCGCTGAGCACTCCGTCACCGAAGTAGAATGTCCTTGTAGCGATGTTCCTGGACGGCCACGCCGCCTCGGCGATCCAGCGGCCGGGGATCGGGCCGGGCGCGACCTGCGCCGCCGTCGCCTGCGGCATGAAGGCGCGGAACATCGGTTCGGCCATGATCCCCGTCTCCTCGCCTATCAGCCAATGGCGCCACCAGCGCACCTCCTCGAACGCCCAGTCGAGCGCCGGGCCAGGGCTCGCGGGCGCCGGATAGCCGTGCCGCCAGGGTCCCAGCAGCCCCTTCTTGGGGACCTCGAGATGGGCGAGCAGGCGCGGGATCGCATTGCTGTAGGAATCGACGAGGCCGCCGACCACATAGACCGGGCAGGCGATGGCCTCGAGGTCGACGCCGACCGAGCCTGCCCGCCAGTAGGCGTCGTTGGTCTGGTGCGCGAGCCAGCGCGCCGCGATTGGCGGCGTCGCGGCCAGGCGACTCCGCCACGCCTCCAGCCACCCTTCGCCGCTGATCTCGGGATCCGGCGGCCCGGCCATGACGAGCTTAAAGCTCGTCGCCCATTTCAGTCCTGTCAGGGCGAAGACGCCGCCGATGTAGTGGGCATCGTCCGTGTACCGCATGTCCGAGGCGCACATCGGCATGATTGCCTTCAGCGCCGGCGGCGCAAGCGCGGCGACCTGCAGCGCACTGAACCCGCCCCAGGAGACCCCGCGCATCCCGACCGCGCCATTGCACCAGGGCTGGGCCGCGAGCCAGGCGATCGTCGCGACCGCGTCATCCTGCTCGCTTGCCAGATACTCATCCTCGAGCACACCGGTCGAATCGCCCGATCCTCGGGTCTCCAGCCGCGCATAGGCGACGCCCTGGCTCGCGAGCGTGCGGCCCCAGTACATGCCGTAGCCTCGGTAGCGGTCGCGCTTGCGGTAGGGGATGTATTCGAGCACCACTGGCGCGGGCCGGTGCTCGGCCTCCGCCGGAAGCCAGAGCTGAACCGCGAGCCTGACCCCGTCCGGCATCGCCACTAAGACGTTCTCGATCATCTCGACCTCGCCCCTGGTCGGCCGGCGCCCGGCCGTGGCCGCCGCTGGCGGGCGATCCGGATTGTCGCGCCTGGGGATCGTTGCCCCCTCCCGAGATCAGAATGCCGACACAACCGCGCCCGGCGGCGCTATAGGCGGATCACCTGTTTTCGCGATTCTCTCGAAGAGCCCATGCACCCCGTCACCAGTGAAGTCACGCGCCGCATCATCGATCGCAGCCGCGAGGCGCGCGCCGACTATCTGGAGCGCATGGCGGCGGCGCGCCACGCCGGCCCGGGGCGCGCCAAGCTCTCATGCGCCAACTGGGCCCACGCCTTCGCCGCTTCGGCGGCCGGCGACAAGCAAGCGATGCGCGATCCTTCGAGGCCCAACGTCGCGATCGTCTCGGCCTACAACGACATGCTGAGCGCCCACCAGCCGCTCGAGCGCTTCCCGGACATCATCCGCGCCGCGGCGCGCGAGGCCGGCGCAACCGCGCAGTTCGCCGGCGGCGTGCCGGCGATGTGCGACGGCGTGACTCAGGGCCGGCCCGGGATGGAACTGTCGCTCTTCTCCCGCGACGTCATCGCCATGTCGACGGCGATCGCGCTTACCCACGACGCCTTCGACGCCGCCCTGATGCTTGGCGTGTGCGACAAGATCGTGCCCGGACTCTTCGTTGGCGCGCTCGCCTTCGGACACCTGCCGGTGATCTTCGTTCCGGGGGGCCCGATGACCTCGGGCCTGCCGAACCCGGAAAAGGCGCGGATCAGGGCCCTCTACGCCCAGGGCCTGGCAAGCCGCGAGGAATTGCTCGACTGCGAGACCAAGTCCTACCACGGGCCTGGCACCTGCACCTTCTACGGCACCGCCAACTCGAACCAGATGATGATGGAGATGATGGGTCTGCACCTGCCGGGCGCGGCCTTCATTCCCCCAGGCACGCTCCTGCGCGACGCCCTGGTCGCCGCGGCCGCGACCCGGGCGGTCGAGATCGCCGGCGAGGTCAACGACTACACGCCGATGTCGGCGGTGGTCGACGAAAAGAGCATCGTCAATGCGCTCGCCGGCCTCCTGGCCACAGGGGGCTCGACCAATCACACTATCCACCTCATCGCCATGGCCAGGGCCGCAGGCGTCCTCCTGACCTGGGAGGACTTCGACGATCTCTCCAAGGTGACGCCGCTGATCGCCCTTATCTATCCCAACGGCGCCGGC
>Ga0302326_10000961_pt1 | contig 75674 bp, 59 predicted proteins | sample Palsa_T0_3_FD_202264 | JGI IMG/M metagenome (GOLD analysis project Ga0302326, IMG submission 202264) | Peat permafrost microbial communities from Stordalen Mire near Abisko, Sweden - Palsa_T0_3 | ecosystem: Environmental > Terrestrial > Soil > Palsa > Peat permafrost | place: Sweden: Abisko... | reverse complement strand
CCTAAACCACTGTCTTTACCCTCGGAGGTCTGGATCAACAAGCCGCTTCCACCCGACCCAAAGACAAAGGAAGATAGTCACTAAATATCTATGCTGGGTGTCTCAAAGTGCTTGACACGCGCCGTTCTGCATCTCGCCCATTACGAAACTATCAAAACCGCCGATCATCGGTTGCAAACAAAGCGTGACACCCGCCGGAATTGGCGTGGGCGATTTGGCAGACCATTGAGGTTGTGGCTCCTGACGTAACCCCACCTCGGTAGGCTGCGACGGTGGGATAGGCTGAACCGACGCGGGCGCGGATTGCGATTCGCCTTTCGGTTGCGGCTGAACCGGTGCGGGCGCGATTTGCGGTTCGCCTTTCGGTTGCGGCGCGGGACTCTCGTATCTTGTCGGAGCGCCGTCACTAATCTGAGGCCGGCACGTGCTTCCGTTTTGTCTCGCGGCCATGAGCTTGATAGCGTGCTCCGGGACTCCGGCTTGCAGAAGGGCTGTCGTGTACGCGGGCGTTAGATTGAAGCTCACTTGGGGGGCTGAACATATCATCGACTCCAGTTCGCCGCCCGAGAGAACGTGGGCGAGTTGCGCGACGCGTTGGTCATCGAAAATGGCGGTTTGGGCGGAAGCTGTAAGGCCGATGACGGTTAGAACGGCTAAGCGCATGACATGCTCCAAGCGGCTGGCGCTATTGCGGCGGACGGCACACCTTGCACGGCGTATACCCCTTCGCCTCCGCGTCCTTGAACGACATCGGAGTCCGGCTGCTGCCAAGGTACCGGCAACCATCGCGGTGATACCGCTTCCCAGTCCGGGTGACGTAGACGGTTTGGGTCTTGTTGTCACTCTGATTTTGTACCGCGGGCCGCGCGAAGGGAACTACGGCGACCGGCGCGGAAACGAGCAGGCACAGGAAAACGAGCAAGCGTGCGATGTAGCGCATACGGGCGGCTCCTTCAGGACACGGGTAAAGACTCTGTTGCGCTGTAAATATAGCGCAGCCGTGCGCCACTGGCGACGTTATCTAAGGTGAACATATCGGATGGGAGGCAGGGGCAGGGCAGCCGCTCTTCAGGCCCGCCGTTGCTCCCGTAACGAGCCGGACAATAATTATGTGACGCGGATTGTGACCTAACCCCGCTTCGCATGCCGCACGTATCACGGAAACGCGCGGAGTGTCGCCAAGATGCAGGGCCGGTCGAGCGGCCTCGGAAGAACTATCAAATGAGCCGTTTAACTTCAACTCGGCAGTACACCGTGATACTCGGCGACTGCCCACCATGACAATTCACGCGCAGAAGGTCACAGGTTCGAGCCCTGTCGCGCTCCACCATTTTCACAACTTGGCGGTTCCCTCGTGGGGGCCGGATGTAAGGACGGTATCCTGCGCCCCGAACGGCAATCGGCGCAAGCTGGGCCGATTAACAATAATTAACAATCGGCCCGCAGGATGCCATCCTGTCTTCATGGCCGCGTGGGCCACCAAAAACGATGAAAACGCCTTGGAGGGCGGGCAATCTTGGCCGCGGCCGCCCTTTGAGGCGGACAGAGCCGGCTGAAAGCCGGCTGCGGGCAGGATTGCCCGTCCTCCAAGGCGGTTTTCGACGGAGCCCCATATGCGCCCCGGCGGTAGTAGAATCTTCAAAGGCGGTTTCATCATGCTCAAACCATCGGAATGGCTTCGAACCACACCCACATTCTTGTTCCTGGCGTTTCTCTGTTGCTTCGCCGTCGCCTTGCCGTCCGTCCTGGCGCAGACGCCCGCTGACGCGTTGGGCTGGCCCCGTGAAATGGATGTCGGCGGCATGCACTTCGCCATCTACCAGCCTCAAGTCGATCGATGGAAGAAGAACCATCTGGAGGCCCGCGCCGCGGTCACCGTGACCAAGCCCGGCAACGCGACGCCCCTCTACGGCATCGTTTCATTAACTGCCCGCACCGACGTCGACAAAGAGAGCCGCATCGTCACGCTGGAGGATCTCAAGGTAACTTCGGTGAGTTTCCCGGCGGCGAAATCGCAGGAGTCCGAGCTGGAGCGAGCCATTCGCGACGGCCTGCCAGCTTTGCCGCACACGGTAACGCTGGATCGCTTGCTGGCCGACATGGCCATGACCCAGGCCGAAGGCGAGACCGAATCCGTCGCGGTGAAGAACGATCCGCCGAAGATCTTATACAGCGCCACTCCGGCCGTGTTGATCCTGATCGATGGGCAGCCGGTCCTGCGCAGTGTGCCGGGTACGCCCTTCCAGCACGTCATCAACACGCCGGCCACGCTGCTCTACGATACTTCTGCCTCGCGCTACTATCTCGACGGCAATGGCGTTTGGATGACCGCATCCACGCTGGACGGGCCATGGACGGTCGCGCCGAATCCGCCGTCCGGGCTGGACCAGGCCAAGGCGCAGATCGAGCAGACCGAACAGAAAGACCCCCACGATCACTCCAAGGATCCCGGCCCACCGCCCATGACCGGGGCGCCTCCGGCGGTATTCGTGAGCACCACGCCGGCGGAATTGCTGGTCACGAGCGGGGTGCCGCAGATGTCGCCCATCCAGAAGACCAAGCTGCTGTATGTCACCAACACCGAGAACAACATTCTGATGGATGTGTCCACGCAGGATTACTACGTGCTGCTCTCCGGACGGTGGTATCGGGGCAAGTCGTTGACGGGACCCTGGACATGGGTATCCGGGAGCCAGCTTCCGCGGGATTTCGCGAAGATTCCGCCGGACAGCCCGAAGGGTAGCGTGCTGACGTCCGTTCCCGGCACCGAACAAGCCCGCGAAGCGGTGGTCGCCAACGAGGTTCCGCAAACCGCGGCGGTGCGGCGATCCGAGGTGAAATTCGAGGTCCGCTACGACGGCGCGCCGCAATTCCAGGTCATCGCGGGCACCTCCATGGAGTATGCCGTGAACACCGCCAGCGACGTGATTCACATCGGCGCGCGTTACTACGGATGCCACAACGCCGTATGGTTCGTGGCCGATACGCCGGTGGGTCCCTGGGTGGTCGCCGACACGATTCCAGCGGAGATTTATCGGATTCCGCCGAGCTGTCCGCTGTTCCACGACCGGTATGTCGAGGTTTACGGCGCGACGCCCGACTGGGTTTATTTCGGCTACACGCCCGGGTATCTGGGCGCGTATGTGTATGACGGTGTGGTGGTGTTCGGCACCGGCTGGTTTTACCCGCCATGGATCGGCGACTACTGGTTCGGCTGGCCCTGGACCTGGGGATTCGGTTTCGATTTCGGCTACTGGGGCGACGGATGGTTCTGGCGGCCGGTTGGTGGTTACTGGTGGTATCACAATCCCGGGTACATGCATCGCATTTACAGCGAGCACTGGAATCCGCAGTGGCGACCCGGCGACGCCGAGCGGTTTCACAACAACGCCAACGTCTACAACCGTTGGCAAGGCAATGCCATCGCAGCGCGGGAGACGGTCCGGCAGGCCCCGGCGGGGGGTACCCGCCTCCCAGGGCAGGGACAATCGCACGACATGTACGCGGGCCGCGACGGGCAGGTTTGGGATCATCGCCAGAACGGCTGGTACCGGCAGGGCGGCGACGGCAACTGGTCCAAGTCCCAGGCGGACCGCGGGCTCGAAAATCAACGCCAGTCGCGCTCGCTCGGCGCATCCCGCTGGAGTGAATTCAGCGGCCTCGGATCCCGGATCGGCGGCGGGATGCCGCGCTCATTTTCGCACGGCTTTGGAGGCGGCGGCGGCCGGCGTTGAAGGTGGGGCAGGCGCTTTCGCCCGCCAACCCCGCCAGGATGCTTCATGAATTGTGGGGCGGCCAGAGCCGGCTGAAAGCCGTCCCCAAAGGGGACCCCAGGGCAAGATTGCCCGCCCCGCGGTCTAATATGCCGTCCCGCTTAAAACTTGACAATGGTCGAAGAAGCGCGGCCAGGGGGTCGCGCGCGGACGAGGGCGTCCGCCCCACTTGGGCACTTGCGCATTGTCAAGAATTAGCCAGGACTGGACTCTAAAAGCCGTAATCGCGCTGCCGGAGCCCATCTTTGTACGCTTCTTTGGCTGTCTTGGCCTTCTCCTGGGCATCCTGTTCTTTGAAGCCTGCCGCGTCCCAGCGCTCCCAGGCGGGAAGCGAGTAGTCGGGGGTTGCGAGGGCTTCCTCTTCGCGAATGGCGGCGACCCATCGATCCACAGCCGACTTGTACGCCTGCTGTAATCGATCTAATTCCGAAGTGTCGATAGGCATGCCCCTATGGTAGCCGGGAAAAGTGTCAAATTGATGTCAGCCGGACCCAACACCCAGGCATGCGCTCGATAAGAATTTTGGATTCGACAATCGCACCCCCCCTCCTTAAACTGGATATATGCGGACCGTAACGGCAACTGTTTCCGAGGGAGCCTCACAAGTTGCGCTCCTGCACCACATCAGCAGCATTGTCAGCTCCGATCTGAGCCTGGAGAAGATGCTGCAGGAATTGATCTCGCTGACGCTTGAAACCACGCGCTGCGACGCCTGCCTGGTCTATCTGGTCGACCGGGCCACCAACGAAGTGGTGTTGCAGGCCTCGCAGCTCCCGCACGCTTCCGAAATCGGCAACATTCGGCTCAAGATGGGCGAAGGCATCACCGGCTGGGTGGCGCAACACAAATCCGTGGTGGCGCTGCCGAACAAGGCTTCCGCCGACGCCCGCTTCAAGACCTTCCAAACGCTGCCGGAGGACACCTTCGACGCTTTTCTTTCCGTACCGCTGGTGAGCGGCGGCGATCTGATCGGCGTAATCAACGTGCACCACCGCCAGGGACATACGCATTTGCCCGAAGAAGTCGCGCTGGTCAGCTTCATTGGCGAGCAGATGGGCGGGGCCATCGCCAAGTCGCGCCTGGAAGAGCGCTCGGAGACCGCGGCGAAGCGCATGGAGACGTTGGCCGCGGTGGCCCAGACCATCTCCGCGGAAAACTATCTGGACCGCATCCTGCAAGCCATATCGGAGATGGTGGCGGAGACGCTGGATTCGCCCGTGTGCTCCATCATGCTGATCGACGAAGACCGCCGCGAGCTGGTAATTTCGGCGGCGCGCTGCTCTTCGCCCGATTATCTGCACAAGATGCCGCTAAAGATCGAGGACTCCTTGATCGGCCGCGTGGTGCGCGAGGGCCGCCCCATTACGGTTCCCAACGTGCTTGCCGAGAAACAGTACCGCTACCCGGAACTGGCGCGCAAGACCGGACTGGCATCGTTGCTGTCGGTGCCCCTGCTGACGCGCGATAAAGTGATCGGCACCATCAATATCTACACGCGCGACCAGCGCACTTTTTCCGACGAAGAGATCGGCTTCGTAAAGGCCGTAGCCGGTCAGGCCGCTATCGCCATTGAGAACGCGCGCTTGATGTCGGAAACGCTGGAGATGAAGCGCACGCTAGAGGCGCGCAAGCTGGTGGAGCGCGCCAAAGGCATCCTGCAACAGAAGTACAACCTGACCGAAGAAGAAGCTTACTTGCGTTTGCGTAATGAAAGCCGGCGGCTGCGGCGTCCCATGCGCGACCTGGCGGAAGCGGTGATTCTGGCCGACGATCTGCGGCGGGTTGGGGAAGGGCCTAGACCGGGCCGGCCGGCTGAGACGCAGGCGCGCACTGAGTCCGCCGCCGAGTAGTGTGGCGGTGGTGTGACGCACGCACTTTGCGTGCCGCATCGACACACGTGTCCATGCACGGCGAGCTGCGCTCGCCGCAGAGCGGGTCCTGGAGGACCCGCGCAGGCCTGGAGGCCCGCCCCACCAAAAGAGCGCGCTAAGATAAATTGGAATGGCCGCACGCCTGAAATCTCTCTACGGCAAGCTCGGGCGCATCGAAAAGGCGTTCCTCCTGCTGGTGGTTCTCGCGGTGGTGCTGGCCTACGCAGTCCCGGCCTCTTTCGTTGGATTGCTGGTTGACTTCGCCGCCTGCATCGCGGGCTTCCTAATGGCCATCCGGCTGGCCAGAACCGGCGTCAGGAAGCTGATCTGGCGCTTGCGCAACCGCCTCATCGTGGCTTATGCGTTCATCGCCATGGTGCCTGTCGTCTTGATCCTGGCGTTGGTCATGGTGAGCGCCTACGGGCTTACCGGCCAAATCGCGATCTATCTGATCAATTCGGAATTGGACCGCCGCACCAACATCCTCAAAGGATCCGCCGCCACCATCCTGGGGACTCCCGCCGAACACCGTCAAGAAGTGATCCTGCGGACCCAGGACTTCACCCAGCGATTTTTCCCGGCCACCGAAATTCTGGTGCGCGACGGCGGCGAATACCGGTATCCGCCGTCGGCCGCCATCACCGCCCCGCCCGCCGGATGGAAGGACGCCAACGGCATCATCGTCAAGGACGCGCAACTGTATAGCTGGGCCCACGCGCAATCCGGCCGCGCCGACGTGACCATCGTGGCCCCGCTCAGCCAGCAGTTTCTTGCCAGCCTGTTGCCCGGCATCGGCCAGATCAATTTCCGGGACTTCTCCGAATCCGGCGGCGGGTTGCGGAGCGCGCGAGAGGGGGTAGCGCCCGGCGCGCGCGTTCCGCCTAAGAACAGTTTCCTCGACGTGCGAGTCGAATGGGCATCGCCGGTGCCCGTGATGTTTTGGAACTCTCCGGGCAACAAGAACACCACGGGTATGCTGCTGCTCAGCACCCGCATGTCCGCGGTGCTGGGTATCCTGTTCGGAAATAACATGAAGGTCGGCGAGTTCGTAGTCGGGCAGTTCATCTGGGACCTGTTTCTGATTATCGTCACCCTCTTCCTGATCGTGGAGCTGGTCTCGCTGGTGATCGGCGTGTCCATTTCCCGCACCATTACCAGCGCCGTGCACGAACTGTATCTGGGCACGCGCCGCGTGAAGGAGGGAGATTTCTCGCATCGCATACCGGTCCGCGGAAACGACCAACTGGGCGAGCTGGGAGCGTCGTTCAACACCATGACCGAGAACCTGGAACGCCTCATCGTGGTGGCCAAGGAGAAAGAGCGCCTGCAGTCCGAACTGGAAATCGCGCGCGAAGTGCAATTCCTGCTTTTCCCCAAGAATGTGCCGGGACTGAAAACCCTGATGCTCACTGGCGTATGCAATCCGGCGCGGGTGGTCTCGGGCGACTACTATGATTTCATGCGCTTCGATTCCAGCGTGGCGTTCGCCATCGGCGACGTGGCTGGCAAGGGCATCTCGGCGGCGCTGTTGATGGCCTCCATTCAGTCCACCATGCGCATGCAGCTTACGTCGGAAATCCCCAGCATGTCCGGCAATGGCGCGCCCCCCCACGCGCTCTCCACGGCGGTGATGGTGTCGCGCCTGAACAAGCTGCTGTACGCCAATACTTCACCCGAGAAGTATGCGACATTTTATTTCGCCCTGTACGACGAGATCACCCACACCTTGACTTATACCAACGCCGGGCATCTGCAGCCGATCCTGTTGCGCAAGGGCGTGCCCGAGCTATTGGAGGTGACCGGCACGGTGGTGGGCGCGTTCCCCTTCTCGCTCTATGAGGAGAGGCACATCCAACTCTCCAGCGGCGACGTGCTGGTGGCTTACACCGACGGCATGATCGAACCCGAGAACGAGTACGGCGAGATGTTCGGCGAGCAGCGGCTGACCGATTTGCTGGCCAAGAACGTGGATCGGGATTCGCCCGAAATCATTGCACGCACCATGGAAGCCGTGTTGCAATGGTCGGGCGATGCCGCCGAATTGTCGGACGATATGACCATGCTGGTGGCGAGGCGCCCGTGAAAGTCCTGACTGCCGCGCAGATGCGCGAGGTGGACCGGCGCACCATCGAGCTGGGCATTCCGGGCCTGGTGTTGATGGAGAACGCCGGGCATCGCGTGGCGGAGCTGCTGGCCGAAAAGTTCGCGCCCCTGGCGGCGCAGCGCATCGCCATTCTTTGCGGCAAGGGCAACAACGGCGGCGATGGCATGGTCGTGGCGCGCCAGCTCTTCACTCGCTTCGAGACGCGCGCATTGCACGTGGTGCTGCTGGCCGCGCCGGAGGACCTGAAAGGCGACGCCGCGCAAAACTACCGCATGCTGCAAGGGTGCGGTTGCCCGGTGACGCGCGAAATCCCCAGCGAGGCGCGCTTGGCGACCATCGTTGTGGATGCGCTGCTGGGCACCGGAATCAGCGGGCCGGCCAGCGGCGCGATGTTGGAGGCTATTCGCGAGATCAACCGCGGATTTCCGCTGGCCAAAGTGGTGGCCGTGGATATCCCCTCGGGCATGCCCAGCGATAGCGGCGAGCCGCTGGGCGAGCAGGCGCGCGCGGATTGTACGGTCACCTTCACCGCACCCAAGCCGGCGCTGGCGCTGGCGCCGAATTGCGATACCGTGGGCGAGTTGCGCGTGGCGCCCATCGGCAGCCCGCCGCAAATGTACGATGCGGACGATTCCATTTGGCTGTCGCTGGTGCAGCCGGCCATGTTCAGCCAACTGCTGGCTCCCCGGCCGCGCGACGGCAACAAAGGGAGCTACGGCCATGTGCTGGCGATCGCCGGGTCGCACGGCAAGACCGGCGCGGCGGCCATGTGCGGCATGGCTGCGTTACGCGCGGGCGCGGGGTTGGTTACCGTGGCTTCCGAGGAATCCGCTATCCCGGTGATCGCGGGCCACGCCGCGGAGCTGATGACCGAAGCGCTCCCGAGCGGGCGCCGCGCGGCCGGCGTCGACAAGATTGCCGAGAAGAAAGACGTGATCGCCATCGGGCCGGGACTGGGCGCAGCTTCCGAAACAGTCGCGATGGTGCGGCGCGCATTCGCGGAATTTGCGCAGCCCATGGTGGTGGATGCCGATGCGCTGAATGCGCTGGCCGGGTCGCCGTGGGCGGGCGCCGGCAAGTTCCGCGTGCTGACGCCGCATCCCGGCGAAATGGCCCGGCTTTGCGGCACGACGATCGCGAAAATCTCGGCCGATCGCCTGGGCGCCGCGCGCGGGTTGGCCACCGCGCGGCAGGTCACGGTAGTGCTTAAGGGGGAGCGCACGCTGATCGCGTTTCCCGACGGACGCGTTTGGATCAATCCCACCGGCACGCCCGCCATGGGCACGGGCGGCACGGGCGACATCCTGACGGGGCTGATCGCCGGATTCCTGGGCCAGTTTCCGAAAGACCGCGACCATGCCGTCGCCGCCGCCGTTTATGCGCACGGACTGTCGGGCGAACTGGGCGCCGCGGCACTCACCGAGAAATGCCTGGTGGCCACGGATCTGCTCCGCTATCTTCCGGCAGCCCTGGAGGAGTGTGCCCGTCTTCCGCACCGCCTCTGAAGAAGAGACCATCGCCCTTGGGGAGCGCCTGGCGCGCACGCTGCCGCAGGGCGCTACGGTGCTGCTGATCGGCAACCTGGGCGCGGGCAAGACCACGCTGGCCAAAGGAATTGTCCAGGGATTGGGCGCGGCCGCGGCGGAGGAAGTCTCCAGCCCCACGTTTACTCTGATCCATGAATATGGTTCGCCGGCCGCGGTGTATCATGTGGATCTGTATCGGCTCGACAGCGCGCGGGAGGCCGCTGGGCTGGGGTTGGACGAGTTATTCGATAGCCCGGTTGTGGTGATCGTGGAGTGGGGTGAGCGGTTTGCGGAGTTGATGCCGCGGGAACGGATTGAGATTCGGCTGCGGGCGGGCGAAGGGGACGAGCGGGAAATTGAAGTTCAGTCTGTGGGGCAGGTTGGCAACCTGCAGGCCGATTGTTAATCGGCCTTAGACAGGCCGGGAGGCCTGTCCTACCTCTTATCCAGATCCAGGTTGAGCGCTAGCACGTTGACGCGCGGCTCGCCGAAAATGCCGAACTGGCGCCCTTCCACATGGCGATCCACCGCCTGCCGGACCGCATCCGAGGACAGCCCACGAGCCTTCGCCACGCGGTCCACTTGGGCATAGGCGGACGCCGGGCTGATATGCGGATCGAGGCCGCTGGCGGAGCTAGTCAGCAAATCGGCCGGTATGGGACCCGTGTAAGTGGGATTCTCCTGGCGGAACTTCTTGATATCGTCCCTCACACGGTTCACCAGGGCTTGATTGGTAGGTCCCAAGTTAGTAGCTCCGGAGTTAGCGGCGTCATAGCCATCGCCCGCGGCCGACGGACGCCCGTGGAAATATTCGGGCTTCGAGAACTTCTGCCCGATCAGCTCCGAGCCGACGATCTTGCCATTTGCCGTGATCAGACTGCCGTTGGCCTGGTGCGGAAAGAGCGCCTGCGAGAGTCCGTACACCACCAGCGGGTAGACCAGCCCGGTGAGAACCGTGATCACCAGCGTCAACATTACAGCGGGAATCAGTATTTTCTTCATGCGTCAAGTCTCAGGCCAGATGCAGCAGGCCCAGTATGCGGTCGATCGCCCAAATGCCCGGGAAAGGCGCAATCACGCCGCCCACGCCGTAAATCAGCAGGTTCCGGCGCAAAATCGCGGCCGCGCTCAAAGGCCTATAGGCCACGCCGCGCAGCGCCAGCGGAATCAGCGCGATGATGATCAGCGCGTTGAAGATCACCGCCGCCAGGACGGCGCTGTGCGGGTTCCGCAGATACATGATATTCAACTTGTCCAACGAGGGATAAGTGGTCATGAACATGGCGGGCAAAATCGCAAAGTACTTAGCCACGTCGTTGGCGATGGAGAAAGTCGTCAGCGATCCGCGGGTCATGAGCAACTGCTTGCCTATAGCCACCACTTCGATGAGCTTGGTCGGGTTGCTGTCCAGATCGACCATGTTGCCGGCCTCTTTGGCGGCCATGGTACCCGTATTCATGGCCAGGCCGACGTCCGCTTGCGCCAAGGCCGGCGCGTCGTTGGTGCCGTCGCCGGTCATGGCCACCAGGCGGCCCCCGGCCTGCTCCTTCTTGATCAGATCCATCTTGTCTTTGGGGGTGGCCTGCGCCAGGAAGTCGTCCACACCCGCCTCGGCCGCGATGGCCGCCGCAGTCAGCGGATTGTCGCCCGTGATCATGACCGTGCGGATACCGATGCGGCGCAATTGCGCGAAGCGCTCGCGCATGCCGCCCTTTACCACGTCCTTCAAATGGATGACGCCCAGCACCCGCCCGCGATCCGCGACCGCCAGGGGCGTGCCTCCCGAGCGCGAGATGCGTTGCGTGGTTTCGGTCAACTCCGGCGGGATCGTGCCGCCCTGCTCTTGCACGAATTCCACCACGGAGTCCGTAGCGCCCTTGCGGATACGGCGGCCATCCATATCCACGCCGCTCATGCGCGTTTGCGCCGTAAACGGGATGAAGTGCGCCTCGTGATCCGCCACCTCGCGCCCCCGATACGCATACTTCTCTTTCGCCAGCACCACGATGGAGCGCCCTTCCGGCGTCTCGTCAGCCAGGCTAGAAAGCTGCGCCGCATCGGCCAGTTCGGCCTCCGTGGCATCCCCGATGGGAATGAACTCCACTGCCTGCCGGTTGCCCAGCGTGATGGTTCCGGTCTTATCCAGCAGCAGGGTGTTGACGTCGCCCGCGGCTTCCACGGCCTTGCCGCTCATGGCCAGCACGTTATGCTGCATCACGCGATCCATACCCGCGATACCGATGGCCGAGAGCAGCCCGCCGATGGTGGTGGGGATGAGGCACACCAGCAACGAAATCAGCACCGTTACGCTGGGCGCCTGACCGCTGCCGGCGGATTGCACGCTGTACTGGGCGAACGGATAGAGGCTCACCACGGCCAGCAGGAAGATGAAAGTCAAGCCGGCGATCACAATGTTCAGGGCGATTTCGTTGGGCGTCTTCTGCCGCTCCGCGCCTTCCACCAGGGCGATCATGCGGTCCAAAAACGTTTCGCCGGGATTCGACGTGATTTGAACTTTAATCTGGTCGGAGAGGACGCGCGTGCCGCCGGTGACCGCGCTACGGTCGCCGCCCGATTCGCGGATAACCGGGGCGCTCTCGCCGGTAATCGCCGATTCATCCACGCTGGCGATGCCTTCGACGACGTCTCCATCGCCCGGGATAATGTCGCCGCGCTCCACCAGCACCACGTCGCCGCGCCGCAGTTCGGTGGCCGCCACCGTCTCGTACTTCTTGCCGTTCTTGAGGCGCTTGGCCATGGTTTCGGTCTTGGTCTTGCGCAGCGTGTCGGCCTGCGCCTTGCCGCGGCCTTCCGCCATGGCTTCCGCGAAATTCGCGAACAGAACCGTGAACCACAGCCAGAGGCTGATCTGAAACGTGAACCCGATGTTGTTTCCTTGGGCGAGATCCTTGAAGATCTCGAGCGTGGTCATGGCCGCGCCCACTTCCACCACGAACATGACCGGGTTCTTCATCATCAGGCGCGGGTTCAGCTTGACGAACGAATCGCGGATGGCGCGCTTCACGATGGGAGGATCGAGCAGCGGGCGCGCGCGCACGGCCTTCTTAGAGATCAACAGCGGCTCGGTGACGTAAGAGGGCGAAGAGGGCGATGGTTCCATTACAGGCATCTTAGCTCCAAACACCCGGGATCAGGAAAGAAAACAGCTTGCCGCCGTTCATCAGGAAATGCTCCACGATGGGGCCCAGGCAGAGCGCCGGGAAAAATGTGAGCGCGCCGACGATCAGAATGACCCCCACCAGCCAGCCCACAAACAGCGCCCCATGCGTGGGGAAAGTGCCCGCCGAGACCGGCACCATTTTCTTGCGAGCCAGGCTTCCCGCGGCGGCCAACAGCGGGATCATCATCAGAAAACGGCCGATCAGCATGGCGTATCCCATGGTGGTGTTGAAGAATGGCGTGTTGCCGCTGAAGCCGCCGAAAGCGCTGCCGTTGTTCCCGGTGGCGCTGCTGTAGGCGTAGAGCATCTCGGACAATCCGTGCGGGCCGTTATTGGTCAGGATCGCCGCGGCTCCGGGCGGGTTAATCCACGCGTTCTTCGAAAGGTGGACCACTATACCGCCGGCCGCAAACAGCAGAATGCTGGCCGCCAGAATCAGCATGGCCAGCATGGCCATCTTGACTTCCTTCTGCTCGATCTTCTTGCCCAGATACTCGGGCGTGCGTCCCACCATGAGGCCGGCGATAAAGACCGCCAGAATGGCGTACATCAGCATGCCGTAGAGCCCCGCGCCCACTCCGCCGAAGATCACTTCGCCAAGCTGTATGTTGACCATCGGCACCATTCCGCCCAGCGGCGTGAAGCTGTCGTGCATGCTGTTCACCGCGCCGCAACTGGCGTCGGTGGTGACCACCGCGAACAGGGCCGACGCCGGAATGCCGAAGCGCACTTCTTTGCCTTCCATATTTCCGCCCGCCTGCGTGGCGGTGGCGGCATCTTCCACGCCGAGCTTGGTCAAGTTCGGATTGCCGGATTGCTCCGCCGGGTAGACTACGAAGACTCCGGCGAAGAACACGATGCTCATGGCGGCAAACAGCGCCCATCCCTGCCGGGTATCCTTCACCATTTTGCCGAAGGTATACGTGAGGCCGGCGGGGATCACGAAGATGAACAGCACCTGCAGGAAATTCGAGAAGGGCGTGGGGTTCTCGAACGGATGGGCGGAATTCGCGTTGAAGAATCCGCCGCCGTTGGTGCCCAGCATCTTGATGGCTTCCTGCGAAGCGGTGGGCCCCTGCGCGATGGTCTGCGCGCCGCCTTCCAGCGTGGCTACTTTATCGTAGGCCCGGAAATTCTGAATGCAACCCTGCGAGACCAGGACCAGCGCCGCCACTAGGGAGAGCGGAATCAGCAGGTAAAGCGTGGCGCGCGTGAGATCCACCCAGAAATTACCGATGGAGTCCGCCGAGCGCCGCGAAAACCCGCGCACCACCGCGATCGCGGTGGCGATCCCGGCCGCGGCGGACGTGAAGTTATGCACGGCCAGCCCCACCATCTGGGCGAAGTAACTGGCGGTAGCTTCGGGCGTATAGACTTGCCAGTTGGTATTCGTGCCGAAACTGACCGCGGTATTGAACGCCAGGTCGGGGGTCCACAACTTGCCGAGGAAGCCTTGCGGATTGAACGGCAGCATTCCCTGTATCCGCAGGATCAGATAGGTGAGCAGGATGCCCGCCAGGCTGAAGGCCAGCAGCGAGCCGGCGTAGTGCGTCCAGTGCTGCTCGGCGGTTTCGTCGACGCTGCAGATTTTGTAGACCAGCCGCTCCAACGGCCGTACTACCGGATGCAGGAAGGTGCGCTCCCCTTCAAACAGGCGCGCCATGAACGCCCCCACCGGCTTGGTCAGCGCCAGGATAATCAGGAAGAAGAGGAGGATCTGCAGAAGGCCCATTGAAGTCATGTTAGAAGCGCTCCGGGCGCAAGAGCGCATAAATCAGATATGCGCCTACCGCGGCGGCAATGATGGCTGCGATGATGTATTCCATGGAAGATTCCCTAGAGGCGGTCGCACCCGCGCACGTACGCCCAGGCAATGACGAAAAACAAAACAGTAATCAACACAAAAAAAAGATCTTTCGCGACCGCGTTTAGCATATTCTTATCTCACCTTTAGAACTGCGACGCTGTGGCCGCCGGCGGTCAGCCGCCGCGCCAGGCGTTCCTCGCGGGTTCTCCACCAGCGATCCTTCGTGCCGATCACGACCAGCGACCGACGCTTTAGCAAACCGAGGTAGGCATCCTCCCGATTACGGGCGAAGACCAGCTTGACGCGAATCGCGGCCGGGCTGGTACGCGCCACGGAGGTCAGTTCAGCTTCCAGCCGTTTGCGTATCCCTGCCTGGCATTCCAGCGGCGAAGGATAGGGTATCACATACACGGCCATCAACGTGACCACTGCCTCGAAACCCCGCGCCAGCTCGGGCGCGGCCGCCAGCGCCCTAGCCGCCAGCGCCGCATTGGTATACGGCACCACCAACTCTAGTGGACATTCCCGCGCTTGAATCTCAGCCAAAGGCAACTGGGCGCTGTCGCGCAGGAACGTGATTCTGCCTTGCATCTATGTGCCTGTTCGGTAGTGGGTCAATTTGGGGTCTGTGGGGCGGGCAATCTGACCCACTACCGCCTGTTCACACGATAGATAGGGGGACGTAAGGAAGTCGTTAGGGAACGATCATGATTGTGTGAGGGGGGAGGAGACGCGGCGACACGGCGATCCTGGTGCGGGCGCTGTGCGTCGTTATGTGCTTTGGATTGTTTAGTTTTCCGGCCCGCTACGGCGTCACCGTGATCGTCGCGGCGCTGCCGTTCCAGTAATAATCGTACGTCCAACCGGAGTTAAATACGCCGATCGCGACGTTATAAACTCCGGCCGGGATGCTGCTGTTCGGCGTCCAACTGTATGCACACGGCAGGCTCTGGCCGGCGCTGAAATTCTGGCCGCTCCAATAGGTGGTGGCTACCGCGGCGCCCGACTGATTGAAGATCTGAAGCTCCACATTGGCGCTGGTCAGGCCCGCGGAGCCGGTCTCGGTGACGGAAGCCGAAATGTTGGAAGTGCCGTTGACGGCGATCATGGAGGGTGTGGCCGTCGCCGAAGAGGTGAACGTAGTCGATGAGTTGACCGTGATCGTCCCGGCCGCGGCGTTCCAATTCCATTGCTGCCATGTCGAGCTGAAAACTCCCACTTCCACGGTATAGGTCCCGGCCAGCGCCGGCTCCAGGGCAAGCGTGTAACTGTGCGAATGGCCAGCCATGAAATTCTGCGCCGTGAAGTTCTGCGATGCCGCTGTATTGCCGTTGGGATCGATCGCCAGGACCTGCACAATCCCGTTGCTGAGCGAGCGCGCCGTGCAGGTGACTTTCGCCGTAATCGTTGTGCCGGCGCCCTGTGTCACGGGGTTCGGCGATGCCGTAGCCGACGATGTGAAGGTGGGCGGCGCGATCGGCGTCGCGGCCAGTGGCGCGGATTCGGGACTGGTGCCCGCCGAGTTCGTCCCCGACACCACGTAATAGTAGGTCGTCCCATTGGTCAGGCCCGCATCTTTGAAGCTGGTGGGGGACGGGCTGGTAACCGTACCTACCTTCGTGTACGAACCGCTCGTGGTCCCGCGGCTGACGGTGTAGCTCGTCGCTCCGCTGCCGGCCTGCCATGTCAGATACACAGTGCCGTTTCCCACGCTGGCTGACAGGCTGGTAGGCGCGGAGGGCTCCGACGTTACCTTTCCCGGCGGAATCACAAACAGGGTAATGCTCTGCGACGGAAGCGTAGTCGTAATCGAATTGTTGGCGATGGCCACGTCGCCCAGCGCCGTGATCGAAGTCTGGGTCGCCGAGGCGATCTGCCAGGCCTGCGCCGTGCCGGTAGTCGCGAAGTTTGCCAGGCTGACGGAAACCGGCGTGCTGCCCTGCTGCTTGTTGATCACCATCACGGTCAGCGCATGGTCGGTCGAACGCAGCGCCGCGAATGACGACAGGTAGTCCGGATCGGCGACTCCGGCGTATACGCTGGTGTTTCCAAAGGTGGAGTCATTGCCGTCATAGTTGCGGTAAATCGCCATGGCGAGATAGGTCGGCGAGGGATTCACCGGAACCGTCCAGCGGGTGGCCACATCCAGGCCCTGGCGGCCGAAAATGCCCAATACATCGGCCTGCGTAGTCGCCCCATTCAGGTTAGGCTCGTCGCCCCAGTTGTACTCCGTGATGGCGGTCTTCAACCCCGGGTAGTACTGGCTGACCCAGCTCTTCAAGTTAGGAATCAGGTCGACGATTCCGTTATTGATGCCGACCGAAGCGATCCAGGATTGGTCCACATACTTCGGGTCCCAGAGCGAACGCGTCGACTGGTTGCGAATGAGCTGTGCCGCCAGCGAATCGTTGTCGCCGTACGACCCGTCCTGCGGATAGTAGTGTACGCTCAGTACATCCAGAAGCTGTGTGCCGGTGCTTTGCCGATAACTGGCAAGCTGCTGCAACAGCCAAGGGTAGTAGTAAGTGTTGTTGTGAGTCGCATAATCGGATCCGGGTCCGGTGCCATTCTGCTGATCGAAGCCGCTGTAGAAGAGCGCCAGCCAGCCCCATTCCTCCGGGCCGATTATGGTCGCGGTGGGGTCCAGCGCACGCACCGTCCCGGCATAACTGAGGTAATCGTTATAAATCTGGCTATAGCTGGCGCCGATCGGGGCCACGTCGCGGTGCGTGCCGAACCAAATCGACGGCTCGTTATCCATCAGATAGTATTGCAGGCCGCCCGCGGACGCCAGTCCCCAGGTGCTGATCAGGTGCTGCACCCACCCCTGCTGGATGGAAGGACTGTTCGGAGTGCTGGCATCGGCCGGATTATTTCCCGTGATATATGGATTGCCGGGCGCAGTGCTGACACCGTTACCGGCGTCGGGGTTGTATGGGTCCCATCCGGTCTGCGGCCCGTACTTGGCGATCGAAAAGGACCACACCGTGGACCGGTCGGGGCCCAGACTGCCGATGTAATCGATCATCGGAATCGTGAGCATGGGTTGCGCGCCCACGTTGGCGGCGCGCGTGGTGGTGATGAAGTCGTCGCCGCGGTAGCCGGGTGTCGAGACCGAATCGGCGATGCTCTCGAAGTACCAATCGTTGCCGCGATTGTCTGAGTTGAGCTGCCAGTTGTAGCTGGTCTCGGAATCGCCTCCGCTCCGGTTTAGGGGGGCGTTCAAGGCAACCAGGTCGCTGGTGGCGGCAAAAGCCATCCCGTAGATGTCGGGACTGATCGGGTGCCGGTTCGCATCCGCGTCCACCGCGACGTAAGTGGCCGGGTTCTGAGCGAAAACCTGCCACCCGCCCGTAAGCAAAACCATGACGAGAGCCACACGCGTTGGCCGATAGTTAACACGTAGTTCACCCATGTGGCACTCAGTGTACTGCTGGATCGCAAACCTGTCAATATCCCTGTAGGATACAGAATGTTCTAAACAGCCCACTGTCGCGCTGAGTCACTCGCCCAACAGTAAACCGCGATAGCGGCCCATCCAATACGGCAGCAAAAACGCGGCGCCATCGTCTTCGCCGCGCCCATCCGAACCGCCGTCGATGTCGAATGGATTGGAATTCCATTTCATAACCGGCCGTTCATCGGGAGGCAGCAACATAGCAGCCTGCCGCCGTTGAAAACGGTCTGCCGCCGCCTCCATAATTACTTCCTGACGATTAGAATTGGTCACTTTCCATTCAATCGTATCGACTGGCATTCGGTAAAGCGTCCGAACCGTGCTGGCCATGTCTACGGGCGCGCTGGGCTGGGCCATTGCGTAAATGAAAGTCCACAGGGGATTCTCTTCCCGGGCTATATTTTCCCACCACTGATTCAGCGCCGGCCGGTAATAGCGGTCCAGCAAGTCGCGGTCCGTTTCATACCGGAAGAGATTATAAAAAGAAAGCATCGCCAGCTCTTCGTCGGAGTAATTGAGCTCTTCGCGCAATTCTTTGTAACGCGTGGCCAGCCGCGCGTACCCCAAATCAATCGCCGCCCTCTTATATTCCTTCGCGTACCTGGCATTTCCCGTGATGTGCGCGGCCGTCTTCAGAAAGCTCAGCAGTTCCATGCTGTTCAGGGCGCTGTCGCCCGGCTCCCGCTGGAAGTAAGTCTGCGACCACCTTCCCCAGGTAGTCGGCTTGCCGTTCACATCTATCAGATAATACCCATGGTCGAGGATATGGTCCATGATTCGCGCCGCAGTCTCCGCGATGCGTTTCTTCAAGGCCCTATCCGGCAACAGATCCGTAGCCACGCCATACAAGAAAAAGTGGCCCACGATTTCATCCGAGCTGGTGTCGCCTTTCCAGTAATACTGGCCGTCCGGCGTCCAGTGCCATTCACCTGAGTCGGGCATGGGTTCCCCTTTGCGGATATACGACCGCGCCGGGAAGCCGCGTTTGCCGGCCACTTCCTCCAGGAATAGCACCGCCTCGGTCGATTTGACGGCGTTCGCCAGCGCCTCGGGAGAATGCGTCACCGCGTAGCGGAAACACTCCGCCGCGGCGTACATGGAGGTCCACAAGCCGTCGTTGTCGTCGTCCCGCATCTGGTTCGTCGAGACGTCGCCCGGCGTCCGCAGATTCGATGGCGAAACCAGGCCGTGCCGGTCATGCCGCGCATGCACGCGCTGTTCAAATAGCGCCGCCTTCGCGGCCAGCGTCATCATGCGCAGTTCGATGTGCGACACTCCGGTCTTCGTGCGCACCCACATACCCGCGGCCTGGTCGGCGTCGAGTTGTAGCACTTCGTCGTCCGGCAGATAGCGTTTTCCAGCGAAGTATTGGTTGCGGTCGCGCGGGGGCGCCTTCAGGTCGACGCGCGTCACCCCGTGCGGAGTGCCGTACCACACGGCGCCGTCGGATGCCGTCGCGCGGACCGCCGCGCCGGGTCGCTGCAAGGCCGCCGGAACGCGCGGGTCGTCCAGCGAATAGAAGGTGCGGAACTTCTGCGGCTGCGCGGTCAACTGAACCGGCTGGGCGCCCTGGCACATCGCCGCGAGCGCCAGCCAGCCCAAAGCCTTGTATGGCAAGGCCCTCACGGCCTCTTCAAATACTTGTCAAACCAGTTCAACTCTTCCCATAACACGTGCTCGATGGATTCGCGTCCGCCGTAACCATGCGACTCCAACGGCAGCAGCACCAGCCGCACGGTTCCGCCATTGCCCCGAATCGCCTGATACATGCGTTCGGATTGGATCGGAAAAGTGCCGGTATTGTTGTCCGCCTCGCCGTGAATGAGCAGGATGGGTGTCTTGATCTTGTCGGCCAGCAGGAATGGCGACATCCTCAGATATATATCCTGCGCCTCCCAAAACGTGCGGCGCTCACTTTGAAACCCGAACGGCGTGAGCGTGCGATTGTATGCGCCGCTTTCGGCTACACCCGCGTGGAACAAATCCGAATTCGCCAGCAGATTGGCGGTCATGAAAGCGCCGTAGCTGTGGCCTCCCACGCCCACGCGGTCCCGGTCCGTGACGCCCATCTCCACTGCCTTGTCGATGGCCGCCTTCGCGTCCATCACGATCTGCTGTACATAAGTGTTGTTCACCGTTTCGGGATCGCCGATCACGGGCATGGCCGCGTTATCCAGCACGGCGTACCCGTGCAACAGGAAGAGTAAGTGCAGCCCCGCGCCGGTGAACTGGGTGAACCGGTCGCTCGAACCGCTGACTTGCCCAGCGGTATCCGCATCGTTGTATTCCACCGGATAGGCCCACAGCAGAGTCGGCAGCCGCGTGCCTTCCTTATAGTTCGGTGGTAAGTACAGCGTGAACGATAACGGCACGCCGTCCTCCCGTTTGTAACTTACAATCTGCTTGCGGATGCCGCGCACCTGCGGCGTAGGATCAGCGGTCTTAGTCAGCGGCGTCAGCGATTCGCCCGCGCGGATGTAATAGTTCGGATACTCATCCGGCCCTTCGCGCCTCGTCAACAGCCGCGCGCCGTCGTCGTCCAAGACCGCGACCACTGTTTCGTAGCTGCCTTTGCCGGACTGAAACAGACGCTCGGATTTCTGCGTAACCAGATTGTAGCGGTCCAGAAACGGATGGTCGCCCGACGGACCGGCGCCTTCCGCGGTCAGATAGATGTCATCGCCGTGTTGCAGGATGGCCTGCTCCCCGTTCGGCAGGTGCGCCATCACGGGACGGCCGGGATCGTGATAGCGATCCTGCACGTTGCGGCTGAAGATCAGGCGGCCCTCCGCATTGGGTGTGTTCCACCCGATTTCGATCGTGCGCGCCCAGCGCTTGTTGCGTTCGTAATCGGTAACCAAGGCCTTGCCGCTCTTGGCCAGCGGTTCCAGGCCCCTAAAGCGCTCGACTGTTTCGAAGATCTCGCGCGGCTGCGACTGAAACGGCGCGGCCAGCGTCAGGAGGCGGTCGCGATGCGGTACTTTCTCCTTCGGATTGCCTCCGTCCATGGCTTCCACCCAAACCAGCGAGGCCGGTTCGTCCGGACGCCACTGATATGCGCGGGGGCCGGTCCGCACGCCTTCCACCGGAATACGGTCGGCCAGCGGGAGGTCGGCAAGCTGGTAGAGTTTCGATCCGGCCCTATCCCACACTTCGACCATTTGCGGAAACAGGGATACGGGATGCAGGTACGAGTACGGCCTGTGTACGCGCGAGACCAGCAGGTTGCGCCCATCCGGCGATGGCTCCGCGCTTTCGAAGACGCCCGGTTTGCCGGCCGGCGCGATCTTCCCGGTGGACGCGTCCAGGTATACGAGCTGCGCGGTCGCGTAGTAATCGAACAGATCTTCGTCGCGCGGTGTGCTGAGCATGTCTTCGTAAGTCACCACGGGACCGGCGCGGCCGGAGCTTTCCTGCACGTGCGGACCGGTGGGCGCGGCCGCCTCCGCGGGGGGTGCGCCACGATGTTCGGGAACCGTGCGCAGCAGGAGCGTGCGGCTATCCGAGAGCCAGATGATCGGCGGACCCATCAACGCATTCAAGCGCACGCCGCCACCCGCAAGGCCGCGGCGGGTGCGGCCGGTGGCGGTGTCCCCGATCCAAAGTTCAATGGCGTTGGCAGTCGTGTTCGTGAAGGCGAACTGCTTGCCATCGGGACTCCAGACGGGCGCCCCCAGCTTCGCATCCGGGGGCGTCGCGACGCGAATATCGGAGGCATCCGCCAGCCGCTTGATGCTGTATGCCACGCTGTAAAGCGGCAGATGCGGACCGTTACTGTGGATGTCGATGCGCAGCCCCGCCAGGCGCAGCATGGGTTGCGCCACCTCGGCGATCGGCGGGTAGCGCAGCGGCTGCATGAGGATGGCGTAATCCCGCGTTGGACTGACGGAGATCAGCGGCGCGGGCGGCGCATTCAAAACATCCAGGATTTCGCGCGGCGGCTTTTGGTAGGTCAGTTCAGCCGGCATGGCCAAGGCGGCGGCCAGCAGGAGGATCGCGGCGATACGGGTCGGCATATCCTGCCATTCTACGACAGGCGGCGTGCCCCGGCCGGCAGCCATCCGGATGCTACCCTGTAGATGGAGGAACCACCCTGTCCGCGGTACTCGATACTAGTATCCACGCTGGCTTCGTTTTTTTCAACGGATGAAGAAAACAAAGGCTGAATTGGCTTTGTTCCTACAAAAGCCTGCCTTGAGCCGGCCCCTTCTCCGAGCCGGTACGGCGCCTGCGCGCCTTCCATCGAACAAAACCGCCACGCATGCGTAATAAACTAGTGGTTCGCGCGTCACCAATAGCGCGACCCAGGCGCGCGCCAGCCCAGCGGCGCCGCCTTCATCTAAACGGTCGATTTCAATGAAACTATTTCAAACGCCGCTTCGAGTTTTAGGGATTTTCCTGGTCTTATGCGCCTGCGCGGCCGCCCAGCAGCAAATCGGCATCCAGCCGCCGTCCGGCGGATGGAGCTTCGTCACGGGTCCTTACCGGGCCGGAAGCGTGCCATCCATCCGGCTGCAGAACTCCTCCCGCTTCGCCTCGCTGATACGGGCGGGCAATCTTTATCTGACCGCGCACGATGTGGTGGCGTTGGCCATCGAAAATAATATCGACGTGGAAATCCAGCGATACGGCCCGCTGCTCGCGCAGCAAGTGCTGCGGCGCGCCCAAGCCGGCGGAGCGTTGCGCGATGTGGGGCTGGCGATCGCCGCAGGTCCCCAAAGCGTCAGCTTGCAGGGCGTCAGCGTAAACGCTTCCGGCGGCATCGGCCTCAGCGCGGGCAGCGGAGTGGGTTCCGGGGGCGGCATCACCACCCAGTTGGGCCCGCCTATTCCTTCCCTGGATCCAACCATTCTGGGCGTCGCCAGTTTCGGACACATCACGACTCCGGAGAGCAACGAAGTAGTCACGGCGACTCCCGTACTGGTGGACACCACGCGCACCTACGAGGCTCAGTTTGTGCAGAATTTCGAATTCGGGATGACCGCCCAATTGACCTATTTGAGCACGCGCGTGAACCAGAACAGCGTGCTTTACAACCTGAATCCCTATACCTCCGGCGACCTCGATTTGATCTTGACCCAAAACCTGTTGCAGGGATTCGGACGGGCGGTCAACGGCCGGAACATCCGCGTGCAGAAGAATAACGTGAAGGTAAGCGCGCTGCAATTCAAGCAGCAGATCGTGGCCACCGTTTCCGCCGCGCTGAACCTGTATTGGGACCTGGTCAGTTTCGACGCGGACGTGCGCGCGCGCCGGCGGGAAGTGAGCACCGCGCAGCAACTGCTGGACGACAACAAGAAGCTGGTGCAGTACGGAACGGCCGCGCCCATCGAAATCACGCGCGCGGAGTCCCAGTTGTACGCCAGCCAGCAAGACCTGGTCACCTCCGAGACCAACCTGATGCAACAGGAAACCATCTTGAAGAACTACCTGAGCCGCAACGGTGTGGCGGACGCGGGCTTAACCAGCCTGCATATCGTTCCGCTGGATAAGTTTCAGATTCCCGATAAGGATGAAGCCCGGCCGCTCGAAGACTTGATCCGCCAGGCTTTGGCCGCGCGCCCGGAGATGGAGCAAGTCCGCCTCAACCTGGCAAGCAACCAGATGAACCTGGTGGGTATCAAGAACTCCCTCAAGCCCACCCTACAGGCTTTTGCGGAGGTGACTAACAATGGCCTTTCGGGAGCGCTTACGGCCCAAGGAGTCCTGGAGGGCGGCAGTGGTCCGCTGGTCGGGGGATACGGCAATCTGCTCTCCCAGATCTTTCGCAGAGACTATCCGAATTATTCCGCGGGTGTGTCGCTCAACATACCGCTACGCAATCGCGCCGCCCAAGCGGACTATGCCACCAGTCTCCTGCAACTGCGAACCAGCGAGCTGAACCTGCGCAAGAATATCAACCAGATCCGCGTGGATGTGCAAAATGACATGGTCGGTCTGCAACAGGCGCGCGCGCGCTACGAGGCCGCGGTGAAATCCCGCGTGCTGCAGGAGCAGACGCTGGCCGGCGACCAAAAGAGGTACGCGTTGGGCGCCACGGTGGCCTTCCAGGTGGTGCAGGACCAGCGCGACCTGGCCAACGCCCAGAGCAGCGAAGTACAGAGCATGGCGAACTACACGCACGCGCGCATCGCGTTGGACCAGGCGCTGGGCGCCACTCTGGATGTGAATGAGGTTTCGATCGACGAAGCCTTGAAGGGACAGATCTCGCAACCATCGGCGTTGCCCGCGGACCTGCCGAAGGAGGATCGCCCATGAACCGGCCAAGGGTTGCTATACAAAAAACCTCTACGGTGGGGCAGACCCCCCGGTCTGCGCGCGACCCCCTGGACCCGCTCTTCGCCCTTGCCGCCATGCTCCTCTGCGCGCCCCTCGCATGCGCCCAACAGTCCTCCATCGCCGCGATCCCGCCGCAAGCGCCCGCCATCCTGCGTCCGTACCTGGCGCAGGAGGTTCCGCCGGTGCGCCTGGCTAACTCCCCGCGGCTGAGCGAACTCGTCCGCGCCGGCACGCTGTATCTCACCGTGCAGGACGCCATCGCGCTCGCGCTGGAGAACAACATCGACATAGAGGTCGCGCGCTACAATCCGCTCATCTCGGCCTGGAACGTGACGCGATCCGAGGCGGGCGGCACATTGCCGGGCGTGCCGAGCAACGCCTCGCAGGCCGGATCGGTGGCCTCCGGGCAGGGTGTCGCGGGTAGCCTGCAATCCGCCGGCGTCAGCATACTGGGAACCAGTTCAAGCCACGTCCAGTCGACCAACGCCACCGTTTCGCAAATCGGACCCGTCACGCCAACGTTGGATCCCATTATTCAGGAAGCCAGCACGTTCAGCCACACCACTTCCCTGTATCCCAATTCGGAGGCGAGCGCCACTTCGACCGTGGTCGATGCGACGCGAGCGTACTCGGCCAGCATCCAACAAGGGCTCATTACCGGCGGCACCGTCAGCCTAACCTACAGCGACCACTACTTGAATGAGAATTCCCCGTTCGATGTGCTGAACCCGACTTCGGCCCCGTCGCTTTCGATCTCGGTGACACAGTACCTGCTGAACGGCGCCGGCATCGCGGTCAACGCGCGCTTCATTAACGTCGCCAAGATGAACCGGGACGCCTCGGACCTGGCTTTCCAAACCACGGTGACCAACACCGTCTCCCAGGTATTGAATGCCTACTACTCCCTGGAAGCCGCTTCCGAAGACGTCAAGGCCAAGAAAAGCGCCGCGGAAACCGCCACCACATTTCTGGCGAACGTAAAGGAACAGGTGCGCATCGGATCGCTGGCGCCTTCCGAGACGATCAATGCCGAGAGTCTGGCCATTACCGCCCAACAGGCTCTGGTGGACTCTCAGACGACCCTGCAACAGCAGGAGATTCAATTGAAAAACCTGCTAAGCCGCAACGGGACCGCCGATCCGGTACTGGCGGGCGCGCGTATCCTGACCGTCGATCCCATCCGGATCCCCGACCACGACGACCTCCCTCCGCTGGAGGATTTGGTCAAGCAGGCCGTTGCCAACCGTACGGATCTGGCGACCGAAAAGGAAAGTGAGGCTGCCGCGGCAATCACCAACCTGGGGACAAAGAACGGGGTACTGCCTTTCGCGGGCGTATTCGCCAGCGAAAGCCAGGCCGGCATTGCCGGAACCGGAAGAACGGTCAGCCTGGATGGCCAAACGGCGACACCCAATCCTTACTTTGTGGGAGGCATAGGCACGGCCCTCGGCCAGGTATTGCGCCGCGACTTCCCCTCCGAAAGCGTCACCGCGGCGTGGGAATCGACGTTCCGGAACAGGCAGGCGCTCTCCGACTATGCCATCGACCAGTTGACTTTCCGCCAGACCCAGTTGAGTAACCGCAAGGACCTCAATCAAGTGCAAGTGGATGTACAGAATTATCTCATCGCCTTGCGGCAGGCGCGCGCCGGCTACGAGGCCGCCGTCCGCAACCGCATCCTGCAGGAGCAACTGTATTCCAGCGAGCGGCGCCGCTTCGAATTGGGAGCCTCCATTCCGTATAACGTGACCCAACAGCAGCGCGACCTGATGACGGCCCAATCGTCGGAGATGGCATCTCTGGCCGCCTACGTGAAAGCGCGCATCGCCCTGGACCGCACCACGGGCGCCATCCTTGCGGCCAATGGCGTGTCGCTGGTCGAGGCGCGCCAAGGCAAGGTCGCGCGGGAGTCGACTATTACCGCGCCGTCCGGACAGAAGTAGGCGCCGGCCCCAGCCACACGATCGTGCCGCGCGTACATCGCGTTGCGCGTACAATTACATAAATGCGCTTTGAATGCCAGCCGGGTTGCACCGCCTGTTGCCAGCGGAAGGGATTCGTTTATCTGACCGAGGACGATGTCGCGCGCGCCGCGAGATTCTTGGGGATGACCGCCGCGGTATTCGAAAAGCGCTACATCTACCGGACCAAGAATCTGCGCCGCCTGCGCATACCGCGCGGGGGGCTATGCCGGTTTTTGCGCGCCGAAGGGTGCTCGATTCACCCGGCAAAACCCACACAGTGCCGCATCTTTCCGTTCTGGCCGGAGCTGACCGAAAGCGCCCGCAAGTGGCGCCAGACCGCGGCCTGGTGTCCGGGTATCGGCAAGGGCGAACTGGTGCGGATCGAAACCGTCCGGACCCTGGCGCATGAGATGCGCTCGGCCTATCCGTCGATGTATCCGTAGCGCAACTGGAGCGTGCATGGCGAAGAACTTCAAAGACCTGTCCGAGCGGGAGATCCTGGCGCTGGCTATTTCACTCGAGGAGGAACACGGCCGCATTTTCGGCGACTTCGTGGACGGCCTGAGTGAGACCTATCCGGCCACCGCGAAGATGTTCGAGGCGATGCAGGCGGAAGAGTCCGAACATCGCCGCGCTTTGATCGACCTCTACCGGCAGCGATTCGGGGAGCATATCCCGCTGATCCGCCGGCACGATGTGAAAGGTTTTGTCACGCACCGCCCGTTGTGGCTGGTGCGGCCGTTGGGAATCAACGCTGTGCGCAAGCAAGCCGAGATTATGGAATTGGAAACCAGCAAATTTTATGAGAAGGCCCAGGAGTTGGTGACCGACGCCTCCACCCGGAAGCTGCTCGGCGATCTGGCGGAGATCGAGCGCCAGCACCAGTCGGCCGCGAAGTCGCTGGAGCAAACCCTCACCCCCAATATGCGTGAGCAGGAGGAAGCCACCAGCCGGCGTTTATTTGTGCTGCAGATCGTGCAGCCCGGTCTGGCCGGCCTGATGGATGGTTCCGTGTCGACGCTGGCTCCGCTATTTGCGGCGGCCTTCGCGACGCACCAAAGCCACGACGCATTTCTGGTGGGCCTGGCGGCCTCGGTAGGCGCGGGTATTTCCATGGGCTTCGCCGAAGCGCTCTCCGACGATGGATCGCTGACCGGGCGCGGGCATCCGTGGGTGCGCGGCCTGGTATGCGGGCTGATGACGAGTGCCGGCGGCATCGGACACACGCTGCCGTTTCTGCTTCCGAACTTTCATATTGCATTTACGGCCGCGGTCGCCGTCGTGGCGGTGGAGTTGGCATGCATCAGCTATATCCGGCATCGCTACATGGATAGCCCGCTCCTCGCGGCCACCCTGCAAGTGGTCCTGGGAGGCGTGCTGGTGTTCCTGGCGGGGGTCTTGATCGGCAGCAGCTGAGAGGCGCCTACGGCGCCCCAACATCGACAAGTCGATGTTGAGAAGTCAGGAGTCAGAAGACAGGAGTCAGAATAAGAGCCTCCGGTGCGCGGCGGGGGCTGTTATTCTGACTTCTGTCTTCTGTCTTCCGACTCCCTCTGTTCCTCCATCTCCAACTGGTCTCCTTTCTGCGTGCCAGTGGCTGCCAGCACGCCGGCCGGCAGCTCCAGGATTGAGTGCGCGGTGAGGCAGGCGGATACTCGCCAGGGGACCATGCGGTGACGAATCTTGCGCACCTTCTTGTCCCGATCCAGGTAGACCAGGTCGATGGCAAACTTCATAAAGAAGCTGTGCACGGATTCGCAGGGGACAATCCACAGGCCGTGGCCGGGGTCCAGACGATGGTGCTTGAGCAATCCCGTGCGGCGCTTTTCGCTGGTATCGGCGAGCTCGGCCGCATCGGCCAAAATAGTGTTGCGGGTCTGGTTGCGAACGACGATTTTCAAGCTCCCTATATAGCACGAATCAATTCTTCCATCGAAGCGGGATAAGCTGGAATCGATGCACCTGTTGACCGGGCCGGCCGGGTCGGGCAAGACCTTCCGCATTCTGGAACGATTCCGCGACGCCTTGCGGCGGCGGGATTCCGGCGTGCGGCTGCTCATGCCGACGGCCACCATGGCGCAACATCTGCAAAACCAGTTGGCCCGCGAAGGCTTCGTTTTCCGGCCCGGACTGATCCAAACGCTATCGCGCTTCGTGGATTCGTTCGCCGCGGACATGCCGCAGGTTTCCGAACCGCTGCTTTATCTCATCGTCGAGGAAGCCGCCGGCCGCGTGAACCGGCCCGAGTTTGCGCGGGTGGTCCGGCTGCCTGGATTCTGCGCAGTTTTGGCCCGCACCATGGAGGAGTTTTCCTCGGCCGGGTGCGACGCGGAACGGCTGGCGGAGAACCTGGCGCGCAAAGGCGGCTCGGCGCCGCTGGGCGAGGCGTTTCTGGCGGTCTATCGCGAGGTAGATCGCGAACTCAGCCGCCGCGGACTGGCGACGCGTTCCCAGCGGCTGGCGCATGCCGCGGAACAGATCGCGCGCGATGGCCTGCCCGCGATACACACCATCTGGCTGGATGGATTCTACGCGCTGCCAGATCCCGAGCTGGCGGTGATCGGCGCGTTGTGCCGTCATGCGGACGTCACGCTCACACTGCCAGCCGCCGGGATCACCGAACCCACGCGCGAACGGTTGCTGGCGATGGGATTCGCGGAAGAGCCGTGTGCCTGGAAGCCGGCGCAACTACGCATCGAGCTTTGCGAAGCGCCCTCCATCGAGCGCGAGGCGGACGAAATCGCGCGCCGCATTCTGGAGCAATCGGCCGCGGGCCGGCCGTTTCGGGATATGGGCGTGATCGTGCGCAGCCCGGAGTTGTACGAGCCGATCCTGCGCGCGACGCTGGACCGCTTCGGTATTCCCGCGCGATTTTACTTTGACGCGGATCTCTCGCGGCACGCACGGGTGCTCTATCTGGCGGGAACGGTGGATGCGCTGCTCGAAGGGTGGGATTATGCGGAGACAGTGGCGGCCATCCGGCTGGCGCCGGGAATCGATTGCGACGAATTCGATTTTGCCGTGCGCGAGCGGATTCCCGGCAAAGGATTGGCCGCGCTGCAGCACGTGGCCGAGGGCTCGCAGCCCGAGGTCGTGGGATTGCTTCAATCGTTCGAAAAACTGGAAGCTTGGCGGAAGCCTTCAATCGCCCCGTTTGAGTGGGCGGACCGGCTGCGGCGCCTACGTGAGTTGTTCGCACCGCGGTCGCCGGAACCCGGCAGTGGTGAAAACGCGGCGATAGCGCGCAGCCAAGCGGCGGTGCTGGAACTCTTCGATGGCGCTATGAATGAGGCGGCGGAGGCGCTGGGCGGGCGCCCCGTTCCGCTGCGCGAGTTTTGGCGCGCGGCAAAATCGCTGCTGCGGCTGACGCCGTTGCGCGTCGACGAGGGCCGCCGCAATGTAGTACATGTCATGAGCGCGCACGAGGCGCGGCAGTGGCGATTGCCCGTGGTGTTCATCTGTGGATTGTTGGAGAAGCAATTCCCGAAATTCTACATGCAGGATCCGTTCTTTCCGGAAGCGGCGCGGGCGCAGTTGAAGCGGGCCGGCGTGCGGCTGCGCAGTGCGGCGGATTTCGAAGCCGAAGAACGCTTCCTGTTCGATTGGGCCGTGACCCGCGCCACCGAATGGCTCACGCTCAGCTACCCGCGGAGCGACGCGCGTGGACAACAGAATCTGCCGTCGCTGTACCTGGATGGGGTGGCGGCGGCGCAGAGTCCTTGGAAATCCGTGCTGCCGCAGCCGGGCGGGAGGGGAAGTGTGGCGCGGCCGCCGGCGGTCATCGCCAGCCCCGACCTGCTGGAGCACTTGGCCCAACGGCACAAGTCGTTCGGCCCGCGATCGCTGGAATCATATTTGCAGTGTCCTTTTCAGTTTTTCGGCCGCTACACCTTGCATTTGCACACGCCGCCAGCGCGGCCGGAAAAGCGGCTCGACTTTCTGACGCAGGGAACCATCGTGCATGGCGTTCTGGCGAGGCTTCATAGTGATGCGGGCCGGTTGGAGGAGACCTTCGAGAGCGTCTTCCGCGACATTTGCGATCGGCAGCGAGTGCCCGCGGGTTATCGCACGGAAGCTTGCCGGGAGCGTATGCTGGCCGACCTGCGCGCGTTGGTGGAAGACCCCACATGGGCGCCGCGGCACGAGATCCGCGTGGAGCAGAAATTCCACTACATACTGGGCGCAGACGTGGAAATCAGCGGACGCATCGACCGCATAGACGTTACTCCGGATGGCGGCGCTCACGTGATCGACTACAAATACAGCGGCGCACAGAATACCAAGGGCCTTGCGGCGAACCAGAATCTCGTGCAGCCGCAGCTCTACCTGCTGGCCTTGGAGCGCGTCTTCGGATTGCGTCCCGAGGGCATGGCTTATTGGGGCCTGAAGGGCGGCTTTCAACGCACCCCGTGGATGCCGTTCGATCCGGCGCAGACTATCGAGACGACCTTGCGCATCGCGGGCGAGGTGCGCGCGGGCCGCGTGGAGCCGCATCCGGCCGATCCCGATAAATGCCGGTTCTGCGAGTTGCGCGACGTCTGCCGGTTTGTCGTGGCGGCGCCCGCGCTCGCCGAGGAAGCTTCTTCGTGGGATTGACGCCTGCGCAGTTGGAGGCCGTCGCCGTCGAGGAGACTCCACGGGACACCTGCGTGGTGGCGGGGCCTGGCTCCGGCAAGACCACCGTCCTGGTCGCGCACTTCGAGCGCCTGGTCGAGAACGGTGTGGATCCGCTGCGCATCCTGGCGATCACCTTCACCGACAAGGCCGCGAACAACATACGCGACAGGCTGGCGCGCACATTCCGCGATCGCGCGCAGATTCGCGGCAAGTTGGAGCGCGCTTACGTTTCCACGGTGCACGGCTTCTGCGCCCGCCTGCTGAAGGAGAACGCCGTATTCGCCGGCCTCGATCCGGAATTCTATGTGATGGACGAGCGCGAGTCGCCGCGCGAACAACGCCGCGCCGTCGACGAAGTGCTGGACGGCATGTTCGCGGAGCAGCCTGCACGCATGCGGGCGCTGATGCGCGGCCTGGCCGCGATCGATGCGGGCAAGGAAGTGCTGGACGCTTATGACGCGATCCGCGCGGCGGGTGTGAAAGTCGGAGATCTGAGCGGGTTCGCCGATCCGCGCACGGTGGACGTCGCCGCGGCGATCGAGGAATTGCGAAACCTGCGTGATCCCTGGGATTGGAAGATCGATCAACTGGCTCATCTGCACGAGGCGCAGGATTGGGTGGCGCGCATCGCGGAGGCTTTGCCCAACGGGCCGGAAGCGGCCTTGCGGGCCATGCGCTCGTTCACCTGCAAGCTGGGAAAGTTGAAGCCCGGCCGCGCGCGCGAACTGCTGAAGTCGCTGAAGGACGACTTGCTTCCCGAGCTGGAATACTCATTGATAACGGCGCATTATGCAACCGAGCGCGCCACGATTTTCGAATTATTCGCGCGCTTCGATGGCTTGTACCACGAGCGCAAGCGGCAACTCGGCGGGCTCGATTACGACGATTTGGAAGAAAACGCCGTGCGGCTGCTGGAGGAACATCCGGAAGTCCGTCGCCGCCTGCAAAGCCAATTCGACCGAGTGCTGATGGACGAGTTTCAGGATACCAACCGCCGGCAGGCCAAGCTGCTGGAATTGCTGCGCCCGGCGGACCGCTTCTACGCGGTCGGCGATATCAACCAGTCGATCTACGGTTTCCGGCACGCGGAACCGGGGGTGTTCCGCGACTATCGCGACACGATCTTGCATGATGGCAAGCGGCTGGTAGAACTGGTCGAAAATTTCCGTAGCCGCCCCGAAATTTTGCGGGCCGTGGAGAAGGTGGTTGCCGGCGCCGAAGGTGTCGAGACGCGGCCTCTCGTGGCAGGCTCATCGTTCGCACACAAAGCGGAGCCGTCGGTGGAGGTCGTGGAGGCGGCCACACCGGAACTGGAAGCGGAGTGGGTGGCCGCTCGAATCGTCGCGCTCGAAGGCCAGTTGCGATTGCGCAATCGAGTCGCCGAGTTCCGCGACTTCGCGGTGTTAGTGCGCAACTCCGAGGTGCTCCCGGAGTTCACGCGCGCCTTCGACTATTTTGCGATTCCCTATCTGGTGAATCGCGGGAAAGGCTTTTACGACACGCGCGAGGTGGTCGACCTGATACATATGCTGCGGGTGCTCGTGAATCCACTGGATGAGATCAGTATGGCGGCCGTACTGCGGTCGCCGTTCGTGGGGGCGTCCGACGAAGATCTATTGCGGCTGTTCGTTTCGCACGCACCCATGGGTGCTTGCAGCAACTTCTTCGACCAATTGGCGCGCTGGCGCGCCACGCGGGACTACACGGCCATCGACCAATTGCTGCTGCGAGCGATCGACGAATGCGGCTATCAGTACCCCGTGGGACCGCGCGGCGCGGCGAATATCGAAAAGTTCCTGGCGCAGGCGCGGGCGGCCAGCGGACGGCAAACGCTCGCGGAATTCGTGGAAGAAATCGAGATCTTGCGGGAATCCAAACCGCGCGAACCGGACGCTCCACCGGAAGATTCGGCCAACGCCGTGAAGATCATGACCGTGCACGCAGCCAAAGGGCTGGAGTTTCCGGTGGTGTTTCTGGCGGCGATGCACAAGGGCGTCGATGCGAAGCCCGGGGCGATTTCGTTTTTGCCGCGAGTGGGGCTGGGCGCGCGCTGGCATCATCCGCTGTGTGACGACGATAAGGACGATGGGTTCCAGCACGCCATCCGCCAGGAGCTCAAGCAGCGCGAAAAGGAAGAGGGCAACCGGTTGCTCTATGTGGCCATGACCCGCGCCGAAGAGCACTTGGTGTTGTCGTTTTCGACGAATGGAAAGAAGCCGCAGAACTGGGCAGCCGTGGTGGCGGAGCGCCTGGGAGCGCGCAGCGTTAACGAACCACCCCCGCGGCCCGCGCCGCGCGAGCGCGATGCGCCGGCTGCATCCGTACAGTTACTGCAGCGGCCCGTCTTGACCGAACAGCACGATTCGCAAGCCAACGTGACCTCCATCGCCATGTTCACCGATTGCCCGCGGCGTTACTACCTTTCGCGCTACCTGGGATTCGAGGCCACCGGTGGGGCAGGCGGCCAGCCTGCCGGATCCCTGCCAGGGGATCTAAGCGCCAGCGAATTCGGTAAACAGGTGCATGCGCTGCTGGCGGGCGGCGCCGTGTACTCGCCCGATCCTGAAGCCGTCAGGCTGGCGGATTTGTTTCGAAAGAGCGCGCTCGGGCGGCGCGCCGCCGCGGCGGCCACGGTCGAACGCGAATTCGATTTCCTAATGGAGGTGGAGAATCTGGTGTTGCGCGGCCAGATCGACCTGTGGTTTGATGACGGCGGCAAAATGGTTCTGGTGGATTACAAGACCGATCGCGTTGGGGCCGCGCAAGCGCCAGCCCGCGCGGAACAGTACGCGCTGCAATTGCGCCTGTACGCGCTGGCGCTGGAGCGGCTCAACGGCCGCCCGCCGGATGAGGCGTACATCTATTTCCTGCGGCCGAACACAGCCGTGCCCGTGGACCTGCGGCCCTCTCTGTTCGACGCTCCCGAAGCAGCGGTGCGTGAATTCCGCGAAGCGCAGGAGCGCCTGCACTTTCCGCTGCACGAAGGCGAGCACTGCCGCGCCTGCCCGCATTTCACTCGCTTGTGCCCGGCGCGTCTCGCGCCTGACGCTCCCGCTTCTCCCATCCAGGCTTGAACAGCGGCAGGTAGTTCTCCTGCTGGTACGGATGTTTCAAGATTTCCTCGATGTTCAGATCGATGCCTAGCCCCGGCCGGTCGGGCACCTCGATATAACCATTCACCTGGTGCACGGGATGCGTCACAATCTCTTGCTCCCACGGTTCGTTGAACTCGTCGAACAACTCATGAATGAAGAAATTGGGAATGGAGGCGTTAAGCTGCACGCACGCCGCCGAGCAAACCGGCCCCTGCGCGCTATGCGGCGCGATGACGCCGAAGTGCGCGTCCACCATGTCCGCGATCTTGCGCGCGGCGAAAAGGCCGCCCAGGTTCAGCGGCTCGGGCTGCAGGATATTCACGACCTCGTACTTCAGCAACTCCGCGAACTGCTGCTTCGTCGACAGGCTCTCGCCCGTGGCGATGGGCACCGGGCTGCGCCGTGCCACTTCCACCATGGCTGGAATATTGGTGTGCGGCACGGGCTCTTCGAACCAGGCGGGCCGAAATTGATGGATGGCTTCGGCGAACTCCACGGCGGTCGCCACGTTGAAGCGGGAATGCCCTTCGATCAGCAGGTCCACCGGCGGCCCCACGGCATCCCGCACCGCCCGGATAATGTCCACGGCGAGGTCGAAATCGTAGCGCGAAAGATACCGCCAGCTTGCGCCGAACGGATCGAACTTCAGCGCCGTATATCCGCGCGCGGCCACCAGCTTGGCCTTCGCCGCGAAGCTCTCCGGCGTGCGCGGGCCGCGATACCAGCCATTGGCGTACGCGCGCAATTTCTCGTGGCACTGCCCGCCCCACAGGTTGTAGATGGGCTGGTTGCAGGCCTTGCCGATGATGTCCCACAGCGCGATCTCGATAGCCGCCACCGCGCACATGTGGATCTGCGCGCCTTCCGTGTAAACATCGCGAATCAGGCGCTGCGAAATGTTCTCCACCTGGAACGGGTCCATCCCGATCGCCAGCGGCTTCAGCTCGTGGATGGCAGTCTCCACGGTTTTGCCGAAACAGTTCAGCGTGCCTTCGCCCACACCGTAAATGCCGTCGTCGGTGGATACCTTGGCGAACACCCAATTCTTCCACGGATTGCCGGCGATATAGGTGTCGATGGCGGTGATTCTCATGAAGGGGATTGTACAACATGACGCCAGACTAAAACTGGAAGTACACGAACGGAATCGAAGCGTCGATGACGCCGAAAATTTCGATGCAAAGGAAGATCAGAGCGAGCGCGGAAGCGTAGGCCAGCATGGGCGCCTTCAGCAGGCGCTCGAACCACTCGAACTTCTCCTCCGCTATCGCCAGCACTAGCGCGATGAGCATTAGTTCGATGTGCCAAGCCGCGAGTATCAGGTGTCCACGTCCGCGAAACATCTGGCGGAGGATCTGCAGGCTCTGCGGAAGATCGGCGGCGCGGAAGAAAACCCAACCGATCATGACCAGGGCGAAAGTGACGATCGCCTTCAGCGGATAGAGCCAATTCCAATCTTCACGCACAGGCCGGCCGCCGCGAAAGACACGCTCCAGGCTGAGCAGCGCGCCATGGTAGCCTCCCCAGATTACGAAGTTCCAGCTCGCGCCGTGCCACAATCCGCCGAGCAGCATGGTGAGCATCAAATTCCGGTAAGTCATCCAGCGTCCCCGCCGGTTGCCGCCCAATGAGATGTACAGATAGTCGCGCAGCCAGGTGGATAGCGAGATGTGCCAGCGGCGCCAGAAGTCGGTGATGCTCGAGGCCAGATACGGCTGCCGGAAGTTTACGGGGAAGTGGAAGCCGAGCAGCTTCGCTATGCCGATGGCCATGTCCGTGTAGCCCGAGAAATCGAAGTAAATTTGCATACCGAATGCGACCACTCCGCTCCAAGCGGCCAGCCAGCCGGGATTTCCGGAAACGTTCTGAAAATAGGCGTTGGCCACTTTGGCGAACTGATCGGCGAACGCCATTTTCTTGGTAAGGCCCAGCGCGATGAGCAGCACCCCGCGCGAGACATCCTCGGACGAAGGCGGCTGCCAGTGCCAAAGATCGTGAAAGAAATTGCCCGCGCGCACGATAGGCCCCGCCACCAGTTGCGGGAAGAAGCAGATGAACAGCGCATAGTCGATGGGATTGCGCACGGCCTGCTGCTCCCCGCGATACACATCGATCACGTACGACATGCTTTGAAAAGTATGGAAGCTGATGCCCAGGGGCAGCACGATATTCAGAAAGAACGCGTGCGCGGGCTTGTCCAGCACCCACGCCAGATTGCTCCCCAGGAAATTGTAGAACTTGAAGAAGCCCAGAAAGCCGAGGTTCGCGCACAGGCTCAGGGTCAGTACCGCTTTCCTCCGCGGCCCCGGTGCGACCTTCTCCAGCCAGATTCCAGCGGTGTAATCGATTGCGGTCAAAGTCAACAACAGCGGAATGAATCTGTAATTCCAGCTTCCATAAAAGAAATAACTGGCAGCCAGCAGAATATACTTGCGCAGGGCACGCGGGCTCGCGTAGAACAGCGCCAGCACCACGGCGAGGAACAAAAAGAAATGTGCGGTATTGAACAGCATGGGTCAAATCATCTGGCGGCCCGCTCATCCGGCGGTCCCAATAGGCGGGCAACTTCGTCCGCGAGCATCGCCGAAAACCTTTCCACTCCATCCCGGTTCATGTGCATGGCGTCTTTAAAAAACTCGGGATGCTCCAGACTGTCGAAGAGGTGCTCGTTCGCCAGGATCACGTTGGGGCGGGACGCCAATTCCCGGATGGAGCTGCTGCGCTTCTTCACCAGGTAGTCCGGGCGCGGTATGGGGCCGCGCGGCAATCGGATGAAGATAACCTTGGTGCGCGACGTGCGATAGCGATCGGCGGTGCGCCCCAGCCATGTGCGCATGAATCGGGCCAGGCGTCCGGTCTGCGGATTGGGCTCGTGCAACAGAAAAGAACCAACGGAGCTTTTCTGCTCCTCGGTAATTCCGGGCGGATAGGTGGCCTTAAGAGTGGACCAATCGATCTGCAGGCCCGCCATATTGCGGGACGACTCCACATAGTCATAGGTCCAGCCGGGCCAACCACGATGACAGAGCCGCACCAGGTCTATCCGCTTCCGCGGATGCGAAAGGAACGCCTGGATGTCGCTCTGGAGCGCGATCCCCTTCAACAACGCGCCGCGAAAGGCTTCCCATTGAATCGCCGGGCTGTGAAACGATCGGGCGAACTCAATAGTGTCGCTCAACCGCAGTCTGGCGATGCAATAGTGCAGCGCGCGAATATCGTCATCCGGTTCGAACGCCGAGTCTTCGTCGTCGTAGTTGTCGACCCCAAACACAATCGCGCGATAACGGCGCGCCGTGGGATCCAGGTCGCGCAGCAGGTAGTACCAGGATCGGGGGTCGCTGCCGGGAATGGCGGCTGTCCGGACGACGTAGCCTGTCAGCCGGGCGCGCTGGTCCACTCCCTTTGGCGAGTAGCCCATGCGCGAGTTGCCAAGCGTCACGACGAGATTATCGCCGGCTTTTTGCTGCGCCGCTTTTTCGCGCCAGAGGGTCAGCTCCAGGAGCCCGGCGGAGGAATCCGGCTCCAGAATCTGGCAATAGAGGCCGGTGCGAAACAGGAGCGCATCCAGGCCGAACAGGAGCAGGCATGCGAGCAGCAGGATGAGGGCGATGCGGCTTCGCTTGCGGGCAGGCGTGATTGCGAGAGGCGGCGAAGGTGCGATTGCCATAGGCGTCGTCGAGCATTTGCTGTGGGGCAGCTTGGCAACCTGCGGGCCGATTGTCAATCGGCCCTGTTTGCGCCGACTCCCAAAGCGAACTAGCCCACTACCGGAATGTTTCCCGCTTTGCGCATTCTAGCATTCGTTCAATTGCGCACGCGTGCGCTGGTAAACCGCGTGCGATCGAGTTCGGCCAGCGAGTGTTGACCGCGGGTTTCGAGGACGTGGCGCAGCACAAACTTGTACTCCAGGCGGGGACTCAAAAGCTCCTCCCATTCCAAGCTCGCCGGCTCGGCATTGGAGAGCCACCTGAGGACCCGCATCAGCATTTCCGCTCGTTTGGTACAGAGCGCCGGGCGCTGCAAGGCGCAAAGCCGGATAGTCTCATTGGCGCGATGCGACTGGGCTCCATCGAGCTTTGGATGCGGTTCCAGCTTGCCGGTATCCGGGTGAATCCAGAAGTACGGCTCGGGATAGTCTGCGTCTGGTTTCAAAAGCGCGCCCTGGTGGTCGTGCTCACCCTTGGCGTTGTTGCACAGGCGGCAAGCTGGTAAGAGATTGGTCCATTCGAAAGCCATGTCCCGGCGGGTGGTCTTCGCCACGTAGTGGTCGATTTCCAGGTAGGACGTCACGTCCAGAGGCGCTTTCGCAGTACGCGCACTTCCCGTGAGCGAGATCGCGCAAGGCCGCGCGGAGAATCCTCTTTGCAGGGGTCGTCGCCCAGTCACTCTGGGAGGTGGCGTTGAGCGCGGCCTGGAACCGGGCTGTCCATCTCTTCCCATGTTTGACAAGTTGAGTCGGGGGCGGCAACGTGCGCGGCGTGTGAACCATGCCCGTCTATGCGCGTTTCCGCCGCTTAATCGGATGCGGCTTCGCTTCGTCGGCGGTGAGCGATCGCAACACCGTCTCGGGAATGGTCAATGGCGAGGCTACTATTGAACGAAGCTCCTCGCTTCTTTCGGCGAGAGTCACTGTCAATTCCTTCAGACGCGATCTTTCAGCGACGGGCAGGGAACCGGCGACCTCTCGTTTCTTCAATGTGTTCCATTCATCCAGTTCGCGCTCCGTTTGGACATCAAAACGGCTGTCTACTCCGAATATCTCCTTGAGGGTGGTTGTGACCGACTCTCCGATCGGGGAATCGACCGGCGGACGCGCGTGGGCTCGCCCGTTTGCATCAAGTTCGAGGACATGCACTCGGGAGTTGGGGCAAGACGAGATCACGAAGGGCGAGTGGGAGGTGACGAGGATCTGCACGTCTGGAAGCGCCTTGCGCATCGCGGGCAAGAGCTTGCGCTGCCAGAGTGGATGGAGATGAGCATCAACTTCATCAAGGAGTAGCACACCAGGCCGCTTGTCCCCGAGTGTGGGATCCCACTGGACTCGATCCTGCCTCATCATAAAGTCCGCGATCCAGCCCACGGTGCTGCGTACGCCGTCTGGCAACTGGGAGAAGTCCAGATTTCGGCCGAAGGCCTTCAGGCGAGGCTGGAAGCTCGGCTCAAGCTCAACATCAAAGGAGACGCCCTCGTCGTAGAGGAGCCGCAAGGCGTTCTCAACCTTTCGAGCGATCGCGCGTATTCGTCCCCTGACTGGTGCCGATCGCGTGCAATAGCGCGCTTGCTATAGAGGCCCAGAAGCCAGGACTGGATGAACTCGTTTTGGACAGTCGATTCGAACGCCAGGGAGTTCTCATCAGGGCTAGAAAGTCTCTTAGTCAGGTCAACAGCGGTGATATGCCGCAAAGCTCTCGACGGGGAGTAGGCGGCGACGTTAAGCATTGCACCGGCGGGATCTGCCCCGCTCTTGTCCCTGAAGACGATCCGGACGGCACCGCCCTCGCGCTGCAAGGTAGCCTCCAGGCCGCCGGCGGACCACAGGGTCCCGCCTACACTTCCACGACGACCCAGAATCCCCAGGGGCCTAACGATGGGTGCAGTCCAGTCGAACAACTCTGGCCTATCCGCCTCGAAGTTCGCTAACAAGTGCCTGTCGAAGGCACCCTTCAACACGGACCGCGCCCAGGTGGCTAGATCCGCTTGATCCGCGTTGTCCGTCCCGTCCGTGCAAGCACGGGCGTAGGGAACCGACCCGGGTGGATGCAAAACGGCGACAGCGCGGGAATGCGAATGTCCGGCGGTCAGATGCGACCAGTCGTCGTAACGGAATCCCGACTCCCCAGGATCCATGACCCACGCCAACGTGCTGAGGATCGTCGACTTCCCCGACCCATTCACCCCCGCGAAAATATGCGGCCCAAGATGCGGATTGCCCTTGCCATCCGACAGGTCGATATCGAGCCGCTCAAAAGGCCCAACTCCTTCGGCAATCAGGCGCAGCAAAGGCATCCCTATATCATATATCCCGTGGCGCTCGGACCGCTTGTTATACTGGGCCTTTAATGCTACGAGTTCGCTTCGCGCCGTCTCCCACCGGCTTTCTCCATATTGGCAGCGCGCGCACGTTCATCTTCAACTGGCTCTATGCACGCCACAACGGCGGCACGATGATTTTGCGCATCGACGACACCGACGTGGAACGCAATACACAGTCTTCGCTCGATTCCATTTTCGAGGGGCTGCGCGGGCTGGATCTCGGATGGGACGAGCAGTATCGCCAATCCGAGCGTCTGGCGGTGCATCGGAGCGCGGCGCAGGCGATCTTCGACAAGGGGCTGGCGTACCGCGACTTCACGCCCGCCGAAGCCGAAGCCGGCGAATTGGCGCGCGGCGAAGGGACGTGGCTGTTCAATCCGGGTATGCGGGAGCTTTCCGCGGCTGAGAGCGACCGGCGCGCCGCGGCTGGAGAGCCTTTCGTGCTGCGCTTCCGCGTGCCGCGCGAGCACGCCGCCAACGTGTGCTTTCGCGACGCAGTCTATGGCGAGCAGATCAAATCCGCGGCGGACATCGAGGACTTCGCGCTGTTGCGCAGCAATGGCATGCCGACTTATCACCTGGCTTCCTGCGCGGACGACGCGGACCTGCGCATCAGTCACATCATCCGCGGCCAGGACCATCTGACGAACACCTTCAAGCACGTGCTCATCTTCGAGGCCGCGGGCGTCACGCTGCCGCAATTCGCGCACTTGCCGCTGCTGATCGCTCCGGACGGCGCCAAGCTTTCGAAGCGCCGGCACGGCCCGGTGGTGAGCGTGACAACCTATCGCGACAACGGCTTCCTGCCGCAAGCTTTCGTGAATTTTCTGTGCCTGTTGGGATGGTCGCCTAAAGACGATCGCGAAGTGATGAGCCGGCAGGATTTGATCGATGCGTTTTCGTTTGAAGGCATCAATCGCAGCAACGCGGTAATCAATTTCACCGAAGTTGACCCCATCGACCCCAAAGCGCTGTGGCTCAATGCGGAGCACATCCGCGCGCTGCCGGTGGAAGATCTGACCGATCGCCTGTTGCCGTTCGTGCAGGCCGCCGGCTTTGACGTGGACCGCGCAAAAATGCTGCGCATCACTCCGCTGATACAGGAGCGCATCAAGTTATTGCGGGACGTGCCGACCGTCGCGGATTTCTTCTTCGTCGACCAGTTGCCGCCTTATGACAGCGCCGAACTGATCCCACAGAAAGGCGATGCAGCGATGGCGCTGACGGCCTTGCAACGTGGCCGCGAGGTGCTGGCCGCGCTGGATAATGCCGGGTTCACGCACGATACGCTGGAACAAACGCTGCGCTCCGCCGCCGGCACGCTGGGAATCAAGACCGGCCAGATGTTCCAGCCGATTCGCGTGGCCGTCTGCGGCCGCAAGAACGCGCCGCCGCTGTTTGCGACCCTCGAGGTGCTGGGCCGCGACATCTCGCTCGCGCGTATCGATCAGGCAATCCGGAAGTTGCGGTAGGAGTTTTCGCATACTATGAATCCCACCCCGGTTCCTTCGAACTTCATCCGCGAAATCGTCATCGAGGATCTAGCGACCAACAAATACGGTGGCCGCGTGCATACGCGCTTTCCGCCGGAGCCGAACGGATATCTGCACATTGGCCACGCCAAATCGATCAATCTCAACTTTGGGCTCGCCGCGGAGTTTGGCGGTCAGTGCAACCTGCGCTTCGACGACACCAATCCTTCGAAGGAAGAGACCGAGTATGTCGATTCGATTATCAAAGACGTTCGCTGGCTGGGAGGCGACTGGGAAGACCGGCTCTTCTATGCGTCCGACTACTTCGACCAGTTGCACGTATGGGCGGTGCAACTGATCCTGTCCGGGCGCGCTTATGTTTGCGATCTTACCGCGGATCAGATGCGGGAGTATCGCGGAACGCTGACCGAACCCGGCACGGAGAGCCCCTGGCGCAACCGGTCCATCGCAGAGAATCTGGACCTGTTTGAGCGCATGCGCGCCGGCGAATTTCCAGACGGCGCGCGCACGCTGCGGGCCAAGATCGACATGGCTGCGAAGAACCTGAACATGCGCGATCCGGTGATGTACCGCATTCTGCACGCCGAACATCATCGCACCGGCGCCAAGTGGTGCATCTATCCGATGTACGATTTCACGCATGGCCAGTCCGACTCCATCGAACGCGTTACGCATTCCATTTGCACGCTGGAATTCGAAGATCACCGGCCGCTGTACGACTGGTATATCGAGCAGTTAGGGATCTATCATCCGCAGCAGATCGAATTCGACCGGCTCAATCTGACTTATACCCTGTTGAGTAAGCGCAAGCTGCTCACGCTGGTGCAGGATGGGCATGTGAGCGGCTGGGACGATCCCCGCATGCCGACGATTTCCGGCATCCGGCGGCGGGGTTACACGCCCGAAGCGCTGCGCAATTTCTCCAATGCCATCGGCGTCTCGAAGACCAACGGCACCATCGAGCTGGCGCTGCTGGAGCATTTCCTGCGCGAAGATTTGAACAAGCGCGTGCCGCGCACGATGGCGGTGCTGCGGCCGCTGCGCGTGGTGATCGACAACTACCCCGAGGATCTGGTGGAGGAGATGGAGGCCGTGAACAACCCCGAGGATGCCGCCATGGGCACGCGCAAAGTGCCGTTCTCGCGGGTGCTCTACATCGAGCAGGACGATTTCCGGGAAGTCCCGCCCAAGCAGTTCTACCGGCTTTCCCCGGGGCGCGAAGTCAGGCTGCGGTATGGCTACTTCATCGCTTGCACCGGCGTGGTGAAAGACGAAAAGACGGGCGCGGTGGTGGAAATCCACTGCACGTACGATCCCGCCACGCGCGGCGGCAACGCGCCGGATGGGCGCAAGGTGAAATCGACCATTCACTGGGTCTCCGCGGCGCACGCCATCGACGCGGAGGTGCGCTTGTACGACAATCTATTCACGCGCGAAGATCCGAATGAGACCGACGAAGGCGAGAACTTCACCGCGAATCTGAACCCTCACTCGCTCGAAGTCATTGCCTGCGCCAAACTGGAACCTGCGCTACGGGATGCGGTGGAAGGCGCACGCTATCAGTTCGAGCGGCTGGGTTACTTCTGCGCCGATCCGGATTCCACCCCCGGAAAGCCGGTCTTCAACCGGACAGTGGCGCTGCGGGATACCTGGGCGCGAATCGAGAAGGCTCAGCAAGGCGGCCAGAAACCCAAATGATCATTCTGGGAATCGGCGGCATTCTGGGCGACGCCGCGTCCGCCATCCTGAAAGACGGATGTCTGGTGGCGGCTATCGAGGAGTCCAAGCTGAGCCGGGAGGGACTCAAACCCGGCGCGCACGCGGGATCCACGGAACTTCCCGAGCAATCCATGGCCGCGTGTCTCGCGCTGGCCGGCGTCGCGCCCGAACAGGTTGACGCCGTGGCCATCGTGCGCCCGTTCGCGGCCGGGCCGGAAGCGCCGCTGCACCTGCAGTTGCGCGCGCGATTTCCGCATAGCCGCATCGTGGTGGTGGAGCATCACACCGCGCACGCCGCTTCGGCATACTATCCGTCGCCGTTCGAAGAGGCCACCGTACTCACGCTGGATCGCGCGGGCGATTTCCGCTGCGGCACGCGTTGGCGCGCGGCAGGCACGCAGCTTTCGCTCGAAAACGAGCTGTATTATCCCGACTCGCTGGGCGAGCTATATGGCCGCGTGACCGAGCTGCTGGGCTTCCGCGCCAATCTGGAAGAACACAAGGTGCAATGGCTCTCGGCATCCTGTGACGTGGGCGACGACCGGTTCCGCGACCTGTTTCTGGAGATCATGCCCATGCGGGAGGGCGAGTGGCCGCGCCTGGACCGTTCTTTCTTCGATACCGCGCGGCCGGCCTGCGGCGGCTTCAGCGCCCGCTTTTACGAAAGGCTGGGGCTCGCAGAGGGGGCCGCGGTGCCCGACTCGCTGCGTGCTCCGCTGGCGGCCGGCATCCAGCGCGCCATCGAACATACGGTGGTCCGCATCGCGGGATCGGACTCGCGTCACCTTTGTTTCGCCGGCGGGTTGGGATTGAACGCGCTGCTGGTCTCCGCGCTGGAGCGCTCGTCGTTTGAGAATGTCTTCGTGCAGCCGGCGGCGGGAAACGCGGGCACCGCCATCGGCGCGGTACTGCAAACTTGGCACGCCGTCTACGGCCAGACTCAGCGCATCCCGCTCGATAACCTCTATCTGGGCCCCAGCTACACGGCCGAAGAGATCAAGCGCGTGCTCGAAAACTGCAAGCTGCGCTTCCGCTACATCCTGACTATGGAAGAGACCATCGATACGGCCATCGCGCAGCTTGCCGAGAACCGCATCGTGGCCTGGATGCACGGCCGCATGGAGTTCGGACCGCGCGCACTGGGCAACCGCAGCATCCTGGCATCGCCGCTGGACGACTATGCCGCGGAGAATTTGAACGCCTTCATCAAGCATCGCGAGCCGTTCCGCAAGTTTGCCGCTTCGGTGCCGGCGGAGCTTGCCGGCGAATACTTCGAGTGCGGACCCAATGCGCGCTTTCTGGCCACCGTAGGCCGCGTTCGCCCGGCGCATCGGGGCCGCTTCGCGAGCGCCGCGCTGAATGGCGACCTGGTCCGCGTACACACGGTTTCGCAAGCGGACAACCCGCTCTACTGGAAACTGCTGCATGCGGCGGGCAAAGCTACCGGTCTGCCGGTGCTCTACAACACTTCGTTCAACCTGTTCAGCGAGCCGCTGGTGTGCACTCCGCGCGATGCGGTGCGCAGCTTCTACTCATCCGGAATCGATGCGATGTTTGTGGGGAATTTCTTCCTGCAAAAGTGACTCTCCCATGCGCTCTCTCCTGCTTTGCCTACTCGGTGTGCCGCTTCTCTATGCGCAAGCTCCCGACGAGAAGGAAGATCTCAAGAATCCGGTAGCGGGGCAGGCCGACGCCATCGCCGCCGGCAAGAAGCTGTATCTGGAAGGCTGCAGCGGCTGCCATGGCCCCAGCGCGGAAGGCGGGCGCGGTCCCAACCTGGCGCAAGGCGATCAGATTCGCGGCGCTACCAACCGGCAGCTTCTGTCCGTGATTACCGATGGCGTGAAAGGGTCCGATATGCCGCCTTCCGGGCTGCGGAGCGATAAGGTCTGGCAGCTTGTCGCGTACCTACGCAACCTGACCGCCGTGGCGTTCGATAGCATGGGCACGGGCGACGTGCAAGCCGGCAGCGCGCTATTCTTCGGCCAGGCTGGCTGCGCCAACTGCCACACCATCCGCGGACGGGGCGGCTTTCCCGGCCCCGATCTTTCCAATATCGGCCGGGTGCGCTCCTTCCGGCAACTACGCGAATCGCTGCTGAATCCGGATGCGCAAATTGCCGAGGGTTACGGTGGCGTCACCGTCACCACGAAGTCCGGCCAGACCATCTCCGGCGTGGCCCGCGACAACACCAATTACGCGATCCAGATTCTCGACGCGCGCGGTGAGATCCATCGGTTGCTCAAGGCGGATTTGCGCGAAGTGGTGTTTCGCAAGAATTCGCTGATGCCTGGCGATTTCAAGGAGCGGCTGAGTTCCGCCGAGATCGATAATCTGCTTGCCTTCCTGGGCCGCCAGTCGCTACGCGACAGCGCCGCCGTGGTCCAAAGCGTTACGTCTCCGGCATCCGCGGGGGCGCGCTACGATCTGATCCGCGCAGGCGAGGGAGCGGACTGGCTGACTTATGCCGGAGACTTCGCGGGGCGCCGGCATAGTCCGCTGACCCAGATCACGCCGGCCAACGCGGCATCGCTGGTATCGGCGTGGGTTTACCACGTGGATGGCGCAACCCACCTGGAAGCCACGCCGCTGGTCTACGACGGCATCATGTACGTGACCAACAGCAACGAGGTACATGCGCTGGACGCGCGCACCGGGCGGCCCATCTGGAAGTATCGCGACGAACTCGCCAAACGCAGCGACGTGAACCGCGGCGTCGCCATTCTGGGTGACAGCGTCTTCTTCGCGACCAGCGACGCGCACCTGGTGGCGCTGAATCGCAAGACGGGCGGGGGACTGTGGGATCGCGAGTATGCCGACACCAGCCGCGGCGCGTTTGCCACGCTCGCGCCTATGGCCGTGAAGGATCGCGTGATCGTAGGTGTTTCGGGCGGCGATACCGGCGTGCGCGGATTCGTCGCGGCATTCTCAGCCGAGACCGGCGAAGAGCTGTGGCGCTTCTGGACCGTTCCCGCGAAGGGCGAACCGGGCGCGGAAACGTGGGGCGAATTGGGACCCGAATGGGGCGGCGCGGCGACCTGGCTTAACGGCACTTACGATCCCGAGCTCAACCTGCTCTACTGGACCACCGGCAATCCATGGCCCGACTTTTACGGCGGCGCGCGGCGCGGCGCCAATCTCTATTCCGATTCGCTGCTGGCGCTGGACGCCGATACGGGGAAGCTGAAATGGTATTTCCAATTCACGCCGCACGACACGCACGATTGGGATGCGCAGGCTTGGCCGGTTCTGCTCGACATGGTGTACGAAGGCCGCCCGCGCAAGCTTTTGATGCATGCGAATCGCAACGGTTACTTCTATGTACTCGACCGGACGACGGGCGAATTTCTGCGCGCCACGCCGTTCGTCGAGCGGCTGAATTGGGCCAAGGGAATCGACGCCAAGGGCAAGCCCATCGAGAATCCCGGCATGGAGCCTTCGCCGAATGGCACGCGCGTGTGCCCGTCGGTGCGCGGAGCTACTAACTGGATGTCGCCCTCTTATAACCCGCAAACGGGGTTGCTCTATGTGCCCACGCTGGAGCAATGCGATGTGTATAGCTCATCCGCCAAGACGCCGGAGCCGATGAAGAACTTCGCGGGTACCGGCGGTGAGTCGATATCCAAGGAGCCGGGCAAATTCTATCTGCGCGCGCTCGATCCGCGGACTGGCGCGAAGCGTTGGGATTACCCGATGACCGGCCATGGCGATAGCTGGGCCGGGACGGTCTCCACCGCCGGCGGTGTGGTTTTCTTCGGCGATGACGATGGGCAACTTGTGGCTGTCGATGCTACTACCGGCCGGCATCTTTGGCATTACTATCTGGGACAGACCCTGACCGCGTCGCCCATCACGTTTTTGGCCGATGGCAAGCAGTATGTGACCATCGTTTCGGCCACGGACGTTCTTACGTTCGCGCTGTTCGAGCCGGTGGATGCTGAGCGGAAATGAAGCGGGGGAGATCCGGTATTCGCCGCTTTACGCTCGGGTGAAAGTTATGCGGACTTGTGCGGAATTGTGCGGAATTGTGCATGCCGGACGGTTTGGGCCGCTACGCAAAACTGAACAAACGAAACCATTTTGGCCTTTAGAATCAGTTAGGGGACGTGCAGAAGAGCCTGAATTCGACCGATGGCGGAGGGTAGTCGCCCGGCGGGGTCCGGGCCGGGGAACTTCGCGGCGAAGAATAGGCGAACAAGCGGCGAGGTTTGGGGCAGGGTGGTGTCCTGCGCGCCGATTGGGCATCGGCGCAAAGTGGGCCGATTAACAATCGGCCCGCAGGTTGCCAACCTGCCCCACAACCAAATTGACCCACCACCGCGGGGTGAAGGACAACCGGGGCCACCGGGACGAGAAAATTCTGTTGTCAATGAGCCAGAGGGCTTTCCGGCAGAACGCCGTTCGGCGAGTGCGGAGGCCTGTCACAATCCCGACGTGAGGATAGCACGGCGGCGAATCGAGATTCGGGGATCGATTGGCGTTGGCCCTTTGTTTTTAATGGACCTGGGTGCGACGAGATATGTGACCGTCGATTATTGACTGGCTTTAGGCAGGCCGGCCCCTGATACAATAAATACGCGAAGGGGTCGACGTTTAGGATTGGTAACTATGACGATCACGCTCAATCTGCCGCCAGAAAAAGAAGCTGCATTCGAGGCCCAGGCGCGGGCGCGCGGCTTGAGCGTTGAGCAGTGGATGCTGGAACTTGCCGACCAGTCCGTGCCGCCGGTTTCGATTGCCCACCTGCAGAGAACCGATCCCCAGGAGTGGGCGCGGCAGTTCGATGCTTGGGTCAATAGTCACAGACCCGACATTCCTGTCCTCTCGGATGAAGCGATGAGCCGGGAGAGCATTTACCCGGACTTGATTTAGCGGCGTGCTCATCGATACCAACACGTTGCTTCGCACTCTGCAGCCGTTGCATCCACAGCGTGAGACCGCCCGCAGCGCGATCAAAGCCCTGACGGCGCGGGGCCACGAGCTCCAGCTTGTTCCTCAGAACCTGATGGAATTATGGGTTGTGGCGACTCGGCCGGTTGGCCAAAACGGTTTGGGTTTGTCGATCCCGGAAGCGACGTCCGAACTGATGCGCCTGAAGAGCATGTTTCCTTTGTTGCCGGATACGCCGGCGATCTATCCGGTTTGGGAGAACCTGGTCATCCGGTATGGGGTTTCCGGGAAGCCGGCGCACGACGCGCGGCTGGTGGCCGCTATGCAGGTGCATGGCCTCACCGCTATTCTCACCTTCGACAGGACCGGGTTTTCCCGCTATGCCGGTATTGAAGTTGTGCATCCCGCGGACGCCGCGGCTTGAGATCTGCTCTGGAACTGGCGGCCTCCTCGAATGCGACTTCCGGGCGTTCCGTCCACGCGGATCGCAGGGGCGCGAGGATTCAAGCGACACGCGCTGTAATCGGCGTGCGTGCACGCTCCGTCGCGCTTGGCGAATTTTTTCCCCATCAGAGCGGCAATTCTATCTGAGCGTGTACTAAAATATATACAGTACATGAAGCACTGTTGATGCGCTTCGAATGGGATGAGGACAAGAGCCGTCGCAACCTCGCAAAGCACAAGGTCAGCTTCAAGACCGCCGAGTCGGTTTTCGACGATCCCCAGGCGCTCAGCATTCAGGACCGTGTCGTCGATGGAGAGGAGCGATGGCAGACGGTTGGGATGGTATCTGGCACGGTTTTGATGGTGGCCTATACCTATCGCCACGAAGGGGGCGACGAGGCGGTCCGGCTGATTTCGGCACGAAAGGCGATCCCGCATGAAAGGCGAGCATATGCGAAGAGTCAAAAACGCTCAAGCGGATGAAATCCGCGCGCTTAAACGCATGAAAGACCGGGAAATCGATACGACCGACATTCCGCCGGTGCTCGACTGGAGCAAGGGTGTTGTCGGCAGGTTCTATCGGCCAACTAACAAGCCAGTCAAACCGTCGACGGGCCTCGCTTCGGCCAATCCCCCCGATCGACGATGACTGCATACATAGACGACTGCATACATAAAGGTCGAGGCGCAGGGTCGATCTTTGATCTAAGTCCCTCCGAGAAGCTCCAACTGGTCGAAGATCTGTGGGACGACCTTGCGGCCGCGCCGGAGACCGTACCCGTCCACGATTGGCAAAAGCAGGAGCTGGCACGCAGAAAGGCGAATCTGCTAAAAAACCCGGCTTCGGGGCTGCCCTGGGAAGAGGTGAAGCGCGGGGTGCGTGCCCGGTATGTCCGCTGAACTGGCGATCGCGCCGGAAGCTGAGTTGGATATTGCAGAAGCCTACGACTGGTATGAAGGCAGCCGAGTTGGACTGGGTGAGGAGTTCCTGAGTTCGGTGGATGCCTGTCTGGAAAGCATCCGGCGTCGACCCGAGATGTACCCTGTCGTTCACGAGGGCTACCGTCGCTCCCTGACACGTCGCTTTCCATATGCCGTGTTCTACGAGCAGTCGGGGACGATAGTCAGGATTTGCGCCTATTTCATATGGGTCCACTATGTCATCGACGCAAGAGCGGCTGCTCGCGGAAAAGTTCAGCCACATCGTCGTAATGCTTGGCGGCGACGGGGCTGGCAGGGTTGCAATGCAAACAATCTCGGTTCGGCTCCAGCAAGTAGTCTTCAAAGTGGAAACGGTTGCGCTCCCGGAGGGCATGCAACCGGATCAGCTCTCAGATGTCTAGCTACCGGCGGCGCATGCTCGCCGGATTCGGATGACGTGGCGCAAGTCGTCCGAGACGTACGGCGAAGTCCTGGGCGTCCGCCAAAACCTGCGGCACGTCTTCCTCGATGCGCCGATAAAGAGAATTGTAGTCGGCTCTTTCCCTTTTCTCCTTGAGCCGAAGCGCAATTTGTGCCAGAACGACGCATTCCGGTTCGGGATTTAGGCTGAAAAGCCTCCACAATTGTCCGTGGCTCGATTCGCCCTGCGTCGAGACAAAACCATTTTGCTGCGCTCTCGTCAGGGCGAGATGGAAAACATAATAATATGCCCTGCTGAGAGAGGTGCGAAGACATGTTTCTTCGTTGCGCGCGGCAAGCTCCTCCGCCAGTTTCAGATATTCTGACCAGTCAAAAGGCCGGTCCGGCATTTATACCAGCTCGTAAGTGAAAGTGAGATAACCTGCTGCCTGCCCGGCTCGCGCGATCCACCACTGGTTATCAAACGTCGTCAGAGCGCTCCTTGCGTCCTGAGTTGGTCCCGGCCACATGACGACTGCATAGAGTATCCCTGACCTAGCTTCGTCAATCGAGGCTCGCAGCGTGAAAACGGTATTCGTACCGAAGAACGCCCTTAGCTGTGGCGCCGCCTCGAGAAGGATCTGCGGAATAGTGCGGTGCGCGTTGAGAAAGTCACGGATCGAAGAATCTGTCCGAAGCACATAATATTTGCGCACTTCATCCAGAGCAGCTTGATACTGGGAGGCATATTCCTCCATCTGCCTCTCAAGGTCATCGAAGATGTCCCTCTGTTGGGGAGATGGGGGTAATGGCGGCGGTGCCTGGTGGGGCAGGGGGAGAAACTGAGCGGCGCGATCCGGCCACTGAATTCCCGAACTTTGAAGTTCTTGATATGCGTTCACGCCTGGTCCTCTTCTACCCCTAAGACTTTAAACAAGTCCTCTTCGTCTTTCTTGAGTTGCCCTGCGATTTCTTCATAGGTGGCCGTGCTCGGAAATCCGCGCTCGAAGCGAAGGAAAATAGCGTTGGCGATCACTGCTGACCCGTCGATGGTCACCTTGTGATTTGCCCATTTGGCAACCGTCGCCATCGTTGTCGCGGGACTGGTATCTAGGGCTGCGAGTTGGGGCGGGATGAAAGGCGTAAGGATGGCGACGAAGGGAAGTGACTTCGGTTGAAGGTGGAGTGAAATGGCGGTGTTCCTGGAACCCAGGACGACGCCGCTGGATCGGATCAACGCTGAGAGGGCCGCATCGGCGATAGCTATCGTCTCGTCCGCCGTCTGCCAGTCCAGATTCTCCCGTGTGAATTTGCATGAGGCTGGGCCGAAGAAAAAAGAGACGCGCTTCAAGGGCAGTTTGATCGTAAAGCCTTGTTCGGAAATCTTTCCGGTTGTGATGGGTTCCATGTTGTCTATTTGGGCCTCCCAGGGTGTTAGGGAGTCGAAAATGGACTGAAGGATTGAGGCCCGATCCAGCCAGAGCTTGAATTGCGGGCGCTCATATTCTATTGCGAGTTCGAAAGATGAAATCGGTATTGTGACGAGCTCAGGCATTCTGTCTCCACCATGCATTCTACCCTTGATTATCGGCCAAATGGGGTGCTTCGTGAAGAATTTAGCGGTCAACAGCTTGGCGGATGCTAAATTGCTAGCCCGGCCAGCAGCCGTCCGGGAATCACCAGGACGCTTACGAAGGCAGAAATGCGCGATTGCCACCCTTAGTGGCCGGAAGTGTTGAGGCGACAGACCCGCGACACCGCGAGTGTCGAGACGAGTCTCGGTCCGGCACGCACGGGTGCGCGCGCCGCGTCACAATATGAATATGGACATCAATCGTTTCACGGAAAAACTCCAGGAGGCGATCCGGGCGGCGCAGAGCAAGGCCACCCGATACGGCCATCAACAACTAGACGTCGAGCACCTATTTGCGAGCCTGCTGGAGCAGGAGGGCGGGCTGGCCGGCTCCATCTTGTCGCGTGCGGGGGTCAACGTCGACACCCTGCGGCCGCGGCTTGAGCAGGAACTGGACCGGCTGCCGAAAGTCACCGGGCCATCCGGCGCGCCCGACCAGATCTTCGTGACAGCCCGCCTGAACCGGCTGCTGGCGCAGGCAGAGGACGAAGCCAAGAAGCTCAAGGACGAATATATTTCCGTCGAGCACGTGCTGCTCGCGCTCACCGACGACAGCGGCGCGAGCGGCCGCCTGCTGCGGGAATACGGCGCGACGCGCGAGCGGCTGATGCAGGCGCTGCGCGAAGTGCGCGGCAGCCAGCGCGTGACGACGCAGAATCCGGAGGCCACCTACGAGGCCCTGGAACGCTATGGCCGCGACCTCACCAAACTGGCCAGCCAGGGCAAGCTGGACCCGGTGATCGGGCGCGACGAGGAGATCCGCCGCGTGATCCAGGTGCTGTCGCGGCGCACCAAGAACAACCCGGTGCTGATCGGCGAGCCGGGCGTGGGCAAGACCGCCATCGTGGAGGGCTTAGCCCTGCGCATCGTGCGCGGCGACGTTCCGGAAGGGCTGAAGAATCGCCGCATCGTATCGTTGGATATGGGGGCGCTGATCGCGGGCGCCAAGTTTCGCGGCGAATTTGAAGAGCGGTTGAAAGCGGTGTTGAAAGAAGTGCAGGAATCGGCCGGCGATATCATCCTGTTCATCGACGAACTGCACACGGTGGTGGGCGCGGGCAAGGCTGAAGGATCGATGGACGCGGGGAACCTGCTGAAGCCCATGCTGGCGCGCGGGGAGCTGCACTGCATCGGCGCGACCACGCTGGATGAATACCGCAAGCACATCGAAAAAGACGCGGCGCTGGAGCGGCGCTTCCAGCCGGTGCGGGTGGATCAGCCGTCGGTCGAAGACACCATTTCGATTCTGCGCGGCTTGAAGGAGCGCTACGAAGTGCATCATGGCGTGCGCATCAAGGATTCGGCGCTGGTGGCGGCGGCGATTTTGTCGAACCGCTACATCACCGACCGGTTTCTGCCCGATAAAGCTATCGACCTGGTGGACGAGGCGGCGGCCCGGCTGCGCACGGAGATCGACTCCATGCCGGCGGAGCTGGATGAAATTTTGCGGCGCACGATGCAGCTTGAGATCGAGCGCTCGGCGCTGAAGAAGGAGAAGGACGCTGCTTCGCGCGGCCGGTTGAAGAAACTCGAAAAGGAGCTGGCCGATTTGAAGGCGGAGGGCGACGCGTTGAAGGCGCGCTGGCAAGCCGAGAAGCAGACCGTCGCCAGTTTGCGCGCGCTGCGCGAGCAGATCGAGCAGACTAAGGTCGAGATGGAGAAGGCGGAGCGCGCCTACGATTTGAATCGCGCGGCGGAGCTGAAGTATGGCAAGCTGGCGGAGCTGGAGAAGCGGCTGCAGGCGGAGTCGGACCAGTTCACGAAGAAGCAGGCGCAATCGCCGCTGATCAAAGAAGAGGTGGGCGAGGAAGATATCGCCGAGGTGGTCAGCCGGTGGACCGGCGTGCCGGTGACCAAGCTGCTGGAAGGCGAGATGCAGAAGCTGCTGCACCTAGAAGATGAGCTGCACCAGCGCGTGATTGGGCAGGATGAAGCGGTGACGGCGGTGGCGGAGGCGGTGATCCGCGCGCGGTCGGGGCTGAAGGATCCGAACCGCCCCATCGGCAGTTTCATCTTTCTGGGCCCGACGGGCGTGGGCAAAACCGAGCTGGCGCGGGCGCTGGCGCAGTTTCTGTTCGACGACGAACGTGCCATGATTCGCATCGACATGTCGGAGTATCAGGAGAAGCACACGGTGGCGCGGCTGATCGGCGCGCCGCCCGGATACGTGGGCTATGAAGAAGGCGGCCAGCTTACCGAGGCGGTGCGGCGGCGGCCCTATTCGGTGGTGCTGTTCGACGAGATCGAGAAGGCCCACCACGATGTGTTCAACGTGATGCTGCAGGTGCTCGACGATGGCAGGCTCACGGATGGCCAGGGCCGCACGGTGGACTTCCGCAACACCATCGCGATTATGACTTCCAATATCGGCAGCGCGCGCATCCTGGAATATCACGGCGCGTTTGCAGGCGAGGGGTACGAACGGATGAAGGAGGCCGTGCTGGAGGAGATGCGCCGCCATTTCCGGCCGGAGTTTCTGAATCGGGTGGATGAGACGATCGTGTTCCACGCGCTGGGCGAGGAACATTTGCAGCAAATCGTGGAGATCCAGTTGGATCGGGTGCGGGCGCGGCTGGCGGACCGGCATATCACGCTGAAGCTGACCGAAGCGGCGCGGCTGAACCTGGTGCGCACGGGGTTCGATCCGCACTACGGGGCGCGTCCGCTGAAGCGCGCGATTCAGAAGAAGGTGGAGACGCCCCTGGGCAGGCTGATTTTGAAGGGCGAGGTGCGGGATGGGCAGCAGCTTGTGGTGGATGTGGATTCGGAAGGCGAACTGACGTTTAGGCCGGCAGGCGAGCTGGCCGCGGCGCGGTAAGTTGCCTGGGTGGGGTATTATCAAGCAAAGGCTATTCTCTATGCGCTATACCGTCATTTTGGAACGGGAGCCAGACGGTGGATACGTCGCCACTGTGCCGGCACTACCCGGCTGTGTGTCCCAAGGCGACACTCGCGATGAGGCGATGAAGAATATCCGCGAAGCCGCGGACCTCTATATCGAAGACTGTATCGCGGCTGGCGACCCGGTCCCTGCCGAGGAGGGAAGAGAATACCTCGAGATCGGGAGCGGAACCCGCTAGTGAAGCTCCCGACGGACCTTTCCGGGCGGGAACTTGTGAGGGCGCTCCTGCGGGCGGGATTTGTTGTCAGCCGCCAAAAAGGTAGCCACATCATTCTGCGGCGGGAAGCGCCGCCCGCCCGTGTTATGGTACCGGATCACAAGCGGGTCCGTCCGGGAACATTACGCCAGATTCTAAACGAAGCGGGGATTAGTGTGGAGCAACTGTTGGAACTACGATGAACGTTAATATAGCGGTCGCTGGCCGGGCCGCTTCCGGGACTGCGCCTCGCTGAGGTTCATACGGACACCGCGGATACGTCGGCGTAGGCCATCCGGTTCGGCATTCGGTTGCGCTGTTCCGAGAACGGAATACGAGGTCTGGCCCCCGCAGTCAATTTCGGTCTCGGCAGGGCGAGCTTCGCTCGCCTTGGCAGGCGGAAGCGCCTGCCCCACCACACTGTTACCATCTGCCAAGGCAGTACAACACTCTGGTGTGCGTACCCCGCGCCGCCCTCCGCCGCGTCACAATATACTTGTGAAATCCCTCTGCCTGTCTTTGATCACCGCCGCCCTGCTCTGCGCCCAGGCGCCCCGCGTCGACGGCATCGAATTCTACGGCCTGCACAAGCTGTCCGAGCAGAAACTGCTGCACACGCTGCACGTGAAGCCGGGCGATCCGTTGCCGCCTTCCAAAGGCGACCTGGAGGACGAGCTGGAACAGATTCCGGGGGTGGTGCTGGCGCATGTGGAAGCCGTCTGCTGCGACCAGGGCAAGACCACCCTGTTCATAGGTATCGAGGAGAAAGGCGCGCCGCACCTGGCGTTCCGCAGCGCACCGGCGGGCAGCGCCGTCCTGCCCAGCGGGGTGGAGGAGATTTACCAGCACCTTCTCGATGCGGTGCGCGAGGCGGCGCACGGCGGCAGCACCGGCGAGGACCTCACCATGGGCCACTCGCTGATGGCCGATCCAACGGCGCGCTTGCTACAGTTCCAGTTCATCGATTTCACCGCGGGGCACCTACCGTTGGTGCGCGACGTGTTGCGCGATTCCGACGACGCCGAGCAGCGCGCCATCGCCGCCACCGTCATCGGTTATGCGCCGGACAAAAAGGAGGTGCTGAACGATTTGGTATACGCACTGCAGGATCCGGACGAAGCCGTGCGCTCGAGCGCGCTCCGCTCCCTGAACGCGATCGCCGTGCTGGCGCGCCTGCAGCCGCAACTGGGAATACATGTGCCGGCCACCTGGTTCATCGAAATGCTGAATTCCGTCGTGCTCAGCGACCGGACGCGCGCCACCAACGCCCTGGTGACCCTCACGGACCAGGACGCCGCCGCGCTGGACCAAATCCGCGACCGCGCCCTGGATTCCGTGGTGGAGATGGCGCAGTGGAAGGTGCTGAGCTATGCGCTGCCGCCGTTCATCCTGGTTGGGCGGCTGGCCGGCATGAACGAGCAGGAGATTCAAAAGGCCTGGACCAGCGGCGACCGGCAGACGGTGATCGGGATCGCGCTGGGCAGCAAGAAGAAGAAGACGGAGATGGGGCCGGCGAACAAGATTGAATAGTGACCCCTCAAGTTTGCGCCGATTGGCAATCGGCGCGCAGGATGCCATCCTGCCCCACATGGCGTGCCGCTTGTGGTATGCTATATTCCGTAACCAAAACGAGATAAAGAGAAGACAAGGAGCAACCACTCGAGCATGGCACTGGCGACTGACGTAAAGCGGCAGGTAATCGTTGGAAATCAGCGTGGTAAGGCTGATACGGGATCGCCGGAGGTGCAAATCGCCCTGTTGAGTGAGCGCATCACGCAGCTTACGGATCATTTTAAGACCCACCAGAAGGATCACGCATCGCGTAAGGGCCTTCTGACTATGGTCGCCAAGCGGCGCCGGATGCTGAGATATCTTCGGGACACCGATCCGGACCGCTACAAGTCGCTTCTGCTCAAGCTGGGCATCCGCCGCTAGCCGGTCCCCTTTTTGGGGGGCCCCCGTCCTGTCAACTCCAGTCTCATTCGGCCGGTCACGCGATCGGTCAAATTTCATCGTTGGCCCGCGAAAACGGGCCGAGGCTTGGAGAATTAGAAAATGTCGCATACAGTTGAAATCGATCTGGGAGGCCGCCAGATCACCCTCGAAACGGGCAGAATGGCCAAGCAGGCGAACGGCGCGGTCGTGGTTCGTTCCGGCGACTCCGTAGTGCTGGTGAGCGCCTGCATGTCCGAAGAGCCGAAGCCGAATGCCGGCTTCTTTCCTCTCACGGTAGATTATCGCGAGTATACTTACGCCGCCGGCAAGATTCCGGGCGGCTTTATCAAACGCGAGGGACGTCCCTCGGAAAAAGAAATCCTCACCAGCCGGTTGATCGACCGGCCGGTGCGTCCGTTGTTTCCGGAAGGATTTCTGCACGAAACCCAGATCATCGCCATGGTGCTCTCCGCCGATCCGGAGCAGGACCCCAACTCCCTGGCCGTGGTGGGCGCGGGCGCCGCGCTGGCCATCTCCGATATTCCGTTCCATCACGTGTTGGGCGGAGTGCGCGTGGGCATGGTGAAGGGCGAGTACGTGGCCAACCCCACCTACACGGAAGGCCGCGAGTCCAAGCTGAATATCATCGTGGCCGCCACCGAAGGCGGCATCGTGATGGTGGAGGCGGGCGCGCAACAGGCCTCCGAGCAGGAGGTGGTGGGAGCCATCGATTTTGGCCACACTTGCTGCAAGAAGATCGCCGCCGCGATTCACGAACTGGTGGCGAAGGTCGGAAAGCCGAAGCGTGTTTACGAAGCCAAGACGCTCGACCCGGCACTGTCCAGCCAGATCTCGGCCCAGGCGAAAGAGCCGTTAATCGATGCGCTGAACACCGAAAAGTATCCGAAGCAGGAGAGCCACGACCGAGTATCGGCATTGAAGAAGCAGGTTCTCGAAGGCTTGGCCGAAGAACAGAAGGACGCAGGCAAGAAGATCTTCGAAGCGCTGAAGGAGCGGGTCTTCCGCGACGAGATGCTGAAGCACCACCGCCGTCCGGATGGCCGCGCCTTCGATCAGATCCGCCAGATCACCATCGAGACCGGCGTGCTGCCGCGTACGCACGGCTCCGCGCTGTTCACCCGCGGCGAAACGCAAGCCCTGGTCACCCTGACCCTGGGAACAAAAGACGACGCGCAACGCATCGAACTGCTGGAACCCGGAGAAGCCTCCAAGCGGTTCATGTTGCACTACAATTTTCCGCCGTTCAGCGTTGGTGAAGTTGGGTTTATGCGCGGTCCAGGCCGCCGCGAAATCGGTCACGGGGCGCTCGCCGAGCGGTCCCTGCTGCCGATCATACCCCCGGAGGCGGTGTTCCCTTACACGCTACGCGTGGTGAGCGATATTCTGGAGTCGAATGGGTCGAGTTCCATGGCTACGGTTTGCGGCGCTTCGCTGGCCTTGATGGATGCAGGCGTGCCGCTTCCCGCGCATGTGGGCGGCGTCGCCATGGGCTTGGTGAAGGAGGGCGACGACTACGCCGTGCTCACGGATATCGCGGGCGCCGAAGACCATTACGGCGACATGGATTTCAAGGTAGCCGGTACGCGCGAAGGCATCACGGGTCTGCAGATGGATATCAAGGTGCCGAACGTGACCGCCGCCATCATGCGCGAAGCGTTGGAGCAGGCCCGCCGCGGCCGCCTCTACATCCTCGACAAGATGGAGGAGGCCATCGCGCAGCCGCGCGCCAACATGTCGCAATACGCGCCGCGCATTTACACTATCCACATTCCGACCGATAAGATCCGCGACGTCATCGGACCAGGCGGCAAGGTGATCCGCGGCATCATCGAACAGACCGGCGTAAAGATCGACGTGGACGACGATGGCACGGTGCATGTTTCCTCGGCCGACGAAGCCGCGGCCAACAAGGCGCTGCAGATCATCGGCGACATCACGGCGACGGCCGAGGTGGGCAAGACCTATCTGGGCAAAGTGGTGCGGCTGGTGGATTTCGGCGCGTTTGTCGAGATCTTCCCGGGCACCGACGGCCTGCTGCATATCAGCGAGATCGCCGAGAACCGCGTGCGCGAAGTGCGCGACGAGTTGAAGGAAGGCGACCAGATTCTGGTGAAGGTTCTGGCGCTCGAAGGCAACAAAATCAAGCTCAGCCGCAAGGCCGTGTTGCGGGAGCAGCGCGAGAAGCTGGCGAAGACTACCAAGTAATAGGCATCGGCCGGTGGAGACCTAGCACCTGCATTGATTGGAGGGCGGCCAGGATTGGCTGCGGCCGGCTGAAAGCCGGCTGCGGGCACGATTGCCCGCCCTCCAAGACTATTTACCTGGGGACCACAGCGGTCCACCCAAGGTAGCCGGAAGCTGCCAGCCAGTTCGCGCCGATGGAGGTGGCTCCCCCGGTTCCGCCGTAATAACTTACGGATACCTGTGCGGTCGCATCATTCTGCCAGACCAGGTCCGGCACGCCGTCTCCATTGAAGTCGTTGGCGCCTACTACCGTCCACCCCGGATTTCCGGCGACATTGAGCCAGTTCCAGCCCAGATACGCCGCCCCTCCCGTCCCGCCATAATAGTTCACCGTAACCTGACGCGTCGGAGTATATTCCCATACCAGATCCGGCGTCCCGTTTCGATCGAAATCCGCCGCCGCTACTACGCGCCAGCCGGCCGGCTCGCCGGCGCTGTTAAGCCAATTCCAGCCGGTCAGCGTGGCGCCGCCTGTACCTCCGTAATAGTTGACGGTGACCTGATTCGTGGTGTTGTTTTGCCAGATCAGGTCGGGCACTCCGTCGTCGTTCATGTCCGCCACCGCAGCGACCGTCCAGCCGGGATTGCCATGTTCATTCAGCCAGTTCCACCCGAGCAACGTGGCCCCGCCCGGTCCGCCATAGTAGTTCACCGTGACTTGCCCTGTGGGCATGTATTCCCAGACCAGATCCGGCACGCCGTTGCCATCGAAGTCCGCCGCGCCCACCAGCACCCAGCCGTTGGGCTCGCCGGCGCTGTTCAACCAATTCCAGTTAAGAAAAGTCAGGCCTTGGGTCCCGTCGTAGTATTGCACGGTTACCTGGTGAGTGCTGTTGTTTTGCCAGAGCACGTCCTGGTAGCCGTCTCCGTTGAAATCGCCGAGGCCGGGCTTGCACGCATAGGTGTAGCCGGCCGCGGGCAGATAGCTGCCGTTTACTTCGGCGGTCAACTGCACGAAAACGGTTCCACCATTACAGGGGATCTTGGCGACGGTTTGGGATATCCCGGAGATCGAGCCATTGAAGACATTCGAGCCGCCCGGAGTAGTGCCGACAGTCAACTGATACTGGGTGGCGCCGGTAACCGCGGTCCACGCGAAGGTGGCCAGACTGCCGGAAAGCGCGATACCCGGCGCGGGGCTGGCGATTTGGGCGGGGAAGTTGCCCGTGGTGAAGGACCACGTCTGCGATGCGGCCGTACCGCCTTCGTTCCGGGCTACGATCATCCAGTAACAAACCGTGTTACTCCCGCACACGGTTCGGCTGTAGCTGGTTGCCGAGACGTTGGCGACCATCGGCGGCGGCGACGAAGTTCCGATGTACACGTCGTAAGAAGTGGCCCCGCTAGCCGCGGACCAAGTTAGGGTCGGCTGCGGTCCGACGCCGGTGAGTTGGTTGCCCGGCGAAACCAACGCCGGGGCGGCAGGCGGGGGTCCCAGCAGTCCGTACACCGCGAGTTGCGTCGCTGTGCCGGCGTAGACTTTGCCGTTCGCGATAGTGGGGACGGAGAAGTTGACCGGCGGTCCGGGCGCCTGCTGCGGGTTGTTGCCCGTGTTGAACAGTTCGTTTGCCAGGTTAGTGGCGTCGTAGGCATGCAGTACCGCCGGACTTTGGTCCGCCTCGAGCGCCCACAAGATGGCGTTCGTATTGCCGTTCGCCGAAATAGACGGGGTCGGCCCAGGATAGCTATACGTCTCCGGCGAGGACGATACGGGCGAAGTGGAGAACAGGCCGCTGTTATTGGCGTTGAACGAGAACGCCTGGAGGGCGTCGTTGGTACCCCCAACGTAGAGCGTGTTGTTCCAGAACGCGGGTGTGGCCCACAGGCCGCCTGTAAGGTTTGGCAGCCATTGCACGATCTGGGTGTCGCCCGCGCCGTCAAAGTGGCCCATCGAGTCGCGGTTCACCAGGTAGAGCGACCCCTGTTTGCCCATTTCCGCCAACAGGTGTCGATGCGGCGATCCGGCGGGCTGATCGGGCAATAAAACAACGCCTCCCGATCCGAGGTCGGTATCGGTCACAGCAAGGTGATTTTGGTTGTAGGGAGTGAAATAGTCGAGGACCTGGAAATTTGCGCCGCTGAGAGGTCCGAACTTCAATACGCTGTCGCCGGTGTCCGGACCTTCGTTATTGAGATCGAAAGTTCCGTTTGCGGTAGCCAAAAAGATGTCTCCGCTGGAATCCGCGGCTGGCCCCGATCCGCTCTGCCAAACGCCGCCGTCCGACCCGTTCGGCGTGGAGTTCCAGACCGCGGCCACCTGCAACGACTGCGCATTGTAGGCGATCAGCCAGCCATGGAAGGGAGCAGTGTCGCAGTGCGAAGCCCACGAGACGTAAACCAATCCATTCAGCAGCAGCAGGGCGGCCCGCTGGTTTTCCCTCAGCGCATCGAACGCAATCTGCCCGTTGGCAGTGCCGGCCCCCATCCCCGGCACAGTCGCCTGGACCACGATGGGGCCGCCGAACTTCTCCGCTCCGCTGGTTATGTCCAGCGCGTGCAGACGCTGGAAGAACGCGCCATTTTCCTTTGTTTTGGCCACCACGTAGAGCGTATTCGAGGTCAAATCGACGACCGGGGTGCCCGTAATGCCGACCTCCGGCTGAATATTCCCGCAATTCAAATCGCTGGCGCTATTCACGGTCGTGATACCAGCGGCTGGGTTGATGAAGCTCGCGTGCCACAGCGGGTTGGCATCGGCTCCCGTATTTCCGTCCGCGTCGAAAGCATAGACGCTGTCGTGCTCGGTAGCGACAAACACGACGTTGTGGGCGCCGCCCGCGATCTGCAGGGTCGAGACGTACAGCGGCTGGGCATACACATATCCGTCCACCGGCTGCGCGAAGAGTTGGCCGAACTGATTCGCGTTCACGTTGGCGGGGGTCAGTATGGATTCGCTGAGATTCTGACCGTCGCGCGCGTTATCGTTATGATATGTAGTGACGTTGACCTGCGCTTGGGCCATGGCGCCGAAAAGGCAGCACGCGAACAGGGACAACCTGCAAACGATCCCCCGGATTCCGAAAAACACTAAGCTTCTCCTTTGATGTTCCTGCCATTGTATCCACAAAACATTGTTGGCAAGTTGCGGGGAGGGCACGGCGACAGCTTGGAAAGCCGCGGCCGATCGGCGGCGGTAACCAACCGCCGCGCAGGCTGCCAGCCTGCCCCACATCGCGCGCTGTTGGTTTTTCGGACAATACCAGCCACAATTGGGATATGCGTTATATCGGGTATCCGGTAGAGTCAGCGGCGGGCGACTTCGCGGCCGCGGCCAGCGGCGGGACGAGGGCGTCCCGCGCGGTCCAGGGGGACCGCCCCACCAGGCGGATTCAGCGTTGTATCGCGCTGGCGTTGCTCTGCGCGGCGAGCCTGTGCGCCGCCGACGACGGCTGGTCCGCTTATGGCCGCGATGCCGGCGGCACGCGTTATTCGCCGCTCAAGCAAATCACGCGCGCGAATGTCGCCAATCTAAAGGTGGCGTGGACCTATCACACGGGCGCGCTGCAGCCGGAGACCCTGCTGAATCAGAAGGCGGCGTTCGAAGCGACCCCGATTCTGGTGAACGGCGCGCTGTACTTCAGCACGCCCTACAACCAGGTGATTGCGCTCGATCCCGCCACCGGGGCGGAGAAGTGGAAGTTCGATCCGCAGGTGCTGCGAACGCATGGCTATTCGGAAGTGACCTCGCGCGGCGTGGCCGCATGGACCGACCGGCGGAGCGCCAAGGACGCGCCCTGCCATCTGCGGATCTTCGAAGGCACTATCGACGCGCGCCTGCTGGCGATCGATGGCCAGACCGGCAAGCTGTGCGCGGATTTCGGCGACGCCGGCCAGGTCGATCTGACGCAAGGCGTCGATTACCAGAAAATCTACCGCGGCAATTACGAAGTCACATCGGCCCCCACGGTGGTGGGCGACGTGGTGATCACCGGTTCCTCCATCGGAGACAACGTGGCCGTGAACCTGGAGCGCGGCGTGGTGCGGGGTTATGACACGCGCACGGGCAAGCTGCTCTGGACCTGGGACCCCATCCCCTGGGCCAGCCAGCAGAAAGTGCGGACGGGCGCGGCCAATGCATGGTCCACCATCGCGGCCGATGAGAAGCGCGGTCTGGTGTTCGTCCCCACTGGCAGCGCCAGTCCCGATTATTACGGCGGCGAACGGCCGGGCGACAATCGCTGGGCCAATTCAGTAGTGGCTCTGAAAGCGTCCACGGGCGAATTGGTTTGGGGCTTTCAGGTGGTGCATCACGATCTGTGGGACTACGACGTGGCATCCGAGCCCACCCTGATCGACTTCAAGGGCAAGGCGGCCGTGGCGGTGACCACGAAGATAGGGAACGTCTTCGTGCTCGACCGCGAGACCGGCAAGCCGCTGGTCACCGTGGAAGAGCGCGCCGCACCGAAGAGCGATATACCCGGCGAGGATGCCGCGCCCAGCCAGCCGATCCCGGCATGGAGCGCCATGGTTCCGCAGTCGCTGACGGCGGCGGATATGTGGGGGCCAACTCCCGAGATGCGCAAGTGGTGCCAGGAGAAGCTGGCATCCTATCGCAACGACGGACTTTTCACGCCGCCTACGTTCAAGGGTACGATTGCTTTTCCAGGCAACATGGGCGGGGTGAACTGGGGCGGCGCCGCCTGGGACCCGGTGCGAAACATCCTGATCGCCAACACCAACCGCGTGGCCGCGGTGGCCCAACTGATTCCGCGCGCGGATCTGCCGGCCGCCCACGACAAGATTGAGGAAATGAAGTGGCGCGGCGAATTCGCGCCGCAAAGGGGAACCCCATACGGGATGCATCGGGACTGGCTGGTGTCGCCCTCCGGCTTGCCATGCAACGCGCCGCCCTGGGGCGCAGTGGTGGCGTTCGATCTGCAGACCGGCAAGCCGCGGTGGGAGACTCCGCTGGGCAGCCTGTTCCCGGGCCTGCCGCCGGGATCCATCAGCTTTGGCGGACCGATGGCTACGGCGGGCGGATTGGTGTTCACCGCTGCGGCGCTAGACCCGCATTTGCATGCGTTCGACGCCGATACCGGCAAGGAGGTGTGGACCGTGGAACTGCCCGCGAGCGCTCAGTCGACTCCCATGACGTATCAGTGGCAAGGCACGCAGTACATCGTGATCTGCGCGGGCGGGCATGGAAAAATGAAGAGCAAGATGGGGGATTCGGTGGTGGCGTTCCGGCTGGAGTAGCGGGAGTAACTGCGAATTGACTCGAGGCCGAAGGCAAGGTAGGGTAGGGAATGGAGGCCCTCGCGTGAACATCGAAATCACCCGGCCCGAAATCGAGTCGCTGATTCAGCAGCGGCTTCAGAGCGGCGCGTTCGTGGACGCCGAGGACGTCATCCTCCGAGCGCTCCAATCCTTCGCGCCAGAGCCTGAACACGCTTTCGATAAACAGCGCGCGCTCGCTGCAGGGGCGCGTATTCGCGAATTGAGCAAAGGACTCACCCTCGGAGGCCTGACTGTCAGAGAACTGATCGATGAAGGCCGTCCGTGAGCCGGTTCGTGCTCGACAGCGCTGTAACGATGGCATGGTGCTTCAGCGAGGAAGCGACAGAATTCACGAAGACCCTGTTGCTTCGCCTCTCGAATCTGACCGATACCGCGGTCGTTCCGGCATTGTGACTGTACGAAGTGGCCAATGTGGTGGAACTGGCCGTTCGGAAAGGCCGTATTCCGGCGGAGAAAGCGCTTGCCTTTCTCGAAAGTCTCGCCGACTTGCCCATCGAGGTCGAGAGCCCGAGCCGGGTGCAGGTCTTCGTTGCTGTACGAATGCTGGCTGGTCAATACCAGCTCACCGCTTACGACGCCGCATACCTGGAACTGGCTATTCGTCACAAGCTGCCCATCGCGTCGCTCGACAGAGCTTTGTCGAGAGCGGTGTGGGCCGCAGGTCTCAATACCGTTCAGGCATGACAGGTGCGGCGAGTAAGTACGCGGGTGGCTTAAAAGGAGCGCCTATGACGATTGACCTGAAGCCCGAGCAGCAACGCGTGATCGAATTGGCCGTGCGGTCCGGCGCTTATCGAGATTCTGGCGAGGTCCTGGAACAGGCGTTCGCGATCATCCGCGAACAACTTGACTTCGAAGACTGGATGCTCGAAGAGCGCGAAGCTGTGGCGGCCCATATCGAGATGGGCTTTGCTCAGGCTGAGCGCGGCGAATTGATCGACGGGGATGCCGCGGTTGAGATGTTGCGGCGGCGCGCCGGGCGGGTGAGCGTACAGCCATGAAATGCGGCCTTTGAGTTCACGCAGCAGGCGACGGAGGACCTCTCTACCAGGCATTCGGTGACGATGTGGCGCACGCACTCCTGCGTGCCGCGCCGGCACGCATGCCGAACGTGCATCAGCTCGCGACGCATTTGTAACACCAAGGAGGACAGGCCAGGAGGCCTATCCCACCTAAGCGCGTGGCACGATCCGGATCGAGGTCGCCTTCACCACCGCGGTCACCTGCTCGCCCTCCCGCAAGCGCATTTCTTCCTCGGATTGGCGCGTCACGATGGCGGTCAGCCGGAAGCCGCAATCGAGCGTGACGCGCGCCAGCGGCCCTTCCGGAATCAGCGAGACAATCCGCGCCGGCAAGTGGTTGCGGGCGCTGGTGGGATTGCCCGACGGGTTCCGCTCGATAGTGACGCTCTCCGCGCGAATGCACGCGAACACGTCCGCACTCGCGCCGGCGGTGTCTACGGCCACCAAGTGTGCGCCTCCAATCTCTACCGTAACCAGGCCCGCGCTCCTCGACACTACGTGCGCCGGACAGATGGTTTCGACGCCCACCGCCGCGGCTACATCCGCATCCGCAGGGGAATCGAAGACGCTGTCGACCGCGCCCGCCTGGCGCAGCTTGCCATCGATCATGATGGCGATGGTATCGCCCAGCGCCAGCGCTTCGGTGCGGTCGTGCGTGACCACGATCGCGGGCACTTGTACGCCGGCCAGCAGTTGCCGCAAATCGCCGCGCATGCGTAGGCGCGTGGGCGCATCGAGCGCCGAGAGCGGCTCATCCAGCAGCAGAAGGCGGGGCTGCGCCGCCAGCGCGCGGGCCAATGCGACACGTTGCAGTTGGCCGCCAGAAAGCTGCCGCGGATAGCGCTCCGCCAGATCGCTCAGGTCGAAGCGCGCCAGCAGACCCTGCACCTCCCAGCCGCGCGCGCCATAGGCCACATTGCCGCGCACCGTGAGATGCGGGAAGATGGCGTAGTCCTGCGATAGATAGCCCACGCGGCGGTTCTGCGGCGGCATGCGAATCCCGCGCGCGCCGTCGTACCAGACCTCATCGCCGCACCGGATGGATCCCGCGTCGGGCGTGTCCAGTCCGGCGATCAAACGCAGCACGGTGGTCTTCCCCGCGCCGGATGGTCCGAATAAAACGGTCACGGAATGTTTGCCCAGCGGCAGACGCAGGGCAGCCGCAATCTCCGGCCCGCCGGCGTGCCGCTTGCGGACGTCGACGCTCAGTTCATCGTCCATAGGGCGGCCATACGGCCCAGACCCTTCGCCGCAGTCCGTAGGTGGCTGCCAGAACCAGAAACGAGATGCCCAACAGCAGCAGCGAAGTATGCAGCGCGGCGCTGTAGTTGAGCGCCTGCACGTCGTCGTAGATCGAGATGGAGACGGTGCGGGTGATGCCCGCCAGATTGCCCCCGACCATCAACACCACGCCGAATTCGCCCAGCGTGTGCGCGAAGCTGAGAATCATGCCGGTGACGATGCTGGGGATGGAGAGCGGCACGATCACGCGGAAGAAAGTCGCGGGGCGCGAAACGCCCAGGCACCAGGAGGCTTCGATCAGCTTGCGGTCTACCGCGGCGAAGCCGGATGTGAACGGCTGCACGGCGAACGGCAGGCTATAGAGCACGGAAGCTATCAGCAGCCCTTGAAACGAAAACGGCAGCATGCCGCCGGTGATCGCCGCGTACAAGCGGCCGGCCGGACTTTGCGGGCCGATGGCCAGCAAGATGTAGAATCCCAAGACAGTGGGAGGCAGCACCAGGGGCAGCGCCACCACGGATTCCACCAGGAACTTCCAGCGGCGCGGCGAGAACGTCAGCCAATGGGCGGCGGGCAGCCCGATGGCCAGCAGGATGAGCGTGGTCCAGAAGGATAGACGCAGGCTTAGCCAGAGGGCTTGCCACTCCATTTAGCGTCCCATCCCGCAACAGCGCGACCAGGGGGTCGCGCGCGGACGAGGGTGTCCGCCCCACCATCTATTCCGACGAGAAACCATATCGTTTCAGAATAGCGCGGCCTTCGGGCGCGAGCAGGAATGCGCGGAACGCCTGCGCGGCTTCCGGATTCTTGGCCCACTTCAATATCGCGCCGCCCTGCCGGATGCGGGGATACGCATCGCGCGGCACGTCCCAGTAATGGCCCTGGCCGGCAACGCCCGGCGCGATCGCCAGCGAAAGCGCCACGATGCCCACTTCGGCCGCGCCGCTCTGCGCCATCTGAAAGGTCTGCGAGATGTTCTCGCCCATCACCAGCTTGTCCTTCACTGCGTCGTAGACCCCCAGCGAGCGCAAGGCGGCTTCGGCGGCGCGTCCATACGGCGCGTGCGCGGGATTGGCGATGGCGATGTGCCGCACGGCAGGCTGGCGCAACGCGTTCATTCCCAGGCGCTCGACATCCACGCCCGAGGCGTTGCCGGTCCACAGCACGATGCGCCCGTCGGCATAGGTGAACTCGCTGCCCGGCAGGATCAGTCCCTGCTCGGATAGCTTCTGCGGGTACTGCACGTCCGCCGACAAGTACAGGTCGAAGGGGGCGTGGTTCACCAACTGGGCGTAGAACATTCCGGAGGAGCCGTAGCTTGGCTCGATGCGCACTTCGCCATGTTGCTGGCGGAAGCCTTTCACTACATCGTCGAGCGCGTATCGCAGGTCGGCCGCCGCCGCAATGCGCAGCGGGGCGGGATGGGTGGCGCACGCCACGTCGAGCAGCGCGGCGAGGGCGAGCGTTGTTGTGCGGATAAAGGACACTGTGCTTTATAAATAACATTAAATCACCGGCTGAAGCCACCGGGGGCCTCCGCGATTCACTTGATCCGCGCGGCGTGCCATGCTCTGGGCTTCACCGTCCGCGTCTGATGCATAATCATAGAAGCATGACGGTCTCGCAGAGCGACATTCCGGAGGCCAAAATCGCCGAGCTCTGCCGGCGCTACGGCATTCGCAAGCTCGCCCTATTCGGCTCCGTACTCAGCGGTCGGTTCAACGATTCGAGCGACATTGATATTCTCGTCGATTTTCGGCCTCGGGAGCGGGATTTCTTCCGGCTTGCCGAGATCGAGGACGCGTTGGGTCCGCTGCTCGGCGGACGTAAGATCGATCTGCGTACCCCATGGATCTCAGCCGGTACTTTCGCGATCAGGTCGCGCGGGACGCTCTCGTCATTTATGCAGAGCCCCGAAGCCATCCGGCTCCGCCACATGCGGCAGCCGGGAGCCAACGGCTGGACCTCACGTCGAACATTGCCTGTGGGGCAGGATGGTATCCTGCGCGCCGATTGGGAATCGGCGCAAACTGGGCCGATTAACAATCGGCCCGCAGGTTGCCAACCTGCCCCACAACTTCACTTGATCTGAAACCGCGCGACGGCTTTGCCGAAATGGATTTCGTCGCCGGACTCCAGCTTCGTGCCTCGCGCCGTGCGATGCACCTCCTGGCTCAGTCCGTCGCGCACGATCCAGATACCGCAGGCGGGCGCGCCGCCTTTATCGCGCTCGTACCAGCGGTCGTTGAACAGGCGGTATTCGGCCGCGGCCCGGTCGTGGACGATGTGCGCATGCTCGCGCGAAACCGTGCGGTTGATCTCGGTATCTTCCGCAAAGGCGAGATCGTTGCGGCGAATCAACCCTTCGGAGCGGTATACATCCACGGTGCGCCCGATATTGGTGCGAGCCTTGGTGAGTGTAATCTCCTCCGTGTTGGCCCGGCCTTGCATCACGATTAACCTGGCCGTGCGGCGTGGCGCGGCCGCGGGGCGCTCCTGCGAATCGACTTCCACCCACACCCACTGCTCGCCGGGCGCGGGAAGTTCGCGCGTGACGTGCACGTCCACCCGCAGATCCTCGGGGTAGCGGCACTCGTTGCGGTCCAGGCTGGCGCGCAGCTCCTGCTCGAAATATGCGCGGAAGAATTTGCCGGTGAAGGTGGGCGCGCGGCTGTCTTCGATGCCGCGCACATGAATGTGGATCACGTTGAACGGGAAAACTTTCTTGCCGCCCAAGCGGTAGCTCTTGGCGCGGACCTGGTCCAGAATGGCGAGACGGATCTCGGCTAGCTCGGGTGGTTCGTCGGCTGGCGCCGGCGTGAACGGGGCTTCGAAAAGCGTTCGGCCGAATTTTTCGAGAAAGTCCGCCAGATTCATAGGTAGGACAGGCCTCCTGGCCTGTCTTTTCACGGACAGGCCAGGAGGCCTATCCTACGGCACCAGTCCTAAGTCCTTCGCAGCCTCCATGATCTCACGCGCGATGGGCGCAGCGACCTGGCCGCCATAGCCGCCATGTTCCACCAGAACCGCGAACGCAATGCGGTGTGCGCCGTCTCCGTCGTACGGCGCGAAGCCCGCGAACCAGGCGTGCGGCTCGCCCGCGCCGAGTTGCGCGGTGCCGGTCTTGCCGGCCAGGTTGACGGGAGTTCCCGCCATGGCGTGGCGCGCCGTGCCGTCGGTCACGACCAACCGCATGGCGCCGGCGATAAAGCTGGCGGGTTCGGCCGCCAAGATGGCGCGCGGGGCATCCTGCCGCGCATTGCTTTCGTCCATCACCCAGCGGCCCTGCGGCATCGCGCCGCCCGCGCCGATGGTGGCGGCCACGCGCGCCATCTTGAAGGGCGTGATCAGCAGCGGACCCTGACCGTATGACGCGAAGGGCAGGGCAGCCTTCAACTCCGCCGCGTCGCCCGACGAAATATCCAGCAAATCGGCGGTCTGCTTCAGCGCTTCCGATCCTACCCGATAGGTTCCAAGCTGCGCGAAATATGCATTGCAGGAAACTTCGATGGCGCGTTCCATGGCGAGCGTGCCATGCGGGTTGTCTTTGATGTCGTCGCGGATGGGCCGGCGCCAGCCCTCCACCATGGCGCCGGCGCGCCCGTCCCGCAGCCGGCGGCAAGTGAACGTTTCATTTCGCAAGTTCGGATCCAGGCGCAAAGCCGCCATAGCCGTAACCAGCTTGAAAGTCGAGCCGGGCGGATACTGGCCGTAGCGTGCGCGATCCAGCAGGTCGTCGTCCGAAGGCGGCGCATTGCGCGCGGCGGGCGGCGCCGGTTCGGGCACGCTGACCATGGCCAGCACGTCGCCGGAGTTGGCATCCATCACCACCGCCGCGCCCTTCTCTTTGTTGGCCTGCCGGAGATGCCGGCGCAGGATCTCCGCCGCGCGCAGTTGCAGCCGGATATCCAGCGTGGTGCGCACGTCGCGGTCACGCGCCAGCAGGCTGCGCAACGCGGGATTGCCGGGGTGATGGCGAGAGCGCACCAGCGATACCAGCTCGGAATATTGGTAGCCTTGCAGCCGCGCATTGGAATCGTGCTCGACCAGCGAGGCGTTCGGCGCGTGGAAATTCTCGCCGGTGCGCAGATCTCCCAAGAAATGCACGGTCGCCGGGCCGAACGGATAATGGCGCGAGTCCAGGCGCGAACAGGCCTGATCGATGGCGATCCCCAGCGCCTGATATTGCGCGCGGCGGTCGATCAGCTTCTTCCAGTTGCTGGTGGCCAGCAGCACGCCGTTGCGGTCGAAGATGTCGCCGCGGGGAATCTCGCGGGCGATGGAGTTGATGCGCGGATTGTGCTGCGCGCGCTTCACGCCGTCGTCTTCAAATACGTGCGTATCGCGCGCGAGATATTCGCGGTCGTGCAATACCTGGTAGCGCGCGGCGAACGAAATCAAAACCATCGCGCAGACCGCCAGCGCAGCGCCGGTCCAGCGCAGCGGCGCGCCGAACAATGCGTGCGTCTCCCGCGGCGCGGGCTTGCCCATCGAAATGGCCAGTAGCAGCGCGAAGATGAAGAAGTTCGACAGCATGGCCGTATTCCCGGAGCTCAGGAATGGCGACACCACGCCGGAGAGCGGCAGCGCGCCCAGCACTCCCGCGGAAATCAGCAACATCTCGAAGGCCAGCAGGGACGCCAGGCCCAGCGCCAGGAAGAAGGCGTAGTCGGACACAGCCCGCAGGGCGATGCGAAAAGCGCGGTAGATCAGAAATCCAAACAGCAGAAATACGCTCGCCACGCCCACGAAACCCCACTCTTCGCCGATGGCCGGCAATACCAAGTCGGTGCTTCCCGCCGGGATCATGCCCGGGTCGCCATAGCCTGGGCCGGAACCCCAAACGCCGCCTGTCGAGAACGCCCACAGCGCGTGCGCCAGTTGGTTGCCGCCGTGTACATCGTTATCCCAAGGCGAAAGCCACATATCGATGCGGTCCACCACCATGCGCGGCTGTCCGAAATGGTAGCCGACGAACACGGCCGCGACCAGGATGGCGAGACCCAAACCCGCCATGCCCGCCCGCCCATGCGCCACCGAGAACAGCGTGAGAAACAGGAAAAACAGGACCAGCGCGGGTCCCAGATCCTTGAGCACGAAGAAGAGCAGGATGGCGGCCGCGACCGCGCAGGCCACCGGCATAAGATGCGCCAGGCGCGGCACGCCCAGACGGACGCCGATGCCCCGCAGACCCTTCTGGCGCAGATCGCGGAGCCGCTCCCAATTGCGCGCGAAGTATCCGGCCAGGAAGAGGACCACCAGAATCTTGATGATTTCGACCGGTTGAAAGGGTCCCAGGTTGACCTTTTGGTCGCTGGTGCCAGGACCGGCGCCGAAGCGCAGCAGCAGGGCAAACAGAACAAACGAAGCCAACAGCGGCGTGTAAATCCAATCGGCGAGGCGGCGGTAATCGAGCGCCCGCACCAGCGGCAGCAGCAGCAACAGGCAGCCCAGAAAAACGCCCAGCGCGAACTTGCGGAATTCGAGCGTATCGCGCAACGAGTCGCGCAGGCTGACCATCAGGATCAGGCCGATGCCGGAGAGCAAATGCAGCGCCGGCAGGATGGCGGTGTCGCCCGCAAAGCGGCGCGCGCGCCAGGCGAACCAGACCAGGTAGAAGCCGCTGAAATATATCGCGGACCAGATGAGGTACTCGCGCCGGAATTCGCCGGGCGTGCGCACCACCCACGCAGGCTTGAGCCTGGATACGGGCAGCAGCGGCTTGCGATTTTCGCGCAGCCGCGCGAGCGTGCCTACATTGCGCAGCGGATGCGCCGCGCGCAGAAACGCAAACAGCTTTTCGGCGTCGGCCTCGCGCTCAGCGCGGTCCTGGATGATGTCGAGAAAAGGCGCGAGTTGTTCGGCGCTCGACACGGCGTTGAGGTTCAACAGATCGCCGTGGCGCAGCCGCTCGGAAACATCGGGGAAGGCTTGTGTTTTGGCGGCGTATACGAAGATAAGTCCGGCGGCGGCCAGCAACGATGCACCCGCCAGCCAGAGGAGGCTCGGGGTACGGGCATGCGGGTCCAGGGGGACCCGCGCAGACCGGGGGGTCTGCCCCACGGCTAGCGCCATCTGCGCGGCCTCGGTTTATGCCTGGGTTTTTGCTGCGCCTGAACGAATGGGATATGGGCAGCGGCGAAATCCTGGCGCGCCGCCGCTACGTTCCCAGCTTGCAGTTCCTCGAAGCCGCGCAACCGGTAGGCTTCGGTACGCTGCTCCAGTTCTCGCGGGCCGAGGTGGTAGCCCAGGCGTTCGGCGACGGCCAATTCCGCGAGCGCGTCGCCGGACCGCGATGCGGCCAGATCCGCTCGCGCCAGTCCCAGATGCGGATCGGGCGATTGCGGGATCTCGCGCGCGGCTTCGAGAAAGCGGTCCCGGGCTTGGTCGCGCTGGCCCTGCTGCAACGCAAGGTACCCGCGCACCAGCGCCAGCTTTCCTGAAATCTCCGGACCGGCCGCGCCGAGATCCATCGCCCGCGTCAGCAAGAGCTCCGCTTTCTCCCAATCGGAGTTACCCAGCGCCCGAGCGCCGGTCTTCTCGTAAGTTGCGCGCAATGGCGCGCGCAAGCGATCCACGGGCGAATACTTGCCGAGGAAGCTGAACTGGTCCCGTATGTCGGTATATAAGGACCAATCGGCGGTGGCGCGAATCTGCTGGCTGGCCCTCCAGTAGCGCGAACAGTAGCTGGTTCCGATAAAAAGCAACATGCCGGCCAGTACGCAGCCGAGCGCACCCGCGATGCGCCCCGCCGTCCGCAGCGCTTTGCGACGCCGCCGGCTGGGCCGCGGTTTGGATGCCTGCCCGGATTCGAGCGTGGGATTGGGTTTCCATGCGCCGCGCTTCTCCTTCCCGGCCGCGGTCTCCGCGCCTTCCAGAAACGCTTTCAGGTCGTCGCCAAATGCCGCGGCGGACTTGTAGCGCCGCTCCGCGCCGGGCGCCAGGGCTTTGCCGATCACGGCCTTCAGCGGCGCCGGGCAGCTTGCCGGCAACGCGCGCGGCGGCCGCCGCGATTGAATCAGCCTTTCCAGCTTGCGCGTGTTTTCGGCCTGATAGGGCGGGGAACCGGACACCATCTCATAGAGCGTCACGCCTACCGCCCACAGGTCGGCTTGCTGATCGAGCAGCGAGCGGCCCAGACGCTCCGGCGAGCAATAGCTGGGGCTCCCAAAATTGTGAAAAGTGAAATCGTGATTCGGCCGCAATGTTTTGGCGATTCCGAAATCCAGCAGCCGGACGGTTTCGTTGGGACCCAGGTGGATGTTCGAAGGCTTGATGTCGCCATGCACCACCGACGAGGCCACGCCGTCGCCCGGCCGGAACGCGTGGAACTTCTCGAGCTGTCCGCAGATTTCCATGGCCACGCGCGCCGCGCGATACGCGCCCATGCGCCCGTCGTGCTTCAGCGCCTCGGCCAGGCTGCGGCCTTCCACGTACTGCATGGCGACGTAGAAATAGCCGTCCAGGTCGCCGTAATCGTAGATTTCGATCACCCGCGGGTCCAGCGTGCGCAGGCGCTGCTGGATGGCGGCGCCGCGGCGCTCCGACTCCAGGATCATTTGCGAAGCGGCATCCGGACCGGATTTGATCAGCTTGAGAGCGGCCTGCCGGTTCGCGCGCGTGTCGCGCGCCAGGTACACGTCGTTCATGCTCTTGCCCAGGCGGCGGATGATTTCGTATGGTCCGAAGCGCGTGGCGGGTTGCATGGTCAGCCTTTCAGCGCGTGCAGCGCGCCCCCAAGCAGCACGCCCAGCAGCATTCCCAGCAGCATCCCATAAAACAGAAAAGCGATTCGGCCGGTGAAGAATCGCCGGGGCGCGCCGGATTCCGTGGGCGGCGCGGGGCGCATGCGGGTGGTGGCGTGCCGCTCGCGCGCTTCGGGCGTGCGGCCGTGGAACTCGCTGCCGGCCACGAACAACGCCGTAATATTATCCTTGCCGCCGGCTTCGTTGGCGGCTTGCACCAGTTCGCGCGCCACTTGCGCGGGGTCGCCCCGATAGCGCTCCACGATGTCCCTGATGGCCAGCGAGGGAAGCACGTCGCTGAGGCCGTCGCTGCATAACAAGAAGGCCGCCTCCGGCTTGAACTGGCAGCGCCGGATCTCGATAAAACCATCGTCGTCCGCCGCGTGCGGGCGCGTGCCCACGTCCCGGAAAACTTCGTTGCGGCGCGGGTGCAGCATGGCCTGTTCCTCGGTCAGTTCGCCGGCGTCCTCTCCCTCGCCAACCGGAGAGTGATCGGACGTGAGCTTGCGGATCGCGCCGTTCCAGACCAGATAAAGGCGCGAGTCGCCCACGTGGCCGATCACCATCTCGCTCGCGTCCACCACCGCCAGCGTGAGCACGCAGGCCATGCCGCGGAGATCGTCGGAATCGCGCGCGATGGCATAGATCCGGTTGTTGGCGGCGGCGATGGCCCGCCGCACGCGCTCCTTCGCGCTGTCGCTGGCATTCCCACTAGCAGGGGCGTCCCGCAGTTCTTCCCGGATGACTTCGACCGCGGTTTCCGCGGCAGTTTCTCCGGCGGCGTGTCCGCCCACCCCGTCCACGACCAGAAAAATCCCGTTTTCGTCGTCCATCCAGTAGCGATCTTCGTTGGATGCGCGCACCAGTCCGGTATCGGTTGCCACTCCGCAGCGCCATTGGACGGCTAATGCCATGCCGGTTCGCTATCTCTTTACTTCGAACGAAAGCGTAATCACATCCGCCACCTGTATGCGCGCGCGGTCCGGCAGCGGCTCCTCGGTTCCGCGGGCCAGCTTGCGGCCGTTCAGCCAGGTGCCGTTGCGGCTGTTGTCGGATACCGTGAATCCGCCCGTGGCCGGATCGCGCCGCAACCGCAGATGCTCGCGCGACACTTCGTCGTTAGTGTACAACGGCAGATCCACCGTGAGGTCCTGGCCGCCCCGGCCGATGGTGATTTCGTTCTGCGTGACGAAGTAGCTTTGCGGCCCGGAATCGTCCTCATAGCGGATCTCCGCGAAAATCTGGTCCGCGCCGCGCCGCGTCAGCGTGCGGTCGCGCGCCACGCGCGCCTCGGTGATGGAAGTTTCCCGGTCGATCAAGCTGGTCTTGACGCCGCGGTATCCGGGCTGCGGAACGTCGTTCAGCTCGGAGTGGATCTCCACGTCGCCGGGCGGCACCACGTCCTCGCTGTCGGCGAAGAATTCGATCCACCAGTCGTGCCGCGCGATGCGGTAGAGCTTCTGCTTCTTGCCGCGCTTGAAGATCGGCTGCCTGGCGTTCCACTGCGTCAGACGGGCTGCCAGCGCGCGGCTGGCATCTTCCTTAATGAGATCCTGGATGTTGGCCAGGCGCTGGTAATCGCCGGGATGCAAGTAGATGCTGAAGATGCACGGCACCAGGACGCTGTACCCCATCTCGAACTGCCCCAGCTCCATGTTCCGAACAAGCTGGTCGATGATGATCTGGCCGTTGATGCGCGCTTGTTGTGGTTTGAGGGTCACGGAGAAACCAAAACCATAGACGCCCGGACGGGTACTGCCGGTTTCGCGGGGCGACAATTAACCTATTTTAAGCCAGGGCCTTGAATGAGAATGGAGCGTTGGTGGCCGAGCTTTCCGGGGAGCGGGCTGGAGGACGATGATGGCATCTCATGAGCGTTCCGCATGCCCGGTTCATGCCGGC
>Ga0302326_10000960_pt1 | contig 75691 bp, 61 predicted proteins | sample Palsa_T0_3_FD_202264 | JGI IMG/M metagenome (GOLD analysis project Ga0302326, IMG submission 202264) | Peat permafrost microbial communities from Stordalen Mire near Abisko, Sweden - Palsa_T0_3 | ecosystem: Environmental > Terrestrial > Soil > Palsa > Peat permafrost | place: Sweden: Abisko... | reverse complement strand
CACAGCGGTCAACAGGGCCGCGCACCTATTGGCTTGAAAATTGCAAAACTGACTCAATCTCGTCTGCATCAAGGGAACATGTGAGCCATGAAAACACGCGCAGCCATTGCCTACGCGGCCGGTAAGCCGCTCGAAATCGTAACGGTGGATCTCGAGGGCCCGAAGGCCGGCGAGGTTCTGGTCGAACTCAAGGCGACCGGGATATGCCACACGGACGAGTTCACGCGCTCGGGCGGGGACCCCGAAGGCCTGTTCCCATCGATCCTGGGCCACGAAGGCGCCGGGATCGTCGTTGACGTGGGCCCCGGAGTCACCACGGTGAAGAAGGGCGACCACATCATCCCGCTCTATACGCCTGAATGCCGCCAGTGCAAGAGCTGCCTGTCGCGCAAGACCAACCTGTGCACGGCGATCCGCGCCACGCAGGGCAAGGGCGTGATGCCGGACGGTACCAGCCGCTTCTCGATTGGCGGTGAGAAGGTGTACCACTACATGGGCTGCTCGACCTTTTCGAACTTCACCGTGCTGCCGGAGATCGCGGTCGCCAAGATCCGCGAGGACGCGCCGTTCGACAAGGTCTGCTACATCGGCTGTGGCGTGACGACCGGCATCGGCGCCGTGATCAATACGGCCAAGGTCGAGACCGGCGCCAACGTCGTGGTATTCGGCCTGGGCGGCATCGGCCTCAATGTCATCCAGGGCGCCAAGCTGGTGGGTGCCAATAAGATCATCGGCGTCGATCTGAATCCGAAGCGCAAGGCGCTGGCTGAAAAGTTCGGCCTGACGCACTTCGTTAACCCGAAGGAGGTCGAAGGCGACCTGGTGGCACACCTTGTGGCCATCACCGATGGCGGTGCCGACTACAGCTTCGAGTGCGTCGGCAACGTCAAACTGATGCGCCAGGCGCTGGAATGCTGCCACCGCGGTTGGGGCGTATCGGTCGTCGTCGGTGTCGCCGGGGCCGGCCAGGAGATCGCAACGCGGCCGTTCCAGCTCGTGACCGGACGCGTCTGGAAGGGTACCGCCTTCGGCGGCGCGCGCGGGCGCACCGACGTGCCCAAGATCGTCGACTGGTACATGGACGGCAAGATCGCCATCGATCCGTTGATCACGCACGTGATGCCGCTGGACAAGATCAACGATGCCTTCGACCTGATGCACTCCGGCGAGTCGATCCGCAGCGTCGTCACCTACTGACCGCCGGCAGCCGCCGGGCATCGGGGCCGAACTCCAAACCAGCTCGCCTGTCCAACGTGAACCGGCGCCGGCGCAGTGGCCGACGGGCGCCGCTGCGATCGCCACTGTCGTTACAGGAATCTGCATGGGCAACGGTTCTTCAACCGCCCTGCGAGTTTTCGCAGCGGCCCTGACCGCCGCGCTGTCGGGCGTGCTGTGCTCCGGCTGGCCCGCCTGCGCCAGTGACAGCCCGGGTGAGCGCCTGTACGTCTCGGACGAGAGCGGCGGCAATGTCGTGGTGGTGGATCCGGTAGCCGCCAAGGTGGTCGCAACCATACCCGTCGGCAAGCGGCCGCGCGGCATCGCGGTCTCGGCGGACGGCACACGGCTCTACGTCGCCCTGTCGGGCTCCCCCAACGGTGGCCCGAATGTCGACGAATCGAAGCTGCCGCCACCCGATCGGCGCTTCGACGGCATCGGGGTGGTGGACCTGCAATCCCATAGGTTGATTAAAACCTATCCGAGCAACGCGGATCCCGAGACCTTTGCCATCTCGCACGACGGCAAGACCCTGTATGCCTCGAATGAGGATACCGGCATGCTGTCCGCCATCGATCTGGTCAGCGGCACCATACGGGGCGCGGCCACGGTGGGATCGGAGCCGGAGGGCGTCGCGGTGAGCCAGGATGACCGCATTGTTTACACCGCTTGCGAGACTTCGAATGCGGTCTACGTGATCGACACGCGGGCGATGAAGGTGCTGGCCAGCATTCCGACGCTTGCCCGGCCACGCAGCGTGCTGCTGTCACGCAAGACTCACAGCGGCTACGTAACCGACGAGTTCGGCGCGGCGATCACAGTTTTCAGTACCGAGGATTACAAGGTGGTCAAGACCATCCCGCTCGGAGACCCGAAGTCGATGCGCCCCATGGGCGTGGCCGCCTCCGCCGACGGCCGGCTGCTCTACGTGACCACCGGGCGCGCCGGTGCGCTGCTCGAGATCGAGCCCGACTCGGGAAAGATCCTCAGAACCATCGATGGCGTCGGCAAGCGGCCCTGGGGTGTCACCCTGAGTCGCGACGGCCGCAAGGCGTACACCGCGAATGGGCCGGCCGGCGATATCTCGGTGGTGGATCTGGCGTCGGGCCGGGTTGAGACCAGGATTGCCGTAGGCGGAAGCCCCTGGGGCATCGTGGAACATTGATCGCATGCCGATGAAACAGCCGGGCCCCAACCTGGATCGCCGCCGGCTCCTGCGCTACGGGGCGGCCTCCTGCGGCGCCCTCGCAGCGATGATCGCGGGGGAATTTTCCAACGCTGCGGCGCCGGCTGACACGCCGGCGGAAGTGCTGATCGAGAATTTCTCGCCTGCCGGCGCCAGCCTGGGTACCGTCCGGGTACCCAAGGTCAGCCGGAGCGAGGCGCAATGGCGGCAGCAACTGTCGGCGCTGTCGTTCGATGTCACGCGCCGCTCCGGTACCGAACGGCCGTTTACCGGCGTGTCGTGGAATCTGCATGCCGATGGCATCTACCACTGCATCTGCTGTGACACCGCGCTGTTCGACTCGCGCACCAAATTCGAATCCGGCACCGGCTGGCCGAGCTTCTGGCAGCCGATCTCGAAATACAACGTCCTGGAAGGAGTGGACAACACCCTCGGCATGACGCGCAGCGCGGTCTCCTGCCGCCGCTGCGACGCTCACCTGGGCCATGTCTTCGATGACGGTCCGAAGCCCACCGGGCTGCGCTACTGCATGAACTCCGCGGCGCTGCAGTTCGTGGCGCGATCCTGATCGGCCAGCCATGGCGCCGCAAAGGCAATACCACCGCTCGTGCGGCCGGGCTGTGTCGGGGGCGTGGCTCGCGTGCGCTCTCGCGCTGATGCACGCCGGTCTGGCATATGCGGACGCAGCCCCGGTCGCGCTACCCGCCCCGCGGTTAGACAATCCGAAGCTGGCCGGCAATGCGCAGACGGCCGTCCTGGCCGGGGGCTGCTTCTGGGGCATGCAGGGCGTGTTCGAGCACGTCAAGGGCGTTCGAGGCGTGCTCGCCGGCTATTCGGGCGGGGACCAGGCCACGGCTCATTACGTCATGGTGGGCAGCGGCACGACCGGTCACGCCGAGTCCGTTCAGATCAGCTTCGATCCGGCCGTGGTGTCTTACGGCGACATTCTGCGCGTGTATTTTTCGGTCGCTCACGACCCGACCCAGCTGAACCGCCAGGGTCCGGACGAAGGTGCGCGTTACCGTTCGGCAATCTTTTACGCCGATACGCGCCAGCACGCAATTGCGCAGGGCTACATCGCGCAGTTGCAACGAGCGCGTGTGTTCGGCCAGCCGATCGTCACGCGCGTCGATCCGTTGACGGGCTTTTATGCGGCCGAGGACTACCACCAGGACTTTCTGGTGCACAACACCGGCTATGCGTACATCGTGCAGAACGATCTGCCGAAGATCGCGAACCTGAAGCGCCTGTTTCCGCAGATATATCGCGACCGGCCGGTACTGGTGGCGCAGCGCCCGGACTAGCCCATCGCGCTCAGGGCGCCGCCAATCAAGGTAGCGTCAATTCAGATGAATCCGCACGCCGGCCCAGATCGCCCGCGGTGCGCCCGGCACCACGCCGTTCTCATTGGTCCAGTCATTCGGATTGACGCGGAAAGTGCCGTTGGGGTTGTACGCGTCCTGCGTCAGGAATCCGGCAGTGTAGTACTGCTTGTTCAGCGCATTCACGATCCGCGCGAAGATTTCGAAATTTCTGGTGAAGCGATAAGTGCCGTTGAAGTTCAGCAGCGCATAGCTCGGGATCCAGCCCGTCCCGCTGGGAGAGACGTAGGCACCGGACGCCGCATCGGTCGTCCCGGCGACGTTAGCGTTGTTCTCGTTACCGTGCAGGTAGGAGCCGGATACGATGATCAGGTTCGCGCCGAGGTCGACATGCTTGTTGAAATCGTAGTCCAGGACGATCCGTCCGGTGTTCTGTGGCACCAGGGGAAGCCGATCGCCCGGCTGCACGAGGATGTTGCCGTTGGCGTCGGCCACGCTGTTGGACGAGGCGTTGACGGCAAAGGTCGATCGGAATGTCGCATCCACGTAGCTGTAGGCGAGCTTCCAGGTCAAGCCGCCTTGCTTGCCGCCGAAGGCCAGATCGAGTCCCTGGCGGCGCGTGCTGCCGACGTTGTCGAAGTATCCGGCGTTGGTGCTCGTGGCAATGAACTGGATGTCGTCGCTATTGGCAGTGTGGAACAGGTCCGCCGACCAGTTGAAGCGGTGGTCAGCCAGATTGCCGCGCAAGCCCATCTCGAACGTGCGCGCCACCACCTGCTTGAGATCCGGGTCGCTCGCGAAGTCGTTCGGTAGCCCGCAGGGCACGGCCGGGTTCGCGCAGCCGAGTTCGATGACGCTGGGCGCGCGGCTGGCCTCGTTGTAGGTGGCGTAATAGGTCATCGTATTCGTGGGCGTGAACGTGAAGCCGATTGCCGGATTGAAGCGGGCGAAAGAGTGGTCGCCGCCGACCGACGTTGGCGTACCGAACCCGTTGCCATAGTCGCCAGGGTCGGTGTCGACCGAGTAGCCGTTGATCGTCTCGGTGTTGTTGTTGTAGCGCAGCGCCGCGGTGATATGAAACAGATCGCTCGGTGAAATCGTGTCGGTGAAGTAGGCGCCGAAGATCCTGTTGCTGCCGGCGAGCGAGATGACGGTCTGGTTGTTGTCGGGACTGGGCTCGTACACCAGTAAATGGTTGGCGGCGATCCCGCCGAACTGAAATGCCTCGGCGAAGGCATCCTGAGTATTCTGGTAGTCGACACCGACGATGGCCTGGTTTTTCCAGCCGAAGAGATCATCGGAATCCGTCAGCTGCAACCCGAACCCTTGTGAGCGCTGCGTCAGGGTCGAGGTGGCATCCTGGCCCGGCGCACAGTAGGCGAGCGTGGCCGCGCTGGCGCCCGAGTCGGTGCAATCGGTCGGCGGACCCGCGTAGTTGCTCTCCAGATAGTAGTCGTTGATGTTGCCGTTGCTGACAGCGGTGTTCAGGTCGCGGTAGAACGCATTGCCCGTGAGCAGCAGATGCCCGGTCAACGACTGCGTGCCGGTCAGGTTCACGAAGTTCATGAGGTTCTGCGTGAAGTCGGGCGTGTAGGTCTGCTCGCGACGATAGTAGAGCATGCTCAGTGGGGTAGATCCGTCGCCGTAAAGGCGCGTGTCGGCATAGGTGTAGCTCAGATCGATATCCGTGCTGTCGGTCTGCCAGCCAATCTTGCCGAAGCCTTGCCAGATGCGCGTCGAGGACAAATCGCGCCAGCCGGTCTCATCGAAGAAATTGCCGCTGAAAAAGTAGTCGAACGCGCCGAATTCGCCGCCGGTCTCAGCCTGGAAGGCATGTCGGCCGAAGGAGCCGCCGTAGGCTTCGAGCTCCGTGCCGGGGTCAGCGTGCCCGCTCTTGGTCTGCAGCGAGAGCGCGCCGCCGAGCGTATTGAGACCGAACACGGGATTGGAGCCGGAGATCAGAGACACTGTGCTGATCGCAGACTCCGGGATCAGGTCCCAATTGACCGTGTCGCCGAAGGATTCATTGACGCGCACGCCGTCCACGTAAACCGAAAGACCTTCGGGCGTGCCAAGCAGCGGCGAGGCCGTAAAGCCGTGGTAGTAGATATCGAGCTGGAACGGATTGCCGGCGCTCTCGCTGACGTTGACGCCGCTGAAGTTGTTATTGAGGTAATCAGCCACGTCCGTGGTCTGCTCGCGCTGGAGGTCGGAGCTGTTGGCCGTCTGCACGTTCGAGGGAATCTGGTTCAGCGGTAGGCCGAAGCCCGGGAGCGGCGCATTGCCGATCACGATGACCTGCTGCAGTTCCTGAACTGTGGCCGGGTTGGCCGGAACCGCGGCAGCGTCCGCGCTCGCGCTCGCGGTCGCGGCGCCGACCGGTAATGCCGGCCCCGCCATGCAGGCGACGCCGCACAACGTGAGCAATCGCCTCGAGTGCGCCAATCATCTTCTCCTTCTGATCTTGACGCCGTGGCGGCGCCGAATGCGCCCGCCGGTGTAGTGTTGGTTTCGCGTTCCGGGCAGGCCATGGAAACTGTCCCGATGGCGCCGGGAAATTTTCCCGATCAGCGCCTGGCCCGGTGGCGCGATGGCCCAAGGGGCCGCGGGATAAAAGCTATTAAATACATGATGTATATTATTTATATACATGATAATGCAAACTTTTTCTACGTTCTACAGGCGGCCGATCAGGGCGACTGTCCGAATCCTTGCCGGCAGCGCCGGGTATGCGCAGCGTCCGGATCCGGTCGCGACCGGGCCGCGGTTATAGTGTGCGCCGCACGCTCAGCCGGACCGAACACCACAGTGCTCATGCGCTTCCGCCGCGATCAATTGCCGGCTGTCGGCAGCACGCTCAAGCTGCGGCTGAGTCTGTTGATTACCGCGCTGATCGCCCTGGTCACCCTCGCCGGAGGCGCGTACATCGTGCGCGAGGCGCGTAACGATATCCGCTCCGAGGTGCTGTCGACGCTGAATCTGACCGGCCATTTCCTCGATGCGCAACTGGCCGTGATGCGCGATCGCTGGTCCACCACCGGTCATGCGGCCGCATTATTTCAGCTGCGTGAGCTCGGCGACGTGCGCCATCTGTCGGTGAGATTTTACGACAGCCAGGGCCGCCTGCTCGACAGCAACGAGGGCGGCCAGGACCGCGCACCCGATGCGCCGCGCTGGTTCGTGCGGCTGGTGCGCGCGGCCTCGACCCCGATACCACCGGCCACGCGCACCGTGAGCTTCGACGGTTCGGTGATCGGGCAGCTGATCATTGCCGCCGATCCCACCTACGAGACCGATGAGATCTGGAACACGACCAGCGGGCTGCTTGAATTGCTGCTGGTGTTCTTCGTGCTGGTGAATGTGCTGGTGTGGTGGGCCGTGGCGCATGCGCTGCAGCCTATCGAGTACATCCTCGCGGCGCTCGGCGAAGTGCAGCGCGGCCACTTGGGAGCACGCCTGCCGCGCTTCGGTTTGCCGGAAATGTCGCGCATCAGCGTGGGATTCAACCACATGGCGCAGACCCTGGAGTTGAGCGTGGCGGAGAATCAGCGGCTCACGCGACGCTTGCTGCAGATGCAGGAGGACGAGCGCAGGAGCCTGGCGCGCGAGCTGCACGATGAGATCGGCCAGTGCCTGAGCGCGATCCACGCCGATGCCGCGGCAATTCGCAATCGCGGCGGCGCGCCGGTGCGTGAGAGCGCCGAGGCCATCGTGACCGTGACGGCGCAGATCAAGGACATGGTGCGCGGCATGTTGCAGCGTCTGCGGCCCGCGGAACTCGAGGGCCTGGGCCTGGAGGCCGCTCTGCGCGAGCTGGTCGCAGGCTTTCAGCAGCGAAATCCCGAGGTCAGCGCCACGCTGCACATGCACGAGGGATTGAGCGCGCTGCAGCCCGAGGTAAGCACGGCGGCTTACCGGGTGGTTCAGGAATGCCTGACGAATATCGCCCGGCACGCCCAGGCACGCCGCGTCGACATCGACGTCGGGCTGGGCGAGCCGCCCCCCGGCACCGCAACAGTATCGGGCGGGCAGGCGCGTCCGGGTGCGCAGTTATGGATCGCGGTGGTGGACGATGGCAGCGGCTTCGACACCGGCGCGGCGCGCCGCGGCTTCGGTTTGATGGGCATGCGCGAGCGCGTCAAGGTGCTCGACGGCGCGTGCAGCATCGACAGCGCGCCGGGTCAAGGCACGCGCATCGGCGTGAGGATTCCCGTGCCGGCCCTGAGCGAGAGCGCCACGTGAACGGCGAGCCGATCAGGATCATGCTGGTGGACGATCATGCGGTGGTGCGCGCCGGGTTTCGCCGGCTGCTCGAGCAGGAGGCCGAAATCCGGGTGGTGGCCGAAGCCGACAGCGGCGAGCGCGCCTACCAGCTGTACCTGGAGCACGCGCCGGATGTGCTGGTGCTGGATCTGTCCATGCCCGGCGTCAGCGGCTTCGAGATCATCCGTCGCATCACCGAGCGGCAACCGCAGGCGAAGATCCTGGTCTTCAGCATGCATGAGGATGCCTCGCTCGCGGTGCGGGCGATTCAACTCGGGGCGCGCGGCTACGTCACCAAGAGTAATGCGCCGGAAGTGCTGGCCACTGCGGTGGCGGCGGTGGCGGCCGGCAGGCTGTTTCTGAGTGACGACGTCGCCAAGTCGATCGCCATCCTGAAGCTCACGGGCGACGACAATCCGGTCAAAGCCCTCAGCGCACGCGAATTCGAAATCTTTCGCCTGCTGGTCACCGGCCGTCCGGCGGCGGAGATTGCCAGGATTCTCAACCTCAGCGCCAAGACCGTCGCCAATTACCACACCGTGATCAAACAGAAGCTGCACACCGCAAGCGACGTGGAACTGGTGTTGCTGGCCCTGCGCCACAATCTGCTGTAGCAGGGGCGGCGGCGCACCGGCGTAGCGGGGGCTAATTCGGATGCAGCAGCAGCTTCTGCACCCGCCAGTTCAACAGCTCGGCGACGTAGATCTCGTTCTCGGCGGGGCAGGCCAGGCCGTGGATCCAGCCGAATCTCTTTAACACCTTGCCCGAACCGCCCAGCCAGCCCAGCAGCTGGCCGTCGAGCGAGAGTTTGTAGATCCGGCCCGGATAGCCGTCGGAAACGTACAGATACTGCGTTGGCCCCGGGGTAATGCACATCGCCCACGGCGAGCCCGGCCGCATGCTGAGGTTGGCGCCGCCGGCACTGGCGCCGCCGGCTTCCGCCGGGCGGTTACCGATCGCCACCGGCGCATTCGCGGCTATCGGCGGCACGTCGATAAGAATGATCTGCAGCAGCTTGCCCGCGGTATCGAATACCTGCACGCGCCCGTTGCCGCGGTCGGCGACATAGATATGATTCTGGCGGTCCGCCACGATTGCGTGCGGCGTGTTGAACTGTCCTGGCCCTGAGCCCGGCTCGCCCCAGGAACCCAGCCAGTTGCCGTCCTTGTCGTATCTGGCGATACGCGAGTTGATGTAGCCGTCGCTGATGTAGATATTGTCATCGGCATCCCAGGTCATGTCAGTTACCTGGCGGAACATGCCGTCGACGGGGGGCAGGGGCGGCTGCGGGTGCGCCAGCGGGTGTGCGCTCTCATCGGCCGCCTCGGCCTTGCGGCCGAATACCATGCTGACCCGGCCCTGGGGGTCGAAGCGCACCACCAGATCCGAGCCCTTGTCGGCGATCCAGATGTTGTCGCTCCGATCAACGCGCACCGAGTGCGCAAACGACCAGGCATAGAGATTGTGTCCGATCTCGCGCTCAAACTTGCCGGTCGCATCGAATTCCAGCAACTGCGCGGCGGCGGCGCCGTAGGCCGGGCCCGTGCTGTTGCCGCGCGAGAGCACGAAGATATGCCTCTTCGAATCCACGGCAACGCTGGCCACTTCGCCCAGATAGATGTCAGGCGGCAACTTGATGAAATTCGGCACCGACTCGAACCGGATTTCAGGCGCCGGGTTTTGTGCCGACGCGCTCGTTGCAAGCCACGCGCCAAGCCCTGCAAGCAGCCATGCCATTTTCATGCCCGTGCTCCGACCTTAGACGCGGCGGTTTTTTCGGACGCGCGACAGAATTGTATCGCTGCGGCGCGCTGGTGTGGGGACATTCAGTCCACCGGACATTCAACTGGCGCGGCGGCTGGGCGTGCGAGGCTTGCGACGGTTTACGGGGCTCGGTGGGTGCGATACCGTGCCGTGCGCCGGTCCATTTCTGCTGCCGCGGCCGCCCTTGGCGGCCAGGCTCTTCTTGAGCAGTGCCGTGAAATCGACCACATTGCTGGCCCGTTTGGATATTGGCGCTGGTGCTTCCTCCTCGCGCCGTCCTTTGCCACTCGCCTTGGCGACGCGCCGCTCGACGAACTTATGCAGTTTGTCGCGGAAATCGTCCCGATAATCACCTGGCTTCCATTTCCCTGTCATGGAGTCGATCAACTGGGCGGCCATCTCCAGCTCGCGCGCCGAGATGCGATAACCGGACAGTTTTCCGGATGGCAGTTCAAATTCATCCGGCTGCACCAGCTCCTGCGGGAATCGCATCAGATTCAGCAGCAAAGCATCGCCCTGCGGCATAAGTGCCGAAAGGTACTGCCGCGTTCGAATCACGACTTTGCCGATGCCGATGCGCCCGGTCTTCTTCAGCGTTTCACGCAGCAGCACGTAGCCCTTCTCGGCCTTTTTGCCAGGCATCAGGAAATAGGGCTTCTCGAAATACATCGGGCTGATGGCGTCGCGCTCGACGAAGGCCTCGATCTCAACGGTCTCGGTCAGTTCAGGAGCCGCCGCCCGCAGTTCCTGCTCCGGGATGACAACGTAGTTGCCTTTTTCGTATTCGAAGGCTTTCACGACATCCTTCCATGCGACCTCCTCGCCGGTTTCTGAGTTGACGCGCTCATAGCGAATGGGTTTCTGGTCACGGCTGTCGAGCAATCGAAAATGCAGATCAACCGAGCGTTCGCCGGAGAAGATCTGCACCGGTACGTTGAGCAGTCCAAACGAAATGGTGCCATTCCAGACGGGTCTAGCCATGGTGTCCCCTTACTAGCGTAATCCGACCAGCCGACCATACAGCGTACCGCCGGGCCGGCGTCGGCACTGTCGGATGAGACGCACAATCGGGTCAGACGCCGTCCCACACGCAATGCGCATGTGGTTTCATAAGATCGCGGCCATGCAATCCGACGACCGCGTCAATCGACGCCGATTCCTGCTGAGTGCCGGCGCCGCCGGTGTCGTCGCGCCCGTATTCTCCGCCATGGCCTCAAGCGCTCCCGCGACAGCACCACCCGCTGTCGCCGGCGCCACCGAGCTGCAGGTCGTCCTGACGGTCAACGGGCAGACTCGAAGTCTGTCGCTCGATTCCAGAACAACGTTGCTGGACGGCCTGCGTGATCACCTGCGGCTCACCGGCTCCAAAAAAGGATGCGATCATGGTCAGTGCGGTGCCTGCACGGTACTGGTCGGCGGCCGGCGAGTGCTCGCGTGTCTGACTCTGGCGGTCGCAGTGCGCGAGCCGGTCACCACGATCGAGGGGCTGGCCCGACCAGATGGCACTCTGCACCCGATGCAACAGGCCTTCATCGACGAGGACGCGTTTCAGTGCGGCTTCTGCACGCCCGGCCAGATCATGAGCGCGGTCGCCTGCGTCCATGAAGGCTACGCCGCCAATGAGGCGCAAATCCGTGAATATATGAGCGGCAATCTGTGCCGCTGCGCTGCCTATCCGCACATCGTGGCGGCGATCCAGGCCGCCAAATCGCAGATGCCCCCCGCATCATCGGCGGCCTGAGCGTGCGCCCATTCTCATATCGTCGCGCGCGGGACGCCGCGGAAGCCACGCACGCCGCGGCCGGGCAACCCAATGGACCGGCAACCGCGGCAGCGGTGCAGTTCATCGCTGGCGGCACCACCATGCTCGATCTGATGAAGCTCGACACCGCGCGGCCGCAGCAGCTGATCGACATCGCCGATCTGCGCACGCGATGCGACTACATCAGAATTGACGAGCACGGGCTGCACCTGGGAGCCCTGACGCGGATGCAGAGGTTGGCCGAGGATCCGATGGTCAACCGCGTCTATCCGCTGCTCGCCCAGACCATGCAGCTCGCGGCCAGTCCGCAGGTCCGCAACATGGCCACCCTGGCCGGTAACGTGCTGCAACGTTCGCGCTGCAATTATTTTCGCAATGGCGGCTGGCCGAAATGCAACAAACGCGATCCCGGCTCCGGGTGTTCGGCCATCGACGGCGTCACCCGCAAGCACGCCGTGCTTGGAGTTGGCGAGCATTGCATCAGCGCTTACCCTGGCGATTTCGCGCAGGCTCTGGTCGCCCTCGACGCCACGGTGGAGATTCTCACGCCGACCGGCGCGCGCACGCTGCGTTTTGAATCGCTGCATCTCGGGCCCGAGCGACCGGAGCTGGAGACCGTGCTGCTACCCGGAGAGCTGATCACCGGTTTTTTGGTGCCGGCCGGACCGTGGACGCAGCGCTCGACCTTCGTGAAGGTGCGCGACCGCGAAAGCTATGAATTCGCGCTGGCCAGCGCGGCCGTCGCGCTGCATCTGCAGGGCGCGCGCGTGCTCGCGGCGCGCATCGGCCTCGGCGGTGTCGCCTACAGGCCGTGGCGGGCGCACGAAGCGGAGGCCTCGCTCATCGGTGAGATGCTCACCGAAGGCAGCGCGCAGAGGGCGGCGCAGGCAGCATTCGCCGGTGCCATCACCCACGAAGACAATGCGTTCAAAGTCGAGCTGGGCCGCCGCACGCTGGTACGGGCGCTGCTGCAGGCCCAGGCGATGGAGATTGCGTAGTGGCCACCGGCGCGCCGCGCATCGACGGCCGGCAGAAGGTGACCGGAGAGGCGCGCTACGGCTCGGATTTCGCGCCGGGCGCTCTCGCCTGGGCGTTCCTGAAAACCAGCGACATCGCCAAGGGCCGGATCGTCGATCTGGACGAGCGGGCCGCCCGTGCCCTGCCTGGGGTCCTTGAGGTGCTGAGCTACCGCAACGTGGGCGAACTTATCAATCCCGGAAAGTTGGTCCAGAAAGGCTATATGGGCAGCACCATACAGCCGCTGCGCAGCGGGCAGGTACTGTACGCGGGTCAGATCGTCGCCGTGGTGGTTGCAGAGACCTTTGAAGTCGCACGCGAAGCGGCGCGACTCGTCAAGCTACGCTATGCCGGGGAAACACCGTCGGCGAGCTTTGACGATCCGGCGGTCAGCAGCGAGTCGGCCGGAAAGAAGGATCCGAAGGCGGGGGATTTCCAGGCCGCGTTCGCCCAGGCGGCGGTCAGAATCGACGCCCGCTACGCGACGCCGACCCAGCATCACAATCCCATTGAGCTGTTCAGCACGGTCGCCTCCTGGGACGGCGCAAAGCTCACCATTTGGGAATCCAGCCAGAATGTCTGGGGCTACAAGAACGGTCTAGCCGAGCAGTTGAATATATCGCCGGACGATATCCGGGTGGTGTCGCCGTTCGTGGGCGGCGCATTCGGTTCGCGCGGCGCGCTCACGCAGCGCACCGCCCTGATCGCTTTTGCCGCACGCAAAATCGGCCGGCCGGTCAAACTGGTGGCGACCCGGGACCAGGGTTTCACCATCGCGACTTACCGTGCCGAGACGCGCCACCGTATCCAGCTGGGCGCGGCGGCGGACGGCAAGCTCGTGGCGCTCAATCACGAGGCGTGGGAGATCACCTCGCGGCCCGACGACTATTCGGTCGCCGGGACCGACGCCAGCACCAGGCTCTACGCGTGCCCCAACATCGCCTCCAGGGTCTCGATCGTACACGCGGACCGCAATACCCCCGGCTTCATGCGCGCGCCAGCGGAGACACCCTATCTGTTTGCGCTCGAATCGGCCATCGACGAGCTCGCCTATGCGCTGAACATGGATCCGGTGCAGCTGCGGCTGATCAATGACACGCAGACTGAGCCCATCAATGGGTTGCCTTACAGCAGCCGCCATCTGCGCGAATGCTTCGAGGCTGCATCCAGCGCCTTCGGCTGGTCGCGGCGCCACGCGACACCGCGGTCCATGCGCGATGGAGATTGGCTGGTGGGGTGGGGCACAGCGGCCACCATGTACCCGAGCCAGGTGGCGCCGGCGGCGGTGCGGGTGCGGCTCACCCCCGACGGCTCGGTGCGCGTACAGAGTGCGACGCACGAGATCGGCAATGGTGTGCGCACCGTGATGGCCGTCACCGCGGCGGAGGCGCTCGGCTTGCCGGTGGCGCGCATCGAGGTCGAGACCGGCGATACGCGGCTGCCACCCGCCCCGGTGTCCGGGGGTTCGAACTCCACGGCCAGCGTCTGCAATGCGGTGGCCAAGGCCTGCGAGGAGATCCGCGACCGGATTGCGCGCGCCGCCGTTGCCGACGCCGCCAGCCCGTTTGCCGGCGGGGACCCGGGCGCATTGCAGCTGCAAGCCGGACAGCTCTGGGGCCCCGGCAATCGAAGCGAGTCCCTGGAAAAAGCGGCCGGCCGACTGCAGCAGGGTGCCATCGAAGTCTATGTCGAGAATAATCCGGCAGGCGTGGAGCCCAACGCGTCCACCTCGCTCTATGCCGGACACGCCAAGCTCGCGGGCGGGGCCAACCTCAAGGACCGAATGCAATTCGCATTCGGCGCGCATTTCGTCGAAGTGCGCGTGCACGCCCGCACCGGGGAAATCCGTGCCCCACGGGCCGTGAGCGCCTTCGCCTTCGGGCGTATCGTCAACGCAATCACGGCGCGCAGCCAGCTCATGGGCGGACAGATCTGGGGTATCTCCGCCGCATTGCACGAGGCGACCGAGATCGATCGGTCGCGGGCGCGCTACTACAATGACGATCTGGCCGAGTACCTGATACCGGTCAACGCCGACATCATCGATGTCCAGACCATCATGCTGCCGGAGATCGACACTCAGGTGAACAAACTGGGCATCAAGGGCGTAGGGGAACTCGGTAACGTCGGCATGAATGCGGCGGTCGCGAACGCGGTTTTCCATGCGACCGGTGTTCGCGTGCGCGAACTGCCCATCCGCCTGGAGAAACTGCTGGGCAGCCTGCCATCGAATGTCTGAAGCCAGCTCGCCTGCCGGCGCTTAAGCCCCAGCGGCTGCGGATCCAGTTTCAACGCCGCGGCATGGGCCTCGGCTTGCCGGATCTGCCGGGTTTGGTAAATCGTCCGATGGCGGCGCGCAGCGACTGCGCCGCCTTCGCATAGCCCTGCCATGGTTTATCACGCTTCAACAGTGCGGCTGCCGTGCGCACCGTAAAGCGCATCGGATCGAGCCCCGATCGCAGCTGCGGCCAGAGCAACGGCATTGATACCGGCGCACCTGCCCGCGCACGCGGCGAGAGCGGTGCGACCGCAGTCGCCATGCGATCGTTGCGCAGGTAATCAAGAAAGATCCGGCCCCCGCGATCCTTCTTCGCCATGCTGGTCAGAAAACGATCGGGGCTGTCCGCCGCCATCTGCACGCACAGCGCCTGCGCGAAGGTCTTTGCCGTCGCCCAGTCCAGCGGCTCACGCTCGCTCGACAGCGGCGTCACGACGTGCAGACCTTTGCCGCCGGTGCTCTTGCAGAACGCGTTCAGTCCGAGGGCTTCCAGCCGCTCGCGCAGCTCCAGGGCAGCCTTGACGACCGCACTGAACGGCACGTCAGGCGCCGGGTCGAGATCCAATACCAGCCGCCCCGGCACTTCCGGCTTGTTGGCGGCGCAATTCCACGGGTGCAATTCGAGCGCCGCGATCTGCGCCGCGGCCACCAGTCCTTCGACCCGATCGATCTGCAGGTACGGCTTGCGATCGCCCCGCACCTTGATCAGCTCCAGCAGATTCGACAGCCCCGGCATGGCATGACGCTGGAAGAAGCGGCCATGTTCTATACCATCCGGCGCACGCACCAGCGAGCACGGACGGCCCTCGACATGCCCGATCATCCACTCGCCCACGGCCGCGTAGTACTGCGCCAGCTCGAGCTTGCTGACCGGGCGGGCGTCGCCGGCGTCGGGCCACAGGCTCTTGCCAGGCGTCGAGATGCTCACGCCCATAACCGAGTCCGTAGCACTGGTGCTCGGAGACGCCGATGCACCGTCCTGTTTGGGCTTGCCGCTACGGCGGCGCGGCTCGGCCATGCGCTTGGCCGCAAGCAACTCTTTGGCGTGTGCCTGCGTCGGGGGCGCCGGCCGCTCCGCCTGTATCTCGCCGGCCGGTTTGTCTTCGCGCAGACCCTTGAAGGCGGCCTGGCGCACCATGCCCGAACCGGTCCAGCCGGCGAACTCGATCTCGGCGACCAACTGCGGTTCGACCCACCGGACATCGGGATCCGCGGGGGCGGCCCCGACACCGGCGAATGGGCTGCGCGCGGCGCTCACTGCCTTCAGTCGCGGCAGCAGCGCTTTCACCGCCTGTTGGCCGAAGCCGGTGCCGACGCGACCCACATAGACCAGCCGGCCGCCGCGGTGCACACCGACCAACAGTGAGCGCGGCGCCCCGCCACGAAACGTGTAGCCGCCGATCACCACTTCCTGTCCTGCCCGGCATTTGCTTTTGGTCCACGTCCCGCCTCGCCCGGAGACGTAGGGCGCATCCAGGCGCTTGGATACAATGCCCTCGAGCGCCATGCGGCACGCGGACGCCAGTACGGCATCGGCCTTGGCCGCAAAGTGTTCGACGTAGCGTAGGTGGCTCGAGCGCTTCGACGACAGCAGCTTGCGCAAGCGCTGCTTGCGCCGCGCCAAGGGTAGCGGCCTGAGATCCTCGCCGCCCAGGAACAGCAGGTCAAATACAAAACAGGTCAACTTCGCCGTATGGCGTTCGGACAGTGCCGCCTGCAACGCTGCGAAATCCGGCACGCGGTGGGCATCGAGCGCGACGATTTCTCCGTCGACGATGCAATCCGCAAGCCTGCCCGCAGCGCGCGCGATCTCCGGAAACCTGTCGGTCCAGTCCAGGCCCTTGCGGGTGCGCAGTACCGCGCTGCCGCCCTCGACGCGCACCTGCACGCGGTAACCGTCGAACTTGACCTCGTGCACCCAGTCCGCCGAAGCGGGCGGCCGCTCTAGCAGCGTGCACAGTTGTGGTTCGATAAACCGCGGCATCGCCTGAGCGGCGGGCTTGCGGCCTGGCTGCACTGCGGCATTGCGCGGCCGGCCCGGCACCGGTGCTGGCGCCCGCGTGCTTGACGCCTCGGAGCGCCACACAGCGTCGGGCTTCGCATGGCTTCGGGTTGCCAGCATGAAGGGCTTCGGACCCTTGCCGCGCCCGGCGGCAATCTGCGCCATGCTGCGCCCGGATGCCACCGAGCGATCCTGGGACAGCAGGCGGTCCGGGTGCGCCGGGTCGGCGGCATCGTCGCGGTGCTTGATCAGCAGCCAATTGGTACGCTTGCCTGATGTGCGATCGTGGCGCATGCGCACCAGCACCCAGCCGCCGTGCAGGCGCTGGCCGTCGAGTTCGAATTTGAGCTGCCCGGCCTTCAGCGCGGCCTGGGGCGAGATTCCCGGCAGCGGCTGCCAATAGCCGCGGTCCCATAGCTGCACCGTGCCGCCGCCATACTGTCCCTGCGCGATCGTGCCCTCGAAATCCCCGTAATCAAGCGGATGATCCTCGACCTCGACGGCGAGGCGCTTATCTGCAGGGTCCAGCGACGGGCCCCGCGTGACCGCCCAGGAGCGGAATACCCCATCCAGTTCCAGGCGCAGGTCATAGTGCAGCCGGCGCGCCGCGTGTTTCTGGATGACGAAGCGCAAGCGCTTGGAGTCAGCCACCGGCAGCGTCCCACGGGGTTCGGCCGTGCGGCGAAAGTCGCGCTTGGCGCGATAGCTCGCTAATTTACTCCCAGGCACTGCCGCTCCTCTGCCCTGTGTACCAACACCGCAGTGTCGGCGCCGCGCTCCGCCTGCGTCTGTAGGCCTCGATCCCGCTATCATGCTCCTGCACGCCATGAGCTGGAGCCCGAGTCAATATCTGAAATTCTCGCAGCCGCGCCTGCGACCGGCAATGGACCTGCTGGCGCGCGTACCGGGCGAGGAGCCGCGCCGCGTCTACGATCTGGGCTGCGGGGCGGGCAACGTCACGGCCGCCCTCGTGGCTCGCTGGCCGGGCGCGAGTATCACGGGCGTGGACAGCTCGGCGGCCATGCTGGCACGGGCGGCCAGGGATTTGCCGCAGGTGCGGTGGGTGCAGCACGGCCTGGCCGACTGGCGGCCGGACGCGCCGGCGGATGTCATCTACTCGAACGCCGCACTGCATTGGTTGCCCGATCACCAGCAATTGTTGCCGGCACTGGTCGGTGCGCTCGCGCCCGGCGGCGTGCTGGCGATACAGATGCCGCGCAATTTCTCTGCGCCGTCCCACACGCTGATCGAGGCCGCGGCGCGGGCCGGTCCCTGGTCTGGCAAGCTCGAGGCGCTCATCGGCCCGGCGCCAGTGGCCGAGCCGCAATATTACTATTCGCTGCTCGCGCCGCTGGCCGCCAGTCTCGACATCTGGGAGAGCGAATACCTGCAGGTGCTGTCGGGCGAGGACCCGGTCAAGGAATGGACCAAGGGCACCTGGCTCATGCAGTTCATTGATCGGCTGGAGCCAGCGGAGCGCACGGCCTTCGAAGCCGACTATGCGCAGCGCCTGCGCGCTGCCTACCCGCGGCGGCCCGACGGCACCACGCTGTTTCCATTTCGCCGATTATTCATCGTGCTGCAGAGACCATAGCGTGGACCTGATCAGCTCGCGCGCGGAAGATCAGAACTTGTAGGCCAGACGCAGACCGCCCCAGTGCCTGCCCTGCACCAGGATCGGGGCGTCTACCTCCTTGGCCACGATGAAGTGGCCTGACCCCATGTCACGGCGGTAGGTCTGCAGCAGGAACGGGCGCTGATTGCGGCCGGCGGCCAGCCCGGCACGGTCGTTGAAGATGCGGCGATAGCGGCTGTTGGCGGTGTCCCACGCGAGATCGCCGCGGCGCGGGTGGCTGTATTTCCTGTTGTGGATGGGCACATAGCCATTGCGGTCGACGGCGATGCAGAAGATGACTCTCTCGCTCAGGCCGAGCAGCCGTTCCTGCACGGGCGGAAACAACCGCTCTGCCAGACCGACGAAGCGCGTGAGGTGCTGCGGCGGGTCGGTATCGCGCACTGGCTGGTAGTCCTCGTCGAACAGGTCGGCGAGCGAGATCACCCCTGATGCGAGCGCGCGTTCGAGCAGCTGGCCGATTTCGGCGGCCGCTTGCTGGGCGGCGTGGATGAAAGGCGTGTCCGCCGTTTCAATGCCGCTGTCGGCCACCGCCTCGATCATCTCCTCCGACAGCGTCAGGAACGACTCGCTGCGGCGCATCGCCGTATCCAGAGCGCGCGCAGTGGCGTGCATCTCGGACTCGATGGCCGCCATCTGGCGATCCAGGCCGTCGCTGATGTCGCGGCTGGCGGTGGCCGCATCGCCGATGGCGCCGACGCTGGATTCCACTTCGGCGAGCGTCTGATGGAATCTGCTCGGCTTCTGCTGTGCCGAACGCGCCTCGATCTCCTGCGCCAGCAGGTCGACACGCTGATCGAGTTCGCCGACCGTGGTCATGATCGCCTTGGAAGTGGACTCGACCTGCGCGGACAGTTCCTTCACCGCCTCGGCCACGACGCTGAAGCCGCGCCCGGCCTCACCGGCACGCGCGGCTTCAACCGATGCGTTGAGTGCGACCAGCCGCGTCTGCAGCGCAATTTTTGCGATCCGGCCGGCAGCTTCCGCCACCTGACGCAGCGTCAGGACGATGGCCTTGACCTCGCGACCGACAGCTTCCACGGCCTCGCGGGCTTGCGAGACGGCCGCAAGACTGCCCTGGGTGTGCAGCCCGATGCCGTCCTGCGCGCGCGTGATGTCGCGCAATTGCGTGACCAATGCGGCGACGGCCTGCGCCTGGCGCACCGACAGCTTCTGCGTGTCGTCGATGACGCCGCGCACTTCGGCGGCTTCGCGGCCGATCGTCGAGGCCTTGCCGCTCATCGCCCGCACGAAGCGATCGGTCTCGCTGCCGGCGATCTGCGCGTCCGGGTCCTCCAGGCTCAAGCTTGGTACCGCATCGCGCCGGCCATGTGCACGGCCCCGCGAGCCATTCCAGTCGCCTGCATGGATCCACCCCCCCGTTATGTGATCTGGGAGGCGATCCTGGACTGGCGAGCCGCAGGCCGGTATTCCACCTTGGTCGCAGCGGCGCCCCTTGGCTGCATCCAAATGACTGATTCGACTAAGGTTGCGGGCCATGGGGCCGGGCGCCACCGGCAGCTAGCGGCATTTGTCTTGCCTGGGCGGGCGGCTTACAGTGTCGGCGACAAGGGGGGGATCATGTTTTCCGGCTGGCTGCTGTCGCTATTGGCGGTGGGGTACCTCGGGTGTCTGTTTGGGATCGCGTTCTATGGCGATCGGCACCGCCTTTATACCAACCAACGCCGCCTCCGACCCTACATCTATGCCCTGGCGCTCGGAGTGTATTGCACCTCCTGGACCTTTTTCGGCGCCGTCGGCAGCGCGGTGCGGGAAGGCTGGGCGTATCTGCCGATCTATCTGGGACCAGCGCTGGTGTTCCTGTTCGCGCTGCCGTTCATGGAGCGGCTGGTCGAGATCGGCCGCGCGCACAAGGTCAGTTCGATCGCCGATTTCATCGCGTCTCGATTTGGCAAGAGCCGGGAGCTGGCGGTACTGGTCACGGTCATCGCTCTGGCTGCGGCCATTCCGTACATAGCGCTGCAATACAAGGCGGTCGCCGCCAGCATCGATGTGCTGACCACGGTCGGCGCGGCGCACGCGCCGTGGTACCGGGACACGGCCCTGGCGGTGGCGCTGATCATGGCGCTGTTTGCTGTGCTGTTCGGCGCGCGGCGCGTGGATGCAACCCGTCACCGCGAAGGTCTGATGCTGGCGATCGCTTTTGAATCGCTGCTCAAGGTGCTGGCTTTCGCTGCCGTGGGCGTCTTTGCCTGTCTGCGACTGCGGGGCCACCCGTGGCTGTTGCCGGCCCGGCTGGCGAGCAGTGCGACGCTGTTCAACGGCAATGAACTGATGAGTACGGTGCTTGCGGCGGCCGCGATCTTCTGTCTGCCGCGTCAATTTCAGGCCGGCGTCGTCGAGTGCGCCCGCACCTCGGATCTGAAACTCGCGCGCTGGCTGCTGCCGACATACCTCGGTGTGTTTTCCATCGTGGTGCTGCCGGTGGTGGCGCTCGGCTCCCTCAATGGGCTGTCACTGCATACTGCCTCGGATTCGCTGATCCTGACCCTGCCGATGAGCTACGGTGCATCCTGGCTCACGCTGCTGGTGTTCCTCGGCGGCCTGTCCGCGGCCACGGCGATGGTCGTGGTCGCGAGCACCGCGCTGGCAACGATGATCTCGAATGACATTGCGGCGCCCATTCTGTGGCGCCAGCGACTGCAGGAGGGGTCGAGCATGGGCCGGCGCGTGCTGTGGGTGCGCCGGGCAGTCGTCTTTTCGCTCGCGCTGCTGGCGTTTGCGTATTACCGCTCGACCTCGGGCTCCACCAGCCTGGCGGCCATCGGCATGCTCTCGTTTGCCGCCGTGGCGCAGTTCGCACCCGGCATATTTGCGGCGCTGTACTGGAGCGGAGCCAGCGGCGCGGGCGTGTTCTGGGGCATGCTCAGCGGCTTCGTGACCTGGGGCTATCTGCTGTTCCTGCCCAATCTGGCGGCCGGCGGGCTGCTGCCGCACGCTCTGGGAGAATTTCCGAGTGTCGGTCCCGTGGCGCCGCGTGCCCTGGTGGCGCTGACGCTGAACGTGCTGGTGATGGTGATCGTGTCGGCGCGGCGCGGGGTGACCTTGCAGGAGCGCTTGGCCGCGCGCGCCTTCGTTGCGCCCAAGCACCCGGCAGCCGGCCTGTCGGCCATGACCTCCACAGTGGGCGATCTCGAGACCGTGGCGGCGCGCATCATTGGAGCCGCCGCGGCCCGCCAGGCGCTGCAGGAATACGCCACGCTGAGCAACCACGAACTGCCGAAGCCGGGCGCGCCGGCCGACCGGGCGCTGTTGCAGCACTTCGAGCGCGTACTGGCCGGGTCGATCGGTGCTTCGTCCGCGCGCGTGGTACTGACGCATGCGCTCAAGCGCAATGGCCTGGAGGTGGACGAAGTCGCCGAGCTGCTCGATGAGACCTCGCAGGAACTGCGCTTCAGCCGCCAGTTGCTGCAGGCGACGATGGAAAATGTGACGCAAGGCATCAGCGTGGTGGATGCGCAGATGCGGATCGTCGCGTGGAACCGGCGTTACCTGGATCTGCTGGGTTACCCGGATGGCATGGTGTACGTCGGTCGGCCGGTTGCGGATCTGATCCGCTGGAACGCCGAACAGGGCGACATGGGGCCCGGCGATCCGGCGCGGCACGTCGAGAAACGGCTGGCGCACATGCGCGCCGGAACCATCTACACCTACCAGCGGGCACGGCGCAATGGCCAGGTGTACAGCATTCACGGGCAACCGATGACCGGCGGCGGCTTCGTCACGACCTATACGGACATTACGGAATTCAAACGCCATGAACAGGATCTGCTCGAAGCCAAGCAGGGCCTGGAAGAGCGCGTGGCGCAGCGCACGCGCGAACTGAGCGCCTCGCTCGAAGCGCAGCGCATGGCCAAGCAGGAGGCCGAGACAGCCAACGTGAGCAAAACGCGTTTCTTTGCCGCCGCGAGTCACGATCTGCTGCAGCCGCTGAACGCGGCCAGGCTGTTCGTCTCGGCTCTGGAATCGAGGGCGCGCGCGCACCCTGAGCTGCAGGAACTGACCATCCGCATCGACGCCTCGATGCGGGCCGCCGAGGAGCTGCTCGATGACCTGCTGGACGTAGCGCGTCTGGACAGCGGTGTCCTCAAGCCCGATATCTCGAGCTTTCCGATCATCGAGCTGCTGGAGGAACTGCGCCGGCAATATGCGCCGCTCGCCCAGGCGCGACAGCTGCGACTGAGCATCGTCGGCTGCCACGAAGTGGTGCGCAGCGATCGCGTACTGCTGCGGCGGATCATCCAGAACTATCTGTCCAACGCCCTGCGCTACACCCGACACGGCGGCGTGGTGGTCGGTTGCCGGCGGCGCGCCGGCGAGCTGGAGGTCGCCGTATACGATACCGGGCCAGGCATCACCGAGCATCAGCGGCAATGCATGTACGCTGAGTTCAGCCGCTGCGAACAAGCCTCGCCGTGGGGCGAGAAGGGACTGGGACTTGGCCTGTCGATCTGCGATCGCCTCGCGCGGCTCATGAACCATACACTGACGTTCGCGAGTTGCCCGGGGCGAGGCTCCGCCTTCGGAGTGCGCGTGACACGCGACGTCAAGGCCCGGCGGACGAAGCGCATCGGATCGCAGCGACCCGCGGCGGACCCGATCGGCTTGCGCGGTCTGCGGGTGCTGTGCGTGGACAACGACTGCTCGATCCTGGATGGGATGGAGGCGCTGCTCGGACAATGGGGTGTGCAGGTGCTGAAGGCCCGCAGCAGCACCGAGGCCGCGCAGATCTGCGCCCAGTCGGAACTCGACGCGATACTGGCCGACTATCATCTCGGCGACGGGGTCGACGGGATCGAGCTGTTGCGCCGGCTGCGTGAATCGCTGTTTCCAGCCAATACCGCGGCCTTGATCAGCGCCGACCACGGCGCCGAAGTGGCGCTGCTGGCCCGAACCGCCGGCTACCCGCTGCTTCACAAGCCGCTGCGGCCGGCAGCGCTGCGGGCACTGCTGAGTGCTTTTCGGCGGCAGCCGAGCAAGGTCTCCGCCGCCTGAGCGGCGCGAACCGCGCCGGTGCCGATCGTCGAAGCCATGGGATGGCATGACTGATGGGCTGGCATGAGCCAGTGGATACATCTGTATGCGCTGCGCGGCGATAGCCGCGCGGCGTCGAGCCTGCGGATCACTTACGAAGTTCTCATCGTCGATGATCATCCGTTGTACCGCGCGGCGCTCAAGGGTGCGGTGGCGGCGGCGTGTACCGACAGCCAGATCATCGAAGCGGAAAGCATTGCGGCTCTGTTCGATGCGCTCGAGCGGCATCCGCGAGCTGATCTGCTGCTGCTGGACCTGAACCTGCCCGGAGCCTATGGGTTCAGCGCGCTGGCACACTTGCGCGGCTCGCATCCCGGCCTGCCGGTCGTCGTGATCTCGGCGACCGATGATCCGCGCACGGTGCGCCAGGCGTTGGCGTTCGGGGCCCAGGGCTTCGTCTCCAAGGCCGCCGATGCCGCCACCATCGGCCTCAATGTACTGGCCGCGCTGCGCGGGGAATTCGTGGTCCCGGCGGGGCTGGGCCAGGAGGCCGAACCGGCGGCCGATGCCGGTGCGCTCGATGTGGCCGAGCGCCTCGCTCAGCTCACCCCGCAGCAGTTCCGCGTGTTCGGGCTGCTGTGCTCAGGCCGGGTCAACAAGCAGATCGCCTACGATCTGCAGATCACGGAGGCGACGGTGAAGGCGCACATGACGGCCATCCTGCGCAAGCTCGGCGCCGCCAACCGGACCCAGGCCGCACTGCTCGCCGGTCGCCTGGCGCGCGATCCGGGTGAAATCAGAGTCCCGCCCGAGGGGATCGAGTGAAGCGCGCAGCCGGCCGCGGGAGGAAAATCATTCGCAGGCGACGGCACCTGCGGCCTACGGTATAGTTATCGGCTTGCCGATTACACCAACGTCGCAGAGGGGATATCCAATGAAAAGGGCTTTTGCCGTGGCCGCACTGGCTGCCATCGTCGCTCCGTGCATGGTACTCGCAGATCCGCCGAAGCAGCTCAAGGTCGTTGAAACCGCGACCATCAAGGCGCCGCTGGACAAGGTCTGGGCGACCGTCAAGGATTTCGACAGCCTGGACAAATGGCATCCGGCAATCGTCAAGGACGAGATCATCAAGGGAACAAATAACCAGCCCGGCGCGGTACGCGCGCTGTCGATCAAGGATGGCCCGGTGATCAAGGAGCAGCTGACCGCGTTCAGTGACACGCTGCATTCATTCACCTACAAGTTCGTCGATACGCCATTCCCGATCAAGGACTACGTATCGACACTGCGCGTGAAGGCCAACAAGGACGGCACCACGCTGGTGCGATGGTCCAGCACCTTCAAGCGCAAGAACCCCGCTGACAATCCCCCGGACGCCGAGAGCGATGCGGCCGGAGTCAAACTGATCACGGGCGTCTATCAGGGCGGCCTGGCGAACCTGAAGAAGATGCTCGAAGGCGGTTGATGCCGGCGGCCCGGCCGCAGGGCCGGGCCACGGACTGCAGCGCCGGGAAGGGGATGATGGTCTGCGCCGGCGGCGTGCGGCCGCTCAGGCCGGCCGGTCGGAGACCAGCTGCGCCACGACCGCCGGATCGGCCAGCGTCGAGATGTCTCCCAACTGCTCGGTCTCGTTGGCGGCAATCTTGCGCAGGATTCTGCGCATGATCTTGCCGCTGCGGGTCTTGGGCAGCCCCGGCGCCCACTGGATGACATCCGGCGCCGCAAACGGCCCGATCTGCTCGCGCACGATGCGCAGCAGCGCGCGTCGCAACTCGTCCGAGGGCTCGACCTCGGTGCTGAGCGTGACGTAGGCGTAGATGCCCTGACCCTTGATATCGTGCGGATAGCCGACCACTGCGGCCTCCGCGACCTGCGGATGGGAAGCCAGTGCGCTTTCAACCTCCGCGGTGCCGATCCGATGCCCGGACACGTTGATGACATCATCCACGCGGCCGGTGATCCAGTAGTAGCCGTCCTCGTCGCGACGTGCGCCGTCGCCGGTGAAATAGCTGCCCGGATAGGTGCGAAAGTAGGTGTCGATGAAGCGCTGATGATCGCGGTAGACGGTGCGCATCTGGCCCGGCCAGCTGTCACGCAATATCAGATTGCCGGTGCACACGCCCTCGAGCACGTTGCCGGCGGCATCGACGATCGCCGGCACGATACCGAAGAATGGCCGTGTGGCCGATCCGGGTTTGAGTCGGGTCGCACCCGGCAGCGGCGTGATCAGGATGCCCCCGGTCTCGGTCTGCCACCAGGTATCCACGATCGGGCAGCGGCCGGCGCCTACGACCCGGTGATACCACTCCCAGGCCTCCGGATTGATCGGCTCACCGACGCTGCCGAGCAGCCGCAGCGACTTTCGATCGTGCTGCTGCACCCAGTGCTCGCCGTCGGCCATCAGCGATCGAATCGCCGTGGGCGCCGTGTACAGGATCGTGACCTGATGGGTATCGCACACCTGCCAGAAGCGGCCGGGGTCCGGATATTTGGGTGTGCCCTCGAACATCAGCGTGGTGGCGCCGTTCGACAGCGGACCGTAGAGCACGTAGCTGTGTCCGGTCACCCAGCCCACGTCCGCAGTGCACCAGAACACGTCCTCGTCGCGGTAATCGAACACGCACTTGAAGGTGTAGGAGGCGAACACCAGGTAACCCCCGGTCGTGTGCAGTACGCCTTTGGGTTTGCCGGTGGAACCGGACGTATAGAGGATGAACAGCGGGTCCTCGGCGCTCATCTCTTCGACCGGGCACTGGCTCGAGGCCTTGGCCATCAGCTCCTCGTAGGACAGGTCGCGCCCTTTGACCCCCGGCAGCTCGGCGCCGGTACGGCGCACCACCACGACCTTCTCCACCGGGCTGTCCGATCGCAGGGCAATTGCCGCGTCGACGTTTCTCTTCAGCGGAATTCTTTTCCCCCCGCGCCAGGCCTCATCGGCGGTCACGACGACGCGCGAGCCGCAGTCTTCGATGCGGCTGGCGATCGACTCGGGCGAAAAACCGGCAAAGATCACCGAATGGATGGCCCCGATGCGGGCACAGGCCAGCATCGCCACCGCCGCCTCAGGAATCATCGGCAGATAGATCGTGACGCGATCGCCCTTGCGCACGCCCAGGCCGCGCAGCACATTAGCGAAGCGGCAGACGTCGGCGTGCAGCTCGCGATAGGTGATTTTTCGTGATTCGCCCGGTGTATCGCCCTCCCATATGATCGCCACGCGATCCCCGCGCTCGCGCAGATGCCGGTCGAGGCAATTCTCGGAGACATTGAGCGAGCCGTCTTCGAACCAGCGGATATGAAAGTCTTCGAGCCGATATGACACGTCCTTGACCTTGGTGTAAGGCCGGATCCAGTCGAGACGGCGCCCGACATCGCCCCAGAAGCCCTGCGGGTCGCTTACGCTGCGCGCGTAGTCGGCCGCATAGCGCCTGGCATCAATGCTGGCCCGGGCCGCAAATTCGGCCGGCACCTCGTACAAGTGTGTCGCGTGGTCCATACCATCCCCCATTTCCAATGGCCGGCGGTGCGTCCGGGCGGCGTCGGTTGGCGCCTTTGCGGATCGGCCCGCCGCGGCCATGATACGTCAGCGACCGCAATACTGCGCCCCAGCAACGCCGCGATGGCACCGTGCCGCCGGGCACACGCCGGCCACACGCCGGGCTCGCCGGTCACGCGGGCGGCTGACGCAGAATTGCCCGCTTCACGAGCTCACGGTTTTCCTGGCAACGACGCCGGCCGACCAGGGAAAAACCGACGCTCGGGTCACAGATGCTCGCGATCAGCACCTGGCCCGGCCGAAACTGGACGACTACCAACTCGCCCCGCTGTAGCAGCGAGCCCTTGGTGAGGGCATCCAGCCGCCGGCCGGGCTGCTCGCATGTCAGCTGCCAGCCAAGGCTGTGCGCGAGGCGGGCAACCAGCTCGAAATCCGACTCGGGATCGAACGCCGTGGGCACCGTGAGGTAGCGCAGCTCGCGCAGTTGCATCGCCAGCATGCCCAGGCCGAGGGAGCAGGAGAGCAGCAGCCCGAACACCGCGGCGGCGCTGACTCCCAAGGCCTCGCTGACGTTGTCGAGAAAGATCGAGGTCACGATGAGCGCCACGCAGATGGCGGCAAGGTAGGCGCAGAAGGCCACCGGGGCGAAATATCGCGCCCAATCGGGGCCGTACAGCTTGAGTCTATCCACCCGCATCCGCTTGTTCGCCACCCGGCGGTCCACCAGCGTGTCACACAAACGTCATGGCGCCGTCATATTCTCCAGCGCGCGCCGCCGTCATAAGACTAATGACTAACGACAAACGATCAACGATTGACGACACACGACTGACGATTCACCCGAGAGGTTACCCGTGCTGACCAGCTTAGGCATTGACGCGCCGACTGCAATTCTTTTATGCCTCGCGCTGACGCTCGCGCTGAGCTTTGAATTCGTCAATGGCTTCCACGACACCGCCAATGCGGTGGCCACGGTGATCTACACCAACTCGTTGAAGCCGCCGGTGGCCGTCGTGTGGTCCGGCATGTGGAACCTGATCGGCGTCCTGACCTCCTCGGGCGCCGTAGCGTTCGGCATCGTCGCCTTGCTGCCGGTCGAACTTGTGATCAATGTCGGCTCCGGCGCCGGATTCGCGATGGTGTTTTCGCTGCTGGTATCGGCGATCATCTGGAACGTCGGTACCTGGTATCTCGGTCTGCCGGCCTCCAGTTCGCATACGCTGATCGGCTCGATCGTCGGCGTGGGGCTCATGAACTCACTCTTGAGTCCGGATGCGGCTTTCGGCGACGGCGTGAACTGGGCCAAGGTCGCCGATACCGTCAAGGCCCTGGTGTTCTCGCCGATCATTGGCTTCGTGGTGGCCGGTCTATTGCTGTTGCTCGCCAAAACACTGCTGCGCCGCCCTGAGTTGTATCGCTCTCCCGAGGGGAAAGAACCGCCACCGTGGTGGATTCGAGGTCTGCTGGTGCTGACCTGCACCGGTGTCAGCTTTGCGCACGGATCGAACGACGGTCAGAAGGGCATGGGTCTGATCGTACTGATTCTGGTGGGCATCGTGCCGGCGGCATTCGCCCTGAACATGAGCGCCTCCGCCGACTCGCTTCAGCAGCTGTCGTCCTCCGCAGTGGTGTTCCAAAGGTCACTCGGGCTGCCACCGGCCGCCGCGGTCAGCGAGTCGGATGTGGTCGGCGCGCACAAGCAGTTGACGGCGTATCTGCGCACGGGGCGCACCTCGCCTGGCACCATTCCGGCGCTCGCGCTGGCCAACCAGCGCGTGGTGGACGGCTTGAGCGGCGTCAAAGACATGTCGGCGGTGCCGGCGCTGGAACGCCGTGCCCTGCGGCTCGACATTTACCTGGTGGCCGAGACCGTGACGAGATTGATGAAAACCAGACAGCTTCCCTCGGCGCTCGATCCGAAGGACGCGGCCGGCTACCAGAAGTCGCTTCGGGGGCTGACGAACTACATTCCTCTGTGGGTGAAGGTCGCCGTCGCACTGGCACTGGGCTTCGGCACCATGATCGGTTGGAAGCGCATCGTCGTGACGGTCGGGGAGAAAATCGGCAAGGCCCACCTGACCTACGCCCAGGGCGCCTGCGCTGAACTGGTCGCCTTCGGCACAATCGAGGCCGCCGACGTATTGGGCCTGCCGGTAAGCACGACCCACGTACTGTCCTCGGGCATCGCCGGCACGATGGTCGCCAACGGCTCCGGTATCCAGAAGGAGACCGTGCGCAATATCATCCTGGCCTGGGTGCTGACGCTGCCGGTGTGCGTCCTGCTGGGCGCGGCGCTGTTTGCCGCCGGACTGTTCTTCGTACTGCGTCTGGCCGGCGTGCCGTAGCCGCGGCCGACCCTGAGCTTCAGGAAAGCCTCATGCTCACGGCCGCGGTGTCTCTGGCGGGGTAAAAGCGCCGGAGCGCGAATACCGCGAACAGGACAAAGGCCACCAGCACCAACCCCTGCGCGACCACGAACGGCGGTTCGCTGCCGGTCGGAGCGAGCGGTTGTAGCAGCGGCAGCTTCTGGAAAGCCTGCACCACCCCGACGAACACGTTCAGATAGAGCGCGGCCACGGCGGTGACGACGTAGATCGAGCGCCAGGACCCGCTGAGGTGATAGGAATAGCGGGCGAGAACCGCCAGCACCAGCAGCACCAGCGAGATCAGGCCGACGACATGCGGCGGTCCGAAATGCGCGGAGTGAAACAGGAATCCGGTCACGCTCGTGGCCACGGTGGTGGCCAGAAACAGCGCGGTCCAGCCTTCGAGTCGTCTGGCCGCCCACATGCCAACCAGGACCACCAGCCCGGAGACGATACCGATCAGGCTCAGGATCACGTGAAAGACCGTGAACGATGCGGTCGACATGCCGAGTATCATTGCAGCCACCTTCCCGTGTATTTTTCTGTGGGCATCGCCGCGCCCTGGAGCAACTGCGGCCTATCCTACCGCGCCCGGCCGGCCGACGACACGACTGAAACCGCCGCCGGTTTATCCGGGTTGTATGCCGGATAAAAACTGTTATTTTAAAATAAGTTACGTCATATAAGTAATCTCGAATAGAGATCGCGCTGGCACTGCCATTGGGCTCGATTCATAGGCGCGGTCGGTCGATTGGATAGCTGAAATCGACTTGCGCCGCGCCACAGCGTCGTATCAACTTCATCGCGGTGAGGACTGGAGTCATTCTCGGCGGGATCAGCGCTTTGGGTGCCGGCATGACGCTGCTGTGCCCGACTGTGCGCGCGGATGCAGCGGGCGAGGGCGCAGCGGCACCCGCCTTCAGCCTCGAGCCGGTCGTAGTCACGGCCACGCGCATGCCGGAGGCCAGTGCGGATCTGCCGATGTCGATCGATCTGGTCGGCCGGCAAGAGATCCGGGAGGGACAACTACTGGTGAACCTGTCCGAGCCGCTGATCGGCGTGCCGGGTGTCAGCGCGCAGAATCGCCAGAACTACGCCCAGGATTTGCAGATATCGGTGCGCGGCTTCGGCGCCCGATCGAGCTTCGGGGTGCGTGGGGTGCGCCTTTACGCCGATGACGTCCCGGGAACGATGCCGGACGGGCAGGGGCAGTTCTCCAATTTCGATCTCGGCTCGGCCGATCGCGTCGAGGTGCTGCGCGGGCCGTTCTCGGCGCTCTACGGCAATTCATCGGGCGGGGTGATTTCTATTTTCACGGAAGATGCCCCGCCGGGGCTGCGACTGGACGCCAGCGCCGAGTACGGTAGCTTCGACGAGCAGCGTTACGCGCTCAAGGGCATGCTGGGCGAGCCCGGCGGGTTCAATCTGGTGGCGGACGCATCGCACTTTGCCACCGACGGCTATCGCGATCACAGCGCGGCGCAGCGCGACGTATTCAACGCCAAGGCGCGTTGGCAGCTCGACGGCTCCTCCACGCTCACCCTGATCGCCAATGCGATCGACCTGCCGCACGCGCAGGATCCGCTGGGACTCACAGCCGCGCAGCTCGCCAGTAACCGCGAGCAGGCCGGCACAGGTGCGCTCGCCTACGACACGCGCAAGTCCGTGAACCAGGAACAGCTCGGGGCCCACTACGAGCGCCGCCTGAGCGCGACGGACGATCTGAGCGCCGTACTCTATGGCGGCGGCCGCGACACCACGCAGTATCAGGCCATCCCCAAGGCCACCGAGGGTGCGCCGACGAACCCGGGCGGGGTGATCGTGCTGGTGCACGGCTACGAGGGCGTGGACCTGCACCTGACCGATCATCGCCGCCTGGCTGACATGCCGGTGCAGCTCACGGCGGGAGTGAGCTACGACAATCTCGACGAGGGCCGTCGCGGGTACCTGAATTTCATCGGCAATGAGCTCGGGGTCGAGGGCGCATTGCGCAAGGATCAGACCAACACGGTCTATGATCTGGACCAATACCTGCAGCTGCAATGGGATCCGGCCGCGCGCTGGCGACTGGAGGCCGGCGTGCGTAACAGCGTCGTGGACGTGGCCTCCGACGATCACCTGGCCGCAGCCGGTACGCCCAGCGAGAGCGGTGTGCGCTACAGCGCCGTCAATCCGGTGGCCGGGCTGACCTATCGCGCGGGCGCGAATCTGGACCTGTACGGCTCCTACGGTAAGGGCTTCGAGACCCCGACGCTCGACGAGCTGGCGTACCGCTCCACCAACGGCAGCCTGCCGGGCCTGAATTTCGCGCTGCAGCCGGCCCGCAGCAATAACTACGAACTTGGACTCAAGGCCGGCACGACCCGCGTGCGAGCCACGCTGGCGGGTTTTTATATCCGTACCGACGATGAGCTGGCGGTACAGGCGAACGCCGCCGGGCGTTCGGTCTATCAGAATATTCCGGCCACGCAGCGCCGCGGCGCCGAGGCCGAATTGCAAAGCGACTGGGGCCACGGCTTCAGCAGCGAGTTCGCCTATACCTATATCCAGGCCCTGACGCTGCAGTCGTATAGCAGCTGCATCGTCGTGCCCTGCGTGCCGGTAGTGGTGGCCGCCGGTCACCGAATCCCCGCCGTTCCAGCCAATGCGCTGTACGCCGGAGTCACCTGGCGGCGCGCGCCTGCCGGCCTGTGGGTTACCCTCGAGACGATCGGCCGCGCCCGCATCTACGCCAATGATCTCGACACCCAGGCCGCCGGCGGCTACTGGCTGGCCAATCTGCGGGGCGGTATCGAACAGCAAGGGCCGCTCTGGGATGTCACCGAGTCGTTGCGACTGGAAAATCTGACTAACCGCAGCTACGTCGGCTCGGTTATCGTCAATGAAACCAACACTCGCTACTTCGAGCCCGAACCTGGCCGCACGGTGTATCTGATGGTGAGCGTTTCACATCGTTGAACGAGGAGCCGCCTGGATGAAACTATTGCGCTACGGGGTTGCGGGCCGGGAGCTGCCCGGCGTGCTGGACCGTGACGGCGTGGTGCGCGATGTTTCGGGCGAACTGCCCGATCTGACCCCTGAGCATCTGAGCCCCGACAGGCTGCGACAGCTCGTCAAACTCAACCCAGCTTCGCTGCCGGCGGTCAACGGCCAGCCGCGGCTCGGCATTCCGGTCGCGGGCATTGGCAAATTCATCGCGGTCGGCCTCAACTATGCCGATCACGCGGCCGAGGCGGGTCTGCCCGTGCCGGCCGAACCGGTCCTGTTCACCAAGGCGATCAGTTGCCTGAGCGGACCGAACGACGATGTCATGCTGCCCAAAGGCTCGCGCAAGTCGGATTGGGAAGTCGAACTCGGGGTGATCATCGGCCGCAGCGCCCGTTACGTCGAGGAGGCCGACGCCCTGAACCATGTCGCCGGCTACTGCGTAGTCAACGACGTCAGCGAGCGCGAATATCAGCTCGAACGCGGCGGCACCTGGGACAAGGGCAAGGGCTGCGACACCTTCGGACCCGTCGGCCCATGGCTGGTAACGCCCGACGAGGCCGGTGATCCGCAGCGCCTGAAAATCTGGCTCGACCTGAACGGTGAGCGGCGCCAGGACGGCAGCACACGCACGATGATCTTCAGCGTCGCCGCGCTGATCGCCTACATCAGCCGCTTCATGACACTCGAGCCCGGGGATCTGGTTACCACCGGCACGCCGCCAGGCGTGGGCATGGGCGTGAAGCCCGAGCCGCGGTATCTGCGGCCGGGAGATGTGATGCGACTGGGCATCCAAGGCCTCGGCGAGCAAACCCAGAAAGTCATCCCCTGGTCCGCCCGCTAGCCCCGGCGCGGCGCCGCCGAGGGCGCGGGTAGGCTCGCGGCGCAGCGTTAATCAGCTCAATGAATGTATTGTGGCAATTCTTCCGGCTGTCCTCGCCCCTGTACGGCCTGGTGGGCGCCGGTTATCTGGTGGCCTGCCTGCCCTGGTGGCGGCACGCCTGGACCCACCGCATCTCGGGCTTCGTGTTCGCGGTCGCGCTGCCGGCCATGATGTTTCAATTGATGAGCCACCAGGGGTCGCTGCCGCTGGAGGATGGCCGTGTCCTGCTCGCCTATTTCGGCAGCTGCCTGATCGTGTTCGTGCTCGGCCGCGCGGCCGGCGCCTGGCTGTTCCGGCTCGACGGCACTTCGCAGTCGGTGTTTGGACTGGGCGGCATCTTTTCGAACATCGTGCTCACGGGACTGCCGATCGCGAAGCTCGCGCTCGGCGCGGAGGCGGTTCCGGTCGTGGCGCTGCTGCTGGTCTTCAACGCGCTGACCCTGTGGACTCTGGTCAGCGTGTCGGTCGAGTGGTCGCGGCACGGCTCGTTCAGCGCCGCCGGATTCGCCAAGACCGCCGTGCGTGTGCTGCGCAATCCGATCATCCTCGCAATCGTCGGTGGCACCGCATTCGGCAGATTGGGTTTTGCTCTGCCGCCGCTGGCCGACTCGGGACTGGCCGCGGTCGGCAACGTCGCGGCGCCCGCCGCGCTGCTCACGCTGGGCATGGGTTTGGCCGCCTTCCCGCTGCAGCAGGAATGGGCATCGAGCCTCACTATCTGCGCTTTGAAGCTGTTGGTGCAGCCGCTGCTGGTATGGTCGCTCGCCATCGCCCTGGGTCTGCCAGCCGTGGAACTGCGCGCCGCCGTATTGGTCGCGTCGATGGCGGTCGGGGTCAATGTGTATCTTATGTCGATGCAGTTCCAGGCGATCCAGGCCACGATTGCCAGCAGCATCGTGCTGTCGAATCTTTTTGCGGCATTTACGACGCCGCTGTTGCTCGCGGCGCTGCATGCGGCGACCTGAAGCTGCGATCTTGGGCTATCCTGCGCATCCGCGTCCCCCCGCACCCGCGCACGCGAACCGGAGCGAGAATCTTATGGCGCATCGGCATGCGAAGTCCTGAGGAGGCGGCCCCGCCGCCATGTGGACCTCAGCCTGCGGCGAGGCCACGGCCGGTGGGGGCGGCACGCACACGCGGCGCGGCCCGCGGGGCTGTCCTGGGACTCTCGGCGCTTGGCATTGTGTTCGGCGATATCGGCACCAGCCCGCTCTATACCCTCAAGACGGTGTTCGACCTGACCGGGTCCAATCCGGCGCCGGAAGCCGTTCTGGGCGTCCTGTCGCTGATTCTCTGGACGCTCATCATCATCACGACGGTGAAGTATGTCGTGATCGCCATGAGCATCGACAACGACGGCGAGGGCGGCATCCTCGCCCTGATGTCGCTGCTGGCGCTCAAGAAGCACAAGCGACCCGCGATCGTCGCCGTGGGGCTGTTCGGCGCGGCGCTGATCTACGGCGACGGTGCCATTACGCCCGCCATTTCGGTGCTGTCGGCGCTCGAAGGGCTGAACATCGCGCTGCCGCAACTGCATCCTTATGTCGTGCCGGCGGCCGTGGCGGTCCTGATCGCGCTGTTCGCCCTGCAGCCGAGCGGTACTGCGCGCATCGGCCAGGCCTTTGGCCCGGTCATGGCGGCCTGGTTCCTGTCGATCGCGGCGCTCGGCCTCTGGGGTATCGCACAGCACCCTGCGGTGCTGGTGGCGCTCAGTCCACTGTACGGACTGCATTATCTGTTCTCGCACGGCTTTGCGAGCTTTCTGGTGCTCGGAGCGGTGTTTCTGTGCGTCACGGGAGCCGAGGCGCTGTACGCAGACATGGGTCATTTCGGCGCACGCCCGATCCGGCTGGCCTGGTCGGCGATCGTCTTTCCCAGTCTGGTGCTGAACTACGCGGGGCAGGCGGCCATCGTGCTGGCGGGCGCCTCCACCAGCGACAACATATTCTTCCGTCTGTGCCCGCCACCCCTGCTGCTGCCGCTGGTGGTGCTCGCCACGCTTGCGACCATCATCGCCAGCCAGTCGATCATCACCGGTGCGTTCTCGATGACCCGGCAGGCGATTCAGCTCGGCTGGCTGCCGCGACTGCGGATCAAACAGACCTCGGAGGTCGGCTACGGGCAGATCTATGTCGGGCCGATCAATTGGCTGCTCATGATCGTGACGGTCGGTCTGACGCTGTCCTTCGGTAAGTCCGACAATCTGGCCGCCGCCTACGGCATCGCCGTGTCGCTCACGATGATGATGACCTCGGTGCTGCTGTTCATGGCGATGCGCGAGATCTGGGGCTGGAGCATATGGGCCAGTGGCGCGCTCGCCGGCGCGCTGGTGTGCATCGACGGCGCGTTCTTTGCCGCCAATCTAGTGAAAGTCGCCGATGGCGGCTATGTCCCACTACTGCTGGCTGGCTTCGTCTATGTGCTCATGCTCACCTGGCATCGCGGCACCGCGGCCGCGGTGCGTGCCGCCAGCCAGAGACTGGTCCCGGTGCCCGAATTCCTGGCGGACATCGCCGCCAGGCACGTGCCGCGGGTACCGGGAACCGCGGTGTTCATCTCGCGAACCTCACGCGACACGCCCCCCGTCATGCTCTGGCACGTACAGAAGAATCGCGCCCTGCACCAGAAGCTGTTCGTGCTGAAGGTCAACACGGAATCGGTGCCATGGATCGAGGACGACGAGCGGCTGCTGGTGACCGAACTGGCGCCGGATTTCTGGCGTGCGACCGCGCGCTATGGCTTCATGGAGCGGCCCGATATTCCCCATTTGCTGCAGCAGACCCCGGCGTTCGGCTGCGCCCTGCAGCTCGATGATGTCACCTACTACCTCGGGCACGAAACGATCGTGCGCGCCGAGGATGGCCATGGGATGTGGGCGTGGGAAGAGAAGCTCTACGCGGCCATGGCCAGGAACGCGATGCACGTCGGCGACTTCTTCCGTCTGCCCAGTGACGGTGTGGTGGAGATCGGACGCCAGATCGCGATCTAAAGGGCTACAAGCCCAGTCCGCTCAGTCCCGGATGATTGTCCGGCCGCCGGCCGAGGGGCCAGAAATACTTGCGCTCGGCGGCCTGGATCGGCAGATCGTTGATGCTGGCGTAGCGCCGCGCCATGTAGCCCTGTTCGGTGAATTCCCAGTTCTCGTTGCCGTAGCTGCGATACCACTGGCCCGAGTCGTCGTGCCATTCGTAGGCGAAGCGCACCGCGATGCGATTGCCGGCGCACGCCCACAGCTCCTTGATCAGGCGGTAATCGAGCTCGCGCGTCCACTTGCGCTGCAGGAACTCACGCACCTGCGCGCGCCCTACCGGAAATTCAGCTCGATTGCGCCAGTGCGTGTCCTCGGTGTAGACCAGCACCACGCGATCCGGGTCGCGTGTGTTCCAGGCGTCCTCCGCCATGCGCACCTTCTGCGTGGCGCTCTCCGGTGTGTACGGCGGCAGCGGTGGTTTGCTCTCCATGCTCGACCTGCGGCTAACCTGGCTCCGCTTGAAGTGTACGCAATCCTCGAGCCGAGCTCGAACCGACGTGCACCCGGGCGTATCATCATTCGTCAAACCAGCGCGAGGAGCGCGATGAAACCGAGCATGGCACCGCTCCTGGCGATCGCGGCTCTGGTCGCGTGCGCGGCTCCGGCCTTCGCCCTCGAGGCCGTGGCTGCCAGATCGGCCGAGGGCTGGCTGGTCGGGGAACGCGCCGCCGACGGCAGCGCGGTGTTTCGCGGCGTGCCTTACGCCAGGCCGCCGCTGGCGTCGCTGCGCTGGCGAGCGCCACTGCCTGCGGCGGACTGGAGCGGCCGGCGAGCCGCGACGTCCCCCGCCGCACCCTGCCCGCAGGCCGATTTCGGCTGGAACGCTGACGATGCCGCACGCGGCAGCGAGGATTGCCTGTACCTCGATATCCGCACGCCGGATCTCAAGCCCGGACAGCCTCTACCGGTGATGGTATGGATTCACGGCGGCGGCAATCGTGCCGGGTCGGCCCGCGGCGTCGTGGACTCCGGGATAACACGGCGCGGCGTGGTGCTGGTGTCGGTTCAATACCGGCTGGGCGTGTTCGGGTTCATGTCCTGTGCCGCGCTGACGCGGGAATCGCACGGCAAGGGCGCCGGAGGTTTCGGGCTGCTCGATCAGATCGCAGCACTGCGATGGGTACAGCGTAACATCGCCGCCTTCGGCGGCGATCCGCGCAACGTCACCGTCTTCGGGCACTCCGCGGGCGCGCAGGACGTGGGCTTATTGCTGGTCTCCCCACTGGCCCGCGGCCTATTCTCCAAAGCCATCGAACAGAGCGGCACGCCCGAATTCGGCTTGCCACCCCGCAGCCTGGCCGAAAACGAAACCCTGGGCCGGCAGCTGGCGCGCATCCTCGGTACCAGCGACGATGCGGCCGGACTGGCGGCCTTGCGCCGGCGCAAAGCCGCGGAACTCGTGGCGGCCGGCGAACAACTGCGATCGCCGGATTTGCGCGACCAGAGCTACCTGTGGTTGCAGGTGGTCGTGGACGGCCAGGTGTTGCCTTCGACCCCGAAGGAGATACTCGCAGCAGGACGCGCCAATCCGGTCGCGCTCATCGTCGGCAGCAATACGCGCGAACTGGGCATTCCCGGTGGCGATGCTCTGACCGACGCGTTCCTGATGAATTCGTTCGGCGCCAACGAGGCAGCGGCGCGCGGCTTTTACGGCTACCCGCCGGGGGGGCCGACCCCGGCAGCGGATGCCAGGCGCGGCGGCTTCCCGGAGCAGGTGTCGACCGACGTTTTGTTCAGGTGCCCGGCGGCACGCCTGGCCGCCTTGGTGAGCGCCTTCGGCCAGCCCGTATGGCAGTACGAATTCGGACGCATCGACAGCGCGCGGCAATACGGCCACGCCAGCGAACTGCCGTTCGTTTTCGACGATCTGCCGCTGGGCGCGGCGGGCGAGGTGCCCAGGGTAAGCCTGCAAGCCTACTGGGTGGAATTCGCCCGCCGCGGCGACCCCAACACACCTGCATTGCCGTCATGGCCGCGCTACGATCTGGAGGTACGGGCCTACATGGAATTCGCGCCCACCGGTCCGCAAGTCGACAGCAACTCGGGCGGTGCGATCTGCGCGCTGCTGGACCGCGTGTAGACTAAGGAGCACTGGCTTGCCGCGCAGCTTGCCCCGCCGATCGCTGCTGATGTCGCTGTGTAGCGGCGCGGCCGCGGCCGCGCTGTTGCCGGCAGCCCCCGCGCCGTCGCCCGAGGAGCAGCGGCTGCGCACCGATTGGCCCTATCTGGCGCGATATCGCGATCAGAATCTCGAGCTCAAGGCCAGCGGCGCGCGCATCGATGCGGTCTTCCTGGGGGACTCCATCACCGAGGGCTGGCTGCAGAAGGCTCCGGCATTCTTCATTCCCGGGCGGATCTGTCGCGGCATCGGCGGACAGACCACGCCGCAGATGCTGCTGCGCTTCCGTCAGGATGTGATCGACCTGCAGCCGCGCGTCGTGCACATCATGGCCGGCACCAACGACATAGCCGGCAACACCGGCCCGTCGACCGTGAAGATGACACAGGATAATTTTCTGTGCATGAGTGAGATCGCGCTGGCCAACAAGGTGCACTTGATATTTGCCTCGATCCCTCCCGCCGCGGATTATCCCTGGCGTCCGGGGCTCGACACGGTGAGGCCGATAGCCGTACTGAATGCTTGGCTAAAGGATCATGCGCAGCGCGTGCAAGCGACCTACGCCGATTATTTTGCCGTCATGGCCGATGACCAGGGCGGTATGCTCGACGGCCTGTCCTATGACCATGTCCATCCGACAGAAGCGGGCTACGCGGCGATGCGTCCCGTGGCCGAAGCCGCGCTGCGGCGCGCGCTGCACGCTGTCAATTAGCGCCGGGCGGCGAATTCTAGCACCGCTGCGCCGGCAGCGCGCCGCGCTCGCGCAGCAACGCCTCGATCCCTTCGAAAGGCAGCGGCCTGCTGAAGAGGTATCCCTGTGCTTCATCGCACGCCAGCAGCTGCAGCAGGCGCGCCTGCTCCTCGGTCTCCACGCCTTCGGCCACTACTTTGAGCTTCAGCGAGTGTGCCAGGGCGATGATGCTCGATACGATCGCCTGTCCTTCGGGCCCCTCCGACATGCCGAGGATGAACGCCCGATCGATCTTCAGCGAGGTCACCGGCAGCTTCGCAATGTAAGACAGCGAACAGTAGCCGGTGCCAAAATCATCGATGGCGACGCTCACACCACAGGCGCGTATCCGCTTCAGCGCCTCGATGGTGCGATCGACCTGGTCGATGATCATCGATTCGGTGATCTCCAGCTCGAGGGCCGCGCCCTCATTGGACGCCACGATACCTTCGATCATTTCCGCGAAATCATGCTTGCGCAGTTGCAGGGCAGAGACGTTCACCGCGACGCGCGGCGCGGCAGAGCCCGCGGCGCGCCATCGCCTTTGATCCGTCAGCGCCTGTTGCAGCGCCCACTTACCGACCGCGCCGATGAGACCGGACTCCTCCAGCACCGGAATGAATTGGCCCGGCAGCACCAGACCTCCCGCCGGGTCCTGCCAGCGCATCAGCGCCTCGACACCGGATATCCTGCGATCCGCGAGCGTGAACTTCGGCTGGTAGTAAAGAACGAACTCTTGGCGCTCGATCGCGCGCCGAAGCTTGCTTTCCATCCTCAGGGCCTCGGCGGCGCGGGCATTGAGAACTGGCGCGTAAAACACACAATGCTCCGCGGCGCTCCTGGCGCGGCGCAGAGCGGCTTCCGCATTTCGAAGCAGCGCCTCTGCGTCGGCGCCGTCCCCGGGATAGAGCGCCACCCCAAAGCGCGATCCGATCCGCAACTCCTCACCGGCAAGGGTGAATGGCGCGCCGAAGCATGCCGCCGAGATGTCCTCGAGGGCCAGGGCCACCTCGGTTACCGTCAATTTACCTCGGACTTTGAACGCAAACACGTCGACGCCGATGCGCGCGGGTGACTCGGTGACCTGCTGCAGCCGCCAGCCGACCAGTTGCAGCAGCTCATCCCCCGCCGCGCGGCCGTGGGTCTGATTGATGCGGCGGAAGCGTTCCAGGTCGAGCAGAATCACCGCCAGAATAGCGCCATCGATCAACGGTGCCAGCAGTGCCTGCGCAAGGCGCTCGACGAACAGGCGCCGGTTGGGCAGACCGGTCAGCTTGTCATAGTTGGCAACGTGGTCCTGCTGCTCGGCTTTCTTCAGATGATGGAGTGCAAAGGATACGTCGCCGGCGAGTTCGCGCAGCAGGTTGATTTCCTCCTGATCGAAGAAGCCGGCGATCTCCGCATAAATCACCAGTATGCCTACCGGCTTGCCATCCACCATGAGCGGCAGTACGGCGAGCGAGCGGGCGCCGGTTTTCAGGGATTCCGTGAGCGCTCCCGGCTCGCGCAGCAGATCGTTCGATATCACGGGCTTCAGTGACTTGATAGCCTTGGCCACCAGGCGGCTGCCCGGCGCATCTTCACGCAGCATCGACCGAACGCTTTCATGGAACGCCTCGGAGCCCCCATAGCCGGCGGCAAAACGAAGCTCCCCACTGTCGTCGTCGATGAGGCCGATCCAGGCCTTTGGAAACTGGCCGGCTTCCACGACGATCCGACATGATTCCTGCAGCAGCTGGTCGCGATTGCTGGTCCGGATAATGAGCGCATTGATGCCCCCAAGAGCCGACAACACGCGATTCAGACGGCGGATGCGCAGCTCTGCCTGTCTGGTGGCCGATATATCCTGAATGGTGTGGAACCAGCGGGTCGCACGTGACGCCGGATTCAGCCGGTCCGGCAATGGCTCCATGACATGGTGCAGGTAGACCAAAGCATCGGCACGCTGCAGCCGATATTGCAACTCCGTGCGCGCGCCCGATCGCGCCGCATCGATGGCCGATCTGCGAACCGATGCGCGATCATCCGCATGAACCAGCTGGAGCCAGCGGTGCCCCGTGGCCGATATCTGATCGCAAGGTATGCCGATCAATGCCGGCAGCGTATCGGAGCCGCTCTCGAACCTGCCGTCCGGGCCGGTGATCACGTGCGCGAGTTTCGCGAGCTGCTCGGCTTGCCGGAGGGCCGCGTCGCTGCTCGCGAGTGCTTGCTCGGCCCGGTACCGAGCGGTGATGTCGCGAAGGAAAACGGTGAGCTGCCGGCCGTCGGGACTGTCCAGCTTCGAGATCGACGCTTCGATTGGGAACTCGGTCCCGTCCCGGCGCAGCCCCCAAACCGTGCGCAAACCCATGGGACGCGCTCCGATGGCTACGCGTCCATATGATTCGATCTGCATGGCGTGCGCCTCACGAAAGCGCTCTGGAAGAAACGTATCCAGCGTCTTATCAAGTGCGTCGGCCCTCGTATAGCCGAACATCTTCTCTGCCGCGGCGTTAAAGAGGATGACCTCCTGTCGCTCATCGACAGTGATAATCGCATCCATCGCCGCTTCGATCATTCCGGATAAGCGGCCCTCCGATCGCGCCAGCAGTTCGTTGGTTCGGCCAAGATCGGCGCTCTTCTCCTCGAGTTTGCGCACCAGAGCTTCGTTGTACTGCCTGAGTACAGGCGTCTCGAGCTCCTGTGTCGCCGCGAGGGCAACGGCCCCACGAGGCTTGCCGGCCGCAGCCTGAAGTTCAGCGAGGATGGTCTCAACGGCCGCGGGTTTCTCGATGTACGCATCTGCCCCTGCGACGCGCGCAAGTGCACGATCCGCAGCCGAATTGTAGGTGCCGGTGTAGAGGACGAAGGGCAGCGCGCCGAAGATCCTGCTTTTTCTGACTTCCAGACACAGCCGATATCCGTCCATGCCGGGCATCAGAATGTCCGAGACGATGCCGTCGACGCGTTCGCGCCCGAGAAGTTCTAATGCCTCGATCCCATTGCTGGCCGCGAGTACGGTGCATCCTTTTGCTTCCAACTGGACGCGGAGCAGGCGTACGTTGGACGGATTGTCATCCACCACGAGAAATTTTCTGCCACCAGATTTCGCCGCAGGGAGGCCGCCGATCTGGGTCGGGCATTCCCGAAGATCGAGCGCAACAGGATCAGCTGGCGACAATGACATCCGGCCCGGCCTGAGGGTGATCGGGCAGCCGTTGATCAGCGAGGGAGGGATGGAATAACGGCATCGTCTGGATGCTATGCCCCTTGCGCACGCGCGACTGCGACATGCCACCCACTTGGTAGTAATTACCAGGTGTTCTCGCACCGATACAGCTGGCCGTTCAACCGGAGGGCGCTTTGTTGTACCGCAGCGCCAGTCAAAGTGCCGCGCGGGCCCGTGCTAAAGGCGGCACAGATCGAGCACCATGAACGTCGTGCCGGCAATAGGGTTGTGGCAATAGGCCTCGGTGGCGCGGAATCCCAGCCCCGCATACAGAGCGCGCGCTGCGATCATGTCGGGCAGCGTGTCCAGCAGCATGCGCTTATAGCCCATCGATCCCGCCCTCTCGATGGCAGCCAGAACAAGCCCGTGGCCGACGCCGACTCCGCGGGCTGTGGGCCTGACATACAGCCGCTTCATTTCGCAGTCCTCGGCCGACAGTCGGCGCACGCCGATGCAGCCCATAAACTCGCCATGGCCACGCGCCAGAAGGAGACATCCTGCAGGCGGGCCATACATGGACTGCAGCGCGTTCAATTCCGAAGTGAAGCCCTGAAAGCCCAGATCCACGTCCAATGTGGCCGCGTACTCCGAGAATAGCGCGCGGGCGGCGGCGAACTCGGCATCGGACTGTGCCTGGGCCACGAAGCTGCACATGATCTTCAGTCGGACATCGGTTGGCAGCAGTGTAACGCCGGCGCGGCATTTGCGCGTCGGGCTTTACCGGGCCGCACGGTCGCGGTTGTCGGAATAATCCTAACACCGCGTGCATGCCGTCCGACGTTGCCGCTGCCAACTGACGGACTCACATGCTGCCATCCCGACCGATGGCCAATGTTGCGCGCCGAGCGCCAACTATGCCTATCGTTCTGGAGGGAAATAATCATCATGGAGCCGAAAAGAGGCGAGTCATCCGGGCACGGTTTGTTCGCTGGCCTGACCGAGGGCCTGTTTGCCGCAAGAGGCGCCGCGGCACCGCCAAATCAAATCGGGATGCGGTCGCGGCCGTTTTGGGAGGCGAGCGGCAATTGCACCACCGGCCGGCTCCTGGGCCGCAAGGCGCTCATCGTCGGCGGCAATGCAGGCATGGGGCGAGCCGCCGCGATCGCTTTCGCTCGCGAGGGTGCCGATGTCGCAGTCAACTATCCGCCGGCGCAGCAGTCCGAGGCTGACGATGTCGTGCAGCTCATTCGGCACGCAGGGCGCAAGGCGGTAGCGCTGCCCGGCGAGCTCGAAGACGAAGCATTCTGCAATCGCCTCGTTGTCGATGCGGCGCGTGAGCTCGGGGGTCTCGACATCCTCGTGACCAACGCCAGCCGGCAGCAGGCCATCGCGGACATCGCCGAGATGAGCACCGAGCAGTTCGACGCGACCTTCAAGGCCAACATCTACGCGATGTTCTGGCTCACCAAGGCGGCGCTGCCGCACATGGGCCCGGGCTCGTCGATCATCAATACCAGTCCCCTCAAAGGTGAGGATCCGTCCGACATTCTGCTCGACTACTCGGCGACCAAGGGCGCAATCATGGTGTTCACCAAGAGCCTCGCGAAGCAGCTCGCTCACCGGGGCATTCGGGTGAATGCCGTGACTCCGGGCCCGATCTGGACGCCGCTGCCCCCGGGCGGCGAGGAGGCGGCGGGACGACGAGCCGAGTTCGAGGCCGATGAGACCGTTGAGGATCGCACCGGGAGTATGGAATTGGCATCGACCTACGTTCTTCTGGCCTCGAACGAATCCAGCTACGCCACGGGGCAGATATACGGCGCCGTAGGCTGACCGGCAGATTGCCGGGGACTGTAACCTTGGCCGGCAGCTGAGCGAATCTACCCATGTCAGCCCCGTGAACGGGGCGCAGGTGGAGAATTCCCGATGCCCGGTCCTCGCGATTTGCCTGACGGTGCAGCGCACGGCAGCACCGACCGGGGGCGCCGTCGACTGCTGGGCTGCGCGCTGGCCTCGCTTGGCGTGATAGGGGCGTTCGCCTGGCTGAAGAATCCAAAGGCCGCCGCCGCAGCGGACTTGGCCGAGGTACCCATTGAGGGTTTCTCAGCGGCCGGGCAGAGCCAGGGTGTCACTCAGGTGCCCAGGGTCATCCGTAGCGAGGCGCAGTGGCGCCAGCAGCTGTCGGCCGAGGCATTCGACGTGACTCGACGGGCCGGGACCGAGCGGGCATTTACCGGCGCGCTATGGAACCAGCACGCCGACGGACTGTATGAGTGCATCTGTTGCGAGACGGTGCTGTTCGATTCCCGCACCAAGTTCGAATCCGGCACCGGCTGGCCGAGCTTCTGGCAACCGATTTCCAAGTACAATGTCCTGGAAGGTACCGACATCAGCTTCGGGATGCGGCGCGTCGCCGTGTCCTGCCGGCGCTGCGATGCGCATCTGGGCCATGTATTTGATGACGGGCCGAAGCCTACGGGGCTGCGCTACTGCATGAATTCCGCCGCCCTGAAATTCGCGGCGCGCGTCTGAGCCGATGACGCGCGTGCGACCCGATGAACCCCGAAGAAACCATTGAGCGGCTGGAGGTATCCATGCGCAGATTGAAACCGTGCCGCGGCACATTGCATCTGGGGCGCGCGGCCCTGGTGTTGTCGTCCGCGCTGCTCCTGCAGACCGGGACGCTGGCCGCCGAGCCTTCCGGGCCGCCGGCCGGGTCCGGCGCCCTGCAAACGGCGGTGTTGGCGGGTGGCTGCTTCTGGGGCACCCAAGGTGTGTTCGAGCACGTGAAGGGCGTGCGGCAGGTCCTGGCCGGCTATTCCGGCGGAGAGAAGGCGACGGCCAGCTATGAGATGGTGAGCACCGGCAGCACCGGGCATGCCGAGTCCATCCAGATTACCTTCGATCCCGCAGTGGTGTCGTATGCCGACATCCTGCAGGTGTTCTTTTCCGTGGCGCACGATCCGACCGAGCTGAATCGCCAGGGCCCGGACAGCGGCACACAATATCGCTCGGAGATCTTCTTCGCTGACGAGACGCAGCAGAAGACCGCGCTGGTATACATCGCGCAACTGGAGCAGGCCCACGTATTCAGCCACCATATTGTCACGCGCGTCGATCCGCTGAAGGGCTTCTATCCGGCGGAACGCTACCACCAGGATTTTCTGGTCAGAAATCCGCGCTACCCTTATATCGTCTATAACGATCTGCCGAAAATCGCAAACCTGAAGCGCGAACTTCCCCAGATCTTCGTCGATCAACCCGTCCTGGTGGCCGCCGCAAAATAGCCGCCGCCCGGCACGGCCACCTGCCGTGCGGATTATCCTGCGCCATCCCCCTATACTTGGCGCGCCGCGCGCCCACTCATGGGGCGCAACCTAAAATGGGCGCCCGGCGGGCAGAGAGCCGCGCTCCGAGTACAGGGGGATCCATTGGACATACATGAATACCAGGCCAAGGAATTGCTGTCCGGATATGGCGTGCCGATCCAGCGCGGATCGGTGGCCTACAGCGCCGATCAGGCCTCTTTCGTCGCCTCCGAACTGGGCGGCTGGCATTGGGCCGTCAAGGCGCAGATCCATTCCGGCGCCCGGGGCAAGGCCGGGGGCATCAAACTGTGCCGCACCTACCATGACGTACATGCTGCGGCGAAAGGCATGCTCGGCAGGAAGCTGGTCACGCTGCAGACCGGCCCCGAGGGCAAGATCGTGCAGCGCGTCTACGTCGAGGTGGCGGAGAAATTCGAACGCGAGATCTACTTCGGCATCGTTCTGGACCGCAAGGCCGAGCGCGTACGAATCATCGCGTCGGCTCAGGGCGGCATGGAGATCGAGGAAATCGCAAAGAGTGCCCCGCAGGCCATCCTGCAGGTGATCGTCGAACCCGCGGTGGGCTTGCAGCCGTTCCAGGCCCGGGAGATCGCCTTCGGCCTCGGACTCAACATCAAGCAGGTGAGCCGGGCGGTGACTGCAATCCTGGGCGCCTATCGCGCGTTTCGCGACCTCGATGCCAGCATGGTGGAGATCAACCCCCTGGTGGTCACCATCGATGACCGCGTGATTGCACTCGATGCCAAGATGTCGTTTGACGACAATGCGCTCTTCCGCCATCCGAACGTGGCCGAGATGCGCGATCTGTCCCAGGAGGACCCGCGGGAAGCCGAAGCATCCCAGGACAATCTGAATTACGTCGGCCTGGAAGGCGACATCGGCTGCATCATCAACGGCGCCGGGCTCGCGATGGCTACGATGGACACCATCAAGTACGCCGGCGGAGAACCTGCCAACTTCCTCGACGTCGGCGGCGGCGCCTCGCCCGAGCGCGTGGCAAAGGCGTTCAAGCTGGTGCTGTCCGACAGCAACGTGAAGGCCATCCTGGTGAACATTTTCGCCGGTATCAACCGCTGCGATTGGGTGGCCCAGGGTGTGATCCAGGCGGTGCGCGACATCGGGATCAAGGTGCCGCTGGTCGTGCGGCTCGCGGGCACCAATGAAGCCGAAGGCCGCAGGATCATCAGCGACAGCGGGCTGCCGATCATCGGTGCCGAAACCCTCGCCGATGCCGCGCGCAAGTCCGTTGCCGCCGCCCGTTCAGCGTGATCACTGTGTTGGGGGTCGTGTGATGAGCATTCTGATTGACGAGAAGACGCCGGTGATCCTGCAGGGCTTTACCGGCAACAAGGCGACATTCCACGCCAGGGAGATGATCGCATATGGCACCAACGTGGTCGGCGGAGTGACGCCCGGCAAGGGTGGCCAGACGCACCTGGACCGGCCGGTGTTCAACACGGTCAAGGACGCCGTCATGGCCACCGGCGCGACCACCAGCCTGGCGTTCGTGCCCCCGGCATTCGCCGCAGATTGCCTCATGGAGGCGGCGGACGCGGGGTTGAGACTGGTGTGCACCATTACCGATGGCATTCCGGCCCAGGACATGATGCGCGTGAAGCGCTACCTGATGCGCTACCCCAAGGACCGGCGCACCATGGTGGTGGGACCCAACTGCGCCGGCATCATCAGCGCCGGCAAAGCCATGCTGGGAATCATGCCGGGACACATTTACCGGCGTGGCAACGTGGGGATCGTTTCGCGTTCGGGAACGCTGGGATACGAGGCCGCGGCGCAGATGAATGCCCTGGGGTTGGGTCAGACCACCAGCGTGGGCATCGGCGGTGATCCGATCAACGGCAGTTCATTCCTCGACCACCTGATGCTGTTCGAACAGGACCCGGAAACCGAAGCGGTGGTCATGATCGGAGAAATCGGCGGCCCGCAGGAGGCGGAAGCATCCAGATGGGTGAAGGAAAACATGACCAAGCCCGTGATCGGATACGTGGCCGGGCTCACCGCACCGAAAGGGCGTCGCATGGGCCATGCGGGTGCCATCATCTCCATCTCCGGCGACAGCGCCGCGGAGAAAGCCGAGACCATGAAGTCCTTCGGCCTGACGGTTGCGCCCAGCGCATCCGAGCTCGGATCCACGGTGGCCGAGGTGCTGCGAAAAATCTCCGCCCGGCGCACCACCGCATGATGCGGCACTCATCATGAGTTTCACGACCATCGAGCAGGCCACCCCGAGATTGCACCGCTCCGAGCTCGCGGTGCCGGGGACCAATCCGGCATTGTTCAAAAAGGCCGCGCAATCCAAGGCGGACATCATATTTCTCGACTGCGAGGACGCGGTGGCGCCCGACGACAAGGAGCAGGCCCGCAGGAACATCATCGTCGGGCTCAACGAAGTGGATTGGGGCAGCAAGACGATGATGGTGCGCATCAATGGCCTCGACACGCATTACATGTACCGCGACGTGGTGGACATCGTGGAAGCCAGCCCGCGTCTGGACATGATACTCATTCCCAAGGTCGGCGTGGCTCAGGACGTTTACGCCGTGGACATGCTGGTGACCCAGATTGAATCCGCCAGGAAACGTGAAAAGCGCATCGGCTTCGAAGTGTTGATCGAGACCGCCCTCGGGATGGCCAATGTCGAGGCCATTGCGCAATCATCCGGCCGATTGGAGGCTATGAGCTTCGGCGTGGCGGACTACGCCGCCTCCACGCGCGCCCGCACCACGGTCATCGGCGGTGTCAACAAGGATTCCGGAGTGCTCACCGACAAGGACGACGATGGTAATCGCCAGTACTACTGGACCGATCCATGGCACGCCGCGCAAACCCGCATGCTGGTGGCCTGCCGTGCGTATGGCCTGCGACCGATCGATGGGCCGTTCGGCGATTTCAATGACCCGGAGGGCTACATCGCCGCAGCCAATCGTGCGGCAGTGCTGGGATATGAAGGCAAGTGGGCGATCCATCCTTCACAGATCGAATTGGCCAACCGGGTGTACACGCCGTCGCCGGCCGAAGTGACCAGGGCCCGGCGGATCATCGATGCCATGGCGCAGGCGGCACGGGAAGGCCGAGGCGCGGTGTCCCTGGATGGAAGACTCATCGACATCGCGAGCATCCGCATGGCGCAGGCTCTGATCACCAAGGCCGACGCCATCACGGTGGCGACGAACTCGGACAACGGATAGGCCGGGACCGCCCGTAGGGCAGTTGGGGCGCCACATGAAGAAGCGCAAACACGAGGCGGAATTGTTCAAGGCGGCCCTGCTCGCGGGCATTCAATACGCGGAAGGCCGCAAAGCGGTCGAGTTCGAGTCGACCGATTCGGCGAGCGATAAGGCGCTGTACATCTACCGCTTGCTGGTGCACGACAAAGTCATTGCGCCCATGCCGGAAGACCAGGTCGCAGAGAAGACGATTCGCCATCGGCTCGCAACCTGGTATGCGCATCAACTGCCGGTGGGCCATCCACTGCTGGAATAGACCGTGCGGCCCAGGCGCCATGGCCTCATTCCGGCGCCGCCGGCGCGCGCAGGCCGTCGAGCAGCGCCTTGTGAAACACGTCCGGCGCCTGAATCTGTGGCGCGTGGCCGAGATCGGGAAATTCGACCAGATGGGCGTGCGGGATGCGCGCTGCCGCCGCTTTTCCCAGCACCGGATAGTTGCCCAAGGTCGCACGGATAGCGGGCGGGGCGAGATTCTTGCCGATGGCGGTCGTGTCCCTGTCGCCGATCATCAGCAGCACCGGCATCGTGAGCTGATCAAGCTCATAGAAGACCGGCTGCGTATAGATCATGTCGTATAGCAACGCTGAATTCCAGGCGACGATGTCGCGGCCCGGACCGCGATACATCCCGGCCAGCATCTGCACCCAGCGCTCGTAATCCGGCTGCCAGGTTCCGGCGTAGTAGGTCGTGCGCTCATAGTCGCGAATGCTCCCGGCGGTCGTGTGCAGCTCCTGCTGGTACCACGCGTCCACGCTCTGCCATGGCACACCCCTGGCCTTCCAGTCCTCGAGTCCGATCGGATCGACCAGTACCAGCTGGTCTATCGTGTCGGGATACATGAGCCCATAGCGGACGGCGAGCATGCCTCCGGTCGAATGGCTGATAAAAATCGCGTGGGTGATGCCCAGCGAGGCCAACAGCGCGTGCGTGTTGGCCGCAAGCTGCTGGAAGCTGAAGTGATAATGTGCGGGCTTGCTCGATTTGCAGAACCCGATCTGGTCGGGGGCGATGACACGATAGCCAACCTCGCTCAGCACCGCGATGGTGGCCTGCCACGTGGCCGCACAGAAATTCTTGCCGTGCAGCAGCACCGCCGTCCGTCCATTTGCTTGCGCCGGCGTGACGTCCATGTACGCCATGTCGAGCGCGTCGCCCTGCGATCTGAAGCGAAAATGCTGCACCGGCCAGGGATAATCAAAGCCCTGCAATTCGGCCCCAAGAATCGGGCCGTCGTCAGGCGACGCCGCACCGGCGATGGCAACCAGGGCCGCGGCCAGGGCAACGCTCAGCCCTGCCCGCGGCGCGCGACAACGCGCCCTCAGAACTGGCGTGATCATCGGGCCGCTCCTTCAAGATCCATGACCATGTATCCTTTACCAATTAACATCTTACAGGCGGCCGCCAGCAGTTAGCCGAGGTGCGTCCGCTCGCTGGCTCGGGCCCCAGACTGTGACCCAGCGCACGGACGCGACCGTTCAGATTCTAGTCAGCTGCGCACCGCAATACTCGCTCTGGCGAGTAGCAGAGAGTTCTCTTATCCAAGGAGCGCGATTGATGAACATGAAGTACAGGAACTGGCTGGGGGCATCAAGTCTACTGCTGTTGTTGGCAATGCCGTTTGCGGTCAACGCCGATCTGCCCGGAAAGCATCCGGCCTATCTGCACGCGCTGACCGACCTGCGCGCGGCGCGGTGGCTGCTGGAGCATCGTCCCGGCGATGCCGCGGTCAGCAGGCACGAAGATATAGCGATCGTGGAGGTCGACAAGACGATTGGTGAGATCAAGCGTGCCGCGATTGATGACGGCAAGGACATCCACGATCATCCGGGCGTCGACGCGGCCGCCGATCGTCCGGGGCGCCTGCACAAGGCGCTGGAATTGCTGCGCAAAGTGCGTTCCGATGTGGCGCGCGAGGAAGACGATCCGATGACCCGAGGCCTGCGCGACCGCGCGGTGGGTCACATCGATGAGGCCATTCACGAGACCGAGAAGACCATATTTGACGTCGAACATGGTCGTTGATCGATTCGAATAATCGGAAGGCGGCGTGCGTCCGGATCACCCGGATGCATGCCGCTGCATCCGGCGCTGTCCCGGCGTTCGTTAGCCAACACCCTTGCGAAGTCCGGGCGCGAGGTTAGCATGGCGCTCCCCTTGCACGACCCCGGAGTGCCACATGAAGCTGTACTACATGGCCGGAGCCTGCTCGCTGGCTTCCCACATCGCTCTGTTCGAATCGGGCATCAAATTCGAGACGGCGGCGCTCGATCGCAAGACTCGTAAGACATCGGACGGTCACGAGTTCGACCAGATCAATTCCAAAGGCTACGTGCCGGTGCTGCGGCTGGACGACGGACAGCTGCTCACGGAGAACGTCGCGGTTCTGCTCTACATCGCGGACCGCGATCCGGCCGCGGGGCTCACGCCTGCCGCAGGGACCCTGGAGCGCTATCGTTTGATCGAGTGGTTGGCCTTCATCAACTCGGAGATCCACAAGAACTTCGCGCCGCTGTTCTACCCGGCGGCAGGCGAGGAGACCAAGCAATTCGCGCGCACCAACCTCAGCAAGCGCCTCGATTGGCTGAATACGGCGCTGGGTCCGAGGAAGTTTCTCGCGGGCGAGCACTTCACGGTCGCGGACGCGTACCTTTTCACCGTGCTTCGTTGGTCGCCGCGCGTCGGAATCGATCTGGCGCAATGGCCGCACCTGAAGCGCTATCACGACGAGCTCGCAACCCGACCCAAGGTCGTGGCCGCCATGAAGGCGGAGGGCCTGTTGAAGTAAAGCGCTCGCGCCTGGAGAATTTATCCACCGATTCGGTGCATAACCCTGTGCATGAACGGTGGTCAAACACACTGCAACATCTATGTTTCAGATACTTGGACACGCTGCTGGCAAAATGTCCATGGCGTGAAGGGCACGGAGCTGCACCGGACCGGCCGATAGGAGGTGACGATGTCGAGCCATGAGGGCGGCTGCCTGTGCGGCACGCTTCGTTTCCGGGTAACGGCACCGATGCTCGAGAGCGGCTATTGTCACTGCCGCATGTGCCAGAAGAATTCCGGAGCGCCGGTGGTGGCGTGGACGACGTTCCCCGCGACCCACTTCTCCTGGATGGCGGGCAAGCCCGGCACATTCGCGTCCTCCCCGCACGGAAAGCGCCAGTTCTGCGGCGCCTGCGGCAGCTACCTGGTGTTCCTCAGTGCCAACTACCCGGACGAGGTCAGCATCAACACCGCTTCCTTCGACGATCCGGCAGCCTTTCCGCCACGCATGCACATCTTTGCGGAAAGCCGGCTGCCGTGGTTTCACATCGCCGACGAGCTGCCGAGCCATACCGGCTTTGGCGGGTTCCACCCGGCAGATGCCGGCAGCCAGGCGGATGCGGCCGGCTAGCTCTCAACCGACTCTTTCGTAACTGCCTGATTTAGGCTGAAATTGCTGCACGACCCGACGGCTGATGTGATAGCCAGTTAACGTTTTGGCAGACCGCCCGCGGCTCCCACACGCGATTAGGACATTGACCGGTGACGAAAAGGGCTGCAGCGTTCAAAATAGTCGCGTTTCGTCAGCGCTTTGCTGGCGCTTTAAGCTCGCCTTAATTTTTTGCGAGTACTGTCGATCTTAGAGGAATTGCGGTCATCGCCGCGAGGCACCTTTATGAACACACGAGCTTCCCTGACACGATCATCGTTGAGTGGCCTTGGCATCGTCGCGATGGTGCTGATTGCGGCAGTTGCTGCGTCCCCGGCATCTGCGCGTGACGGATTCGGCGGCGCGGCCCATGTGGGGGCATTTCGCGGCGGCGCCGGATATGGCTTTCACGGGGGCTATGGCTATCGTGGCGGCTGGCGCGGCTATGGCTATTACGGCGGATGGGGCTGGGGCTGGGGCGGCTTGGGCTATGGACTGTTCTTTGCCGGACTGCCGCTTTATTACTCGACACTGTGGTGGGATGGCGTGCCGTATTATTACGCGGCCGGCGACTACTACCTGTGGAATGGCGCCGTCGGCCAATACGAAACCGTGCGTCCGCCGCCCGGCTTGGTAAACCAGGCCGCCGCGCAACAGCCGAGCGCCACCAGTCTATTCGTCTATCCGAAGAACAGTCAGAGTGCGGATCAGCAGGCACGCGATCGATTCGAGTGCCACCAATGGGCCAAGGATCAATCGGGATTCGATCCGACGCAGCCCGGCAGTGCCGCCGCCCCGGATTCGATGCCGCCGGCCGCTGCGCCGCCCGCGGCCCCCATGGCATCTTCACCGGCGAAGCGCCAGGACTACCTGAGGGCCGAGACCGCCTGCCTCGAAGGGCGCGGTTACAGCGTGAGGTAACGCCGCGTCGGTGAGACAGCGACTCCCGGGATACAGGCCGCCCGAGCGGATCTTCAGGGGCGGAACAGGGATTCGGCGTAGCTCAGGTCCGGCTGCCGAGCACAGCGCGAGCCGCGAAGTCACGCGATGCAACGCACATACCTCCCTACCTCCCAGTTAGCCGCGCAAGGACTCGCACCATCCCGTTAAGCCCAGCTTCCCGTTGGACCGAAAAACCATGGGACGCCAGCGCCTTCATTACCTGCTCCGGAGCCAGGCGCAACTTGGCGTAGCTGCTGAGTCGCATTTGCCAATTCTCCGCCACTCGCTCGTGCAACACATCGTGGACCTGCACCGTCGTATCTGAATACTCCAGGAAGCATGTGAGAATCCGATTCGCATCGCTGCGCACCAATATGAACCGCGCCTCTGCCTGGAGCGGAGTAGACACGTAGTCCCGAAACGTGGCAACGAATAGTCCGCCGGGACACAGGGTGGCAGCGACACGAGAGAACAGGGCATCGAGAGAGGCCGCATCCGGCAAATGGGTGAGCGTATCGCCCATGCACAGAATGAGCTCCGCGGGCCGCGCGACATACGCTCTCAGATCGAGCAGATTGGCATTGACGGTACGGATCGTGAAAGCGCCCGCGCGTGATCTGAGCTCTTGCAGCAGTGGCTCGCAGGTATCGATGGCTATGACCTTGTAGCCTCTTCGAGCCAGTGGTAACGAGTGCAGGCCAAACCCGGCACCCAGATCGACGGCGGTGCCGGTCGCGTTCGAGGGCAGACCGATGGCGTCGAGTTCCGCTTCTGCACGCGCAGTCGCGGCATCGACGTCACCGACCATCCAGGAATAAACCGGGCCAAGAAGCCGTTCGTAGTGATCACTGACCGGGCCTGTCACAGGGGCGACCTCATGAAACAGATGGCATTGGCCGCGCGAATTCGATATGGCCGCCCCGGCGGCGCACTTGCATTATGACGCAAACGTTGCCGGCAACAGGCCGGCGGCGATAAGTTGTGGCAAGAGCGAATGTCGCGTGCGGACCCGATCATGACCTCATACACGAGTTTCGCGCAGCTTTCGACACACCAGGTGCGCGGAAGGGACTTCGAAATTCACGTGATTCGCCGACCAGCGTCCGGTATCGCCGTGATTGCTCCTCATGGGGGCGGCATAGAGAACGGGACGTCCGAGATCGCGCGCGCGGTTGCCACCGACCGGTTCAACTTATACCTGTTCGAGGGCTTGAGACCTGCAGGTAACTATGCGGCGCTTCATCTCACGAGCCATCTTTTTGACGAGCCCGAGTGTCTTGGCCTTATCGCCAGTTGCCCGATCGTGGTTGCCATCCATGGCTGCAAAGGAGCAGAACACGAAGTGCTTCTGGGTGGGCGCCATAGGCACCTCTCGGATCGGCTCGGCGCAGCGCTGTGCGCCGCGCACATCGCGAATAAAACTGGCGGCCACCGGTTTCCGGGCGCCGAGCCACGAAATATCTGCAATCGTGGACTCACCGGCCAGGGAGTCCAGCTGGAGATTACGACTGCGCTGAGGTCATCTCCGGCCGCCCTGGAAATGGCGGCGGTGGTGCGCGCGACGCTGGAAGGTGTGGATGGCGCTCGCTGAGCCGAAGCGGTTGGGGTAGCCGGCAACCATCCACCCTGTAAGAAGTTACAGGTGCAATCCGCCGGAGTTGACGCGACACTCAGTCCGATGTGTTGCACGCACGAACGCTCGCAATATTGCGAGCGGCGTTGCCTGAATGAGCGCCTGACGCGAACCCGGCAGCGGCGGAGGGCACGGTGATCGACCTGCTCGAGCAGAGTCATGTCTATCTGGGGTTTAATCGGTGCGGGCGACATCGATATTGGCCCTCCAGAATGTAGATCTTCCGCCAGAGCAGATTGCCTGCGTCCGATGCGAATTCATCGTCGGGACGCGATGAGGATTGCAAGCCCGACCAGGTAGAAGAAGAACATGGCGCCGAGAAGACTGTTCGTGCCTCGCGGGGCGCCTCGAAACTCCTTCCATACGAATACGCCCCAGAAGGCACCGATCATCGTGGCGCCCTGGCCCAGGCCGTAGGACAGGGCAGCGCCAGCCGCCGTGCTGGCGATGATGTTGAACGACATGCCGATATTCCAGATGACGCCGCCGAGAATACCGATCAAGTGGAGCCTGGCGTTGCCTTTGTCAAAGTAATCCCGGAAGGGCACCGGCCCACCGATGAAGGGCCTGACCATCATGATGCTGTTCCACAGGAAGTTTGACAGCAGCACGCCGGCACTGAATAGCACGATGGCGGTGTAGGGACTGAGCTTGCCGGACTCGAGCACGTTCGTGGCTGGATCCAAGTGACCGATGGAGCGAGCCACAAAGCTATAGAACCAGCCCATGAGCAAACCGGCTGCCACCGTGATGACGATACCTTTGACCGAGGTGCTCTGGCCGCTCGAGGCCAGGCGCCTGTAGGCCAGGGCATCGAGAATGATTGCAATCAGGATGGCCGCGACGCCGAGCGCCAGCATCGGCGCGTTTCCCTGTCTGGTTGCCATGTACGTCGTAATGACACCGAGACAAAGTGCCAGCCCTACGCCGACCGGAAACGCCACTGCCATCCCCGCGATGTCGATCGCCGCGCACAGCAGAATGTTCGACAGGTTGAAAATCACGCCGCCGAGAAAGGCTGAGGTGAGCCAGCCGCTGTCGGCCTGATGCAGATCGGCAAGAAAACTGCGACCAATGCTGCCACTGCTTCCCAGAGTGAATGCCAGCACCAGGGCCAACAGGAAGACGCCAATCGCGTAGTCCCAATAGAAGAGCTGGAAGCGCCACTCCCCGCAGGCGAGCTTCTGCGTGTTGGCCCAGGAACCCCAGCACAGCATGGTGATGACGCACATCACCACCGCGGCCGGGTAGGATTCAACGACGATCACGATTCAGTCCGCGCATTTTTTTTAGTTCTCCGCTCACCGAACGCTACATATCGGCAGCAATCTACATGGAACGATGCCCTGGATCGATTTGTACTCCGAAGATTTTTCGCTTTATGGTGTCCTTTTAATATATTAATCATATCGTTGAAAAACCGTTGTAGAATTTACGTTGCGCGGCGCGCACCCTCGTGCCAGAGGACGAGCGGCGCTTCCCGGCTCCCCTCGTCTCCGCGGGTGCACAGTGATAGCATCGGTGCCATTCATGGGTCTTAGGCCTCAATACTCACACTAGAGGACAGCGCCATGCGTCGGTATTTTTTTAAATCGTTTGTGGTGGCTTTGTTTGCGCTCGCACTAAGTGCAGTGGTTCCTTCCTCCCTCCGCGCACAAGACCGACCCGATGATCACCACGACCAGATGCCTGCCGAGCATCACGACGATCAGCCCGCCGCTCGTCGGGACGACGCGCGACCCGACCCGGCGGTTCAATATCGTCGCGATCACCCGCATGCGTCGGCCCGCTGCCATGACGGATTTTTCACGACCACGTCGGATCGCAGTCGTGCCTGCTCGAAGCACGGCGGCATCGACGTCTGGCTCGTGCTCTAGGCACCTACTACCGTAACGAATTCTCTGGCGTCTCAGTCGGATCCAGGAGTGACCCATGAAAGCATTCTCGAATAGCCGGCGCATCCGCACAGTGATCGCCGCGACCGCATTGGCACTGAGCATCGGCTCGGCTTGGGCCACCGATGTGAAGGTGACGTTGACCGGAGCCGAAGAAACCCCGCCGGTGACGACATCGGCGTCTGGCGCCGGCACGATCACCATCGCCGCCGATAAATCGGTCAGCGGCACGATCAAGACGACGGGTATCGACGGCACCGTGGCACACATCCATGTCGGCGCGCCGGGCGTGGCCGGTCCCGTGATCATCACGCTCGCGAAAGGGGAGGGTGGTGTATGGTCCGTGCCGCCAGGCTCGAAGCTCACGGATGAGCAGTACGCGAGCTTCAAGGCCGGTAATCTGTATGTGAACGTCCACAGCGCCGAGCACAAACCCGGCGAGATTCGCGCTCAGCTCAAACCCTGATCGGATTCAGAGCGGCACTTGCGCCGCGGCGCGCAGGCCGCTGCGGATGGCGCCGTGTACCGTGCCCCAGTGTCCGGATGTATCGGTGTGCTCTCCGGCAAAAAAGAGCGTGTCTTCGACCGGTTCGGCCATCTTCTCCGAGGCATCCATGGCGCCGGCGGGCGCATAGCTGTACGCGCCTTGTGCGTAGGGATCGACCTGCCAGTCATGGGTATGCCAGCTCACCAGTAATTGCCGCAGATAGCCAATCGAGAGGCCGAAAGCGCTCGCCAGTGTTGTCAATGACAATTCCAGAATGGCATCGGCATTTCCCGTTGCCTTCCGCGCGTCTTCGATCAGGGCCACTCTCGGGCCCGCTACCCAGGCGGTGATCATGGCCGTGGTGTCCGGCATTGGCGTCCACCATGTCCCGGGCAGCGCCCCATGCGTAAACAAGAAACTGAGCCGCTCCAGTGCGGCCCGGACTTCGCCAGTCACTCCTGGCCCGTCGACTCCGGCCCAGAACCTGGAGCGAAACATCAAGGTCATCCGCATCACAGGACCCATCCGCAGCCGCCGCGCCTGAACCAACACTGGCGCTGGAGTCGGCGCAAACTCTATAGTGCCCGCCTGCAGCACGCCGAGCGGCACGCTGATCACCGCGCGTTTCGCTGCCAAAGTGAACGCGCCGCCGCTCTCGTGCACGCCGCTGATCGTCACCGCCCCGCGCTGCCAGACGATGCGCTGCGCAATGCTACTGAGCAGGATCGTGCCGCCGGCAGCCTCAACCTGCTGCGCCAGAAACATCGGCACGCCATCGTAGCCCCGCCGGACGTAAAACAGCCGGTCGGTATCGATTTCATCCTCCGCCTGCTGCTGCTTGGCCAGCGCCCTGATCCCAATTACCGTGCTGTCCGCGGCGTTGAATCCTTCCACGTACTCCACGGCGCGCCTGCGCGCAACCGTATCGATGGCGAGCAGGCCCAGATACTCTGCGAAGCTGATATCGCGGGCCGCGGGCTGTTCAGCCACCCACCGTTTCATTTGTTCCAGCACGGCAATTCCGCCCTCGCGCCGCTCGTCGTGCAGCTGAAGCCGCCTGCCATCAGAGCAGAGCGCGGCGCCGTCGCGCTCATAGGTCTCCAGTTGCGCCTCGCGCAGCAACCGCCATGTTTCCGGCGGCAGACCATGGACAAACTCGGCGCCCAACTCGACCGGAATCGCTTGTGCCGCTCGGTCGGGCGAGACATGCGTAGTGAATACACGCCCGCCGACGCGGTTGCGCGCTTCAACGACCGCGACCCGATGGCCAGATTTTGCAAGAATGCGGCCAGCGGTGAGGCCTGCCACTCCCGCACCGAGGATTGCGATATCGAAGTCCAATCCCATCTCCTGCTCAATCTGTAATACGCCGAGGTGATCTATGATCCGCAAGCTTCCGTCCGGCTCTTTCCGGCTCTATTCCCGCAAGAAGAATCCAAAAACCGGTCGTCGCCGCAACCTGGGCACTTTTCCCTCGCGCGCGGCGGCGCTCAAGCACGAACGCGCGGTCGAATACTTCAAACGAAGATGAACGCCGATCGTGCCGCAGTGCGACGACGACGGCATCGCACAACAGACCCCCACGATGCGTGGCATATTGTATGCCACACTTTCGATAGTCTCTTGGAGCGATTACCGGGCGCCTGGAAGAAGCGAGGAATTTTGCGCCATATCCCGATACTGATCCTGGGAGCGCTCGGCTCTGCTGCCGTATCCGGCGCCGAGCGGCACGACCTGGCCGCCGTGGCTCGCTCGATCCTGGGTGCTGACCAGGGAGTGTACGTCGAAGCCGCAGATGGCACGGCGTTGTTGGCACAGTCGGCCGACAAACCGGTGCATCCCGCTTCCGTTTCCAAGGTGCCGACCACGCTCGCGCTGCTTCGCAAGTTCGGCCCCGAGCATCGTTTCGTCACCACCTTTGCAGCCAACGGGCCTGTTCACGACGGTACGCTCGAGGGCGACCTGCTGGTCGAGAGCGACGGGGATCCGTATTTCGTCGATGAGAATGCCCTGCTCGTGGTCGAACGCCTGAATCAGTTGGGCGTGCGGCGCGTCGCGGGCAATCTGCGGCCGCGCGGCGTGCTTACCTTCGACTGGGAGGTCGACGCGGACGGGGCGCGGCTGCGCCAGGCAATGTCCGGAATGGCACCACCTTCGGCGTGGGCTGCCGTGCGCGAGCTCAACGCCGGGGACGCACAGGCGCCGGCTTCGAGCTCCCCGACACCGCCCGCCATTCAGTTCGCCCACGCGGCGGGCGTTGCAAAACCCGACTCCGCCGAGCCGCTCGCCGACCGGGTGCTCATCGTGCACCGCTCGCAAACCCTGCTGTCGCTTGCCAAATCCCTGAACGACTATTCCAACAATATCTTCAAACCGTTGGCGGACGCGGCCGGCGGCGCCGCCGCGGTGGAGGACCTGGCACGCAGCTCGGTGCCGGCAGCCATGCGCTCCGAGATTACCCTGGGCGACGGAGCGGGCACCGACGCCCGCAATCGCCTGAGTCCCCGCGCAGCCGTGAAACTGCTGCGCGCCCTGGAACAGGAGCTCGCCGGCACCGGCCACACGCTGTCCGATGTGCTGCCGGTAGCCGGTATCGATGAGGGCACATTGCGGGACCGGTTGAACGCCCCTGAAGAAGCCGGGCGGATCGTGGGTAAGACGGGCACCTTCGGCGACTACGGTGCCAGCGCCCTGATCGGCGCCATTGCCACGAGCGACCGGGGCACCGTGTACTTCGCGATCCTTGATCACGGCGTTCCTGTGAGCGACGCGCGGCGCCGGCAGGATCGCTTCCTGCGCGTGCTGCTCACGCGGCTGCATAGCAGGTCGTGGAATTACCAGCCTGATGCAAGCCCGGCGATTGCACGGGCGGAGCTCATGAGCGTCCCCCGGTGAAAGGGCGCATCGCCAGGCAATGCGGGGTGGAGAACTCGTCGGCCACTTGCGCGTAGCGGGCTCTCACAGGACACTGCGCCCGCTATCCCGCAAGTCAGGCGAAATACGGTGTCGAGCCCGGCCGTCGTCCATACCTACCCGCTGGCCGTGCGCAACTGCGGTTTGTTCGCGGCATTCGGCCTGCTGCTGCGGACTTTGCCCTACGCACTGATTCGCTTCGCCTTGCTGCTGGCATTTGCGTACGCCTGCATCCTCTGGCTGGTGGTGACGATTGGCGGCTCGGTCTGGCTCGGGGCCCACATTGCCCCGGCTTTCGGCTGGGTCTGGTTCTTCGCCGCTGCCCTCGTAGCCGGCTGGTTCTGGATGGCGTTGTTGCGCTATTTTTTGCACCTGATCGAATGCGGGCATGTCGCCGTGTTGACTGAACTCATCGTTTACGGTCGTGTCGGCAATGGCGCGGAGCCGATGTTCACCTACGGACGGCGCATCGTGACGGCGCATTTTGGCCAGGTAAATCTGCTCTTTGCCATGAACGTGCTGGTACGCGGCGTGCTGAATGCATTTCATCGTACGCTCGACTGGATCGGGCAAGCGCTGCCAATCCCTGGTCTGGGTGCGATCACCAACCTGCTGACCGCGATCCTGCGCGCCGCGACGCGCTACATGGACAAGGCAATCCTGTCCTACAATCTGGCCCGCAATGATGACAACCCGTGGAACAGCGCGCGCGACGGCATCGTCTATTACTGCCAGAATGCCAAACCGATCCTGAAGACCGCGACCTGGATCGTCGTCGCCGAATTCGCGCTGAGCATCACTCTATGGCTGCTGCTGCTCGGGCCCGCCGCGGCATTCACTGTCAGCCTGCCTCAATCCGTGCGAGCCGTGGGGGGCACCATCACGGTGTTCATCGCCGTGCTATTCGCGCTCGCGGCGCGCGGTGCGTTCGTCAAGCCGCTGTTCCTCATCATGATCCTGGTGCGCTTCCACACGGCAATCGAGGGGCAACCGATCCGCGAGGACTGGGTCGCGCGGCTGGACCAGCTGTCCGGAAAGTTTCGCACTCTCGGTCAGAAAGGGCAGGCCTATGCCCCGGGCGCGCCCCCGAATCCCGCGCCGGGGTCCTGAACGGCATCTGCGCTCAGCAGCGCCGCGACCGCGGTACAATCGGCGCATGCAAGGATTCCTACGCGTAGTGGCCCTGATCAGCGGCGTGATGAGTCTGATGCCGTTCAACGCCTCGGCACAGCCGGCGCCTCAGGGGCAAGTCGTGGCGGCCGGCGCGGCAAGCTCGACGCTCAGTGAGGCGCAACTCGATCAGCTGACCGCGCCGATTGCGCTGTATTCGGATCCGTTGATTGGACAGATTTTGACGGCGGCGACGTATCCGCTCGAGATCGTCGAGGCGCAGCGCTGGCTGGACGACCCCGCCAACGCGGCACTCAAGGGCGATCAGTTAGCCGCGGCGCTACAGGGGCAATCCTGGGATCTGAGTGTCAAGTCGCTGGTGCCCTTTCCCCAGATCGTGCAGATGATGGACACCAATCTGGAATGGACCGAGCAAATCGGCGACGCCTTCCTGGCGCAGCAGGACGCCATCATGGATTCCGTTCAGCGGCTGCGGCACCAGGCCGCCGCCGCCGGCTCACTGACCTCGACGCCGCAACAGACGGTATCGACCGAAGACCAGGACATCGCGATCGAACCGGCAAATCCGGATGTGGTCTATGTTCCTTACTACGATCCAAACGTGATCTACGGTCCGTGGCCGTGGCCGGACTACTCACCATTCTATTTCGCGCCACCGCCGGGCATCATCGTTGGCGCTGGATTGTGGATTGGCTTCGGCATCGGGTTTCCGATCCTCGGGCCATTCTGGGGATGGAATCATTGGGACTGGCGCCATCACAGGCTCGATGTCGTTGGCGGGCGTGCGGGGTTGCGGGCCGGCCCCTGGGAACACGACCCGGCGCATCGCCTCGGTGTGCCCTATCGTGGTGGAACCGTCGCCGCCCGTTTCCAGGCTCAGTCTGAAGCGGCACGCCGGGATGTACGTGGTTTTCCACCAGCCAGCGAAGGGGTGAGGGCAGGGGCAGCACCGGCTCGCGGCACCGGAATCGCGCCGCAAGAAGCGCCAGCGCGCACTTCAGCGCCAGCGTTTCGCGCCGCGCCTCCGGCCTTTGAATCGTTCGGCGAGCGTTCGCGGGTGCTGCAGGAATCGCAGCGCGGGGCGTTCAGTCGCTCCGCACCCGCTGCGCGCTCGGCACCGAGCTTTCGCGGTGGCGGCGCGCGCCCTCGTTAGTCCCGGATGCAGCGTGTCAGCCGGCGACGACGTCAAAGAGGATACGATGATTAAGCTCTGCGCAAAACTCCTGGCTACTCTCATGGTCATTGCGGCATCGATTGCGTCGGGGGCGGTGCCCGAAGTCCGACAGAAACACTTTGCCACACCTGACGTGGCACTCGAGGCTCTGGTTGCCGCCGACCGTGCGCATAGTCAGCCTCGGCTGCTGGCAATTCTCGGCGCCAAGGCCACGCCGTTGATCCGCTCCGGCGATCCCGTCGCCGACCGCAGCGGTGAGGACCGTTTTGTAGCGGCCTTCGATGCTGCGCACAAGATTGAACTCGATGGTCAGGACAAGGCGGTGATAATCGTCGGCCGGGAGGAGTGGCCGTTGCCGATCCCGCTGATCCGTGAGTCGGACGGTTGGCGCTTCGATACCGGCGCGGGCAAAGAGGAAATTCTCAATCGCCGCGTCGGGCGCAACGAACTCAAGGTCATCGAGGTTTGCCGCGAGTATGTTCAGGCGCAGCGTGAATACGCCGTGATGAAGGTCGGTGGGCAGGGCGAATATGCGCGCCAATTCAAGAGCAATCCTGGCCGGCACGACGGCCTGTATTGGCCCGTAAAGCCCGGCGACCCGGAAAGTCCCTTCGGACCCCTTGTTGCCGAGGCTCGGGCCGTCGGCTATGCCCCTCACTCGGACGCGACCTCGCGCACGACCTCGCATCCGTTCCATGGTTATTACTTTCGCATACTGAGCGCTCAGGGAGCGCACGCGCCAGGGGGCGCCAGGAGCTATCTGGTCGGCGGGCACATGACGCGCGGCTTTGCGCTCATCGCGTATCCGGCCACCTATGGCGATTCCGGCATCATGACTTTCGTCGTCAACCAGAGCGGTATAGTGTTCGAGAAGAATCTCGGGCCGCAGACCTCGAGCATCGCGCGGCAAATGTCCGACTACGATCCGGATTCGAGCTGGCGCGCGCCATAGTCGAACGGCGCAGACCACTGGCTACCGGCAGCGTGGCGCGCTGCATGGCTATTGTCGTTGTCTGAATCCGCGGCACACGGCAGCAAGCTTATTGCCGTCAATATCCCGCACATACGCCGCATAAAAATCCGGGTTGTAGTGTGGCCTCGCCATTGGCAAGCGCAGCAGCGTGAAAAGCATCAACCTCTTTCCACGAGCGTGCCCTGAAGGCAACCATGGTACCGTTGCCTGTGGTTGCCACCCGCCCATTGAACGGCGTGCCCACCCACAGTGCGAGCTCGCGTGCGCCGCCATCCTCGTACATGCCCCAACCGGCCGCTATACGGTCCCATTCCACATCGCCGGTAATGCAGCGTTGTAAGCCCAGCGCCGCCAACGTCGCGTCGTAAAATGCAGTGGCCCGTTTGAGATCATTGGTGCCCAGATACACGTAGCTAAGCATCGCGCGCTCTCCCCAGGTATTAGGCATTTTCACGCCAGCCGCCGTAAATGGCTGGAATCGGCCGGTACGATTCGGTAGCGTATTTGCGGATGCACACTCTACTCGCGTCCGGTTACCTTATAGGCATTGAATGGATTCGATCGCACGATCCCTGATGGCGGCGCAGAAAAAGGCGCAGGCGCTATTCGATGAGGTCGTTGCCAGCGGCATGATCCAGCCGGGAAAGCTTGAAAGCGAGCTCACCGCGGAGATTCACGAGTTGGCGCACGCGCGCTTTGGCCTGCGCCGTCATTGGCATAAACGAGTTGCTCGTTCGGGCCCGAACACGCTGCTCACCTACCACGATGAACCCGCCGACCGCAGGATCGCGGCGGACGATATCGTCTATCTTGATTTTGGGCCGGTTTTCGATGAGTGGGAGGCAGATTTCGGACGTACCTACGCGCTAGGCTCCGATCCCGCAAAGCGTCGGTTAATAGGCGATATAGCAGCCGCTTTCCACTGCGGAAAGCAGCTGTATCGATTGACACCGGAGTTGACGGCCGGACAGTTGTACGACTTTGTTGCGGGTCTTGCCGCGCCGGTCGGCTGGGAATTCGGCGCGCCCTCCGCCGGGCACTTAATCGGGCACTTTCCACACGAGGTGTCGCGAACCGACGCGAAGCGCTTCTCGATCCGTCACGGCAACGATCTGCGACTTCGTGAGCCGGATGAAAATGGCCTGGCACGTCACTGGATATTGGAGATTCACTTCATCGACCGAACCAATGCGATCGGCGGCTTCTTCGAGGAACTACTGACTGTCGATCCCCATGACATCGATTGATGAGGATGCCGCCCTTGATGGCCGCTGATTCGTGCCCACAGAGCTCGGGGTGGGGGACCGCGGATACGCGGACGAATCTCCGGCCACGGCGCGCGCGCCGACTGACCATCGCAGGCATTGCGGTGACACTCGGCTTGAGCGGCTGCGGAAGCCGCGAGCCGCCAGCGTCGGCGCTCGCGCCGGCGCAGGTCACGGCTGGTGCGGTGGATGCGGCGCGGCTCGCCGCGGCGGCCAGCGAGCCGGATCAGTGGTTCACGCCGGGCAGAGACACTACGGGAGCCTATTACTCACCGCTCGGTGACATCAATGCCGGCGATGTGACGCGGCTTGGCTTCGCGTGGCAGTACCACCTAGGGACCTATCGTGGTCTTGAGGCCACCCCGATCGTGATCGACGGGGTCATGTACGCGGTCGGCAATTTTGGTCATGTGTACGTGCTCGATGCCGCCACCGGCCGCGAGCTGTGGACCTACGATCCGCGCGTAGACGGCCAGTGGGGCCGATACGCCTGCTGTGACGCGGTCAACCGTGGCCTTGCGGTCTGGAAAGGCCGCGTCTATGTCGGCGCCCTCGACGGGTATCTGCATGCACTCGATGCCGGCAGCGGCAAACTGCTGTGGAAAGTCGATACGCTGCCCGCTCGCGGCCCGAAGACGCCGTATACGCTCTCGGCAGCGCCGGTGGTTGCCGGAGATCTGGTGATTGTCGGCAGCGCCGGCGCCGATTTTGCCGGCGCGCGCGGATATGTCGCGGCGTACGATCTGGACACCGGGGCATTGCGCTGGCGTTTCTACACGGTACCCCGCGATCCCAAGGAGGGTACGCAGGATCAGCCGCATCTGGTCGACGCGGTAAAGACCTGGGATCCACGCCATCGTTGGGAGGCCGGCGGCGGCGGCACGGTTTGGGACGGCATCAGCTACGACCCGGAGCTCAAACTGCTCTACATCGGGACCGCCAACGGCGCGCCTTACAACATCAAGGAAGGTGGTCGCAAAGGCGGCAATGACCTGTACACCGCGGCCATCGTGGCGATTCATGCGCAGACCGGGCAACTCGCCTGGTACTACCAGACCACGCCGGGCGATCGCTGGGACTACGACAGCACGCAGAAGATGATTCTCACCGATCTGGACCTGGGGCAGGGGCCACGCAAGGTGTTGATGCAGGCGTCGAAGAACGGCTATTACTACGTACTCGATCGCTCCAGCGGCCAGCTGCTATCGGCCAATAACTTCGCGTTCGTTAACTGGAGCAAGGGCATTGATCCGAACACTGGCCGACCGATACTCAGCCCTCAGGGTGATTACACCAGCGGCGCGGCGCTGATATTTCCGGCCACGTCCGGCGCCCACAGCTGGCAGCCAATGTCCTATGACCCGCAGACGCGTCTGACCTACATTCCGACCATGGAATGGCCGATGGTGTATTTCGACTCGGGGAAGACTCGCGCCGGGTTCATCGAAGGCTGGTTCACGGTGCCGGCGATGTCATCCGAGGATTACGATCCGAAGGCACTCGCGAGTCTCTACGGCCCGCTGCCGCCGCTGCAACAGCTCGACCGCGGGCTGCCGCCGGCGAGGAGCCGGGGTTTCCTGCGCGCCTGGGATCCCATCCATCAGCGGCTCGCCTGGGAAGTGCCGACTTCAAGCGATTGGGACGGCGGTGTGTTGTCCACGGGCGGCGGCCTGGTGTTCCAGGGCGATGCCGCCGGGTATCTGAACGTTTATGCGGCCGACAGCGGCCAAGCGCTCGCGCACCTGCAGCTGGGCACCGGTGTGCTCGCGGCACCGATGACCTATAGGGTCGCTGGAACCCAGTATCTTGCAGTGGCGGCCGGCTACGGCGGCAACGCGATCAACTACCCCCTGCACAAGGACTCGGCCGCCTATACGCGCGACAACGAGGGGCGGATCATCGTCCTCAAGCTCGATGGCGGCGCCGTGCCGCTGCCGCCGCTGCTGAGCATCGCACCGTTACCGACACCACCGGCGCACGAAGGCACGCCAACCAGCATTGCGGCCGGCGAAGTGCTCTACAACCGCTTCTGCGGGCGCTGCCATCAGCTAGGCCGGGGACTGCTACCGGATCTGCGCACTTTAAGCCCGGGGCTGCATCAGTCGTTCTACGACATCGTGCTCAACGGCGCGTTGGCACCCAAGGGCATGGGGCGTTGGGACGATGTGCTGTCTCGCGCCGATGCCGAGTCCATTCACGCCTATGTTGTCGACCAGGCATGGCAGGCCTACAACGCGCAGACCAAGGCAGCCCATACGCCATCATCCCGTGAATGAGAGCGACGGGTACTGCCGGGGCGTGGTACACGATCAGCTCTGTATTTTATGAAGGCCGATCCGCTATTCAAGAATCTCGAAGCCGATCCACGCTACACAGCGTTCCTGCGCAAGATGAATCTGCCGGAGTAAATGTTGTGGACAATTCTGCCATCGGGAGGACTACAAGGGGAGACAATCCCGGTTCGACACTCGGTGATATAATACCAACTAAATCATTCAGTTGAGTGCTTTTCGTCGATGCTGGATGATGCGACCACGTTCTCTTGTGTGCGAGTGCTCGCGAAACATCCTGATAATCTGGCTGCCGCAAAAGAGCCTTCTCCAGCACGGGTAATCGGATGCGACTTCATCCAACCGGCAGATTCGATAATCATGCCGCGCACTATCAGCACATAGAGGCCCGCCCGCTCGCGGCGGCGATGGGCGCTGAGATATGCGGCGTTGAGGTCCGGCATCTCAGCAACGAAGAGTTCGAAGAGGTTCGCAGCGCACTGTTTCGGCACAAGATGATTTACTTGCGCAATCAGAAGCTGACGCATTCGGACCAGGAACAATTCAGCCTGCGCTTCGGCCCCTTCGCCGAGGACGCCTACACGTCAGGGGTTCCTGGCCATCGTGACGTTCACCCGCTTATCAAGGAAGCCGACGACCGCTCGGAAATGGTATTCGGCGAGGGATGGCATACTGATTCGCCGTTCCTGGCGCAACCGCCCTCCATCACTATGCTCTATTCGGTCGAAATCCCGCCCGTCGGAGGCGACACGATCTGGGCGAATTCGGCGTTGGCGTATGCACTGCTCAGCGAGACCTATCGGCACATGATCGATGGACTGAGGGTTCGATTTTCGATACGTGATGTTCTCAGCTCCGCACAGCAGGCCGTCGAACAGCGTGACAGTCCCATCGGACGACTGGCAGCCACGCGCAATGCCGAGCGCCTGTCAGAGGATCTCGCGCGGAAAATCGAGGGCAACGCGCATCCCCTGGTGCGCACGCATCCGGTGACCGGGGAGAAGGCCTTGTATGTCGATGGCGCGTACGCCATCAACATAGAAGGCATGTCGCCGGAGGAATCGGCGCCGATACTCAAATACCTCGCCGACCACATCACGCAGCACGCGTTCACGTGCCGGCTGCGTTGGGAGGCCGGGACGCTTGCGGTCTGGGACAACCGTCTGTGCGTGCACCAGGCCTTCAACGATTATCAGGGCCATCGGCGCGAGCTGTACCGGACCACCGTCTCGGGCGAGAAGCCGCGCTAGCCTGACCGCGCACCCATGTCGGCGCAAAACACCGTGGTTGCAAACCTCACGGCACTCGTGGGTCCGGAAGCGGTGGTGGCGCCCGATGCGCAGAATATCGCGCGGCATATCAGCGACTATGCGGTGCAGGGGGATGCGGGCGTAGGCATCCTGGCGCTGACTTATCCGCGCAGCACCGATCAGGTGGCCGGCATCCTGCGCTACTGTAACGAACACCGAATCGCGGTCCAGCCTCAAGGCGGCATGACCGGCTTAGCAGGCGGGGCAGTTCCCATGGTCCCATGCGTGATTGTGTCCCTGGAGCGTATGCGCGCCATCCGTGAGCTCGACAGCGCCGCCGGCACGATCACTGTCGAAGCTGGTGTCGTCATGGAAGCGGTGCAGAGGGCGGCGGATTCCGCCGACTTATTTTTTCCACTGGATCTCGGCGGTCGCGGCTCCTGTCAGATCGGCGGCAACATCGCTACCAACGCTGGTGGCAACCGGGTACTGCGTTTTGGTATGGCACGCGAGCTGGTGCTGGGTGTCGAAGCCGTTCTGGCCGACGGCACCGTGATCAACGCGCTGCGCAAGGTGATCAAGAACAACACCGGCTATGATTTGCGCCAGCTGTTCATCGGTTCGGAAGGGACGCTCGGCGTGGTGACCGCAGTCGTGCTGCGGTTGTTTCCGAAGGCCCGCAGCATCTGCACCGGACTGTGTGCGGTCAACAATTACGCGGCGGTAATCGCACTGCTGGCGCGCGCGCGCGCGGGATTCGCTTCGCAATTGACGGCGTTCGAAGTCATGTGGTCGGACTTCTATCGCGTCGGTACCGTCAACCTGGGTCGAAAACCGCCGCTTGCATCCGGCCATGAGCTCTACGTCCTCATCGAAACCATGGGTACCGATGCCGAAGCCGACCAGGAGCGTTACGAGCAGGTGATCGGCGAAGCAATGGAGGCTGGCATCGTCAGTGACGCCGTCGTTGCGAAGTCGCAGCGGGAAGTGAGCGAAATCTGGAGCGTTCGGGACTCGCCGGGCGAATGGCAGGAGGCTGGCCATTGGCCACAGCTCAGTTTCGACGTGAGCGTTCCAACCGGAGAAATCGGCCAGCTGGTGGACGAGATTCGCGCCGGAATTGCCTGCCGCTGGCCCAGTCTGTCGGCGCTGTACTTCGGGCACGTGGCTGATGGCAATCTGCATGTATCGGTGCTGATGTCGGAGCGCACCGTCACAGCGCTCGAGATCGAGGAAGCGGTCTATCGCATCGTTTCGGCGCGCCATGGATCAATCTCGGCCGAGCATGGCATCGGTTCGCTGAAAAGGGATTTCCTGCACTTGTCGCGTAGCCCGGAGGAAATCGCGCTGATGCGCACGATCAAGCAGGCCATGGATCCCAACGGGATTCTCAATCCGGGCAAGATCTTCTAAGCGCGCCCGGTACCAGTGATTTGCTGGGAACTGAGCGTCCGGATTTCATTGAGCCGCACCCTTGACATTGCTGTTCTCTTTGGGAGGGAAGCCCAGAGGAATGTGGTTTCTCACGGCATAGATAATAAACTGGGTAGAATGGAACGATTATCCCAATCGATTATCTCAATCATAAGAAGGTGGGCGTGGGCTTGAAATTTCCCGTGGATTACGTGCTGCAGGACTTGACCTTGATCGTGGAAGTCGCGCGCGCTCCCGCGGGTCAACCGTTTCGCACCCGCGGCGTTGACGCGCAGGTATCGCGCGGGCGACGCTTGCGCCAGACGGGGCCTAAGAACCGAGTCCCCAGGCAGGCAGGCGCCCAGACCGACCGAGGCGCCATTGGCATTGATCTCGGGCGTCGGGCATGGGGCGCTCACTGAGCGCCGGGGCGAGAGGATGTGCAGAGCTTCGAGCCGCCACCCCCCGCCCCGGTCATGAGCCTCCAAACTTATCTGTCGCCGTACCGACTTGACGGGCTTTGCCATGCGCCATCTGCTTTCTGTGCCGGTCATCGGACTCGCCACTGTACTGTCGGCGTGCGGCGGACATAGTGCGGACACGACCACCACTACCGAGCCGCTGACCTATTCGATCGGCGGCACGATCGCCGGTCTATCCGGAACGGTCGTCCTGCAGAACAACGGTGGCGACAACATCTCGCTCTCGAGCAACGGTTCCTTTACGTTTAATGTTACGTTGCAACCGGACGCACCGTATGACGTAACCGTCGCCACGCAACCGGCCTACGAGGTCTGCTCGGTCAGCAACGGGAGCGGGACCGCCAGAGCCTCGGTGACCACTATCATCGTCGCGTGTAGTGTGACCTCGGGTGCTACCGTCACTGACGTATGGACGTGGGTTGGCGGCTCAGACTACGTGAATGCCGCCAGCGTGTATGGCACGGAGGGCACAGCGGCGGCGAACAATACTCCCGGCGCGCGCCGGCAGCCCATCGCATGGACCGATGCCGCCGGTAACTTCTGGCTGTTCGGCGGCAACAGCGTGGGCAATGTTGGCATGCTCAATGACCTGTGGGAGTACGGTCCCTCAGCGGGACAGTGGACCTGGCAAGGCGGTTCTAAAATCGTGGGGGCCGCAGCCTCTTACGGCTCACAGGGCACGCCGGCCGCCGGCAATAATCCCGGTGCGCGCGAGGGCGCTGCAAACTGGACCGATGCGGCGGGCAATCTCTGGCTGTTCGGCGGCGACAGTCTGGCTGGCCAGAACTGGGAGGAATTCAACGACCTCTGGAGCTACAACCCGGCCACCGCACTGTGGACCTGGGTCGGCGGCTCGAAGAATGCGGCCAACGCCGGCATTTACGGCACATTGGGTGTGCCCGCCGTGAGCAATCTGCCCCCGGCGCGTACCGATGCGATCAGCTGGGTGGACAGCGCCGGGGTCTTCTGGCTGTTTGGCGGGGCGAGGCTCGATTCGAGTGGTAGCTATCACTTTGTATACAACGACCTCTGGAGCTACGAGCCGACCACCGGAATATGGACCTGGGTCGGCGGTTCAAATACGCCCGATGCCGCGGGCGTCTACGGCAGGCAGGGGATCACGGCCGCCACTAATGTGCCTGGTGCCCGTATGGGTGGCAGCGTCTGGTTGGATGCCAGCGGCAATGTCTGGCTGTTCGGTGGCTTGGGTCTGGATCAGGGTGGCTTGGCGCAGGAATACAACGACCTCTGGGAGTACAGCCCCGCTATCGGTCAGTGGACGTGGATCGGCGGTTCGGACGAGCCGAATGCCGCGGGCGTCTATGGCGCCCAGCACGCGGGTGCCGCCGGCAACGGCCCGGGCGCGCGCGTGTCCGCCGTGTCGTGGGAAGATCACGCCGGAAATTTCTGGCTATTCGGGGGTTTCGGGTACTCCCAGGCGGGCAATGTCGGAAATCTGAACGACCTGTGGGAGTACAACCTCGACACCGGCGTCTGGACCTGGATCGGGGGCTCCTCGTCCACAGCGGCGCCCGGGATCTACGGTACGCATGCCATTCCCGCCACCAGCAACGCTCCGGGCGCGCGCGAACAGGCGGCCGGCTGGGTCGATAGCAGCGGCAATTTCTGGCTGTTCGGTGGCTTCGGCTTCGATTCATCCGGCGTGCAAGACGACCTGAACGACCTGTGGAGCTTCGCGCAGAGCCCCTGAGGCCCCACCGCGACGGGGTCTCGTAATAGAGAGAAATGAAATGAAAGGGAAATCGAGCAACTCCCTGCTCACACCGGGAGCCGCGGTACGGCGACTCTACGCGGTACGGCGCCTCTATTTGATGACAGCCGTGCTGGCGCTCGTAGCCTGCGGCGGCAAGTCCTCGAACAGCTCGAGCTACACCGTTGGCGGCACGATCACCGGTTTGAAAGCCGGTAGCCTCGTGCTGATCTACAACAGCAGCACCACTCTGAGCGTCGCGGCGGGCGCGACCACTTGGGTTTTTGCAACCTCCTTTACCGCGGGCAGCAGCTACTCAGTGACGGTGCTGACGCAACCCGCCGGCGAGCTGTGTGAAGTAAGCGGCGGCAGCGGGTCGGCGCTCACCGCCGATGTGGACAATGTCACGGTGGTATGCAGCGATTACGGGCAGTGGACCTGGGAAGGGGGTTTGGATACGGTCAATGTCGGCGGCGCCTACGGCACGCAGGGTGCCGCCGCGGCCAACAACCTGCCGGGAGCGCGCTACGACTCCAGCTCCTGGACCGACTCCTCCGGCAACCTGTGGTTGTTCGGCGGGAATGGCTACGACTCAACCGGCACTTTGGGCTCCCTCAACGATCTTTGGCGCTACAGTCCGAGCACCGGGCTATGGACCTGGGTCAGCGGCGGCAACGGCGACAATGCCAGCGGGGTCTACGGCACGCTGGGCACCGCGGCGGCCGGCAACGTGCCCGGAGCGCGCTATGCGGCCAGCTCCTGGATCGACTCTTCCGGCAACCTGTGGCTGTTTGGCGGGTATGGCAACGACTCAGCCGGCAACGTGGGCAGGCTGAACGATCTGTGGCGATACAGTCCGACCACCGGACAGTGGACTTGGATCAGTGGCGGCAACGCGGGCAATGCCAGCGGGGTCTACGGCACCCTGGGCACCGGCGCGGCCGGCAACGTGCCCGGAGCGCGCTATTCGGCGAGCGCCTGGATCGACGCCTCCGGTAACTTGTGGCTGTTCGGCGGGGTTGGCTATGACTCGAGCGTCGCTGTAGGGAACCTGAATGATCTGTGGCAATACAGTCCAAGCACCGGTCAGTGGACCTGGGTCAGTGGCGAGGACGGGATCAATGCCAGCGGCGTCTATGGCACCCACGGTATCGCCGCGGCCAGCAACCTGCCAGGAGCGCGGCAGGCGGCGAATTCCTGGATCGACTCTTCCGGGGACCTGTGGCTGTTCGGTGGGATAGGCTACGATTCGAGCGGCGCTGCGGGGTACCTGAACGATCTGTGGCATTACAGCCCGAGCACCGGCCTATGGGCGTGGATCAGTGGCGGCAGTACAGGCGATGCCAGCGGGGTCTACGGGACCGAGGGCACCGCCGCGGCCGGCAACCTACCGGGAGCGCGACAGGCGGCGAATTCCTGGATCGACTCTTCCGGCACCATGTGGCTGTTCGGCGGGTATGGCTACGACTCAAGCGGGGATGTGGGCGCCCTCGACGATCTGTGGCGCTACAGTCCCGGCACCGGGCTATGGACCTGGGTCAGCGGCGGCAGCGGGGCCGATGCCACAGGGAGCTACGGTACGCAGGGCACCGTCTCGGCCAGCGCCGTGCCAGGGGCGCGCCAGGCGGCGAATTCCTGGATCGACTCCTCCGGCCATCTGTGGCTGTTCGGCGGGGTCGGCTATGGCTCAACCGGCAACGGCTATCTCAGCGATCTGTGGCAATTCGTACCGCCGTAGTGACTAGAACAAGCCGGCGGCTCGGCGGGCCGCGAAATCGATCCGTGAGTCCGCAAAGTTCATCGCTCGTCCTCACGGCACGGGCCGGCCGGGCTCTGATTTCGATCCGCGGTATCGCTTCTCGATGAGGAGAATTGCAATGTGTCCACGAGCAAGCCGCCCGCTGATCACCTTCGTCGCGGCAATGCAAGCGATCTGCCTGGTTGGAGTTGCATCAACACTCGCGGGTTGCGGTGGCAGCAGCAGCCCTGCGCCCGGCACTCCCATCATTGTCATCCCTATTGTCGAGAACTACACGGTGGGCGGCACGATTAGCGGCTTGACTGTCGGTAACGTCGTGCTGGCCAACGGCAGCGCCACCGTCACGGTCGGGGCCGGGGTGACCAGCTGGGTTTTCGGGACCACCTTTGCCCCGGGCAGCAGCTACTCGGTGACGGTGCAGACGCAACCCAGCACAGAGCTGTGCGAAGTAACCGGTGGCGCCAGCGGGAAGGACACCGGCACTGTGAGCAATGTGACGGTGGCGTGCGGCTTTGGGCAGTGGACCTGGAAAGGGGGCTTGAATACGGTCAATGCCAGTGGGGTCTACGGCACCCAGGGCACCGCCTCGGCCAGCAACTCGCCGGGAGCGCGCTATTGGACGAGCTCCTGGACTGACTCATCCGGCGATTTCTGGCTATTCGGGGGGGTTGGCTATGACTCAACCGGCGCCACGGGGTACCTGAACGATCTGTGGCGCTACAGTCCGAGCACCAAACAGTGGACCTGGATCAGTGGCGGCAACGCAGACAATGCCAGCGGGATCTACGGCACGCTAGGCACCGCCGCGGCCGGCAACGTGCCAGGAGCGCGCCAGGCAGCCAACTCCTGGATCGACTCGTCCGGCAACCTGTGGCTGTTCGGCGGAGTTGGTTATGACTCGACTGGTGCGGTAGGAAACCTGAACGATCTGTGGCGATACAGTCCGAGCACTGGACAGTGGGCATGGGTCAGTGGCGGCGACGCAGACAATGCCAGCGGGGTCTACGGCACGCTGGGCACCGCCGCGGCCGGCAATGTGCCGGGAGCGCGTTATGCGGCCAGCTCCTGGATCGACTCGTCCGGCAACCTGTGGCTGTTCGGTGGGAATGGCTACGACTCAGCCGGCGGCGTAGGAAACTTGAACGATCTGTGGCGATACAGTCCGAGCACCGGAAAGTGGACCTGGGTCAGTGGCGGCAAAGGAGACAACGCAACTGGGGTCTATGGCACCCAGGGCACCGCTGCGGCCAGCAACCAGCCGGGAGCGCGCTATTCCATCAGCTCCTGGATCGACTCCTCCGGCAACTTGTGGTTGTTCGGCGGGAATGGCTACGACTCAACCGGCACTCTGGGCAAGCTCAACGATCTGTGGGAATACAGTCCGAGCAGCGGCCAGTGGACTTGGGTCAGTGGCGAGGACGCGGCCAATGTTGGTGGGGCTTTCGACACGCTAGGAACGGCCGCAGCCGGCAACCTGCCAGGAGCGCGCCAGGCTGCCAGCTCCTGGATTGACTCGTCTGGCAACCTGTGGCTGTTCGGTGGGGTTGGTTATGACGCAAGCGGCGCTGTAGGAAACCTGAACGATCTGTGGCAATACAGTCCGAGCACCGAAGAGTGGACCTGGGTCAGTGGCGGAAGCGGACACAATGCCAGTGGGGTCTCCGGTACTGAGGGCACGGCCGCTCCCGGCAATATCCCGGGAGGGCGTAATGCCATGAGCTCCTGGATCGACGCCTCTGGCAACCTGTGGCTGTTCGGCGGAAATGGCTACGACTCAACCGGGAACTTCGGCTACCTCAACGACCTGTGGCAATACGATCCGGGCACAGGGAGTTGACTTGGGGCAGACCTGATGTCGCGCAGTGAGCCCATCGCGATTTCGAAGTAAGTTTTCGGGAGCCAGCCGCCGAAGAGCACATCGACGAGGGTAGCAGCCCATCAGGGTAGATACGGACACGCTGCGGCGGCATTCCAATCACCTCGTTGTACCGATAGCCGCGACCTGCACATTGCATGCGTCAGACTGTGAGTTAACATAATATACATTATGCGAAGGAAGCCGGCGATGTTTCACTTGACAACCCATAGCTGAACTCCTAGAATTGAAGCCACTTAGGGAGATTTCCATGGCCTCAGTTCTCGACGCAGCCCACTTCCACGACGAAAAAGCCGCCTACGAGCACGTTGA